>Ga0172369_10000415_pt1 | contig 63951 bp, 56 predicted proteins | sample LakKiv25m_FD_114539 | JGI IMG/M metagenome (GOLD analysis project Ga0172369, IMG submission 114539) | Freshwater microbial communities from Kabuno Bay, South-Kivu, Congo - kab_022012_11.25m | ecosystem: Environmental > Aquatic > Freshwater > Lake | place: Democratic Republic of the Congo...
AGACGTGTTCGTGACATATAGCGATTCTAGAAGGTAAACGCGAATTCGATGCATAAGTCCCTCTGTGATTCGCGTGAAAACGGGAATTCAGGACTAATGGATGCCCGATCATGTCCAGCATGACCAGGCATCGCCTGAAGCGCTAATCCCATAAAGCGCGCGAACATCTTCAAGGTGCCCTGAACGGTCATGGAACACCTCGCAGAGACAGTCTTTGATTCAGACGGCAATTTGGAGAAACACTATGTCGAGCTAACGAAAACATTCTTATCCAGAAGCTCGACGCCTGACGTCAAGAACTGAAGAGATATTCGCTATAGCGTCGCGGGGAAGGCGCTACCCCCGTTTGTCCAATTCCTCGAGCAAGAGCTTGTTCACGATGGCTGGATTGGCCTTACCTCTAGTTGCCTTCATGACCTGACCAACGAAGTGACCTAGAAGCTGAGTCTTACCCCCCTGGTACTTGGCCACTTCCTTGGGGCTATCGTCCAGCACTTTGCATACCAAAGCCCGAAGTTCATCCTCGTCGGAAACCTGGACAAGCCCCTTCTGCTCAATAATAGCGCTGGCGGTATGACCGGAATCGTACATATCTTCAAAGATCGTCTTAGCCATCTTGCCAGACACTACTCCTTTATCCATTAGCTCGAGTAGCTCTGCTAGCATTCCAGGGGAGATGCGGCCTGATGGGTTGTCCTCGTTGGCCGCCTTCATCAATCTGAGCAATTCAGTCATGACCCAGTTGCTCACTGCTTTAGCTTGAGGATAGAGAGCCACGGTGTTTTCGAAATAGTCTGCAAGCATCCGGGAAGAGGTCAACACATCCGCATCGTAACGGGGAAGCTGGTACTCCTGCATAAAGCGATCTCTCTTTTGCACAGGCAACTCCGGCAGTTCACTGCGGACCTGCTCGACGAAATTAAAGGTAACGCGTAACGGCAAGAGGTCAGGGTCTGGAAAATAACGGTAATCATGAGCTTCCTCTTTACTGCGCATCGACGACGTCGTACCCGAGGCAGGATCGAACAGCCTGGTCTCCTGAACAACCGTCTCGCCAGATTCCAGAACCTCAGTTTGCCGATCTATTTCGTACTGGAGAGCCTTCTGCACGTTCCGGAAGGAGTTCATGTTCTTGAGTTCTGTTTTCACTCCTAAACCGGTTGCTCCAAACGGGCGCAACGATACATTGGCGTCGCAACGGAAACTCCCTTCTTCCATATTGCCATCACAAATCTCGAGATAGACCAAAATGGAATGTAAGGCCTTCAGATAGGCTGCGGCTTCTTCCGGCGTTCGTATGTCCGGCTCCGAGACAATCTCAATAAGAGGCACGCCGGTTCTGTTCAGATCCACATAGGAAAATGCCTTGGTCTCATCGTGGATGAGCTTGCCAGCGTCTTCTTCCATGTGGATCCGTGTAATCCCTATCTTTCTCGTGTTGGTACCCGTGTCGATCTCCATCCATCCGTGCTCGGCTAGAGGTAATTCATACTGAGATATTTGATAATTCTTGGGCAGATCGGGATAGTAGTAGTTTTTGCGAGCAAAGCGACTGATCTCATTAATGGTGCAGTTGCAAGCCAGAGCCATTCGCACGGTAAACTCGAGAGCCCGCCTGTTAAAAACGGGCAAGACGCCAGGCATGCCCAAACAAATGGGACACGTGTTGCTGTTAGGAACGTTGCCGAACTTTGTTGTGCATGAGCAAAAAGCCTTTGACTTCGTAAGCAATTGAGCGTGGACTTCCAGTCCTATGACAGCCTCATATTCCATATTGTTATCCTATATTGATGGTCTAGCGAGATGATGGTCAGTCTCTTTTTGATAGGCTGCTCCAAGCTGTATCAACCGGACTTCTTCAAAATGGGGGGCAATAAGCTGAATCCCGATGGGCAAACCGTCTGCAGAAAAGCCCCCAGGCAAAGACAAGCCCGGCAGCCCAGCCATGTTGACAGGGATGGTAAACACGTCGGTGAGATACATTTGGATAGGATCGTCTATCTTTTCTCCTATCTTGAATGGGGGCGTGGGGGCAACGGGACACAGTATGGCATCACAGTCTTGAAAGGCAGACCTAAAATCCTGGGTAATCAGGGACCGTACTTTGGCGGCCTTCAAGTAATACGCATCATAGTAACCTGAAGACAATGCATACGTACCCAACATAATTCTGCGCTTTACCTCTGAGCCAAATCCCTCAGCTCTACTGTAGCGGTACATGTCGATCATGTTCGAGAAATTTTCAGCCCTATGCCCATATTTCACGCCGTCATAGCGAGCAAGATTCGAGGAAGCCTCACAAGGAGCAATAATGTAATAGGCTGCGATACCGTAATCCAAATGGGGTAGCGATAATTCTACGAAGTTTATCCCGAGGGCCTGGAAGACGCTTTGAGCGTCTTTCATGACCCGTTCCACGTCTGGATGGTCCAACTTACTGAAAAATTCCCTAGGCAGCCCGATCTTCATCCCAGAAACTGGTGTTTCCAAGACAGTAGTGAAATCAGGGTACTGCCGTGGGACGGATGTCGAATCCTTCGGATCGTGATGACAGAGCAGATTGAGCAATAGTGAGAGGTCTCGAATGTCCCGACCAAATGGCCCTATCTGATCCAGGCTGGAGGCATAAGCTACAAGGCCGTAGCGTGATATCGCCCCGTAAGTAGGCTTCATCCCGCTCACTCCGCAGAAACTGGCGGGAAGGCGAATCGACCCGCCCGTGTCAGATCCCACTGACAAAATGGCCTCGCCTGCTGATACCGCTGCGGCCGAGCCGCCGCTCGAACCTCCCGGCGTTCGATCTCTATCCCAGGGATTCCTCGTAGGACCCCAAAAAGACGTCTCTGTTGAAGACCCCATGGCAAACTCGTCCATGTTGCAACTCCCGAGGATCACCATACCGGCTTCCCTCATGGCCGCTACTACTGTTGCATCGTAGGGGGGAGAGAAATTTGCCAGGATTCGAGAACCGCACGTGGTCCTTTGTCCTTTCATGCACATGTTGTCTTTGACAGCTACGGGAATACCAAGGAGCCTGTTCGAAGCCCCCTTTGCCCTCTTGGCATCAGATTCTTTAGCCATCTCGATGGCTCTATCCGGCGCAACAGTCACGTACGCATGGACAAGTTCCTCTACTGTTTCAATCCGTTTGATGACTGATTGGGTGACGTCCACAGAACAGACTTGCCCTTTTTCCAGCTCTTCCGCAAGTTGCCAGGCGGTCATTTCATAAAGTTCAGACACTGTTCTTCCTTGTTGATTAAGGACTGAAGTCCCAGGTTTTCTTAATCTGAGGGTTATTCTATGATCTTGGGGACCTTGAAGTAATCGCCAGCTCTAGCAGGAGCGTTTGCCAGAGAGGCATCCAGCGAAAGCGAGGGCGCCACTACATCCTCCCTCAGTGGCGTATAGAGTTCAATGGGGCCAGCCATTGGCTCAACATCCTCAGTGGGCACCTCGGACAAGATGTCCATATACTTTAGGATGTCTTCTAGCTGATGCATGTACTTTATTTTTTCATCTGCGTTTAACGTCAGCCTGCCTAGCAGGGCTACGTAATCCACCTCATCAAGAGTTAACCTCATAACCTGCACCTTGTATCTTGAATTCGCGAGACTGATCCAGCATGAGACAGGACAGGACAAGATTACAGACTTTTGAAACCGACTGTCAAGGATACCCCGCCATGTCCCTCAAATACTTGCCCCATGTTGCCTTATGGCGTCGTGAAGGGTTTAAGAGCCTGTGCACGGTGGCACGGTCCAACGGGCCTGCCCCAGGAGTGCTGCTACTTTGGAGGATCTCGCCGTCCAGCGTCAGCATGGCATCCCAGCGGATAAAGACACCGGGGACCCTAGTTTCCGGCCTGGTTAATGGCACGAAAACGTCCTTATTTGTTCCTAAGAACCCCTCTCCGAATCCCACGGCCTTCGCACTCCCATGGCAATCGTGGCATGCCCGACCTCGACTCCCTATGGTGTGCGGAGCGTAAGGATTGAAAAGAAAAGCCAACTCACCTGATCCAGTGCGAGGCGCCCATCGATCGGTCAACAGGTTGTCGTCGCGATCAACATGAGAAACGACATACTGGTACTTAGGCCGCATCACTGAGATCATGCCCTTGGAATCTTTTCCCAGAGGAGGATCAGACCATCTTCGATAGCTGAATCCCCTGAACCAAGCTCCCGGCCCTATCGACCCATCCAGCCAGTCCTTAGCCTCGGGCAGCGGCCACTTGTCTTCCGGCAGCGCCGGAATGTTCCCTGACTGTGGGGGCATGAGTTCCGCGAAAGTACCCACGGTCTTCGTCAGTAATTCCTGGACCTGCGGATCGTTTTGTGCTGCAGTGGGAGCCCATTTCCAATAGTCGCTTCTCTCCTCCAACATTAGGTGAAAACCGTAATCTTGAAACGACCACGCTGCATGACATGCCGAACAGCGAAGGCGCTTTCGATGAACCTCTACCTTGTGAGGAATCAATTCCGGATCCCAACTGGGGATAGTACGGTCACCTTTAAGAAGTTTCAATTGACCGTTTGCACCCTTCACGACGCCTGGATGGTCGCCTGCTATATGACACCCACCGCATGATATGGCTACCCCAGAGATTGCCCCTGTGGGAATCTCTCCTTTTCCATGAATTTCGTCCAATGTGTGGCAATCGGAGCAGGTCATCCCGCCCCGAAAATGGACGTCTGAGGAGAGACGATGCTGTTCGGAACCATAAATCGTTGGGGCCAGTTTCCCGTTCACAAATGGTGATCGAAAACCCCTATTATAATCTTTTTCAAAAAGTCCAACGAAATCAGGTCCAACATGATTTGAATTGTGACACTTTAGACAAACCGTCGCGCCGCCATCTCGAACGAGAAAATGCCTCTCTTTCTTGTTCACGGCGTCGTTAGGATAAGGGAGGTGGCACGCCGAGCAGCCCCTTCCTCTTAGTTCCCCAGTACGCGTCGACCCGTTAGTGAACAAATGGCATCGCAGGCAGGAGCGCCGCAGCAAATCATCTCCAAGACTTTTCGACTCCTCATACGATGGTACTTGTGGAATGCCGTCAATGGCCTTCGTAAGAAAAGCCGCATCCGGGGTCCTCTGGGCTCCAAACGCAAATCTGGTGTGGTTGATGATACGAGGCGCCAAGGCCATCGCGGAGCGGCGTACTCGTCCAGCCTCATCCGGATGACATTTTCCGCACGTCTTTTCAACAACCTCTAAGTCTCCCGGATCCGAGATAAGCGATTTATGAGCCTCATCTTTTCCTTCCGCGCTGGAGTTGCCTCCGTGGCACATTATGCAGGAGACGGCATGCGAGGCGTCCATGGATCTATTTTCAGGGTGACATTGGACGCACTGCCCTGGTGATGCACAAACCCTTAAATGAGGTTTGTCGGGCTCGCTACCCCACCATCCGGGATACCGAAGATCACCCTGAATCCCGGGCCCGCCCGGCATGGGACTGACACTATGAATATTATCAGGAAAAAAATTTTCCGAAGCCGCTTGGACTGGAGATAGTTTTCCTCCGCCAACCACCACAAATACGGCCGCTGCACAGCTTATTAGGGCGATGCTTGATAGCAGAATGAAATTTCTATTGAAAGGATTCAACATGTAAACATTACCGGACGTACTAGCTGCGGAAACTCTTGATGTAAGGAAAATCCACGCAATCGATTGGCTTGGACTGAAATTGCCTTGTCAGCACTGGCTACCATAAATAACCATGTACGGGTTCCGTTATTGCGATGAAAGCAACTCACACTCCTTAACACTTGGTGCCTTAGAAAGGGCCGCCGCCTTGTGTAACTATGAAAAACAACCGCAAGCATTCCATGAAAAGTTAGCGATGCCGTCATCTTAGATGAAGACTGTTGCGGGCAACAACCGGAAAAGAGATGAGAAGGTCTATCTCCTAGCCTGTCTTATGATTTGTTCGAGTTGATCTGTAGGCAACTCCCCTCCTCCGGGGTTTACACGAGCGAAGTTAATGAGAACTTGCTCAATGGCCTTCAACGCTGGCGTATAGTTTGGGTGCTGGGGAGATATACCGTTGGCAGCTAGAATCTGACCACTCGCTTCCCATTCTCGACCAGGGTTTAGCACCAACGTGTCGGGCCAAACGAACGGAACCTGCCTAGGGGCCGTTCGGTCTCTACGACGGGGCTGCGGTTCCTGTGGCCCTGCTGCCTCCGGCTTAGCCCCTGACGGCGTTTCAGGTCTCACCACCTGCCGCTCTGCGGGCGGTCGCCTTTGGTCACGCTGGTCTGATTCACCGGGAGATGGTCTTGATGCTCTCAGGCCGCTGCAATGGGTGGCGTCGCGAAAACATTTTAGCTTGCACCGCTCTAAATAATAATCGTCCGAAAATATCTCCTGGCAGCACTTGTTGCATTCGGCTCGAGTCTGCGCAAAAATCCCTGCCGGAAAAGCCGCGATAAAAAAAATTGTGGCCGCCAAGACTTTAACCGCTGGCAACGTTGACCAAAGAGTCCATTCCGACAAAACACTTCGCTGCCCATTAGCACCACACCATTGCTTCATCTTAAAACCTCCTGTCGCGCAGACAAGTCACAAAAGGCCGAGCCGGTGTCCTGGACAATCTTCTTGCCCCGAAGGATCAAAAAGGTTCAACATGCTCGCTACCCTTGAGCGTCTGACACGTTTTGCCGGCAGAAGAAAAACCAACATGCTTCTTCATGCTTGCCACTGGTCTCTTCTCCGAAGTGTATGATGCAACCCAACTTCCATCGATTTCGTCCCATGTGTACACGGTGTAAGAGTAATACTTGCCGCTCTTTGCATACAAGATCAATGACCAGTTGTCAGTAAAAGAATCCCTACAAAGGCGAGCTATATCGCAAGAGGGCTCCTTGTTCAAAGTATCTATGGCCTTATTTCTGATCATTGACACATACTTGGCGTGATCGTGTTTCTTGAAGTTAGTCTGGACTTTCTGGTCGTCAGATTGGCTTATGTCGCGTTCCTTATCTTTCTTTCGCGCCGGATCGTTTTCATTCGTGTTCGCCGTTGCTTCACGACTTTCTAAGACAGCTTTTGCACCGTCAGATTCCTTGCCCGTGGGAGTTTTTCCGGACGTCCCGGTTTCTGCTTCTTTCGGGTCAGGAGAGCCGTTTAAACTCTCCGCAGACTGAGATGTCGCAGCCGGTGTTCGAACTTCTTCTCTTGTTGGAACGATCTGAGTGACGCCTCCCAACTGTTTTCCAGTATCGGCGCCAGTTTCAGGATTTTCACTGAGCTTTGGTTTTATAAGTGACAGGTTAGAATTACTTGAGGATGTCTTGTTGCCAGGAGAGGAGCCGAACAGACGGTTCCAAAGGCCCCAGCTTCGGTTTGCCGCGGTCTGTTTAATTTGATCAGAGGGGTTCACCTTGTCCTTGTGGTACATGGGTTGCGCCGAATTTGTGGGTTCCTGATCCTGCAGCTTAGGCTTGATCAAGCCCCCCGATACGCCGTCTTGCTGGGATGGTACAACAACTGGCTTTCTAGACGAAAAAACCGGGACGCACGAAGCGTTGAGGATACTTACAACGATGATGACCGTCAAGCCGTCGGTCAAGAGGGCTAGCCATCGTCTAAACAAGGTAACGCCAGGAATGACGGCTTCAATGTTTTTTACCACAGAGGTTTCCGATGGTCTTGATTTGAATCTGAATGGCATACCTTATCTGGCATCAATAAAGCCAGTCACACGGATTGTGCAGATTTGCGGCACGCGTTTGCCTTGTAGTACGACAAACCGCTCCCCGTTTCATAGTGTAGTGGTACTGCGTTTCGATAAAAAAAGCAATATCGAGGTGTTGTAAGTAGTTTTTGGAAAGAGGTTGCATCCACTCGTAATCCGCAAACACACTGTGGATTGAACAGTGCGCGCGGATGCGGGTGAGGGAGTAGGCCCCCTCACCCCACATAACGCCAAACGTTAATGAGTCAAGAGGAGTGCTGGGACGAATTCTCTTTGTTCTCCGAGCACGTGCACGACGGCGGGGCAACCTTAGTTCCGCAGGACGGGGTTGGCTGAGTGACCTCGTCTTTCTTGGCAATCCCCACCCCAGCAAATAGGTTCATGAGCGGTCTCCCCAATCCTTCGTGGGGAAGAATCTTTTCCGTAACCCAAACGATCACAAACACAATTCCGGCCACAATGCCAATGGCGATCACAAAGGCTACCAAAACCACAAGGCCGGCCAGGACCAACACAAAATAAATGGGAAAAAAGAAGCCGTAATAGAATCCCCTACCGACTCTCGTTGCAACATCCTCGTCTTCTTCCCGGCCCAGGATGTCATTGAAAACTCGCACGTAAAAATTCTTGTTATAGTAGCTGAGAACTGCACTGATAAGTCCCAACACGATCATACCGATAATCTTTAATATCATGTCATCCTCCGCGACACAGTTCGTGTTCGTGAGCAGCGCGCCAAGGCGGCTCGTTATTATTTTTTTGTCCTTTTACGGTCTTTTCTCGCTTGCTTGCTTTTCTTTCTCTGTTTTTCCAAAAGCTTTCTGGATAGCTGTTTTCCCTTTCTCATGGGTGGCAAGCCAAAGGGATTATCAGGTCCTACTGCTTCATCATCCCCGGCCATGAGGTCCCCAAGGCCCCCTCCAAACATTCGCCGTAAGCCCTTGATTCTCTTCTTCCACTTTCCCGTAACCGGACCACCACCCATGGCCGACAAAAAAACCCTCATGTCGTTAAACTTGCGCAGAAGGTCCAGAACGTCTGCTTCTTCTCGGCCAGAACCACGGGCAATACGCCCTACGCGAGACGCATTAACAATTTGAGGATAACGTCTCTCATTCGGGGTCATCGAGTTTATGATGGACTCCATACGAACCAACTCGTAATCGTCAACTTTAGCGTCATCCGGAATGCCCTTAGGGAAAAAAGGCAGCTTATCTAGGACATCCTGCAGGGGGCCAAGCTTCTTTATGGTCTTTATTTGGTTAAGGAAGTCCGTCAGGGTGAAGTTCCCGGAAAGCATGCGCTTGGCGTCTTCTTCTGCCTTCTTTTCGTCAACAACCTCTTCAAAATCCTTGACGAGACCAACAATATCACCAAATCCCAATATCCGGGAGGCAAGACCTTCAGGTCTGAACTCCTCCAAACGATCCATGGCCTCGCCCATCCCGACAAATTTGATTGGCACTCCGGTGGCTTCTTTGATGGATATAGCCGCACCGCCGCGGGCGTCCCCATCCAGTTTAGTGAGGATAAAACCAGTGAGACGAATCTTTTCGTTGAAAGCTCTGGCAATGTTCACCGACTCTTGGCCTATCATTGCATCGCACACCAGTAATACGTTTTGCGGAGCAGCAACTTCCTGAATGGCTCGTAGTTCGTCCATAAGGGCTTCGTCGATGGTGAGTCTGCCCGCAGTGTCGAAAATTGCAACGTCACACCCGTATGATTCTATCTCATCAAGAGCCCCGTGGCATAACTCAGGAGGAGTCAGTTTCTCTCTAAAATAGACAGGGATTCCCAAGTCTGACCCGAGCTTTTTTAACTGGTCCACCGCCGCTGGTCTATAGATGTCCGCCGCCACCAAAAGTGGTTTCTTGCCGTTCTTGGAGAGATAATGTGCGAGCTTTGCTGCTGTGGTCGTTTTCCCAGAGCCTTGCAGCCCGACCATCATTATAGAGCTGGGTTTCGATTTTATGCTCAGCCCCGAGTCTTCAGGTCCCATGAGGCGCACTAGCTCGTCGTGGCACAAACGAATAAAATGATCACCGGGAGATACGGCGAGCTTCCGTTCTTTGTGCTTTACGCGAACTTGTACGATTTCACCTATGGCTTGTTGCTTCACCCGGTCGAGAAACGCGCGGGTCACCTGGAACTCTACGTCCGCTTCCAGCAGCGACACACGTATCATCTTGAGGGCTTCACCGAGGTTTTCTTCGGTGAGGGCGCGCATACCCTGGAGATATTGTTTTACGTCGCGAAATCCCCGACTGAGAATCTCCAGCACTAACGGCCTCCTGGCGTAAACTTCATCAAAACATAATCCCATATCATAGGCATGTTGGAAATGTAAGTACAAAATTAGGGTTTACAACGCAGTTTATAGACTAATCCTTTCGAAGGAGCACGATACGATTTGTGTTTGTACCCTTGCGTCGGTTGTCAACTCCCCAACAGTTGGACGTCTTTGTAAACTCCTGGTCGTTGATAATCACCATCGCGGGAGTCAGACCTGCCTTAATTGCGGCAGGGACAACGAGCCGTTCTAGCAACAGCGTACTCTTTCTGACTTCTCCAACTTCGAATGCCACGTGCCCTCCGGGGGCAAGAACACGGTAAACCTCGCAAAACGTCGCATACATTTTCTCGGACCACTTGCTCGGACTCTTGAATTTCCATATCTCTATCGCTGCCTGATCTATACCATTAAACCAACACCGGAGCCAGTTGTCGAGCTGATAATCGACCACGTCCAAAAATGGAGGAGACGTTACAACCAATTTAACTGATCCAGATTGGATTGCCGGCGTGTTGTCACTGGACCCGATTATGACCTGGGCTTGCTCGGCGGTCTGGGCGAAGGAGTCACGGCACATAGGATCAAGGTTCCTCAGCAGGGTCTTGGTCTTGGCAAGTACAATGTGTCGTACATCCCGCGGGGGCGGAATCTGGTCTCTCATCTGATTTATTCGGCGCTGGGATTGTATTGAGACAGCCTGGTTAGGCGGCAACGTATAAACAGAAAAGAAGCCCGTGGAATGACCTGTCAGCCTATTTGTGGCAACCATTCGAATCCACTGATCTACGTTGTCTAGACCATCTCTATTCTGCTTCTCCATGAGATAGTTTCTGAGATTTGTAATAGCCGCTAGGGTCGCGGGATGGTAAAAGACCAAGAGGTCCTCTATTATTTCAGTCCTTCGTTCTAGAGCAATGGCCTTCAGGCGCACTTCCACCTCTGTCAGTAAAGGGGGATTCAATCTTGGGCGAATGAGGATTTCGCTCAAGGGGTTGACATCGCATCCTACTGGAATGCGCTCATTGAGAGCGGCTTCGAGTAAGGTAGTGCCGCGTCCCATGAAGGGGTCATAAACTTTGTCTCCTTGACGGCTCAATCGCTGTATGAAGAAACGAGGCAGTTGAGGTTTGAAGCAGGCGCGATACGATATTTCGTGGAGCGAGTGAGCCGCTCGCTGTTTCGACGTCCAAAATTCGTTGATGTACACTTTTACGTCCGGGAAACGGTCCGAAAGAGATTTCGCGGCCGTGGATTTACCGTAGTCCCTAAATTCCGTGATGAATTTAACGAAATCTCTTGGCATGAGCTTTGTGGCCTGAATCCTGCTCCCCTATAATTGTGTCGGCTGCTAGAAGTAACACAAAATCGCAGACCAAATCTCTTTTCCTGTCACTCAGGAGGAACCGGTCGCCCGGTCGTGGCTTCAGGACGTAAAATCAAGTCGAAAATGACTGGCTTCGCACCGATTGCCTAATAATCCATACCGTCTCTATCAAAGCAACTTATTTCCACAATCCCTTCCCGAATCAAGCTGAAACATTATAGTTATCTACCCGAATCCATTTGCACAATAATTTGTGTCCCTCATTGATCTATTGGCGGGGATCATATCACGGTGGACATTTTCGCGCGCAAAAAGGTTGACAGACTCTCAGACAGTGAAGTACGGTCAATGGCGATAACGTAGGAACATCTTAACCAATCCGACGAAGGCTTTTTCTAGAGAGCAGAGAGTGGGGGCATGCTCCGATGTCGAGTCACATCTGACAATAAGTCTTTAAGGTCAAAAAATTAAGGAGGCTTAGGACAATGAAAAGGCTGGCCCTATTTTGCGTAAGTTTGTTGATGGTTGCTGCGTTTTTCGGCTCAGCGTGGGCAGAGGAGCCGCCCATCAAACTGGGTGTGATGTTCATCAGCTCCGGCCCCTTGGGAGGGTACGGCATCAACGGTCAGCGAGCAGTCGAAATGGCAATAGAAGAAATCAATGCCTCAGGGGGAGTGTTGGGGCGGAAGCTGGCTGCATCTTGTAGAGACACCAAATTGAAGAATGATGTGGCGGTAGAACTTGCTGAAAAATTCATCAACGACGAGAAAGTAGATTTTCTCATGGGCCCAACTTCAAGTGGCGTTGCCATGGCCTTGTCAGATGTTGCCCGAAAACACAAGAAAATCCTCGTCGTGACACAGGCCGCCACTGATTCTTTAACCGGCCCAAAATTCAACCCGTACCTGTTCAGTACGTTGAGCAACGTTATGATGCACTCGCGAGCAGGGGCCTACTACATGGCATCCAAACCCTACAAGAGATGGATGTGCATCGGCCCGGACTATAATTACGGACATGAATCTTGGCGCTTGTTCAGAGAAAAACTTAAAGAGCTCAAGCCGGATGTGGAAATCGTGGGCGAGACCTTTCCGAAGCTCATGGCTAAGGATTATGCCGAACAAATTGAACAAATCCGTAAAGCCAAGCCCGACGCGGTCTGGTGCCCGCTCTGGGGTCAAGACGCTGTGAACTTCATTCGGCAAGCCAAAGCGGTCAAGCTGTTCGACGAAATTAAGTTCGCCTTTCCTGTCGGTGCAGCGCTGGAGACACTCGCACCGCTCGGCAACGAAACGCCAGCCGGCCTCTACATGTCGTCTCGGTATTTCTTCACCACTCCAGACTGTCCTGAAAACAAGGAATTCGTAAGAAAGTTCCACGACAAGTACAAACAGTACCCTGATTATATGGCCGAAGAGACATACGCTGGTGTGTATTTCATTAAGGCCGCACTAGAGCGCGCCGGGACGACCAACCCAGAAGCGATAGTCAAGGCAGTGGAAAAAGAACCCCTTGCATGGTTGACTCCGGAAGGGTGGAAGATCATGCGACCAGAGGACCACCAGGTAGTAGAAGACGTGGTTTGGGGTGAGACGGCGTTCAGTCAAACTTATGGCTTCGCTGTGCTGACCAACATACAGTCTATTCAGGCGGAACAAATTTGCCGTACGCCGGACGAGTTGAAAAAGGTAAACAGACAGCCCTAACCAGTCACAGAGGCACACAGTGGTCTTTGCAGCTTACTGACCACATGCTTGCCTTCGGTCTCGCAATGACAAGGCCTGTCCCTTGTCATTGTGAGAATGCGGTGACGGCATTATAGTCTCACGGTTTATGTAGGTCCCGACCATAGAAAGTTCATCTGATCAGACATCTGCCTTGCCAAGAGCCAAGGACATGTTTTTTCAGACAGGATGTGCCCCAAAGGATACTAGTTTCAGACCTACTTGCAAATTCCTATGCATCTCCCGACTCCAGGGACAGCAGACTTTTTTGAGTTCGGTATGCCAGCGCCTGGGCTGTAGCAATTAGCTTACCTGTATGGGGTTCTATCACGCGACAGACATAAGAAGCCGTTCTCTTTGTCCGATAAATCTCTTCCGCGGAGGCTTCGATTAGGACGTCGGGTGCAGGAGCAGACACGTAAGTTATACTTACGTTGAGAGCCACTGCCATTATTCCATGCGAGTTGCAGGCCAATTGGAAAGCCTCGTCAACTAAAGCGAAAATAGCCCCGCCATGGACCGATCCAAAGATATTGTACAAACGAGAACTTGTGTGCATTCGAATTCTGGAGAACCCCAAACCAACTTCCACCACCTCTAAACCTAGTATTCTTCCGAACGGTTCTTCTTTAGAACGCCGTGTCAGAGATTGAAAAAATGTCTCATTCATGGTTCTCCTCCCAGTTCGAGGCTAGGCTTTGGGAAGAACCTGAGGTCCAAGCAGGCCTAACGAAACAAAGATCTTGGCAAAGTCCTCGAATGCCACATCAAGCGGCCTAAAATCTTCCACAGGAACGAGAACATTAAAACCGGTTGCCGGTATGGGAGAGTTGGGAATGAACACGAGGAAATATTCCCTTCCGTCCGCCATTTTGTACCGCTGGTTAGTGGTGAGCAATACCAATGCAGAGACGTTGCCGAGTCTCACTTCTCCTACTCCCCCAAAGCGCTCTAATCCTCTCTTGTCCTTTCCACCCAAAAGATCAACGACTTGACTGACACCGGTATAAACCTTTCCGATAAGGGGTATTCGGGACAGCATATCATCTATTTCGTGCCTCACTCTAGATACGGTAGCCCGAGTCACAAGGAAGCCTAAAAACATAATGAGGAGAATCACGACGAGATATCCAGACAAGTAACCGAAATAGCGTTGGTTTTCCCCCGCCAAGGTCACAATGAACTTCCCAAAGGAACTGCTCGGGCCGACGTATGCATCAGCTAATTTTACTACCCATGTCACGACGAAAACTGTCACGATAAATGGCAATATAGCCGCTATACCGGTGAGAAAAAAACGCAAAGCCGTGCTGGCAAAAGCTCTCATCTGATCTCTCCAAAGCTTGGCAATCTCGCTCCCCGCCTTTTCCGAACTTCTAGATTTTCCCTAATGAGCGGCGGCGACCCTGATTGGGAGCCAAGACTGTCAGAAAAATCATGGGAAATAGACGCGGACATCCCCGCTATCGCGATGCCTGGAACATATAACATCGTCTTGTATGAATCAAATGATTCGGGCATCTACTCACTACTTCAGGCCCATACAATAGCTCCACCAAACCCATGGCCGCATTAGGGAAAGATTCCTATTTTTGTGGTAAAGGCTCGCTGAGGAAGATATAATAAATATTATGAAACACGAGGGTCAGGAATCCCATATCTTCGTTGGGGAAACTGGGAAGCGCCTGGAAGATTCAGAATGGGAAGAATGCTGAGTTGGAGGAAACCGTGGAGGCTGAAGCTTTTGTAAGAGAGAAGATCAAGTGGCTTGGCCATGCAAGTTTCAGGATCGATGGAACAGAAGCGACTATTTACATAGACCCATGGAAGCTCAGAAAAGCCATCCCTGCTGATATTGTTTGTGTGACCCACAGCCATTTTGACCACCTGTCTGAGGAGGACATAAACCTCATAAAAACACCTACCACTGTTATTGTAGGACCTTCGGATTGTCGCGCAAGCTTCGGGGACGCTTTCAAGGTGATAGAACCAGGCAAGGCAATCACCGCAGGAAAAGTGCGAATCGAAGCAGTCCCCGCGTATAACACGGACAAAAATTTTCATCCCAAGCGCAACAACTGGGTGGGTTACGTCATCGAGGTTGACGGATTTCGTATTTACCATACGGGAGACACTGATCTCATTCCCGAGATGTCATCCGTCAAGGCTGATATAGCTCTGGTTCCAGTGGGTGGTACCTACACGATGACGGTTTCTCAAGCGGTCGAGGCGGTAAAAAAAATCAATCCTAAGGTTGCCGTTCCCATGCACTGCGGTGACATCGTCGGAACCCTGGAAGACAGGAACCGATTCCACGATGGCCTCCAGGGAAAAGTCGTGATTCTCGATCCACAGCGCTGAGAGGCAGACGTTAAGTGACAACAAGAAAAAATGACTACGAGCAGAGTGTGCGAGTGCGCTTTGCACCTTCGCCCACTGGTTATCTCCACCTTGGGGGGGCGCGTACCGCTCTGTACAACTGGCTATGGGCAAGGAAAACCCAAGGCGTTTTTATCCTTCGCATTGAAGATACCGACGCCGAGAGATCAACCCCAGAGTCAGTTCAGGAGATCCTAGACGGGCTGACATGGCTCAGGCTCAGTTGGGACGAGGGACCGTACTTCCAGTCTCAGTATATTCAAGAGCATGTTGACGCTGCGCACCGTCTCTTGACCACGGGCGACGCATACCGGTGTTTTTGCACTAAAGAGGAGCTGGAGAACAAGAGGAAAATTGCGGAAGCCCAAAAAATAGCCTTCATGTACGATGGAAGATGTCGCCGTCTTACCGAGGAAGATATAGCATCCAGGATGAGGGCGGGTATGCCCTACGTCGTGCGATTCGCCGTACCTCGTGCTTCTAGGAACATTATCTCGTTCGACGACGCTGTGTACGGGCGCATAGAGCGCAAGACCCAGGATATTGAGGACTTCGTAATTCTCAGATCGGACGGAAGCCCGCTTTATATCCTCAGCAACGCCGTGGACGACGCACGCGACAGGATTACCCACGTCATTAGAGGCTCGGACGGTCTAGCCAACACCCCAAAACAAATCTTGCTCTACGATGCTCTCGGTATAGCCCCACCCGTCTTTGCCCACATGCCGCTAACACTAGATAACAAAAGGGCAAAGCTATCAAAGCGAACCCATGGAGAGGTGGTAACGGTAGCTTATTACCGAAAAAACGGTTTCCTTCCATGGGCGCTCTGCAATTTCTTGGCTCTTCTCGGATGGTCAAGTCCCGACGGAAGGGAGATTTTCAGCCGTGAACAATTGATTGATGTTTTTGAACTAACGCGCATAAATAAATCCAATTCTATCTTCAATTATATCCCCGGAGACCCTAAAAATTGGACAGACCCGAAAGCCATTCATTTCAATGCCACCTATTTGCGCACTATGCCTCTCGATGAACTCTTCCCTTACGTTAAAGAGGAACTCGTCGAGCAGGGCCTCTGGAACGATACCTACGAAAACTCACAGCGGCCTTGGTTCCTAAAGACTGTTGATCTTATTAGAGCTAGATTCCATACCATTAAAGATTTTTCCACCAAAGGAAAACCCTACTTCTCCGACCTATTTGATTTTGATGAAAAGGCCGTCCGAAAGAACTTGTTGAAAGATAAGCGACTCGTTAGCCTCCTGGTCGAGTTGGCTCAGCACCTCGAAGAATTACGGCAATTCGAGGCCAAAGATATCGAAGAGGTCTTTCGGGATTTGGCGGACAAGCATGAAATAACGGCGGGATTGCTTATCAATGCAGCTCGGACCGCTGTCTCCGGATCGTCTGTTGGGCCGAGCCTATTTGAAATGCTGGAAACAATAGGCCGCAAGCGCGTCACGTCACGGCTGAGATTGGCCTCTGAACTTGTTTCAACCAAATTGACCGAATGAACGGCCGTAGAAAAAGCTGAGATGTGTACTCGCCATGCAAATGGACAGTGAAGTCAATTACGACCATATCCTGATAAGAGAATCCACCATACTGGTTCGCGTGGCTAAGGACCAGCAGGATATGCACAAAACAGAAGACGCACGTTTCTTCGACGTAAGAACCGGCGTTGAACTGAGAGAGATATATCCCGCGCTCCAAAGCTCGGAGTTGAAAAAAGGCTTCGTCCTCGCTGAAGAGTGCGCTGCGTCAGTATTAAGGGCGGGAATGCCCATCGGCTCGGGTCCGGATGTGGATTACACAAAAGTTGTCAACATCCTTGATTTGAAACAGAGAAAACTCGACGCACTGGTTGCGGATTCGGTAATAGACCAAGTTCGGGTTATTCGGGACCTGCTCACGGAATTTATCGATGCTGCCGAAACTGCGCAGAAAGAAGAGCGCTTCTGGTTGTCTCAGCAGATTCTTTCTCTTGTGCGCAAGTTTACGGGCCGGGAACTGAGCGAACTTCAGGATATAATAGGATGGTTTCGTAAGCGGTACTCTGGGGAATAAGCGATGAAAGTAACTCGGGCATCCCTTATTAAGGCCGCAGCAGTGATGGAGTTGCTCATGCAGAGACGAAAGCTATACGTTTTATTTGCGATCTGTTTCCTTTTCGTCGCGTCAGACGCGTTCTTAGCAGACGCAGACGACAGGTCTCTTTTCGAGATTGGCAAAAAGTACTTCCAAACAGGCGACTATTACCAAGCCGTAGAGACCTTTTCGAAGATTCTTCAAGTCATGGAGCCGGATACCGCCCACATACAGCTAGTCAGGTTAGCCAGAGCCCAAGCGTATTACGGCAAAGGTGATCTGAGAAGGGCGTGGGCGGACCTCAATGCCGTCCTTGAATCAGGCGCATTAAATGGCGAAATTCTTGCGTCTAGTCTTATGCTGAGAGGTACGATCAACCTTAAACAAGGGAGAGAAAAAAACGCGTTTCAAGATTTTACCACGGCTATAAACACTGATCACCAGAATAAGTCACTGAAATGTCTGGCGCTTGCAAACCGAGGGATTGCGTATGTTAACAGAGGTGATCTTGATAAAGCCATAAAAGACTTAAACGCAGCGGTGGCCACTGACCCCTCCTCAAGCTTTGCCTATGCCGCTCGTGGGCTCGCCTACCTCCGGTCTGACAAAATCGACTGGGCAAGACGCGACGGGGAAAAGGCTATGGCTCTCGATCCGGATTCATCCGCCTCAAAAATAGCTCAAAAAATATTGACAGAACTGTCAGTCAGCCAGTCCGGCGCAAACCGTTTAGCTGTTAGCCTCAACGAACACGGACAGATCTTCGTTCAGGTTAAGTTTGGTCGGACAGCCATCCCGCATCGGTTCCTTCTCGATACGGGGGCGACCCATACCGTCATCAGTTCCAAACTCCTCAACGATATTTCCCGAGAAACGAAGATCACTCCAATAGGGAAGGGCAAAGTAGTACTCGCCGACGGCTCCAGTCAGTCAGTGAGCCGGTATCGCATCAGCAACGCGTTCCTGTTCAATATGCCCCTAGGCGACATCGAGGTCCATGTGTTTGATCGCAAGACCAAAGCCGGCCTTAATCTGCTCGGAACGAAAAGCCTTGGCGACATAACAGTTACCATTGACAACCGAAGGAAACAGGCTGTATTAGCAGGGAAATAGAATCCCTACTAAAATTCCCTGGCGATTCCTTGTGTTGCATGATGGTTGCCAGAAGATACTTCTGATTGAGCAATTTTCTGGCCGCAAAAATCCGTCCATACCCATGTCGACACGTCACCGAAGGCTCCTCGCAACTACAGGTTGCCCGTTTGTGTCATTGCGAGCGAAGCGAAGCAATCTCGTCATTAACTTTAAGAACGAATGCGGCTTCAGTCACTTTCAAAGAGTTGCTGCAGATTAACATCGCTCTTAACAGGTCCGAGCGCCACAATAGTAAATTCGCCTCGGTTTATCATGGCATCACACTCCCGAGACAGTTCTGTTAACGTCACGCTCTGCAGTGCATCCAGAATTTCCTCAAGCGTTATGTGCCTTCCGAAATAAAACTCTTCTTTGGCGATTCTGTTCATTTGCGCGTCTGATGATTCGAGGCTAAGTATGAGACTCCCCTTGATCTGGTTTTTTGCCATATCCATTTCTTCTTGCGTTAACGTGTCCGCTATGCCGCGGGTGACCCTCCCTATGGTCTGCACCAACTCTTCGAGCCTCTCAGGATCGCACCCTGCATAAATTCCAAGCATTCCAGAATCGGAAAGTGATGACAGAAATGAATACACGCTGTAGGCGAGCCCTCTTTTTTCCCGAACTTCTTGAAACAGTCTGGAACTCATGCCACCACCCAGCAGCGTGTTTAGAATATACGCAGCGTAGCGATTGCTGGCGACTGCGCTGGGAGCGTTGGTGCCCAAACATAGGTGAACCTGCTCAAGGTCTTTCTGCTCGACGTGGGCAGATGCAGTGCCGGCGGGCTGATCGCTGACAATGCTTCTACCGACCCTGGGCATATCCCCCATTTTCTCAGCGATCATGTCGAGCAGGCGATTATGGTCAAGGCTGCCAGCAGCAGCGACGATTATTTCTGAAGGCAGATAATGCTCTCTCTTATAGGACAAGAGGGTGTCCCGATCTATAGCAAGAATATTTGAAATAGTCCCTAATATCGGCCGACCGAGAGCATGGGCTCGCCAGAAATTCATACCCCATATTTCATGCACCAATTCTTCAGGATTATCTTCTAGCTGACAAATTTCCTGACAAATGACATGCTTCTCCCTGGGAATCTCGTCCTCAGGGAAGGTGGAGCGCAAAAAAATGTCAGTAAGTAGATCCACAGCAAGTTGGAGGTCTTCCTTCAGCGCCTTTGCGTAGAAAGCCGTAAATTCCTTACTGGTAAATGCATTCAAAACCCCTCCCACAGAGTCGATCTCTTTTGCGATGGCATAAGCGTCGCGTGTAGGGGTCCCCTTAAAGAGCATGTGCTCTATAAAATGGCATATTCCGTTGAGATGCGGGGGCTCGTATCGAGAACCTGCCCGTACCCAAATCCCGATGGACACAGATCGCATATGATCATTCGCTTCGCTAATTACACGCACCCCATTGGGCAGAACAGTTTTGCGATACGTATCCAGATTGGAAGGGAGTTCGCTCGACAATATTTTCACAGATTATTGTCCGGAGAGTCTGGTTTCAATCCCAAGGCTTCTTTGCGAGACAACTTGATCTTCCCCTGAGGATCTATTCCTATTACCTTCACAGGGAATGAATCACCCTCCTTAATGACGTCTGTCACCTTTTTCACCCGTTCAGGAGCAAGCTGAGAAATATGAACAAGACCGTCTGTCCCGGGGAATATCTCGACAAAGGCGCCGAAATCCGTAATTTTTCGCACCACACCCATGTACACACGCCCGACTTCCGCCTCTTGGGTTATTCTCTGGATGGCTTCCTTGGCCGATTTTCCGGCCTGTACATCCACTGCGGCGATCATGACTCTTCCTGTATCGTCAACCTCAATCTTCGTCCCTGTCTCGTCCTGAATCGAACGAATTACCTTTCCACCTGGACCGATTATGTCCCTAATCTTCTCCGGATTTACATACATTATGTGAATTCGGGGTGCATGAGGAGACATCTCCGAACGGGGGTTGGATATTGTGCTGTTCATTATCGACAAAATATGTCGTCTCCCCTGTTTTGCTTGCTCCAATGCCTGCTTAAGCGTCTCGCGAGTAATTCCTTCGATCTTGATGTCCATTTGAAAGGCCGTCACGCCGTCAGCCGTTCCCGTTACTTTGAAGTCCATATCTCCGTGATGGTCTTCATCACCAATTATGTCGGAAAGAATAACGGTCCGGTCCCCCTCCCTGAGGAGTCCCATCGCAATGCCGGCCACGGGTTCTTGAATTGGCACACCGGCGTCCATGAGGGAGAGCGATGCTCCGCACACTGTGGCCATTGATGAGGATCCATTGGATTCAAGGATCTCCGAAACTACCCTAATGGTGTAGGGAAACTGTTCATCGTCTGGCAGCAAATACGCAATGGCCCTTTCGGCCAAAGCCCCATGACCAATTTCCCGACGTGACGGTCCCCTCAGGAACTTGACTTCACCCACGGAGAAAGGAGGGAACTTGTAATGCAGCATGAATGATTTGTACGTGGAACCTTCTAGGGCCTCTATCTTCTGTTCGTCCGAAGACGTCCCCAGCGTAACTATAACGAGAGCTTGGGTTTCTCCCCGAGTGAACAGCGCGCTGCCATGAGTTCGTGGAAGCACCCCTACTTCGCAAGAAATGTCTCTAACCTGGCTAAAAGATCGGCCGCCGATGCGCTCATTTTTGTCCAAGATCAGTCTTCGGATAGCTTGCCCCTCTAACCGGTCAAGGTAACCAAGTACTTCTGACTGCCGATTTTCGCCTTCTTCCCCCAATGATTGGATTGCCTTGTCGTAAATGTCTTTAAGGGCGCTCCGCCTTTCGAGTTTCTTAGGAATGGTGATTGCCTCGCCTATGGCTGGCCCCCATTCGTTACGAAGTCTCTCCACAAGCTCCATGTCCTCAAAGAGGTCATTTACCTGACGCTTCGGTTTTCCCGCTTTTTCCGTCAACTCTTCTTGGGCCTTCAAGATCTTGAGAATTTCGTCGTAGCCTTTGAAGATGGCCTCCATTATAGTCTGTTCTGGTAGGCGATCGCAGCCTCCTTCGACCATGACGATTCCCTTCCGCGAGCCCACAACGATGAGATTCAGATCAGAATACGTGTCCTCGAGAGGAGAGGGATTGATGATGAAATTGCCTTCGACCCTCCCGACTCTGACGGCTCCCACCGGGCCTAAAAAGGGGATATCCGAGACATGCAGGGCCGCCGAAGCCCCATTTATGGCTAGAATATCAGGATCATTTTCACCGTCCGATGATAATACAGTGGCAATTATTTGCGTCTCACACGTGAAACCCTTCGGGAACAGAGGCCTAATAGGTCTATCGATAAAGCGGGCTGTGAGAATTTCTTTTTCAGTGGGTCGCCCTTCACGCTTAAAAAAGCCGCCAGGGATCTTCCCAGCCGCATAAGTCATTTCCAAATAATCCACGGTCAAAGGAAAGAAATCAATGCCTTCCCTACCGTGGCTCTCGGCAACTGCTGTCACCAGAACCATGGTTTCTCCGCAGCGCACTACCACAGACCCCGAGGCCTGCTTTGCCAATAGTCCAGTTTCGAATACTAACTGCTTCCCGGAAACATAAGCCGTGCTCGTTTCTAACATTTCTTGAATTGCCCTCTCTGAATCATTGCAATATCTCGCAAGAGTAGCGTAGGAACATCATCGTGCATTACCTGCTGCTACTTACGGATACCTAAATCACTAATTACGGTTTTGTATCGTTCAACATTCTTTGCTTTGAGATAGTCTAATAATCGTCTTCGCTTTCCCACGAGCTTGAGGAGTCCCCTCCTTGAATGGTGATCCTTCTTGTGAACTTTGAAATGCTCGGTGAGATATCCGATTCTTTCACTCAGCAGGGCAATCTGAACTTCCGGAGAGCCTGTGTCAGTCTCATGAAGGCGAAATTTCTCGATGATCGATTTCTTTTTGTCCGATAGAAATGCCAACTCTTGTGTTCCTCCTGAAGATTGCGCATAGAGCTTATTTCAGCTCAATCTCATATATTTATCACGGCTTTTTCCTCAAGTAAAGCGGTCGGACAGGAACGAAACATTTTTGTAAAAAAACATACTCTCTCGGACAAATAGCTTGAAAAAACGGGTCGATTAATACGGCATCTGAGCGCTAATGACATGTCAGTTGCCAAAATAGGTACACCCTTTGCGCCGGGAGGCCTATACGCGCCTGGGACAGTCGAGTTGGTTCATAATGGTGAACAGCACACGAGGTCTTTACTTCTAAACTAAGTCTTATTATCTGTGGAATCATCGCATAAAAAGATTTATAATCAATGTGTTATCCCATCGAGAATGTTCCAAAATGCCATACAACTCCTCTCAAAATCTTATTGGTCGTGCACCGGATTTTCTCAAGAGAGAAATTGATTTATCCCTCATACTCGTCTATCATGAATTTGTTCAGATTACTCTTGCTCACAACGCTCTTTCAACAGATACCAAGAATGCCAGCGCTGAATTTTCGGGGAAAACTCCTCTTTAGGCGGCTAACATGTCCTAAATGCCACAAAAAAAAGATATTATTATATAGGTTGTATATAGCACAAGGAGCCGCATGGGAAATATTCTATATCACGCTACGAAACAGTGCTGTATTGAAGTTTTTTACTATGTATTTGACATAAGCCATTCCGGAAGGAGCAAGCTATGAGTTTCTTAGAAAAGGTCGCAGACGTTGTTGGGCCTACCAATATAACGACTTCGGTCGTTGACTGTTTGGCGTATTCAAGGGACATGTCCATTCATGCCGGAGTGCCTCAGGCGGTAGTGTTTGTAACGAACACGGAGCAAGTGAGCAAAATCCTGCAGTTGGCCAACGAGGAGAGGGTACCAGTGGTGGCGCGAGGTACGGGCTCGTCGGTAACCGGAGCGGTCCTTCCTGTAAAAGGAGGCTTGATACTGGACTTCACGAAGATGAACGCGGTCAAGGAGATCAACAAGGCGGATGGATACGTAGTAGTCGAGCCGGGAGTCGTTTGTAATGCCCTAAACGCGAAGTTGGCGCCTAGCCATTTCTTCCCGCCTGACCCAGGCAGCGCGCCTATAGCCACTATAGGTGGCATGATCTCGACTAATGCAAGCGGTGTTCGTGCAGCAAAATATGGGACGACAAAAGATTATGTAAAAGCGCTGACGGTGGTTCTTCCCTCGGGCGCCATCATCCACACTGGGGACGTCGCTCAGAAGAGTTCAGCAGGTTACGATTTGACACACTTGTTTTCCAGTTCAGAGGGGACGCTCGGTATCATCACCGAAGCCATACTCAAAATCATGCCCATGCCCGAGTATGAAGCTTTTGCCAAAGCCTCATTTCCGGATGTGAACACAGCTGGAAAGGCCGTCGAAAAGATGTTTACGTCAGGTATTGAACTTGCCACCTGCGAAATACTCGACAACGTGTGCCTCGACGTGTGCCGCGACGCTCTCAAGATGGATATCCCCACAGATGTGAACTGCCAGCTCTTTATGGGAATAGATGGACCAAAAACCGCAGTACAGGACCAGATTAAACGGATTGATCAAATCTGTAAATCCGTAGGTGGAATCGAAAATATCTGGTCCGACAATCCAGTGGAAAAGGCGAAGCTCTTCGCCGCCCGAGGAGGGTTGGTACCGGCCATGAGCCGCCTCAAACCATCTTATCGTTTGGTACCTCTTGTTGAAGATTTCGGTGTACCGATAAGCCGCATCCCCGAAACTATTGCTGAAATCCAAACAATTGGGGCAAAGTACGGCTTTCCCGTCGCGACCTTTGGCCATATCGGCGACGGAAATCTCCATGCAACGTTCATCATGAATCCCAAAGAAAAAGACCATTGGGAACGCGTCCGCAACATTGCGCTCGAATTCATCGACATGACCCTGAAGCACAAGGGTACCGTCTCCGCGGAGCACGGAATAGGAATGGCAAAAGCGCCATACATCGGAAGACAGCTTGGTAATGCCCTGGAATTGATGAAAGACATCAAGAAGACCATAGACCCCAAGAACATCCTCAACCCAGGCAAAATGGGCTTTGACGATGCCATCACAGATATATTTGACGAAAATAGTTTTGCGCGCTTTCTCGATGCGCCCGAAGAGGTTCAACATTTCAGCGACGCAGTGGACAACGAAATTCTGGCTTGTATTCAATGCGGTTTTTGCCGAGCAGGATGTCCTACCTTTGGAGAGAGCGCACTGGAGTCCTTGAATGCTAAGGGAAGGGTATCGCTTGCCTTTCACATGCTCATGGGCAACCTAGACCCTTCCGATGAACTAGCCAAGAGGCTCTACCAATGTATGTTGTGCCTTAACTGTCGATCTGTGTGTCCCGCACAGGTGAAGGTCTCGGACATAATTAGGGCTGCTCGTGAACGTCTTGTGGCCAGAGGCTATCTTCCCGAACCATTCAAACCGGCGTTGGCTTCCATCATCGATGCTGCTAATCCTCTTCTGGCATCGCCTGACAAGAGGACGGACAGCTATCCAGATCATTACCGACTGGCCGAACCCGGCAAAACGGAAGCCATCCTCCATCTGGGGTGTGTCACGAGTTTTCAGGATGTAAAAATCATTCCAGCAGTCATGAAGGTGCTCGACACCGCTGGCGTTGACTATGGAGTGCTTGGAGACAAGGAAAGCTGCTGCGGATATCTGGCCTACCTCGTCGGGGACATGGACACTTTCGGCAAGGCTATGGACAAGTACGTGCAACGGCTCAAGGAGTACTCACCTAAGAGACTCATAACCACCTGTGCCGGGTGTCTGAAGACCTTTCGAGATCTCTATCCACACTATGGCTGGAGCAATGGTATTGAGGTATCTCATTTTGTAGAAGTGATGGAGTCCCTTTTGAGCAAAGGCGTATTGGAATTTAGCAAGGACGCACAAGCTCTGAAGGTCGTTTATCACGACCCATGTGATATGGGCAGACACATGGGTGTGTACGAGGCACCACGGAATGTGATCAAGAGCCTACCCAATGTAGAGCTGCTCGAGTTTCCACTTAACAGGGCTCTGGCAAAGTGCTGTGGAGGCGGCGGTGGAATGAAAGGCTACGACAACGAATTGGCCGGAGAGATAGGATACAAACGCTTGGCATCAGCCATAGACCTCGGCGCAGAAGTACTGGTCTCAGCGTGTCCATCCTGCAAAGGTTCCTTCAACCAGGCCGCTGCAAGGGCGCGTAAAGAAAAAAAAGGTAAGATACGAGTCATGGATATTACTGAGCTGGTTGCCTCCAGACTTGCTTCATAGACAGGGGGGACAACCATGATCTCTGAGCGCGCTTGACATAAAGTTTCAAGTCAGTGATTCTCGGAGGCGCCGCAAAATTTGGAGACAAGAAGCCGCGGTAGGGGTGCATTGAGTTTTCACGATGAAATCGTGCCCGCTACCAAAGACTCAGTAATGCAGTTCTGAACCAGATCTCCAGGTGCAATACCATGCAAAAGCAGGCCCCAGAGTATGTTGACACGCTTAACGGCGACTTGGCTAGATTCATGGAACTCTTTGCCCGAATCGGCGATCACGAGAAACTCTTTCCCAAATACTGCAAGACATGCGGCAAGAGCTATAATAGCTTTGAGGACTACGTGTTGGATACGGTTGCAAAAGCTCACTGCCTTGAGGACTGCAGCGACGTCATGGGAAGGCCCTACACCATGATGTACCGACACTGCGGGTGCGGCAACACACTCGTCCTCTCTATCACGGATGAAGAACTGCCCGTACTCGAGGATTTCTGGGCGGCCGTTGCGCGGAATTCAGAAGCAAGTGGAAGATCGCCCAAGTCCATCGTCCTGGATTTCGCCCTGCAGTGTGAAATGCATTTTTCAAGTTTCCGCAAATAAACCTACCCCTTCGTAATTTGCAGGGAAGGCATCGATGTTCTAGCATCGTAGCTGTATCGTTTGCAGGGTAGGGGTACCGCGTCTAACCGCTATGAAGGAAATCTCAGATATCATATTCGACCTGGGAAACGTCCTCGTTCCATTTGATTGGAACATCGCCTTAGAACGGTTAACCTATCGTCTTCCCGAGCGTTTCTTAGAGATGGTCAGACGCGACCCACAGGGTTTCAAACACATCTTCCTCAAGGGCTCCGAGAATCTTGAGACAGGGAGGTTATCTTTCGAGTCATTCTGGGAACGCATGTGCGGTGAGCTTGGAACCCGCCTGTCCTTGGAGGAATTTCGGTTTATGTGGTGCGATATTTTTGAAGCGGATGAATCCATGATTGAACTTGGTTGGAGTCTGGCGGCCAAGTATCGCGTTTGGCTGGCCTCCAACACGTGCAGCGAGCATTATGAATGGATCATTCACCGATTTCCCAGGATAAAGTTCTTTCGAAAAGCTGCGTTGTCTTACGAACTTGGGGTCATGAAGCCGTCCCTACGGTATTACGCCAGGGCGTTGCAACTCTTTAATATCTCACCGTATTCAAGCCTTTTCATAGACGACGTCCAAGAGAATGTTGAAGGAGCTCGGGCTATGGGCATGCAGGGCGTTGTCTTTATCGGATACAAACAACTCACGGCACAGCTAACAAAGTACGGGATAGCGAAATGCGCATGAGGGAGGATGCCCGGTGACAGATTCTTGTGAGCACATAAATGGATTTAGGTTTAGCGCGGTATCGGCAGGCATAAAACGGGCCGATCTCACGCGACTCGATTTTGGACTGATCGTTGCTGATAAGCCCGCCGTAGCGGCTGCCGTGACCACATCGAACATCGTTGCAGCCGCGCCTGTGGTAGTCACCCGAGAAAGGTTGGGAAATGGTCTTTGCAGGGCCGTCCTAGTCAATTCAGGAAATGCCAATGCCTATACAGGTGAGCGCGGTATGCGCGATGCCATCACGCTGACTGGGGAAGTCTCGGCCTATTTCAGGGGGGACCCAAACCTAGTCGTTCCCCTGTCCACAGGTGTCATTGGCGTTCCCCTACCCATAGATAGGATGAAGGCGCGTATCCCATCTTTGATCGCTGGCCTCGGGACGGGGAGGGCAAAAGAGGTGGCTCAGGCTATGCTGACCACTGATACCCGAGTTAAAATGACTCGCTTGACCGCGGACACGGCGGCCGGACCGATGTGCTTGCTGGGAATGGCCAAAGGCTCGGGCATGATAGCGCCTCAAATGGCTACCATGCTGGGTATTATCTTGATCGATGTGGGGGTTGACGCAGCTTTCCTCCGTGCGGCATTAAAAAGCGCGGTACAAAATAGTTTTAACACCATTACAGTAGATGGAGACATGAGCACCAACGACACTGTCGTTGTACTGGCCGGCGGGTCGTCTCACGCACCGACTCTGGAACCTGGCAACGGGACGCCCTTGGCCAATTTGCTGACTGAGGCTTGTAAGGACTTGGCGCTCCAAATAATACAGGATGGAGAAGGAGCAACCAAGGCTGTGGAGATACGAGTGCAAGGCGCTAAAGACACAGCTTCGGCCCTGCGGGTAGCACGGAAGATCGCTGAGTCTAGTCTGGTAAAAACCGCCATTCACGGCGAAGATCCGAATTGGGGGAGAATAGTGTCTAGCGCGGGGACTGCGGGAATAGAATTCAATCCAGGCAAGCTAAATCTTTTAATTGGCGATGTCCAAATCATCTCGTCTGGATCGCTCGTCTGTGGCGACTGGGAAACACCCTCTCGGGAGGTCATGAAAAGCCGTCAGTACACAATAACACTCGACCTGAATGCCGGCCGTGGGGAAGGCAGCATAATAACCACTGATTTGTCACAAGAATATGTTAGGATAAACGCTGACTACAGGTCGTAGCCATGGACACCGTGATTCTTTTTGATAAGAACCACCCGCTCATATTACGGTAGCACCATTACGGCGACACTCCGAAAGGGTTTTCACGTATCGTCGGAAACGTAAATCACTTTGCTTCCTTGAGGTTCAAAGCGAAATGGAAGCTCCTGGAGCTGTCTCAAGGCATGCCGTACTCGGCCCTGATTTTGCGGTTCAACATAGAAAAGAAGAAATCCGCCACCTCCGGCACCTAAAAGTTTTCCGCCGATCGCTCCAGCTTGGCGTGCTCGTTCGTAATAGTCGTCTATCGAATTTGTGCTTATACGTTCAACCAGAGACCTCTTGTGAAGCCAACCTTGATGGAGAATTTCTCCAAAGCGATTCAAGGAGCGGCCCTGACGCACCACTTCTAGAAGGCTGCCGCATAGTTCCTTCATCTTAACCAGCACTTCTTTCTTTGCACTTGTGGCGTTGTTTTGGACCTGCAAAATATCCTTAGCGCGTCGAGTTATGCCAGTGTAAAAAATCATCAAATTGTTTTGCAAGGTTTCACGGGTTGATGAATTACAGATGATTGGGTCCACAAAAACCGATTCATCGGCATTGAAGCGAATATGACACAGCCCGCCATAGGCTGCTATATACTGATCTTGTTTACCTATGGGGTCCCTCAATCTGGCCAATTCGATTTCGCACGCTTCCACGGCCAACTGCGCCGCCGAAACGTACTCTCCGTTGTATGCGTGGAGGGCGTGCAGGAGGCCTACGGCATACGTACTAGAAGAGCCCAAGCCAGTTCCCGCAGGTATATCAGCCATAGAGGCTATTTCTACGCTGTCAACCACCCCTGTGAGTTTCATGGCCTCCCGAATGATCGGGTGGCGTATCTCTTCCACAGAGTCCACAAGCTCCGTCTCCGAATACTTCAGCAGTATTCTGTTCTCGAAATAAGGACTCAATCTGTTGATAGTGATATAGACATACTTGTTCAGCGCCGTACTGACGACCTCTCCCTGTTCTAACTGATAAAATGAAGGGAGATCCGTTCCCCCTCCACAAAAGCTTATTCGAAGCGGCGTCCGAGTTATAATCATTGCGTCCCCACGTACTTTCATTGAAGGAAACAGGGCCTCACTGAGCCCTGTTTGCGTGAAAATGCTCCATAACCAGCCCTGCAAAACCGGAGCAGGAGACCTCCGTGGAACCCGGCATGAGTCGAGCTAGATCGTAGGTCACAGCCTTGTCTCTAATGGTTGCGGTTATCCCCTCGACAATCAATTCGGCCACCTCGCCCCAACCTAGGTATTGAAACATCATGGCGCCGGACAAAAGCATGGAACAGGGATTAACCTTATCCTGGCCTGCGTATTTTGGCGCGCTGCCATGTGTGGCCTCGAACAAGGCGCAATGGTCTCCGATGTTGGCTCCAGGGGCCATCCCCAACCCGCCCACTTGAGCCGCCAGTGCGTCGGAAAGATAATCGCCGTTGAGGTTTGGCGTCACCAGCACCGAATACTCTTCCGGCCGCAACAGGACCTGCTGGAACATGGCGTCTGCGATGCGGTCGTTCACTAGGATCTTTCCATCAGGTATGCGGTCCCCACAGGTGTTTGCCACGTCTTGCTCAGTAATGAATACCTCTTGAAATTCTTGTCGAGCAACCTCGTATGCCCAGTCTCTAAAAGCCCCCTCCGTGAACTTCATAATGTTCCCTTTGTGTACTATGGTCACCTTGGTGCGCTTGTTTGCTAGGGCAAACCGCATGGCCGCCCTCATCAGGCGTTTTGTGGCATAAGGGCTCATCGGCTTCAACCCTATCCCCGATGACAGCGGCGCCTGAATGTGCATCACGTCTTGCAAGAAATGGATCAATTTTGCGGCGCCATCACTGCCTGAAGGCCACTCAATACCAGCATACACGTCTTCGGTGTTTTCCCTAAATACGACCATGTCAACCAGATCCGGCCGCAAGACAGGCGATGGGGTACCGAGAATATATTTCACAGGCCTAACACATGCATACAAATCCAGCTCTCTTCTCAGCGTCACGTTAAGGCTGCGAATACCACCAGCCACAGGCGTGGTCAAAGGACCTTTGATCGCGATCCGTGCGTGTCTCATGAGATCAAGGCTTGTGTCGGGTAAATAGTCTCCGAACCGCTCGAAAGACATTTTACCAGCAGGTATCTGGAGCCAACAAACCCTCTTATTGCCTTTTGAAGCGACCTGCACAGCTTCGTCAAAGACCATGCGGGAAGCCAACCAAATATCAGGGCCGACTCCGTCTCCTTCGATGAAACCAATAATCGGCATATCGGGCACTGAGAGACAATTAGTGGACGTACCAGTTATCCACTCTCCGCCCATGGCGAGGCAGTCCTCAACGTCATTCATACGCAATTCTCCTGTGAAGTAGTCTCACAAGACTTGAGTCGCACGTTACGCTTGACACAGCTAGTTTCTGAACGCTATGTTCCAATGATCAAGCCAAACGCACTCAGGAGATATTTATGCACATTATTGTCCTCGTCAAGCAAGTTCCCAACACGAGCGAGGTCCGGATAGATCCTAAGACAGGTAACTTGATAAGGGAAGGCGTCGAAAGCGTACTCAATCCAGAGGACCGGCACGCCCTGGAAGGAGCGCTGCAGGTGAAAGATCAAACCGACGCAAAAGTGACGGTACTGACCATGGGCCCGCCTCAGGCCATCGAAGTATTGTGCGAGGCCGTCGCAATGGGTGCTGACAAAGGAATCCTACTTTCTGACAGGGCCTTTGCCGGGGCCGATACATGGGCCACTTCAACGACTTTGGGGCTTGCCATCAAGCGCATAGGAGCATTTGACATCATCTTTGCTGGGAGGCAGGCAATAGACGGAGATACTGCCCAGATTGGTCCGCAGGTAGCTGAATTCCTGGGCATACCCCAGCTCACGTACGTTAAATGGTTCGAACCCGAGCAAGGTAAAGTAACCGTCGAGCGTCTTGTCGAGAACGGTTGTGAACGGGTCGAAGCATCCACGCCGGTTCTCTTGACATGCCTGTCCGCACTGAATCGTCCCCGCTTTCCCACACTGGCAGGTCTCCTCGACGCGACTGCGAAAAATGCCCCCATTGAAGTGTGGAATGCCGCCGACATAGGGGCCAAGGCGCATGACGTAGGCTTGGTGGGATCCCTGACCCAAGTGGTGCAGACTTTCACGCCCAAGGAGGCTCGAAAGACCCAGTATCTAGAGGGAGCCCCCATGTCTATAGCAGCTACGTTAATCGATGCATTTCGCGAACGGAATATACGCCTCGGAGACTAGAATGGCTATTCATATAGATATAGAGAAATGCAACGGATGTGGAAAATGCTCGCGATCCTGTCCGTATCAAGCTATCGAAATTCATGATAAAAAAGCTCAGTGGCTCCAAGACCGATGCACTCTCTGCGGAGCCTGCCTAAAAAGCTGTAAGTACGAAGCCCTGACCGGGGAAATACCCGAGAGGGTGGTCCCTGATTTCACAAACTATCGCGATGTACTCATCTTTTGTGAAATGCACGACGCCGCGTTCCACAGGTCCGCCCTGGAACTCCTGGGATGCGCCCGACAGTTGGCAGACGACCTTGGACAGCGGGTGATCGCAGTAGCTACGGGAGCACGAGCCCCTGAAAAGCTCTCTGACCTCATAGCTCACGGCGCCGATGAATGCCTCTTTCTTGAAAATCAGTCCCTGGCGTTCTATCAGACATGCACGTACGCCCATATTTTGTGCGAAGTGATCACCCGCTTCAAGCCCGCCATCCTCCTCATAGCGGCCACGCCCACGGGAAGAGACCTTGCTCCTCGAGTGGCTAGACGCATGGGACTCGGGCTTACCGCTGATTGCACAAGGTTAAGTATTGACCCTGAAGAGAGAATCCTGCTCCAAACCAGGCCAGCCTTCGGCGGAAACATTATGGCAACTATTGTCAGTCGTTATTCCAGACCCCAGACTGCCACGGTCAGACCCGGCATCATGAGGCCGATGAACTACGACGCCACGCGAAAAGGCAACATCAGCGTGGAGCGAATGGATTTGGCAGGTTGCACTGAATTTACGCGCATCCTAGAATGCACGATGAATATGCAGACCGGTGTTAACCTAGCATCAAGCAAGATCGTTGTCGCTGGAGGCCGCCCCATCTGCTCGGAAAAGGGCTTGTCCACCCTCAAAGAATTTGCTGCCGCAGTTAAAGGCGAAGTCGCGTGCACACGAGTGGTGGTCGAGGAAGGCTTTCTTCCTCAAGAGCGCCAAGTAGGTCAAACAGGCCATACAGTCAGACCTGAGATCTATTTTGCCTGCGGCATATCCGGAGCGGTTCAGCATCGCGCCGGCATAGAAGGATCTAGATATATAGTTGCCATTAACAAAGATCCAGACGCTCCCATTTTCGAAGTGGCTGACTTCGCTATAGTGGGAGACCTGTTCGAAATATTACCAGCCTTGACTCGAGCTGTACAAGATCAACAAAAAGAATTCTCGAGGTAAACCGTGACGCATATCCCCAAACCTACACCCGAGGAACTAATTCGGAAGACATTCGCGCGATTCGCGCAGGAAGAAATACTCCCAGTAGCCCGTCCTCTCGATGAAGAAGGAAAATTTCCACGCTGGATGTTTGAAAAGATTGCTTCCACAGGAGCTTTTGGGATTCGATATCCCCGGTCGGTAGGGGGCGCCGGAGGCAATACCACCCAATTCTGCATTATGGTCGAAGAACTGGCCAAAGCATCGATGAGTATAGCGGCGTTCACTGCTATGCAATGCTTGATGGGGACTAATTTCTTATTCGAATACGGCACCTCGGAGCAGCATGAACGATTGCTCAAGCCTGCAATAAGAGGGGAGAAGGTGGCTTCATTTGCTCTGACAGAAGCGGATGCAGCTACTGACCTAGGCGGTGTGAAAACAACGGCCGTCCAGAAGGGAGACCGATGGATTATCAATGGGTCAAAGACGTGGATAACCAACGCCCCCGTCGCGGATTTTTACACCGTCCTCTGCCAGACTGATAAGAAAAAGGGCCTAAGAGGCCTAGATTTTTTCTTGATCGAGCGCTCGGCCCCCGGACTCTATGTATCTAAAAAGTTTGAAAAACTTGGCACGAGGGCAACCGAAATAGCCGAACTCGCCTTCACAGACGTGGAAATTCCACTTGAAAACCGTCTAGGCAAGGAAGGGCAAGGTGTGGGAAACCTCATGCGGATCCTAGCCGTCATACGGGTCATGACCGCTGCCCTTTCTCTAGGATTGGCTCGTGCAGCATACGAGCATTCCAAACGCTATTGCTTAGAACGCACTCAATTCGGAAAAAGAATAGGTAGCTTTCAATTAGTGCAGCAAAAGATAGCCAATATGGCCACAGAGATATGGGCTTCCCATCTAATGACATATGATACTACGGGCAAGATCGATCGCGGGGAACGTGCCCTCAAGGAAGCTTCCATGGCTAAATACTTTGCGTCGGAGACGGCCTGCAAAGCAACTGACCAGGCTACGAGAATCTACGGTGCCTACAGCTATTCTATGGAATACGATGTCCAACGATTTTATAGAGATTGCAGATTCCTCCTCTTTGGAGGCGGCACGTCTGAAATATTACAGACGATCATATCCCGAGAATGCGGAGTATCTTAGAATATTTTCAGTGAAATATACCGGCCTGGTAAGAGGCGCTGTATCAATCAGTGCCTAGCGACAGCCGTGGGCCATGCGGGTAGGCGCAGAGCCGAAAAGAATTGACTGATGCCTCGCCTGCTATTTCTTTACATCCAATTCTATGTCCAAGAATGTCTGAAGTTCTTCCTTGATCTTATCCCGAGGCACCAAGGTGGCCTTCCGTGAACCCGTGACCGTGCGTCCCCGCACCAGGCCATATTCGACGGTCTGAGGATAATGAAATTTCCTTTTCGATAATCGCCTCTTATCTATCCACAGCGCTTGATGTATAGGAAGATAAAATGAAAAGCGGAATGGTTCCAATATGATATGGAAATGATACAGATCGAAGTATCCCTCCTCATAATCAACCTTGCACTTGGGCGTAAGATACATTCTAACATGATGCTTGTTTGAATTAGTTTCCGACTCCCACTTCTTTTTGGCCTCCGAACAGAGCTGATATACCTCCCGATCTCCTCTGCGCACGTAATGCACAGTGAGGCATGGATGACCACTCTTGAAAATTTTCTCCAAGGCGTTATGTTTGAGAGGAAACAGTTCGGAACTCGTCTTGGTCTCGTGGACCAAAAAGCATAAATAATAGCATGCCCTTGCAATCTCTCGTTCAGGGGAAGGCATACTTTCTATTTCCTTCAGACTGTTTTCGTAAAAAATCATGTATTCGGGCGCAACCGGCTTGGTTTCCTTATTTCTTTTCACTTTGGGTGGTGGGGGTGGCGGTGGGCCGAAACGAAAGCCTCTGTTCTTAGGCAAAAACGGCTTGAGGCCTTTGTCTTCTCTCTTATACACGATGATTGGATCACGCCTCGGGGGTTTCTTCGGCATTTGAGTCTCCTTATCCCTGGCACTTCATAGTGCCCTGCTCCACTAAGAGGGCTATCCCGGTCAACCCCGGAATGCCACCCTCAGACGGATACATTATCCTACTCTTCTTAATGCTCAGCTAGAATATCCGGTATCCATCCGCTGCGTGCCATCATCCGTCTAGTTTGTGACAACGTTCGCAACATCGGACACCCAGTTAATCCGATTCCCCTGGTTCATTCATACTACACGATTTTCCGGGGATTATACCTAAAGGGGGCTCTCGCTGCGATGATGTTCCTCGCTCCTTGGAACCTAACCCATCGCTACACTTCAACCCTACATCTAAACGTTTCTTCCTATATAATCAAGAGAAATCATACAATTCCCTGTCCCCAGCGGAAAATTTTTGCAGCCAAAAGCAGCCGAACCTTTCCCCAATGATTTCTGCCTGTGGGGGGAGTTGCCTCGACCTCACGCGTACGCGTCGGAGTCAACACGCCCCTTGAGTAACACTACTCTGTTACTATTCATAGAATGGATTTACGTTTCACTCGTACATGTTGGCAATATTATTATTTATTGTTGCATTGTGACTGACCAAATCCTCACGACCTAGATATAGTATTGATAAATAATCATAGGGTCACAACATAACGAGTTCTTTGATGTAAGTAAATTTATAGCTTGTTGTATCGCACAGATGAGTCTTTTTTATTAAAAAAAACTTGACAAGGAAATGGTATCTTATTAATAGTTGCCCACCTGCATCAGTCCTACCATATAGACCTTCCTGAGACTCCCGCCTAGCATCCTACCCGATGCCCCGTAGGGGGCCCCGCCTTTTTGGGGAGGCATTTTAATCAATAATATCAAATAATAAGGCACGCATCGCCGTAGCTGTACCACCTATATCGTTGAATCACGGCCTCTCGGTATGCAGCCATCACCATATCGTAAGAGCCAAAAGCGCAGACAAGCATCAATAGAGTCGAAGCCGGAAGATGGAAATTTGTCAACAAGCCTTGGACGACCCGAAATTTATACCCTGTAAATATAAATAAATTTGTAATATTAGACCCATAACCTATTAAAGTATCTTGGTTTACCGCGGACTCGAGGGCGCGGACACTCGTCGTCCCAACGGCAACTATCCTTCGCTTCTCTTTCAACGCATCGTTGATAATGTTAGCAGTCGAAACTGGAATCTCATACCTCTCAGACTCCATCCGGTGCTTGCGAATATCCTCGTGCCTGACCGGAAGGAACGTGCCCGGCCCCACGTGAAGAACCAGGGGCGCCACGGTAACGCCCTTGTCTTCGAGCACCGACAGTAGCTCTTGGGAAAAGTGGAGCCCTGCTGTTGGGGCGGCCACTGCTCCGGGAACGCGTGAATAAACAGTCTGATAACGTTCACGATCCCGCTCTAATACGCGATTCTCTCGCCGAATGTAGGGAGGCAAGGGCGGCTGGCCATGAGTCTTCAAAAAGTCTAGAAAACCGTCTTCAGGACATGGAAAAGAAATAACAAGCCTTCCCGGAGAAACGACTTCGAGGACGATCAGCTCGACTGTTTCGCCCAGAATTATCCTCTCGCCGGGGCGCAGCCTTTTACTCGCCTTCACAAGGCACTCACGAACAGACGTCTGTCTCTGAAAGAAACGATAGTGCGAGAACCCCGGATCCATGACCAGCAGCTCCACCCCGCCTCCCGTATCCTTGCGGCCTTTAAGTAGCGCAGGGACCACGAGTGTTTCATTCACAACTAGAACATCCGAGTCTCTCAAGAGTTCCGGGAGATCCTGAAAATTCTGATGCCTGATGTTGCCAGACGATCTATCCATAAAGAGCAGCCGCGAGTGTTCTCTGTGTTCACAGGGGCTTTGCGCTATAAGTTCCGTGGGAAGATGGTATTCGTATGCGCGCAGGTGGAAGCAAGCAGGTAACATTGTCGAGTCAGCGGTCCTATCTAGTCCGACGCCTATCTCAAGAAGCTACAGCAGTTCTCGAAACTACTGTCCGATCTAACTCATGCTTTTCCAGTACGGAGAACAGCAAAGAGATTGCCACGTAGCCTCCGGCTCCTCGTCTAGCCAATCTGCTGAATCTCACGGACATAATCACGCGTAACGATTATCAGCGTTGTGACAAAAACGGCATAGTACATAATCAGCATATTCAACATACCGATTTCCGAAAAGCCCAGGAAAAAATTTATTCCGACCGGGGCAACCATACAAACCCCTGTGAGCCTGAATGCCTCTTCAAAAGTTATGGAGCCTCGAAAGAGCCGCACTCCCAAAAAGGGAATCGCTGCCAGTGTGAGGATTTGGAGGAGTTTTGTAACCACGAAACATAGGGCGAGGACAGCTAAACCCCACGTCATAACAATAGGCCTCAAGCGTTCGATTGCCTTCACGATATTGTCTGAATTTATTACCATATCTGGCACTCGTTTCAGAGAAACAACCTCGATCTGGTCTAGTTCTTTGTTAACGATAGCAGATCGCGTCAGTACAGCACCGTAAGGGTTGTTCTTGAGATATCTTGAAGCATCTTCATATGATGACACGGTAGTGTCTATGACAAGCACCAGCCTGCTGTCCCGTACATTCTCGATAAAATACGGTTGTTTCTCCTTGATGGAGGCATGGCCGTCCTGAATGGTGATCTCGGGAAAATAGGCGTCGTATTTTCCTGCCATCTGAATCATGTGCCTTTCCAGCCTCGGAATGACGGCGAAGACGGAGGCAAACAGTTCCACGCCAACACAGATTGCTATCACGCAAAGCGTTTTAGAGAAGTCGAAAGCCAATACCGATCGTGCTATACTCAATGCTCAACAACCTCTTTGCCGCGAAACTCTTTTTGGGCACATGCTGAAGACAAAGCGTCTTCAACGGGGTACACGTCACCAGATACGACAGTGACTAGGGAGCCCCCATGCTTTTGCAAAATTAGGAAACCTTCATTTGATATACCAACAGCGGTAGCTGTTCCCCCCTCGTATGTCACTGAGTGGTTCTTATGGGCCCACCTGGCCGACCACTGTTCAGGGATGAACTCAAACCCTTGCGCTTCCATTCGTTCATATAGAGATTTCAACTCGCTGAGAAACGCCTTGGCGGCCTCTTTGATGTCCCATGCCCGGCCTGTGCACATCTGATACGATATTGGAGGAATGGGAAAGTGGCGTGGAAAATCGCTTTCATGGCTGTTTATGTTCACACCCAATCCCAGGATTACCTCACCGAGCTTATCTTGCGTGATGCTTGCCTCTAATAAAATTCCCGCTATTTTCCTGTTGTTCACAAGGACGTCGTTCGGCCATTTGAGCTTTAAATCGGGTATGCCTTGGGCCTCGAGAACGTTCGCAACAGCGATTGCAGCCAGCATACTCAGCAATGGCGCACGCCTCGGAGGCAGGTAAGGTCTGAGGATGACTGACATGGCCAGATTCTTGCCCGTTGGAGAAACCCACTCGTGCCCGCATCGCCCACGGCCCCGAGCCTGCTCCATGGCCATAACAGCAGTCCATGCTTTTTCTCCATTCGCTGCCAGTTCTTTTGCCACGTCCTGGGTCGAGCCTGCTTTGTCGAGTACTAAAAGTCTCCCGCCAGGTGAGCACGTCGCTTCGCACAAGATTCCAGCGTCCAGTTCATCACATGCGCTTCTCATTGTGTGTTATGCCACTAGAATTTCCTGCTGAACACAAAGTAGAATCTGTCGAATCTCTTTAGTCCATTCGGCATTCAGAGCTCCATCGATTTCATTCTTTCCAGTCCTGCCTTGAGCCCGGCCAGTTTGGTAGATAGTTCAGCCTCCCGTGCCTTCTGCTTCGCTATGGCGTCAGGACTCGCCTTACCCAAGAAGTTAGCATTGGAAAGTTTGGCGAGCACCACATCAAAGTCTTTTTGGTGCTTTGCGATTTCCTTTTCCAGCCTTTTGATCTCGGCCCGGGGATCCACTACGCCGGCGAGCGGTACCGTGATATGAACGTTTTTTACTACTGCGGTTGCGCGAAGTCGCCCTATTTGAATCTCGGCAGGTTCACGAGCAACGGTAAAAGATTCAAGTCGGGCAAGGGCTTCTACCATTTCCCGAGACTTGTTCAACACCTCGACCTCTTTGTCTGAGGGACACAATGCCACTGCCTTCAACAGTCTCCCCGGCGAAATATTCATCTCCGCCCGTATATTTCTTACTGCTGTGATTAGCTCCATTAGCAACGAAACAGTTCCTTCAGCTTTCTCGTTCACTAATGAAGCGTCGGCGACAGGGAATGGCCCGCATGTTATGGATGTTACGCCGCCGCGCAACTTGGATGCTATTTCTTCAGTGATAAATGGAATAAACGGATGCAAGAGATGGAGTATGTGGTCCAGCACGTATCCCAGTACAGTCTTGGCCCGCAGCGCCTCCTCTGAACCGCTCTTGGCCAAAGGCATCTTTGCATACTCTATGTACCAATCGCAGAATTCGTGCCATGTGAATTGATACAGGGATTGGGCAGCGTCGTTGAAACAGTACGTTTCAATGCCATTCCGAACTTCCGCAATAGTGCGCTGAAGTCTGGACACAATCCATTGGTCCACAAGGTCCAAATGGTCTGGCAGAGCCGAAAAAGCATTAGGAGAAGTATCAGCGAGATAGGGAAGGGCGAACCGAGCTGCATTCCACAGCTTGTTCATAAAATTTCTATAGCCCTCAATGCGGCTTTCCGATAGACGTATATCCCTCCCTTGAGCCGCCAACGCCGCAAGGGTAAACCTGAAAGCATCCGCTCCATGTTTGTCCATAACAACAAGCGGATCTATTACGTTACCAAGGGATTTGCTCATTTTCTTCCCGTTTTCGTCTCTAACCAAGGCATGGATATAAACATCCCGAAATGGGACATCACTCATAAATTTCAGCCCCATCATCATCATGCGGGCTACCCAAAAGAAAAGGATGTCAAATCCGGTAACTAGACAACTTGTGGGATAGAATGTCTTGAGCAACGACGTTTGGTCCGGCCAACCCATAGTCGAAAAAGGCCAGAGAGCCGACGAAAACCATGTATCGAGCACATCGGTCTCTTGCGCGAGCTTTAACCCTTTACATGAGGGACACTCCTTCGGTTCCTGACGCGACACTATGACCTGGCCGCACTTTTCGCAGGTCCAAGCAGGAATACGATGCCCCCACCATATCTGACGAGATACACACCAATCCCTGATATTGGTCATCCATTCATAATAGGTCTTTGTCCAATGCTCTGGAACAATCCTTGTTCGGCCCTCTTGGACTGCTTTGAGAGCTTCCTGAGCAAGGGGACCGATTTTCACGAACCACTGTTTGGAAATAAGCGGCTCGACAACCTCTTTGCACCGATAACACTTTCCGAGTCCCACGGCGTACGGTTCCACCTTTTCCAAGAAACCCTTCTCTTCAAGTTCACGTTCTATGGCTTTTCTGCATTCATATCTATCCATGCCAACGAAGTGGATTCCGTTTCCATTGATCTTCCCGTGAAAGTCCATCACCGTCACGTGTTCCAGGTCGTGTCTCCTAGCGAGTTCGAAGTCAGTTAGATCGTGGGAGGGAGTGACCTTGAGCGCTCCCGTCCCAAAATGCTGATCAACAATCGGATCGCCAATAATTATGAGCTTTCGTCCCACAAGTGGTAATACGGCATATCTTCCCACAAGTTCGGCATACCGAGGGTCGGATGGATTCACCGCTACTGCCGTGTCTCCCAGCATTGTCTCGGGTCGTGTTGTCGCAACGGTTATGTGTTTGTCCGACCCATCCAAAGGATACTTGATAAACCACAATGATCCGGCAGAGTCTTCGTGTTCTACCTCAAGGTCTGAGAGAGCGGTGTGACAACGGGGACACCAGTTAACAATGTAATCCCCTTTGTAAATTAGACCCTCCTCATAAAGACGAACAAAAACTTCTCTTACAGCCCGCGATAGCCCTTTGTCCATGGTAAAGCGTTCCCTATCCCAATCGCATGAACAACCGAGCCGTTTGAGTTGGTTGACAATAGTACCCCCGGACTGATGCTTCCACTCCCAAACTCTTTCTATGAACTTATCGCGGCCTAGATTGTCTCGATGCAATCCTTCTCGGGCAAGCTGGCGCTCAACAACGTTCTGGGTAGCAATCCCGGCATGATCCATGCCCGGCATCCAAAGAGTGTTGTACCCGTCCATACGGTGATATCGAATCAGAATATCCTGCAGCGTGTTGTTCAGCGCGTGGCCCATGTGGAGGGACCCGGTCACATTGGGAGGAGGAATAACGATCGAGTACTCTTTACCAGTATCAGCCTCATTGGCGCTGAATAATTTCTGTGAAAGCCAAAGATCGTACCACTTTCTTTCTATATGAGATGGATCATAGACTTTGGACAACATGCTATCATCCATAAATAACTCCTTAATGTCTTGAAGATTCTGTGGCTTTTCGGCCATAACCATTCAGATTACTACTAGCGCGCTCATCATGCAACGTCTAACGAACTTGCCTTCCTGGGACGATGGAGCCGCTGTATGTCGGACATGAGTACTTGGGCAAGTTATGAAAAAATATGCCTTCCTTCCGATAAGACGATCTGTCAGGCCCTGAAAAGTGTCTCGGCAAGGTGCAACGCAGAGGCATCCAAGTAATCAGCATCCCCTATGGAACGGATGGCCCCGTCGGGTCATCCCCACGAAATAAGATTCATGGACAACGGATTGAATAGGTAGGGATGAAAAGGCAACACCCTGATTTTGTAGGCGTAAATCCCTGTTTCTTCGCAGGGGATCGTTCCAGAAAAACGATAAACCCCTTCGTCAAATTTTTCGTTTTGGGACATTGCAGTAACATTTCTGTGACGAAGCTGTTCCGAATCATTTGCTACGAGGCCGTGACATAGATCGACCACTACCTCGTCCGCTGTCAGCACCCCCAGTCTGATGGTTGCAACGACTTCAAAGTCTTCACCAAGAGACACCTTGTCTCCCCTTGTAGCCGTGACATCCAGGACCTGAACCTCATTCCAAACGGAACGAACCTTTTGCTTCCAATCTCTCAATTCTCTCGCCCTACTGAGCCTGTTTTCTCCTAGTATCTGGTGAGCGAGTCCTGCCTGAATGTAATAATCCTCCATGTATTCTTCAATCATTCTGTGGCTGTTAAAATGTCTGCATATCGTCGCCATACTATTTTTCATCTTTTCAATCCAGCCATGGGGCAGACCGTCAACTCCTCGGTCAAAAAAAAGGGGTACAGCCTCCTGTTCTAAGACGTCGTATAGACTCTCCGCGTCAGCAGCATCTTGGTCGTTTATGTCGCTATAATCATCTTCGGTGCCAACAGCCCATCCGTTGGTCCCGTCGTAAGCTTCGGGCCACCATCCATCAAGGATACTAAGATTCAGCGCCCCGTTGGCAGCGGCCTTCATACCGGAGGTCCCGCAGGCCTCATTGGGACGGCGAGGCGTATTTAACCATACATCGACCCCTTGCACCAAATACCTTGCGATATTAATGTCGTAGTCCTCCAGAAACACCAAATTGCGCCGGAATCCTTCACTCTTGGCCTGATGTACAACTTTCTTGATGAGTTCTTTCCCCAACATGTCCTTCGGGTGAGCCTTGCCAGAAAATATGAACTGAACGGGGCGGCGTTTGTTGGAAACAATCCTCGAAAGTCTATCCGGGTCCGTAAATAGAAGCCCTGCCCTCTTGTAAGGGGCAAATCTCCTTGCAAAACCAATGGTCAAGGCCTCCGGATTAAGAAATTCAACCACCCTTTTTCGGTTGAAGCCATCTCCTCCTGTCTTCATTTGACTTGCTATTCGTCTTCTACAGAAAGCCACCAGGCGTTCTCGTCTAGTTTCATGAACTCTCCAAAGCTGAACCGGCGGAATACTCTTGATTCGCAGCCAGATCTTAGCATTATCCGGCTCCTCGACCCACTCTTCCCCAAGGTAACGTGCAAACAAATCAGCCATCTCCTTGGACACATAAGACGGTATGTGAACGCCGTTTGTGACGTAGCCAATGGGGATGTCTTCCTCATCCAAATGCGGCCATAGACCACCCCACATTTTCTTCGAAACGGCGCTGTGAAGCTTGCTTACCGCATTTACCCCACGGGATAGTCTCAAGGCCAGCACTGCCATGGATAACGGAGATGTGCGGTCTTCAGGATCTTGCCTACCGAGATCGAGCAGGTCTTTGACCGTCATTCCCATGGACCGCATGTACTGCGAAAAGTATCGGGCCACTAGATCCGAAGGAAACACGTCGATACCAGCAGGAACAGGCGTATGTGTGGTGAATACCGTTGATGCTGAAACTGCCTCCATGGCCACGTCAAACGGCACTCGGTATGTGGCCATGGATTGCCGTATTCTCTCAAGCGCCGCAAACGCAGCATGGCCCTCATTAAGATGATATACCAGAGGCCACAAACCTAGCAGGTGAAATGCCCTCGCCCCTCCAATGCCCAGGACGATCTCCTGCCGCATTCTCATCTCCAGATCGCCGCCATAGAGTTCAGCTGTAATTCTTCGAGCACTAGGGCTGTTGTCGGGGTGACTGGTATCAAGTAAATACAACGGGATCCTACCCACTTGAATCTTCCACACCAGTATTTTGACGTCCAGGCCGTCGAGCTCGAGCACAAAATTCGCCTGATTGCCCGCCCCATCTACCACAGGGGAAATGGGCATATTATAGAAGTCGTTGTCCGGATAAAGTTCCTGTTGCCAGCCGTCCACATTCAAGTACTGTTTGAAATACCCCTTCTGATAAAGTAAACCCATGCCAATAAGGGGGAAGCAAAGATTGGAAGCGCTCTTGAGATGATCCCCAGAAAGGACCCCAAGTCCCCCGGAATAGATTGGCAAAGACTCAGCAAGACCATACTCCATGCTGAAATAGGCAATCCGATAATCAATAGGCCGCTCGAGATTAAAAGAATAGTTTCCCGGATTGCTTACATATTCTTCGAACGCATTGGACAAATCCGCAATCGCGCTCATCAATGAGGGATCCTTGATAATCTCGGCCATTCGCTCTCGGCTCAGTCCGCTCAAAAGCAGCACGGGATTGTGGCCAGTCTCTTCCCATAGATCAGATTCGAGCATTTGAAAAAGTCGGCTCGCGTCAGGATTCCAAGAGAACCACAAATTCATGGCCAGACTCCTGATTACCTGCAGTTCATTTGGCAGGTCGGGTTTCACGACTAGACGGCGCAGCCTCATTTCATTGCCTCCCCGAATTCCATTGAGCAAGGACGAGATTACCAGCGCAACCATCTTAGTAACAAGAGTATTGCGACAGTGTCAAGGTGATGTTCTGTGCGGGCCGTTCAGAAGCTTGACGAGGCGTCGGGTTGTGTTATATTGACCACATGGTCAATATAATGTCTTCAATGGTTCCCTGTCCGCGTCCATGACCCACATACTCCTTGGCACCAAAGCTTTTCAGACTCTTGATAGCGATAAAAGGGATCGCATCCTCCTCGCAGCCCTCGAAGAATTTGCCTTAAACGGCTACCGCCATGCGTCGATGAATTCTATCGTGAAGAAAGCGGGTATCAGCAAAGGGAGTCTGTTTTGGTACTTTCGAAGCAAGAGCCTTTTGTTCAGCGCCATCGTCGATGCAGCGGTCCAGGAGGTGAAGGAATCAATTCGGCTGGTTCGCTCAGAAACTTCCGGAATGGTCTTTTCCCATCGGCTTGAGATGTTCATCAGGTCAGGGGTTCGATTTATCGACAAACACCCGTTCCTAGCTCGCATCTATTTCCATCTTCTGCAGTCTGGAGAAGCCCCTTTTGGCGCGGAACGCGTAGCGGAATTGAGGAAACTCGGTGTGACCTTTTTCTCGGACCTTATCCTGGAAGGTATTGAGCGCCGAGATCTGAGAGAGGACCTCTCTGTCCCTCATGTTGCGTTCCTGATGAATTGCATGCTTGAGGGAGTGCTCAGGGCCTATTACAAGCAGTTCCTCGGCGAAGGGTTCAACATTTACAGGGCTGATGGCCAGACGATCGAGCAATGGATCTCGTATGCCTCAGACCTTCTGAGCAAGGGAATGGCTCGCCACTAAGACTGGGCATCGTGGTCGACTTGTTAGCAGTACATGCATCTATTGAAAGCCGCTGGAAGATCAGTTTTCGATGATTAGCAAGACTCATAACACACATGTTGACCGGCAAGAAAACGCATATCGGAGGCCTCGTCGGCGCGGCCCTTACGGCTACCGATGTTGCAGCGTCGCTTCAGGCTCTTCGAGATGACAAACTCTGCAGCGCGGTGATCGCCGGCTAGGCGAATGAATGGCCTCAATCAATTGGGCAAAGGATGGAGTCCCCAGCCGCTCACCATAGCGCCTGGCGCCCTGAGCCAGGGGCAGCGAGTGGACGCCTCCCAAGGCACAGGAGACAGAACGGCTTTCATTTGAGAACTCGATATCGGCTTAAGAATACTTTTTCTGAGAGGAGAGCAAAAGTGGTTCGAAAAACAGTTTATTCCATAACATTGGTGCTGGTCGCAGCCCTTTTTATCCTTCGGCCGCCGTGTCTTGCGGCAGGCGCAGTACTGGGCGAAATCAAATTCGGCGCGTTACCCGTGCTGCAGGCCCTTCCTCTTTATGTAGCGCAAGACAAAGGCTTGTTTCAGAAGAACGGTGTATCGGTGCAGCTTGTGCCGTTCAATACCGCTTCAGAAAAGGACATTGCCTTATCAACAGGCGCCATAGAAGGTTATTTCGGCGATTTAGTAACACCTATTGTTCTCAAGGGCAACGGCCGAGACGTAACTATCGTAGCAGCTAATTATGACACTAGATATGACCGCAGGATGTTCGCAATATTAGCAAGGCCTGGAGCCTCCTACAAGAAAGCATCTGATCTCGCATCAGTCCCTGTCGCCGTGTCTTCCAACTCCGTGGTGGACTTCTTGACAGAGACGCTACTGAAACAGAGTGGCATACCCTCAGACAAAATAGCTTCTTTTGAAGCTAAGAACATAGGGATGAGGATGCAAATGTTACTGTCAGGACAGGTGGAGGCGGCTGCTTTGCCAGAACCGTTGGTAACTGCCGCATTGGCCAGCGGCGCGAAACTGTTGGCAGACGATTCAGGACTGGCCACGAGTCAGACGGTGCTCGTGTTTAGCGGTTCATTCGCTCGACTAAATCCAGAAGCAGTACGATCGTTTCTGAAAGCAGCCGACGAGGCCGCAGCGTTGATCAATTCAGAGCCCGATTCAGTACGTGCTGTCATGGTCGAGCATGTTCGACTGCCTGAGCCCCTAAAGAACTCTTACCCTGTGCCCAAGTTTCCGAACCTTGCAGTTCCTGATAAAACAGCCCTCGAAACCATTTCCGCATGGCTCAACCAGCGAAAGGTACTTCAGGGCGCTGTACAATTTGGACAAATAGTTGATGGCTCATTCTTGCAATAAACTGGTCTCGTGCTCAGGAGTGGCAAAAACCTATCTGACAGAGTCGGGACCTGTCCTGGCTCTGAAAGACGTCTCCCTTTCCCTACACAATGGGGATACCCTGGCTATCGTAGGGCCTTCCGGCTGCGGGAAATCGACGCTCTTGTTCATCCTGGCTGGATTGGAAAAACCGACTGAAGGGAGGGTCTATTTTAGTGATACCCCTGTGGAAAAGCCTCGCCGGGAAGTTGCGCTGGTCCTTCAGGATTACGGGTTGTTTCCGTGGAAGACGGTTCAGGCGAACATCCAATTAGGGATAAAGATAAGAAAGGAAACCACAAATCAGGCCATGATCTCAGCTCTGTTAGAAGAGCTGGGTATTTCAGAAAAGACCGAGTTGTACCCTCAGCAATTGTCAGGGGGACAGCGCCAGCGTGTGGCCCTGGCGCGAGCTCTTGTTTTAAATCCGTCTTTGCTCTTGTTGGATGAACCCTTCGCTTCTGTGGACACGCTTACACGAGAACGTCTTCAGGATTTAGTTGCCGTCGCGTGGAGATCGAGACGTTTTGGAATGATCATCGTCACCCACGATATTCAGGAGGCGGTGGGGTTGGGGCGTAACGTCCTGATCATGGCAGGGTGTCCCGGGACAGTAGTCTCACACATTAAGAATCCGTCCGCCTGCGTTAAGGATTACAGGGAGACGGAGGAATTCTATCTCGTTTGTGAGCGGGTTCGTCGAGAACTGGAGTATGTGGCATGAAGTCTCGTCAGGGATACCTGTGGGGCACCCTTGCTCTGCTTCTTATCTGGCAGACTGCCTCTTGGTGCCTGGGGGACCTTGTCCTGGCCGATCCAGCCACCGTATTAGGACGACTGTTTGTAGAGGCACAACAGGCAAAGTTTTGGATGCACGTAGGCAGCTCCTGGCTACGGATTGCTGCGGCCCTCGCGATTTCTTTTGTCACAGCGGTACCAACCGGCCTGCTTCTGGGATCGAGTAGAAGGCTTGACAGGTACGCACGTCCCGTCATCCATCTCACGTACCCCGTTCCCAAGATCGTCTTTCTTCCCATCATATTCCTTATCTTTGGACTAGGGGACATAGGGAAAATTGTCATGCTCTCGATTATTCTTTTCTTCCAGTTGCTAATTACGACGCGGGATGCCGCGAGATCAGTGACGCGATCAGCCCGCTATTCCCTTTACAGTTTGGGCGGCTCTCGATTAGACCTGTTTAGACATGTAATCTGGCCTTCCTGTCTTCCAGCAGTGTTCACGGCCCTGCGTATAGCTACCGGTACTGTTGTAGCAGTCTTATTTTTTGTTGAGTCCGTTGGAACCCGCTACGGAATGGGGTTCTATATCATCGATGCCTGGGGAAGGGCGGACATCCGGGGTATGTGCGTAGGCATGGTAGTTATGGCATTGATGGGCGTTGTCCTATACGAAATCTTCGACGTGCTGGAAAAAACGTTTTGCCGATGGAGCCAACTATGAATCAGAAGCCTATTGAGACTTGGACACAAGCAGAGCGCATAGCGGTGGTAAAGCGTATCTTTAATACCGTCACACCCCATTATGACCTCCTGAATCGCATCATGTCTGCTCGTCGCGACGTGTGGTGGCGGCGCTTTACCGTCAGAAGGATTCCGAAGAACGCGGCATTGGTTCTAGATGTGGCAACCGGCACAGGAGACCTCGCCATCGAGATTGCAGCGAGCCTGACCACTCAGGTCGTTGGCGCTGATTTTGTGCCTAAAATGATGGCAGTTGCAAAAGAAAAGACTTCCAAACAAAACCTTTCCCATCGAATATCTTATGTAGCGGCAGATGCCAATGGATTGCCATTTCCATCTCGTTTTTTTGACGCAGCCACAATGGCATTCGGCCTTCGAAATATACCAAACCCTAAAACCGCGTTGACTGAAATGGCTAGGGTAGTAAAACCAGGAGGCAAGGTCATGATTCTGGAGATGACGTTTCCTCGAAACATGAAACTGCGATGGTTTTTCCAATGGTATTTGAACAATGTCATACCCGTGGTGGGCAGTATGATATCAGGGGACGCCGGTGCCTACAAATATCTACCCGATTCGATCCAGCATTTTCTTCACCCCGATGAACTCACTTCTCTGTACAATCAAGTCGGATTGCACTCGGTCAAGGCCTTTCCTTTAACCTTTGGACTTACGTACCTGCATGAAGGTCTCGTGCCATGAACAACGACACATTTTGGGCATGGTATCAGGCCGGGAGGCCGCCATTTTTTGTGGCTACGCTGATCCCGTTGTCGCTCGGGGCTGCGACTGCATGGAAGGACGGCGCCTGGGATTTATCACTTTGGCTCCTAATCCTGGCTACTTCATTCCTAGTGCATTTGGCCACTAACTTGAGCAACGACTACTTCGAATTCCTTTCGGGAGCCGATGATGGGGATTCATTGGGTGGAAGCCGCGTCCTCCATGAAGGTAAAATTAGCGTGGCGCAGCTCGGTCGAACGATCGTCATTTTGTATATTGTTGCCTTCTTCCTTGGCGTATGGATTGTTGCAATATCAGGCGTGTGGTGGCTCGCTCTGATTATGTTCTTCTCGTTTGCATCGAGTCTCTTCTATACAGCACCCCCATTCCGGTACGGCTACCACGGACTCGGCGAGGTCTTCGTGGGTATAAACATGGGACCCGTGATGGTGGTTGGGACCTGCGCAGCGCTGACGGGCCACTTCGTGCCCCGTGCTTTGTGGCTATCCATACCCATAGCCATGTTGGTGGCCTCCATACTCTTTTACCAGTCTCTGCCGGATATGGATTGCGATAAGGCTGTAGGAAAGCACACTCTGGCAGTGCGACTAGGCCGTGACAGGGCGTTATCGGGGCTACGCGCCCTTCTCATTGGCGCGCTCGCCTCGGTGGTTATCCTCGTACTGGCACATGTGCTACATCCCTTTGCCCTCGTCGTCTTAGCAGGCTTCCCACAAATATTCAGAATCGACAGGATGATTCGATCAAGCCAAGACTGGCGCGACCTGCATGACCGTGGCGGTGCCGTTCGCCTCTTCTACCTGTCCGTGGGAATGATTTTGCTCTTGTCTGTTTTGTGTTTTGGATGACAGAAGACCTTCCAACCCGTCGCCGGTCACGACGTCGAGCAACCTGTTGTGCAGCCAGCGAGTATATTTGCGCCGCGGATCCTGTATAGCGATTCTCGAAAGTATATCCGTTCTCAAAACTTATCACCAGATTGCTTCGCTTCGCTCGCAATGACAACTCAATGGCTTTCTTGTCATTACGAGGAGCCGAAGGCGACGAAGCAATCTCAGCTCACATCAATCGAGCAGTGAACCCTTTGTCGAATTCGCGTCTAATCTAGAGAACCGCAATAAACGCGAACTCTATACAGTAGTCCCTCTGTCATTCGCGTGAAAACGGGAATCCTGGATGCCAGATCACTTCAGGCATGACGCGGCCTGGCCTGAAGCGCCAATCCCATAGAGCCCCAAAATCTTCACGTTGCCCTGAACGGTCATGGAAGACCTCGCAAAGACAGTCTTTGATTTCGACAGAAACTTAGAGAAACAATGTAGGGCTCTTGGACTCTACAACTCAGGCGCATTAGCGCCAACTAGGTCGGTCTGTCTTCTGAGCCGCTGATCCCACTGTCTCCTGGCTTCATTTGGGGGAGGTATGATTTCTGACAGCCTCTTGACACCTGGGATATTCCGGGACACCCATCCATCGCTTTCGCCTGTTTCATAAGCGGCCTTCACGGCTTTCCCGGACCGAAGTGATGTGCAGGATGCTGTGAGCAGCAATACGAGAACTAGCAACATAGCGACACCAAGGAGACGATTCATTTGGAAGACCCCTGATCACAAGAGGTTGATGCAAGGCAAATATGCTGGGACGAGCATATATATACTTATTATTATGATTACAAGTCTTTTTTTCGGCTAATGCTAATTTCACCAAAAATGTCAAACACTAATGAAATTAACTTGGCTTATTGACGAGATAAATCCCGGATGCGACTAAAATCAATCCCAACCACAGCATAAACGCTAACGGCTCCCCAAGAATGATCCCACTGAGCAGCACTCCAAACAATGGAGTCAGGAAAGTAAAGGCGGAAAGGATGCTTATTTGATAGCGGTGAACCATCCAAAACCACAGAAGATAACTTATAAAGGCGATAATAAAGGTTTGGTAAAAAAGAGTCCCTATGGTAAGTCTGTCAAGGACTATCGTACCCTGAGGCTCGAAAAGAAGAACCCCCACGCCCAGAATGGGTACCGAATAAAAGAGTTGAGAAAATAGCGTTTGATAATGTGATATGTTCTTGTCCAACATATATTTCTTAATGTAGATGCTGGTTGCGGCCCAGAGAAAACCGGCCGCTGTCTCCATGAGGTCGCCGAGCCAATACCAACTCTGGAGGTCTCCTGAACGTGATAGGAAGACCAGTAATAACCCAGTGAAAGCGGCCACGAGTCCGATGACTTTTGTGCGAGATAGCCGATCATCTGGCAGCAGAAAATGTGCCCCCACCGCCACCCACAAGGGCTGCGTATAGAGAAAAACAATGGCTCGTGATACATCTGTTAAACTAGTACCCCAATACAGCAAGAGGAATTCTGCTCCGAAGAGGCCTCCCACCACTACGCCATGAATGACATTTTCAGAGTCCATGAAGGCCTGACGCTTCGTGGCATAAAGGTATGCCCACAGAGCCACCGATGCGAACAGAGACCTTACGGTCGCGGAAAAAATGGGAGGCAAACCGTACAGGCTCAGCTTTATGCTTACCATATTGCCCCCCCAGAGGAGGCAAAGGACTACGAGAAGGATGCTGGCTGAAAACGGGAGCTGATACAAGGGTTGCTTTATTCTTATATTCATGAAAGCGTCGCACCAGGGATCTCAAAAACCATTGTCTCCAAACATATCGAACCTACCCTATCCGTTTCTGAGATCCGTCAGGCCCCGATGTCTGAAGACATAAGTAAATAGAGATTGAACCGAACTCGGCAGACGCTCTTTATTCAAACCTATTACAAAGTACACAGATGCGCAAACGAACAATGCGGGGGACAAAGGGAGAACGGCGAGCGGATGCGCGAGGCCCGACCGGGCTGCCCTCTCAGTGGCCAATACTAGTGCATAGTAAATGAATACAGCGACTAGTCCAGCCGAGACGTTGTTCATTCTGCTCTTACCCATGTTTATGATGCCCAAGGGGAAGGCTGCCATGGCCAAGGCAAGACAAGCCAGAGGATGGACGAACCGCTGAACGATGAGTATTTCTGCAAACAGCTTTACCCGCGCATAGTACACTAAGGCTTCGGGCGGATCGTTTGCGTGAGGTACGGTGGTCTCCGCCACCCTCTCGACGATGTCTGCTATGGACATCTCTTCGAAGCTAGGACACTGAGCCAGCAACTCCGTATCTATTTCGTAGCGAAACAAATAAGTCTCGAAAGCGAGAACCCCAGAGGCATCGCCCTGCTTATCTTCTTTGACAATGGTTCCATCGTATAGTCTAAGTACTAAAGCTTTGCCATTAGGATCCATAGTAATCGATCCTCTCTTGGCCATTATAGTAGTGATTTCGTTGGGCTGGGATGATTCTCGGATGAAGACGTGTTTCATGACGCCTGTGGCAGGATCTAATTTTTCCACGTATAGAATGAGTCCCTTGAGCGCATCAAAAAAAGTGCGCTCTTCAATGCCGGCGTGGGCTCTCTTTGCCATAGCCTCTTGCATGAGTATCCGACCTTTTCCTATACCTGCAGGAATCAGATAAAGGGTGCACAGCAGGCTCAAAATAAGTCCCAATAGGCCGAGGCATACGACTGGCGGCAGAAGATGCGTAATCGATACGCCTGCTGCCTTGATTGCAGAAATCTCGTTGTCAGTGGCCATTCGTCCCAATCCTAATAGGATGCCGATCATAATCGCCAATGGCAATACCGTCACCAAGATCCCTGGCATGGCATTCACTAACACCTGAAATAAAATTAGCGTGATATCCAGCCCGGCTTCCATGCCCTTTTGCAACAGCGGAAGAAAGCCAGCCACCAGGCCGGCCAAAAGAAATACCACTAGACAAAACAAAAAAGCCGCTACGATTTCACGGAATAGATATCGCTGAAGTATGGAGGGCGCTTTCATGTTACGATTTTCTATGGGGGACCCGGAAAGTAATCCCAAAAACCGGATGGCCGGCTAAATTTCATCCCGTTCCCGAGGATGCGGAATCCAGTTGTGAAATTCCTGGATGCCAAATCATGCCCAGTACGAAATATCTCGGGCTGTGTCAAAAATCATCGATACGGTGGGCGTCCAAGCAACAGACTTCGAGGATCATAATCTTGATCGTATCCGAATCTCTCAAGCCCACGAATATTTGAAGTGTATCACAGAACTTCCAAGAGCGCTCATATCAGCGGGCTCTCACAGACCTTGCGGCTAATCGCGCTGCCCCGAGGAGACCCGCCTCCTGGTTAACTATCGCATATACCGGCACTTGCAGAAGCAAGTCTCTGAACTGTCCTTTGTTTAATAGGGATTCCAACAGACCGCCCTCTCGTATTAGTGGAACAACGTGAGGCAAAATGCCTCCCGCCAAATATAGACCCTTGGTGGCCATGCAGGTGAGGATAAGATTTCCGGCTGCGCTACCTACGATTGATAGAAACGTCCTCACAGTTTTCACACACACCGGGTCGCTGTTCTCGACGGCCCTGCGGGTGATAAGATTCGGCGACATAGAATCCGAACAGCCCCTTCCGCCCCCAAAACTCTGTCCTATTTGATTGAAATCTCGCAACACCCGATAGATCTCTAGTATTCCTGACCCCGACGCTACATGCTCGAGAGTGACTCGAGGAAATTTCCTTCGCAGTGACTCAAGGAGATGCATCTCCAGATCCGAGGTAGGGGCAAAATCCACATGTCCGCCTTGTGATGCAACAGCGTACATCGAGCCTTCTACGTTGAACAAAAAACTAACGCCCAACCCTGTGCCAGGGGCCAATAATGCTACGTTACCGTTAGGATCTCCAGAGGCGTCTTGGAGAACTAGTGCGTCATCCTTTGTCAGTATATTTATTGAATGAGCCATGGCGAAAAGATCGTTGACGATGACGAGCTTCTCGAACCGGAACCGAAATCTTATAAGCTCTTCTGAAACTACCCAAGGAAGATTGGTCACGTTGCAGACTCCATTGACTACCGGTCCTGCTACCCCAAAACAGGCTGTTGAAATCTTCGCAGGGTGCTCGCGGAGGAACCTATCTACCCCTTCCTCCAGGGACGAAAGAGATCGACTGGGATAGGTAGCAGTAGCCAACGACTGTGGGCACCCCTCTCCGGGGACAAAAAGTCCGAACCTTGCATTTGTTCCCCCTATATCGCCTGCAAAGACGACATTACTACGCGTGGTCTGATTCAGGCGTTGACGGAGAGAGCCAGTCATTGTTCTTGGTACCTGATCTGCTTCAAATGAGCGATGCCAAATCATATAGGTTTACGGGCATCCGGGTTGAGACAGTTTGGCGGCATATCTCCTCTTAAACCCCATAGGAGATTTTCTACCGCCTTGCTGCCCATTCTGAGCCTAGTTTCAATGGTGGCGCTCCCGACATGAGGCAGCAGGACTACATTACTAAGTTTTCTTAAACCAGGGGTGACGTGGGGTTCATTCTCATACACGTCTAAACCAGCCCCAGCTATGACACCTTGTTCCAAAGCTTCGAGGAGCGCCTGCTCGTGGACTACCGGCCCACGAGAGACGTTTATCAGAAAAGACGACTGTTTCATTATCCGGAGTTGATCCTTCCCTATGAGGTGCCTGCTTTGAGGGTTTAGGCTCACGTGCAGAGACACGAAGTTAGATTCTGCCAACAAACCCTCGAGTGAGGCATACCGTACACCTAGTTCTTCCTCTTCCCACACATCTATTCTGCGCCGGTTATGGTACAAAATGGTCATGCCAAAACCCCTCGCTCTGGCGGCAACTGCTTTTCCTATTTGCCCAAGACCTATGATGCCGAGGGTCTTTCGTGACACATCAGTCCCCAGAAAAAGAAAAGGCGCCCAAGCCTTCCATTGTTCGCCTCTGACTATGTGATCCCCTTCTACGACTCTACGTGATACGGCTAACATGAGCGCCATGGCTAGATCGGCCGTAGCATCTACCAAAACGCCCGGCGTATTCGAGACCCATATCCTTCGGGACGAAGCAGCCGGTATATCAATGTTGTCGTAGCCAACACCAAAATTTGCGATCATCCTCAGACGAGGCGCAGCGTCTATGAGCTCCTTATCTATACGATCCATGATCACGCAGAGCAAACCGTCCACGCCTTTGACGCCCCGAAGCAAGTCCTCGCGACTCATGGGACGCTCGAACCGGCTTACGACCACGTCATGTTCTGCACGCAGTGGTGACAACACCTCTTCTGATAACTTCGCAGTGACAAGCACATGCATGTTTTCCGCTCCCTTGCTCATTGGATTTCGTTTAGTATGCCGGTAGTGCAGTCATGCCGGAGCTGTCGTATCACCTATGCACACACAGCCAATTATCGGAAGTTAGTTCGCCCTTGGTATGCGCGTTAACATCACTTTGTCGCAAACCGAGGCGCACTCATGCTGCAGGATTCTACACTGGATCAAGGGATGAATCATGGAATATCCTTCTTGGCTCATCATTCTTCGTCTTTCTCAGGATCCCCCAATCTTTTCATTCTCCTGTCATAATCTTTCCAATAGTCTCTGTTGCAGTTTTGAATACAAATGGAGAAGAGCCGCCACACGGACGTGTCCATACCACTGCCCCCGCCCACGAAATAGGGATCCACCCCGAACTTGGAACGACAATCCTGCTCGCAACCCTCAAGATCGAATTCTCCGGGGAAAGCGACCTGCGGTTCGAACGGCTCCGGGGAGGTGTACTCCTGATGCACGACCATTCCTTGTCCTCTTAATTCATCTACCTTCCATTGCACCGACCCGAACAGAAGGGGAGTGGAGAAGAAGAGAAATGCCGTCAGTGTCCCGACGCAAACGGATCTATTCATCATAGGGGCTCCTTTTATTAGGAACTTGCCATGCTCTTACTTATAGAAAGTATAGCATTGAACCGATTTCTAGCAATAGAACAATGTTTGCCAAGCAGCGAAGAAAAAGTACTTGACATGAACCTAATTCTAGCAATAAACTCTCCGCTCCATAGCGCTGGTGGCGCCGCTTCTGCTCGTGGGGCAGAATTTAACATACCGTATTAATTGGTGTATTTGGCAAAAAACAACCCGTAGCTTGATCCGGAGGACCAACAACGTAAAGGAGGCGCCTCAAAAAACACCTTTTTGTGAGCCAGTTCCCTTCTGTGTACGCAGAGCTTGCGCGCAGAGGACTGAGTGATTAACTTGCCACAGGAAACATTATACTGTCCACCAAGGAGAAGTCACCATGTGGATGACCCGCGAAGAAATAGCGGAGTTTTTGGGAATTGTGCCGAACAGTGTGAGAGGAAAAGTTCAAAAAGGTCAGATTGAACGAAAGGTCGAGGGTGGTAAAAATTACTATCGGGTAGTCGAAAGTGAAGGAGACGAGAAAAAGGCGACCAGACGTTCTCGGATTTCTCATCAGGCTCCTGTGGCTTCGGTCCGCGAAGACAGAGAATGCCTCATCCCTGGTCCCGATAGAAAAACCTCGTTTAATCCTAAGGAGGTGCTTTTGAATCAGCTTGCCTCCATCAAGATTGGAAGAAATATAGATGCCATAGAAAAGGGTGACGAGATAGATTTGGCAACGGGAGAGATATCCAGAGAACTTGACGCGAAGATTACTATGCGCCAACACAGGCAGCTCAAAGAAATCGAAGACGCACTCGAACGCATCAAATTAGGGGAATACGGAATCTGCGAAGATTGCGGGGAGCCAATACCTGAGCAAAGGCTCCGCCTCTTTCCAGCCGCGCGTTTGTGTGTGAAGTGTCAAGAGGAACTCGATCAGTTGGAGAGGCTGAAAGATTACCAAGGCCTCCGCGGACCTGGGTGGCGGGAGGATGCTACTGAGGGTGGTTATGTCAGGAGCTTTGACGAGTGATGACTCGCCTTGCGAAAATACATGCGAAAATAAGTGCTTGACACGCGACAGAGACTAGGTGTAATCTCAACGGTCAGAAAGGGATAACAATGCGGACAGATACATTGCATAACTGGTGGTGGTGGGGCAACAAAGGACACCGGAGGTCTGCCCGCGGTAGCTGTTAAGTCATAACATATCAGTCGGGACACGAGAAAAGCCATGGGCAGACAGCTCATGGCTTTTTTGCGTTCTGTCCTGATGTTATCCGAAAAGAATTGGCTGCTTCAAGAAAATGCGTGATTCGACAACCGCAATTGAACTGAAACTACGTGAACTGAGCTTCCTATATCACCAGGCGGCGTCAGTTCCTGCCTTGGCGCGGCTATTCGATCATCGGGTTGCGCTGAGATCAGACTGCGAGCGAAGCTCTATCCATATGACTCGTTTAAGCTTGTCAACGGATATGCGGGAAGCAATAGCCCAAGTAATTTCGCCAGCCGTTACACAAGAAATAGGCATAACGTTGTTTCCCACAACGCATGCCATTGGGAAAGAAAGGAGCACGTGTTATGAGACGAGAGGAGAATCTTGCGGTGGATCTGTTCGAACAAATAGACTCTGAGAAGGAGACAGAGGAAACTAACCTAGCAGCTCGCTGGATTCCGGTAGCCCTGAAAGAGGTCATGCGCAACGCGGAGGAGGAGGGTTCACTCAAACTGTAAGTCAGCGAGTCCTCACGGTTGGTCAGCTTGTTCCTTTTAGGGAATTGGGATTAGTCGAGGACGGTCGCGGCCGACGACCTTGAGTCCTCTCGAGAAGGTAGTAGGCTATAGCCAGAGCTAATATGAGAGCCCCTGCATCTAGCAGCGAGAAAGAGGTGAGGTTCTTGTAGTCAGTTACGATTATTTTGCGTGCTATGGCAATCATTGCCACGAGCACGACGACCTCGACACGCACCAGTCTTTCCTTATGGTAGGTACGGATGGTCTCCAGGAGTTCCAGGCCAATCAGTACAAGAAGGAACAGGCCAAATATGTCGAGCAGTTCTTGGATCTCCAGAAAGAATAGCGGCGGCGTCCACATATCTAAGACGACGAGCCATGCCAATTCGATGGTCGCTACTGCTACGACCACAATCATAAGTACGACTAAAGCGGTCATTATGACTTTTTCAAATTTCTCTATGAAGGAATTCATTAGCGTCTTGCCCTAGTTCCTAGACTTCGGGTCATTCATACAACCTGTACTTCCTGTACAAGAAAGGCCTCAAGACTTTTAAGCCAAAGTAAGACACAACAGGTTTCATGTAAGAGCCAATCTTAGTGTGGCTGCCGAGACATTTCCTGCAATGCGGTTCCACCAATTTCCCGGTACGGAATCCGTGCATTATCTTTTTCAATTTCTCGCCGCCCAATATGGTGGCGAGGCTCGAATGTCCAAGGTTACCCAATGCTGTTTTCCCTTCATAGTCAATACAGCAAAGAACCACATCTCCGTTATAGAGTATCCCAAAGTGGTCCCTCATGCCAAAACAGTATCCATGCTCCGCTTCTATGACGTTGTTTGAACGGAAGGCGTTCCCCCAATCTGTCAATACATACGTTTCAATAAAGATGTTGGGAAGTATTTCTATGACGTTCCATCCGAATATTCCAATCTTTCGGACCTTAGCGAAAAGCTTTCTGGGCACAGGCGTTCCTAATCGCTCACAGAGGCGCTCTGTCCATTGGATGACTACCGAGTGCAGGTCCCGGGACTGCGCCATGAAATTTGGGATACCCAGCTCGTCTCTGAATTTTCCGGCAAAACGGGTGGTCATGATGCGGAGCTTGAAAATCGGCATAAGCTGCCTTTCATGGCACGCTGCAATAAGATCGACAATGCTGTGAGTGTATTTTTCGAAATCTGTGCGGGTCCCTCGTGTTCGCAGAAAACTCTCTTTGTCAGGCGTCTGAAGTGATATGTCTATCTGGCGCAGATCTCTCTCGGCAAGGGCCTCAATAGTGGAGGCTTTTAGCAACCCTCCATTGGTGGTCAGCCCTACCGGCACGTGCTTGGTCCTAGCATGATCGAGTATCTCGAAAAAGTGCGGGTGCAGTAGTGGTTCACCCATGACGTGAAACGTGATTTTGTCTGAAATGTCGAGGTCAGCAATCTGGTCAATCGCGGCCCGCGCAACAGATTCTTCCATGAACCCTCGCCTGCGCGTCATGATGCAGTCCGGACAAAAGATGCAAGAGAAATTGCACCGGTTCGTCAATTCAATGTGGATACGTTGAAAGCGTTTGGGCAAGTAGTCTGGTAATGAGGCAGCCATGTCTTCGTCCATCCTCACCACTGGCTCATGGTTCCCGCTAGGGCTGCGGTCATGAGTCCCGACAGCAATCCCGTCAAGAGGGCTCTGAAGGCAAGCAGGGAGACCTCTTGTCTCCTTCCTGGCGCCAAGGCGCTAACGCCTCCGATCAAAATGGCCATGCTCCCGAAGTTGGCGAAATTACACATGGCGTATGTGAGAATCATGACGGTTCTCGGCTGCAGCTCGCCGTGCTGCACCATCTGCTGCATCGCAGCGTACGAGAGCCATTCGTTGAAAACAAATTTTACCGTCAATAGGTGGCCTGCTTTGAAACAATCGTCCCATGGAATACCGAGCAAAAAGGCCACAGGAGACAATAGCACCCCCCCTATCGTTTTGAACGACAACCCCACAGTAGAGAGAGCGGCGTCAACGAGGTTAATTATCGATACAAAAGCCAACAAAATTGCTCCTATAAAAGCGCAAAGCCTCAATCCGTCAATTGCTCCGTTGGCAGCAGCCTCCACAACGCCCCTCTCCTCGGGGAGTATCATTCGCCAGTCCATGCTTCCAGCAGTCCCAGGCGTTCCCGTTTCCGGCGCTATCATCTTCGAGATTACAATGGCCCCCGGCGCGCTCATAACACTGGCGGCAAGTATGAATCCAGCGTTCGCTCCGAACACCCCGACGTACACGGCCATGACGGAACCGGCCATTGTTCCCATGAAGCAGCTCATCACCGTAAACAGTTCTGATCGCGTCATCCGGGGAAGCACTGTCTTGAGAGCTGTCATGGCTTCGATGCCCATTATAATTTGCATCGCGGCAGACAGCGTCTCCGCCCCCGACGTCCTTAACGTCTTTTGCATAATTCGGGCAAATCCGAACATCACTAGAGGAATTACGCGGAGATAATTGAGAACAGCCATAATGGAGCTTACAAAGATGATTACCGCGGCCATTCGCAGAATCACGAAGTCACTGCGATCGGCGAGTGAGCCAAAAAGGAAACGAGCCCCGTGATCCGAAAACTTCTGAATCCCTTGGAATAGAGCCTGCGCTGCCGCGAAAACTTGATCGGGGTATGCCTTAAGTATAAGAACGCCAAGGGCGACCTCGAGAAAAAGTCCCATAAACACAAGTCGCCAACTTATTTTGTCTCGTTCCTCAGAAAGGAAATAAGCAACAACAAGGATGGCTCCAATTCCTACGAGACTCATAGGCCTCATAAGCGCCTTCCCCGTATGTGGTACGACAGAAACCAGTCTTTCGCTTGCACAATGCGTCTCATGGACAATGAGCCTATCTTCTCGCCACGAACTCCAATGCAGATCTTACACTTCTTATCTCTGCTTGCAGCTCTCCCCACAACATCTCAGCGCATGAAAGGTCGCCGCTCGACGCAGCCTGTTCGAGGCGCTGTGCTATTTCGTACGCTCCATGCGCCGCAAAATTTCCCAGAGCGCCTTTAATGCGATGAGCCCATCTATGTAGGGTTTCGCCGTCGCCGACTCTAATAGCATCTTGAATACGGGTCACACATTGGTCGTAATCCTGAACGAAAATGGAGAGCAGATGGGACAACAAATCCAAATCTCCCCCTAATCGGTCCATTAACTCCTCAACCCGTACCGGTTCAGAAGAGGAACGAGGCGATTGGGGGTACTGGTTGCCTTCTTTCGCGAAGCACCGATAGTCTTCCATGGCGGCTACCTCTTCATCTACGATCTCAGAAAGCCTTCTGCACACAGCATAACACTTTTGGAGATTGTATTCGATACGAGAAATTTTCTCTAACGTCCCTTGAAGACCCCGCCCCCTGGAACAGGATTAAGCTACCTTCTTTGATAAGCAATTATTGTCATGCTATAAATCTGTCGCGCTCCTGTAAGATCTTTTTTTGAGCATGTGTGGTTTTATCGGGAGGCGAGTTGATTCATCTCTCAAGATTTGCCAGGCGATACGTGGCGGCAATGTTAACCTCGCCCCAGGCCATGCTTGTTCTGGGCTTTGCGGGGGTGATATGCGTTGGAGCCGCGATCCTATCATCATCGTGGTGCCAACAACGCCCCATCTTTTTTCTGGATGCCCTCTTCACCTCTACTTCTGCTGTTTGTGTAACAGGCTTGACCGTCTTGGATATTGGCAAGGACTACAATTTCGCAGGCCAACTTGTCTTGATTCTCCTAATCCAGGCCGGCGGCCTTGGAGTGATGACCTTCGCGGGCCTGGCCTTTCAGATGATGGGCAGACGCATGTCGCTCCGCTCAGAAGCTGTTCTGCATGATACTTTTTTCCAGAGGCAGGTCGGAACAGAATTTTGGCGGACCTTTCGCACCATTATTATTCTCACCGCGTCGGTGGAATTCGTTGGGGCTATAGCGCTCAGCGCGCTCTTCCTGAGTAAAATGAGCTGGCATGAGGCTCTATTCTCAGGCTTGTTCCATTCTATTTCCGCTTTTTGTAACGCCGGCTTTTCTTTACTTTCTGACAATCTTGTCGAGGTGCGCGAAGAACCGCTTATCCTAGTGGTTGTAATGATTTTAATCATTCTCGGTGGATTGGGGTTCACAGTCTTGCATGAGATCTACAAGGCAGCTGCCGCGCTGATGACGAGAAAACCATGGAAAGGAATGCGAAGCCAGTTTTCCTTCCACGCAAGGTTAGTCCTCATAGTCAGTGGTATCCTGGTGTTTGGAGGAGCATTGGGGCTCGCCGCATTCGGTCTTAGTCCGGAAGAAAAATCTGTTGGTGAAATAACTATCGGCACCCTGTTTCAGTCGGTATCGGCTCGCACCGCGGGATTTAATTCGGTGGACATTGGTAAGCTACCATCAGCGTCTCTGCTCTTGCTCGTAATCCTCATGTTTATAGGGGGATCACCCGGTTCAGCGGCTGGCGGCATAAAAACAACATCCGCAGCCATACTTGTCGCGCGGGTTCTGTCCGGTTTGCGAGGTCGGCGCAGCGTCAGTCTTGCCAACAGGGCTATCCCGTGGGAAGTCGTTAGTCGTAACGATTTGCTGCTCGCGTTGGCGCTATCTTGGAATCTGGCTGGGGTTTTCTTCTTGTTCATCTTTGAATCAGGGCTGCGTGTGGATACTTTGCAACTGCTGTTCGAGCAAATCTCGGCATTTGGAACGGTAGGTCTCTCTACCGGCATCACCCCAAACCTTTCCAGCGGTGGTAAAATTTGGCTCATAGCCACGATGTTCGTGGGGCGACTTGGGCCGCTCACCATTGTTTTCTGGGCCGTCCCAAGGGATAGCCTAAACATACGGTATCCTAGAGGCAGAGTAATGATCGGATGAGAAACAGCAAGAAGAGAATCTGTGTTATAGGCCTAGGTCAATTCGGGAGTGAAATGGCTCGGCAGTTGGCCGAAAGGTGCGACGTACTAGCCCTCGACATAAACGAAGAAAGGGTCAATGCTATCGCGGATGATGTGCAGCAGGCCCTGATCGTGGACGCAAAGGATTTCGGGACTCTCGCCTCACTAGTGTCGAGGGATTTTGACGAGGCAGTCGTCAGTCTTGGCGAGAGTATGGAGGCAAGCATCCTATGCACATTGCACCTCAAGCACATTGGCATAAGGACGATCAGAGCCAAAGCCATGAGCAACGACCACGCCACAATTCTCAGGGCCATTGGGGCCACGGAGACAATATTTCCAGAGAGGGAGACGGCTCGGAGGATAGCGGCCCAAATCATAAATCCCAATCTCCTAGATTTCATACCCCTCGCCGAGGGCTTTGAAGTCATAGACGTAGCCCCCCCGGACGAGTTCTGCGGGCAAAGCCTGGCGCAGCTTAATTTGCGGGAGCGCTACGGCGCGTTTGTCATTGGCGTAAAAGAACTAGTGCCCCCAAGTTTTGTTTTCTTGCCTGGACCCGATTTCGTGGTTAAACCGAGCGATATCCTAGTGGTGATAGGTCGGCGCGACGATTTGACGCTGATACGAGGGCTGGCCGAGTAGTTGTCACAGTTATTCCTAACGAAAGATCGGCACCGGCTCTCAAAATTCCTCTTCGTCCCTTCCTTCGGAATAATGATTGTCCAGGTAATTGACTACGTAATCCCTGATCGCATCTTCAAGAGAGAAGAAGTCAGCATCGAAACCCGAGTGGCGAAGTTTGGCCGTATCGGAACACGTGCGGTATTGATACCGCTTCTCAAGCCCTTCCGGCATGTCGATGTACTCGATCGAAGGGGACATTCCTATTGCCTCAAATACAGCTTTGGCGAGATCCTTGAAAGACCGAGGCCTTCCCGTTCCAGAGTTGAAAATACCATTGATTCCTGGTCTCTCGAGAAAATGCATGACGATTCTCACTGCATCTTTCACATAAATAAAATCTCTGCACTGCTCCCCGTCTCCATATTCAGGACGGTAGGATTTGAAAAGCCGTATCTTTCCTAGGCGTCGCGCTTGGAGATAGGCTCTAATAACCACGCTCCTCATATCCCCCTTATGATACTCGTTGGGGCCGAAGACGTTGAAGAATTTCAGCCCCACCGCGTGTTCCAGAAATCCTGACTTTAATGACCACATATCGAAGAGGTGCTTAGAATAGCCATACATGTTGAGAGGTCGCAGGGAAGGCAAAGTTGATTCCGAGTCACAGTAACCACAGGAACCATCCCCGTATGTCGCAGCGCTGGACGCGTAGATGAACCGCACGCCCTTCTTCGCGGCAAAACGCATAGCAAGGCTTGTTGAAAAACGGAAGTTGTTTGCCATAAGATAGTCGGCATCCCTCTCCATTGTGGAGCTGCATGCTCCCAAATGGAACACAGCCCATACCCCATGGTCGAAAATGCCTTGATCGAGTTTTCTCAGAAAATCCTCTTTGTGTTCATAGTCCCTGAACTGAAGTCCCACCAAATTCTTCCATTTGTTGCCCATGCCCAGTCGATCCACGATCAAAATGTCGTATTCTCCTGCTTCATTCAGGGCTTTGACTATATTACTGCCTATAAACCCCGCGCCGCCTGTCACTATGATCAAAATCGAACCTCCTACCTTTGTAGGGCCGCTACAGCCTACCTGCTGCCGCTGTCAATGACAAAAGGGGCAACGAGGTGGCATCTTATACTCAATCCATCGCTTTGCCAATTCTCTATACGGCTAGGGCGAGCATGAGTAACCGTCCTTGTTGCGGCACAGCAGTTGTCGGACGCTAGACAGTTACACGATAACTATGCTAGGA
>Ga0172369_10000417_pt1 | contig 63880 bp, 60 predicted proteins | sample LakKiv25m_FD_114539 | JGI IMG/M metagenome (GOLD analysis project Ga0172369, IMG submission 114539) | Freshwater microbial communities from Kabuno Bay, South-Kivu, Congo - kab_022012_11.25m | ecosystem: Environmental > Aquatic > Freshwater > Lake | place: Democratic Republic of the Congo...
ACAATTTATTACTACAACCAACAAAGAATCCACACTTCTCTCAAGATGCCACCTGCTAAATACAGACTCTGTCAGGAACAAAAAGTCTTAGAAAAAGTTGTCGAAAAAATGGGTACTTGACAAGTTTTCTGGCAATCAAATGTCAATGCCTTGTCTTAGACTACAGATGATAAACAACATCTTAAAAGGTGAACTGAAGAGTAGATTAGAGAAGATCGTTGAAGAAATGCTAAAAGCTAAAGAGTACTATGACAATCTAGAAACATACAAAGCTAGATTGCAAGTTGTACACAGGACTGAGGATCTTATTCTTGAGGCAAACCACTTACTTAAATAACCCCGGATGTTTTATGGTTTACTACAACAATCTGGGGATTCTCAGCTTATATCCGGCAGCGTATAGTGAGAATTTTATCTGCCCATTTTAAGCGTTTATTAGGGTCACGAAGATGATCAGAGACTTGATTGGCAAGCAAATGTAACTCTTGTTTTAAGGTTATTTCTAAACTATTTAACTCAAGTTTGTTTAAATCGTTTAAAGCATGATTAATAAATTCAGAAACTGATTTTTCCGAAGCGGGGTTTTCTAAATTACCAACATAGTGAACCAATCGAAGCAAATCCATTTTTACGGCATTAAGATAAAATTGTTTGTCTCTCATATTGTTAAAAAATCTACTGTCAATTTCTTCAGTTTCTTTCTAATTATCTCATCGGCAATCTCATAAGTTAGTCTTTTTAATCTTGGTTTATAATTGCTCATAGCCATATATTCAACAGTTTTCGTGCTTACCCGATAACCACCTCCATATAAGTCTTCCTGATTGCTCCCTTGCTTAAGTAGAACTTCTTCACAATCAATGTGATACTCCCCGCCAACTGCTAAAACATTTCTTTTTATGTCGATTACTGTTTTGATGTAGTCAGGATAGATCTCTTTAGCTTGCTCAAATTCTTTAGGTGTAATTTTTCGCTCAAGAACAATAATCATAACCTGATTATACAAAAAAATACTGAGTGGCGGGGCTGACGGGACTTGCTCAATGAGATCCGCTGATCACGAGCCGTAGGTGATGTGTGAAGCGTTGATCGAATTAGTCCCGTGAGCGCTAGCGAATCGGGGAACCCCACACTTTAAGCGAAGAAACAGACTTGAGAATCTGCGGGGCTGACGGGACTTGAACCCGCGACCTTCCGCGTGACAGGCGGACGCTCTAGCCAAACTGAGCTACAACCCCAATAACCCAAAAACGCTCTAGCCATACTGACCCTCCTCATCGGCGGGCAGGGTTACAACCTCAATTGTAACCTTTGAGTACTCAACATTTTATCAACAAATCCTTTGTTTTTAAAGCGGGGATTTAAGAGTGAATAGCTGAAATTGTTGTTGAGACAGTCTGAATGATATAATAGAGAATGTCAGGAGAAAAACCTCACACTTTAGGACTCGAAATACTCTCGAAGTTTGGTGCTTATCTTAGAATTCGCTCGGAAACTCCTCCAGAAGTAGAAAGACATTTACATCAACGACTTCTGCGCTATCTTGGTTTACCAAATAATACTGAATTTACTGACATAATGAGATTACTAAGGCAAAAAAAAGTAATTGAGCTTTCGAAAATTCATGGTTATTTACTCTATGGGGAAGATGCAAACTATGGTTCAATTATGCTGCGCGAAGCGGTTGCCAAATCACCACGAAACTTAAAAGCCGTTTATGGTCCGCCAGACAGTTTCGAAGGGCTAAATTTAAGAATTTCAAAGGGGCATCACTATTATGAGCTAGCCTTTGTTCCTTTAGGAATCGCGGATCGGGTAAGAGGAAAGAGCAGTCTGGTAGTATTGTTAGGGTTGATTGACTTGGAAACAATTATTTCTGAGAGTGAATCACTATTTAGGCAGAATAGCGTTTTGGTTGCCGATACTAATCCGATAATGGCAAGAGCATTATTTAATCTTGGCTTTGCTGTGTCCTCGCTTGTAACCTATTTTAAAAAAGGGCCAGCTTCAGTTTGGATTAAACAAAATGGTGCTGAGGTAGAGAGAGAATTTCCAAAATTTGAGGCACTGCAAAGGAATTCTCAGAACTGGAATAATACTTCAGTTAGAAGATATGTCACTGTTTTTAACACTTCTGTTCGCTTAACGGCACCAGAGATGGTAGAAAAAATCAAACTAGTCAAAGAAGCACTCTTAAGTAAGTATCGCGAAGAGTGGCAAATGGAAAGCGAAGAAGAGATTATTAAAGAACTCCGAATTGACGCCATAAGGTATTTATTGTGTAGTTAAATCTCCAGAATCGCAGTATTAATTTTGGCTTCCTCCATGGCAAAAATATTCATAAACATCAATACTTTGCCCGACCATGTGCTCGAGGGCGGAGCATAAACTGGACCAATCATCTCCACTGAAGTTAAGCCTTGGTCAATATAATTCTCTCGCAACCCCTTAGCTACTGCCAAAAAACAATCTTGCCAAGAATCAAAATACATATATCCACCCCCCCAGCCAAAAGGATTATGTGTTCCGGGAAGATAAAAGCGGCCGAAAGTCGATTCCACTCCGGAAATTGCCGGTAAAAGGTAGCAATCAATCCCATAGCTCATGCAGGCCACCAAAAAGGAATCAACTTCCTGTGTGAGGGGAGAGTTGTATCTGGCGAGGGTACGGTGCATTGCCAATTTTTTGATTAAAATCCGATTGGAAAAGTTTTCTGCTAAAAGCGACTGACTCTGAGCGCTGCTCTGTGGCCAAAGAGCAGCGCTGATTGTCAAAAAGAATACCGCCAGAATGACTATTCCTGCTTGCTTTTGATTATTATTTTGATTTTTCATATAATTAACCTTGTTAACAGTTTACAAAATTTTTATGCAGCCAATTTACATTGTGATCGGACTGATTGTTTTGCTCGGTTTGTATCTAATGGGTACCTACAACCGTCTGGTTGTTTTACTCAACCGAATCAAAGAAGCTTGGAGTGGTATTGAGGTACAGCTGAAACGTCGCACCGATCTAATTCCCAATTTAGTTAGCACAGTCAAAGGCTATGCCAAACACGAGAAGAGTGTTTTTGAGAATGTTACCAAAGCGCGTTCGGCAGTGATGTCTGCTCAGGGAGTCAAGGAAACACAAGAGGCGGAGAACATGCTTAGTGGGGCACTCAAAAGCCTGTTTGCGGTTGCCGAAAGCTATCCCGATCTTAAAGCAAATACCAACTTTCAGGATTTGCAGAAAGAACTTGCCGATACAGAGGATAAGATCGCCTATTCCCGGCAGTTTTACAATAGCAATGTTCTCTCTTTCAATAACACCGCCAAGCTTTTTCCCAATAATCTCTTTGTTCCTTTATTTGGGTTTAAAGAGCAGGAATTTTTTGATGTTGACGAAAAAGAGACTCAGCCGGTCAAGGTTGATTTTTAAGTTTGCCTGCCTTTAGGATGAAGAATGTCTACTCCGAAGTGAGTGCTAACAAGCTAAAAACTTATTTTATTGTTACCTTATTCTTTATCTTTGTTAGCTTTGTGCTCTATGTTTTGGGGAAATCCTTAGGTTATAGTGGTCCGAGCTTATTTTTGTTTGCATTTTTACTCAGTTTTCTTTCGAGCTTTTTAAGTTATTTTTTCTCCGATAAGTTGGTTTTAATGATCCACCATGCAGTTCCCGCCGACAGAAAAATTCACTTTGATCTGTTTACGGTAACGGAGAATCTTAGTTTAGCGGCAGGAATTCCCAAGCCCAAGGTTTATGTAATTGAAGATTCCTCTCCCAATGCTTTTGCCACTGGGCGTGATTATAATCATGCCGTGGTTGTAGCCACTACCGGACTACTGGCAATAATGGATCGGCGGGAGCTTGAGGGGGTGGTTGCCCATGAACTTTCCCATATTAAGAATTACGATATGTTGCTCATGACGGTAGTCTCAGTGATGGTTGGGTTAGTTGTCTATGCAACCGATTTTTTTACCCGTTCTCTCTGGTTTGGCTCTCGAGATGATCGAGAAAGTAGAAACTCAAACGGAGTATTCTTTATTCTCTCAATTGTTCTCTCTCTTTTAGCTCCAATTATGGCAACTCTGCTACAGTTGGCAATTTCCCGTCGGCGCGAGTATTTAGCCGACGCCTCCGCTGCCTATTTAACTCGTTATCCCGAAGGTTTGGCTCGTGCTTTAGAAAAGCTAGCAAACTATCCGCAAACTTTACGGACTGCTTCAAACGCCACTGCACATCTCTTTATTGCCAGTCCGCTCAAAGCCGATCTTCAGGGCAAATCGGGTTGGTTAAATAACCTTTTCAGCACTCATCCTCCGCTTAAAGAACGCATCGACAGATTGCGACAGATGTAATAGAAAGGTTTTTTCCTTGGTATAATTTCAAGTACTGCCTCCTTAGCTCAATGGAAGAGTAGCGGTATCGTAAACCGTAGATGTCAGTTCGATTCTGACAGGAGGCTCAGTTGAAAGTTGACAAAGTGGTATAATTTAGCATGTCAAGACGCAGTCAAAACCAGCACATTTGGTTTTATCTTTTTCTACTTTTGCTTTTTGTTTATCTTTTTTTTCGGTTTGGTTTGCGTTTTTTTGTTGATCTTGCCTTTGATCTTACTCAGGGAAACACTACAACCAACAGTCGCAATATTCGCAACGACTCCAAGATTTCCCTAATTAGTGAGCCTATTTTAGAGATGCCCAATGCCACCAACGAAGCGATTTTGGTCATAACTGGCCGAGCAAATCCAGATACTCTAGTTGAGCTCTATAACAATAAGGAGAAAGCACTATCCACCGAGGCCGATTTTGAAGGTCTTTTTCGTTTTGAGTATCTGCTAGAGAGTCGTAACAACCAGTTCTATGTGAAAAGCAAAGATAAGTACACCGGAAAGGCTAAGGCCTCTAAAAGCTACGATTTAATTTATATTGAAGAACCCCCAAGACTTGAAATAACCAGTCCGGAGAACGGTAGCAAGGTATACGAGTCGCGAATTACTGTTGAAGGGCTAACTGAGAAAGAGGTTTTTATTAAAATCAACGGGATGCCTATTGTTACCAAAGCCGATGAGACTTTCAGCTACTCGCTTTCTTTAAATAAAGGTGACAATGAGATTTTAATAACTGCTCAGGATGTTGCCGGAAACATTACCGAAGAGAAACTCACCCTAAACTACGTTGAGTAGTTTTCTTAATCAAGAAAACAAGCAATAGATAATAAAAGTATACTCCCGGTGTAAAAAAACTATTGACCGATAGAGAATGGATAAAATAGGTTAGCGAGAGAACCCGTAGCAACCAGTCATTCTCTTTTCCGAAACTCCAAAACAGCCATAAATAGGCCGCCACTCCCAAGAGTCCGCTGGTAAGCAGCACAGTTAGTAGTGAACTATCGATTCCGTATTGGCTGTTATCCGGTAATGTTGAGTTCGGGCTAACTTTTACCTGACTAAGTTTGTTAAAACCAATTCCCAAAACCCACTGTTCTTCACTAAGTGTTTTTTGAGTTAATTTGAGTGAGGCTACTTTTCCCAAAAGTGAGTTCACTCGAAAAATGTTTGTTCCCTCACCAAAATGTTTTGGTAAAAGCAAAACCAAAAGCAAAAAGCCTGCCCCAAATATACCCAAAAACCAGGTTTTGTTTTTGCTAACTAAATAGTAACTTAAGCCAATTAGAAATGTTAGCCAGCTAATTCGGGAATAAGTAAGCAGCAGTGCTAAAAGAGTTAGGGGCAGGAACAAACGATTAATTTTATTCGGGAACCTTAGCTCAAAAAAGAACCCCCAAACAAGAATAAGCCCCAAAACATTGGGGTCAAAATAAAAACCAAAAAGGCGGTAAGCGTGAGGATCGTAGCCAAGATAGAATAAGTTGCGCAAATCCGGATAAAGCCAGTACTGAATTAGTCCGGTTACAACAATAATTACCAAACTTAGGCGTACAAAATCTATTAAAGCGGTGGTTTTTATTCGCTTTCGTTCCCAAAAAAAAGGAATCAAGAGCAAGTAACCTAAAGTTCGAATTAAATAAAATGCACTTCCTAGTGAAAGGTGATAGCGGTTGGGAGTAAGATTACTCAATACCAGTATTGCCATCATAAAAACCACCGCCCGGTACTTTCTGAATAATTTTTTAATATACCTTCCTCTTTCTTTAAATAAAATAACAAACAACAATCCCGCTACCAAAAGGTCAAGCAAACGGATAAAAATCTCCGGGAAAATTTGAAAACGGAGTAGGTTTCCCCAAGGGAGTGCTAAAGTTAAAAGAATTAAGAAGAGGTTAATCATTGCCGGTTCAAGATGTAGAGTTTGGCTCGGGAAAGAAAGGAATGAAAACTCATCATAAAGGCATAAACAAATCCGCACTCGCCGTCAAAAATTCCCAAGCGAATAAAATACAACCAAATAAATTTGCCCAAGGGATAGAAAAAAATTGCGAGTGGCCCAATCGCTTTTTTCTGACTGTGCCAATAGTTGGCATTTAAGGACGAATAAAAATTAATATGTTCTAAAAATTCGTTGATTGTGGGATGTGGGTAGTGAGTAATGGATACAGGAGCGTTGGCTATCTTTCCGATTGTTTCCCAAGTTTCGTGAACCGGGCGTAAATACTTTCCCTCTCCTTTTCTCACTAGGCGCGTAACCAAGGCTTTTCCTACTTCTCCATGAAAAAGTGGTTTGCCCCAAAACCAATCCTGGCGCCCAAAACGGTAAGCGGTAATATCTGAAGTGGGGGTTACTTTTTCTATCCAGTTAATGAAAGTAGAATCAATTTTTTCGTCAGCATCTAGAAAAAGCACCCAATCATTACGGCTTTCCTTCAAAGCAAAATTCCGCGCTTGCGCAAAGTTTCCCTTGAGCGAGTGAATTGAGCACTTTGCTCCATACTTTTTGGCAACGGCATAGGTTTTGTCCGTGGAAGTATCGTCGATCACTAAGATTTCAGTTGCAAACTTAAGAGTGGGAAGTAACGCCCTAAGATTTGCTTCCTCGTTACGGGCGAGGATGGCGATAGTTAAGTTTTTCATAGACTGCTTTTATTCTATCAGCAAACAAAGTGTGAGAGTAGTGACTCTTCGCTCGTGCTCTAGCTCTAGTGCTAAGTTTACTTCTCAAAGTAGGATTACTAATTAGTTTTTCCAAAGCTGTCTTAAGTGAACGGTGGTTATGAGGAGGAACAAGAACTCCGGCTTTTCCCATAACTTCCGAAATTGCGCCGCATTTTGATCCGATTATGGCCATTCCTGAGGCCATGGCCTCAATTAGTACCATTCCATACTGTTCTTCCCAAGTAGCAGTTTTGGAGGAGGGAAGTACAAAATAAGTATTTTCGCGATAAGCACGGGCAATTTTTTCATAGGGGAGGGCGGTGATTGAAACTCGCTCTCCAATTTTGTCGTTTTGGGCCAATTTTTGAATAACATTTTTAAGTGGTCCGGTGCCAACGAAATTTAATCGTAGCTTATGGTGAAGTGCGCTTAGCTCTCTAAAAGCTCGATAAAGTTCAAGCACCCCTTTTTCGGGAACCAGTCGCCCAACGAATAAGATATTTTCTGGGCGTTTGCTAATTGGAGAAAACTGTTCTAAATCCACGCCTAGGGGGAGAATACTGATTTTTTTTCTCTCAACTCCTTCCTTAACAGCCGCTTTCAGAGATAGGGTGGTATGACAGATAATTCGATCGGCAATTTGCAGTACAAATTTCTTGATTCGTTTTTTAGGTTGTGTTCCCTCATTGTTGAAGGGTATTGTTTCACAAAAAGTAACCACTAATCTGGTTTTTGGGTGTGACTGTCGAAATTTGGCTGCCTGATAACTAAAATAATAGTAAGGATCAGCAACATCGAGAATTTCAAAGTTCTCTAGGGATTTTTCCAGTCCAAATAATCGCTGCGGGTCTCCCCAGGTGCGGTTAGCAATAATTTTCGTGAGTCTTATTCCCCATTCGTTCCAGGGAGCGGGGAGAGAAGAAGAACTATCAAAAGGGGAATATAATTTTTGGTTAGGAATATGCGGATTAATGCCTAAGGGCTTTTGAGACGAAAAAGACTTCAAAGCAAAGGTACTTCTTAGTGGACCATAGTTTACCAGTTCATTAGGGTTAAGGAAGCTTCCCCGAATGAGGGCAATTTTAATTTTATTTTTCATAAAGCGCAGTTATTTTTTTCACGTACGCCTCCCAAGAGAAATCGGCCCTAAGTTTGGCGAGGTCAACTTTTTCTGGGTAACGCAGAGTATTTTTGAGTAGTTTTACAAAAGCTTCTTTTTTCGCAGGAGTCGTCTTAACATATTGGCGAAATTCGGGAATAATGGCGGTTTTAGTTGCTACAACTGGCGTATTTTGTGAAAGTGCCTCAAGCACAGGGAGGTTAAAGCTTTCGTAATGTGAGGCAGAAAGTAGGCAGCTTGCTTCCTGATAGTATTTCACAAGCTTTTTATATGGGAGGTGTCCGAGGGGGATAATTTGACTGTTTTCTTGATCCGAAAAACCCAGGCTGTGTGAAGCAACTCCAACCAGTGCAAGTTTGTAACTTGAAAATAGGGAGTCCTTAATTAACTCCCTAAAACAGTCTAATAAGAATTGAAGATTTTTGATTGGATGATCTGAGCCAACAAACAGAAGCAGATTCTTTCGCTTGTAATTCGGGCGTGCATTGCGAAACAGTTCTCCAATCCCATAAGGCAGGATAACTAATTTACTGGCTACGCTTTGCCGTAAATTAAATTGGGTAATCATTTCTTGTTTTACCTTTTCTGAGCTCAGAATTACGAATTTAGCTTTGCTTAGAATTGCCTGAGTTTGTTGTTTTAATTTGTTTTGGCTGTCGGGGTAAAGTTTAGGAAAAAAAAGGGGCGCTAAACCGTGACTAAAGGCAATTATTCTTGCCCCTGTATAATAGGGGATTGCCTGGTTAAGAGCAAGAAAACAAGCTTTTGGGGAAATCAATTCTCTAAGTTGGACCCCAAGCCTAAGCCAGCCGAATTTTGGAGTTATAATCTCTGCCAAAATTTGCTTATCAAAGGCGGGATATTTTTCCTGAAGATACAAACAGTATTTACTTTTTCGATCATATTGGAGAAGGGCGGAAACAAGCTCATGGCTAAAGGTATAGTTACCAAAGCGTCGCTTTTCCTCGCTAACCAAAGCGCCTCCATCAATACTGATTATTTTCTTATTTTTAATAAAGAGAGGGTTATTTCTTATTTTTCAAAGCATAAACTAAAAATATTCCCGAAAGGGCAGTGTTCAGAAACTCCAAGGCAATCTTAACATACATTGCTCCCCAGTACCCAAAGCGTGGAATAACTATTCCAAAACTTGCCAAACTAGTTATTGCCAGGATTCCCAAAATAGTTAATACCCATTTCTCCTTCTTCAAACTATAAAGAGCGTTGTAAAAAACTGAAGTAATCAGTAAGGGCACAATGGCGAAAGAGATAATTCGGGCAACTTGCAGGGAGGGTCCAAAGTTTGATTTAAGCACCAAGGGTAAGAGAAACGGAGCCAGTAGATAAAATACTGTCGCAACCGTAGTTCCAAAAGCTAGTAAAAAAAAGAAATCCTTAAGCACTTTTATTTTAAGCTGGGCTGGCTTACTTGCGATTTTGCGCATTAGGGGGATCACGATCACGTTGTAGCTTCCGGCGAGAATTAGTAAGGCATCAAGAAATTTGAGCCCAGCGGAGTAAATACCCAAAGTTTGATTGTCAAAAAAGCGTTTAAGTATAAAAATATCGGCCTTAAAATAAAAACTTGCCAAAAACCCAATCGCGACAAAAATAATTGAGCGCTTAAGAATCACAAGCCATTTTCGCGGTTCTTTCTTAAAATCAAGAACTTTTCGTAGCAACCAAATGTTCAGTAATGAGTAACTAATGTAACAAAAGGCATAGCTTAGAAAGAGAAAACTAATTCCTTGGTTTAGTAAAACCGCCCCAATAACCAACAAACTAAAAACAACATTAAAGGCGAGGCTTAAATAGGAAGATAGAATAATCTGTTCCCGCAAGGAATTGTAAATTAGATAACTTCCTGAGAGTGAAGAGGCAAAAACGGTTGTTGCTGTAAGTAGTACAAAGAACTGTGTTTGTGCATTACGAAAAACAACAAAAGAACTCAACAAAACAGCCAAATAGACAGCTAGGGAAAGATAGAATCGCATTGAATAGAATGTTTGGTTTTGCCTCCCCCGGTTTTCACCGTAAACTAATCCGTAGGTTGTGGTTCCAAAATCTAAAAATGGTGTAAACAAATTTACAAAAGCCCAAACTAAAGTATAAATTCCGTACTGTGCCGGGCTAAGGTTGTTTACCAGAACAATAAAAATGAAAAAATGTACACCTTTAGAAACAATTGAGGAAAAGTTATATGAAAAGAAACTTACCGCAAATGAGCTTTGTCTAACAGTATTGAACAATAACGGAGCACTCTCATAAAGCGTAATCGGTGCTCGTAGCCCTTCTCTCATCTTTTGTACAAAATTACTGTACCGCCAAAAAAACCTCAGTCGGTTCCAAAAAAGAAAACTTTGCTTCTTTTGATTGAAGTCGGAGGTTTCAAAGTGTTTGTATTCGTTCCCTGAGTCAATACCCACTTTAAAACCTGCCTGCCTTGCCCTAACAGAAAAATCCACATCTTCGTAATACATAAAATATCGCTCGTCCAGAAGGCCAACTTTAGTAAGAACCTTTTTCTTAATGATCATCAGCGATCCAGAGACAAAGTCGACTGCTTGGAATTGGCTTTTAGGCCTTGTTTCCGTGAGACCGCCACTTAGGCGATACTTATCAATGACACCGCCAAAATACTTCTTTGCGTGCTGCTCTGTTGAAAATCCCAAAACATCAAATTTCTCCATTCCGGCAGAAATTATTTTAATGGAAAGGTGCTTAACCGAAATATCTGTGTTAGCAATAATGAAAATTTCAAAACCTTCTTGTATGGCCTTTTTGATTCCTTGGTTAATGCCATAGGCATAACCGTAATTATTTTGCCGATTGTTGTGTACATAGAATTGGCTAGCTTTAATTCCTATAGCCGCAAATTCTTCTTTGAGGCGCGTTAGTTCAACTAAATCACTTTCCCTATAAACAACCGTCACAACCGCAACTTTCCCAATATTCATCTTAGTTTTAAATTTCTGAGTTTATAAAATCTAAAGTTCTATATGCAGCTTCGGTCCAACCGTCTGGCATTAGATTGTGATCTGCACCTTCGTAAATGTAATACTCAGTATTAATATCATAGCTCATAAGCGTTTCATTTAATTGATTAGACCATTCTAATGGCACTGCATCATCATGAGTGCCTTGATGAATCTGAATCGGTGCTTTAATCCACTTATAATAATTAGTTGGATTATATTTTTCAATATCGTTATTGCTTTCAAAATCGGCTATCACTTTTCTTAAGTATTTTCCGTTATCTGGATATTCATCTGTAAAATACAGAACAGAATAGGGAAATGGTTTAGATACTGGAGCCCATAGAACTGTTGGATATGATTCGCCTGTAATTGCTAGAACTGATAGAGCAATATGTCCACCATTACTATGTCCCCACAATGCAACTCTGTTTGTATCTGCTTTAATATCAGTTATTTTGGCTTTAATAAGAGCACTATTTAAATTTTTCAAAGATGCAAGTAATCCTAAAACAGTTGTGTATGTTTGAAATCTTTCTTCAAGAGAGTCTTTTGAGGCAGGACTGGATCCACCATATCCTAGAAAGTCAGGAGCTATTGTTATATATCCATTATTAGAGAGAAATTCTGCAATTCTATTTGTTCCGATTCCGCTTGTATAAATTTCTTTATCAACATAACCTCTAAGCAGAATAGCAATAGGATATGTTCCAGATTTTGTTGGGAATCTAATCAGACTATTAACGGATTTTTTATTCCGCTCTGTTAGTAGAGAATAATTATCATTATAACTTTTTATCTTAAGGGAGGTTGGATCTTGAGTATTTTTTCTTAAATTATTGAAGGAATATTTAATATATGATCTAGTATTCAATTTGTTAATTACAGTATTACTATCAATTACTGGTTCATATTTAAAAAATATATAACTCAATAAAATTACAACAACTATTGTTAATCCTAAAATGGCGATTCTAAACATTTTACTCTGTAAAACAAGCTACTTATTTTTTAAAAATTCTAGCCATATTTCTGGTTCTCTATGTTTATCAAATTCTTTTGATACTAGTACTAATCCTTTATTTGTAAAAGTTTTAATTAATGTCTCTCCGTTATCTAAGATGTCCAAACCTAATTCATATTTTGCTCCATGAACTAGTTCGTTTGAGTAATTCGTATCTGGATAAGGGCAAACTAAAAATATTTTTCCTCCAACTTTCAATTTTCTTATAAACTGGTCTATTACTTTATTAGGCGAGTAGGAGTGCTCCAGAGTATGTGAAGAATATATAATGTCATAGAAATTATTCTTTAGAATGTCCAACTTATGAATATCTGCTTTGATAACTGAAAATCCTTTCTTGCGTGCAATTTGTAGTTTTTTCCTATTAAAGTCAATACCGACAGTCTTACTAAATCCAAGTTCATTAAGGATTTGTAGCCCTACTCCATCTCCACATGCAATATCTGCAATTAATAAATTACGATTTAATTTTTTAAATTTACTGGTAATATATCGCCGTTGTACCTTTACCCATAAAGTATTTTTTGATTCAAATGAGCAAAAGCTTTCAATTTGGATTTTTTTATAATCACTGTATTTTTTTATGAAATCAGAGTATTTTCTCTTGATCAACATTTCTTTCTTCTCAGTTGGTTTTACAAAAAGCATCAAGAAATATGTAAGAAATTCCATATATGAGTGTCCAAAGTCTAGTGGTAAACGAAACAATCCATCTAGGTAACCGTGATCTTTAACAAAACGGGCCCAGAACATATGAGGGCCAAAAAATATAATTTTTTTAAGTGATGTTTTTTCGCCCCTTGTTATTTTATCTTTAGCTTGTCTATATGCATATGACGTAAACTTACGAAACATTTTTTGCATCGAAGGATATGAAAAATGTAAAATTCTATTTCTTAGTTTTTTGATTTTTCCATTGCTTACAGAATATACAGAATGAATCATATTACTTGTTGCATAGCCATATTTACGTTTAAATAGGACTAATTTTGAGTAGTTTTCACCTCCATACTTAAGGGGCCTCTTTATGTAATGACTTTGAATTGGGACTCTATATCCAGAGATTTTGTTTGACTTAATAGCTGATAGAATTTCAATTCTAAGTTCTGAGGTTACAATTTCATCTGCATCTAGGACTAGCACCCATTTTGACTTCATTTTTTCTAATCCGTATATTCGTTGATAGCCCTCTCCTAAATATTTGTGCAAATATAACTTACAATTGAATTTTTTCTTAGCGTTATCAATGCTGCCATCAGTTGAGTAGTCGTCAATTAATACTATTTCATCAGTCCAAGAATATATACTACTAAGACAAGAAAGTAGTAAATTACCAGGATTTTTAGTTATTATGCAAACGCCTAGCTTTTTCATTTTCTAATTATACCTTTATGGTCTATGGATATGACATAAATACAGTAAATTCTGCTTATAAAAGCTAAATGAATCAAACTTGTTGTCTAGAAACCATTTCCAATTTTAATATTTTGTTTAATAATCATCATTGTGACAAAAGTATTAAAATTAATACTAGCGTTAAGTCTGGTAGTTTGTTTAATAGTATTTTCTGATAGCGCTTTTGCTAAATGGGATAGAAACTCAGTTGTAATACCTCCAGGAATAAACTACTGGAGCAGTTCCAATGTTAGTTCTCCATCGATAATTAAAGTTGGTTCAATGTATCAGTTGTGGTATCAGGGATTTGATGGATATATTTGGACCATTGGTACAGCAAAATCTGTTGACGGTAAAGCTTGGCAATTAGCCTCTCAACCGGATGTTGTTCCAGATAATGATGAAAGAGATGTTCTCGAGCCTTCAGTTGTCTACACTGACAAATATTACATGTTTTACGATTCAAGAAGTGTATCTTTTGAACAAAAAATTCGGATGGCGGTGTCTGACGATGGCATTAATTGGACAAAGCATCCTGTTCCAGTATTAACTCCAAGTGAGCCTTGGGAAAGCAGGGGAGTAACGGATCCTTCAGTGATATTTCATGATGGCAAGTATCGAATGTTTTACGGTGGGTGGGGGACTGGACCATGGCAGATTGGATACGCAGAGTCGACAGATGGAATAAACTGGACAAAGTCTCCCAATAACCCTTTGGCTTTGCCTAATCTAGGCCATCTGAATGGTCCAAGTGCCTCATTTTATCAGGGGAAATATCACCTTTTCTATCATACTGGCGACGGTATTCCAAATAATATCTATCATGTTAGTTCAGATAATCTTACCGATTGGGAATGTGTTGACGGTTGCACAGTAATAACAAACTCGCTCAACGGGTTTGATAGTCTTATGACTTTGGCACCAGCATTTTTGGCAGACAATGGGCGTAACTTACTTTATTATGGTGGTTCCGACGGTTCGAAAATCCAAATTGGCTTGGCAATTGAAACACTCGAAGCAGAAAAGCCGGTAATTGTTTTCATCCCAGGCCTCTTTAGTTCTTGGAATAGGGAAGCCTTACTTCATAATCAAACAGTTGCCCAAACCGACTGGGAGCTCAACCCTATTGTCAAGGAGTATTCTGGTATAAATGAGACACTTCTAAATCTTGGCTACTTGAAAGGAGAGAACTATTTTTTCTTTAATTACGACTGGCGCAAGAATCTCAGCACCTTGGTTGACGATCTCAACCTCTATTTAGCCGCCCACTCTTTAAAAGAAAAACGTATTATCCTTATTGGCCATTCTTTAGGCGGATTAATCGCGCGTCTTTATGTTCAGGAAAAGGGTACGGAAAACATCGAAAAAATAATTACTGTGGGTTCACCGCATCAGGGAGTTCCTCAAGTTTACAAAGCACTTGCTGGAGGCGAGGTTAGCGAGGACAATCCTTGGTGGTATTTAGCAGAGAAGTTGGCACTTCAGCTTTTTCGGGAAGGGTTAGAAACAGACCGAGAAATTCTAAAGCGTGAGCTACCCGTGTTAGAGGATCTTCTTTCAACCTATCCGTATTTGTACGGGTTTAATAATCAACCCATTCTAATGGATAGTTACCAGTTTACAAATGAGTATTTATTCACTAAAAATTTGTCTTTAGGAGCACTTGACAGTCTTTTATTCTCTCTCTCCGGTAACGCTGGGAATACCACAAGTGGTTATGTTTTGGGAGGGCGTTCTCACTTCGATCGCATTCTTAATTTGTACCCAGAGGGACGACCAATTCAAACAATTAGGGCTCTAGGGGATTTTGTCGTAACTGAGCTGAGCGCCAAAACAAATCAGGCGGCGGTTCTAAATCTAGATCATGGAGCGCTTATTCGCAATCAGGCTGGAATCCAGGCGATTTTAGATCAGGCTGGCATAGAATACTCAACCGAGGAAATCGTTGAAGGAGAAAGTACACAAATATTTCCTTCGCTAGTTTTTCTGGTACTCTCCAGTGCTCGGCTAGAAGTCGAAATTGGTAATCAAACTTACCGGGAGGAAAAGGGAATTCTCTTAGTCCCAAACTACCAGGGGGAACCAGTGTTAATAAAAGCGATTGGTCAAAGTACGGGTAATTATGAGATAAGAATTGGTTATCTAAAACCGGATAGAGATGTTTGGAGTTCTATTCATGGCACTATTTTACATCCGAATGAAGAAATCGATATTTATTCCCTTACTTTAGCTGCTAATTCCAATCTTGTGCTTAATGCTGACTCACTGCTCGAACAAATTCGGCTACGTTTGCAGTTACTCTATGAGAAGACTAACAATAAGTGGTTGTATAAGGCCTACAGAACTCTAAATAAGCCAAAAATACCTAAAGGCACTCTAAAATTCTTACTTACCGCTTATTCTCAATTAAACGCTGCCGACTTAAATGAATTAATAGAAATAATTAGCCTTATTCAGGAGTATTACACAACGCTTCCGGATCAGTGGTTTTCTAGAGCAGAATGGAAGCTCTACAATTTAAAGTATCATTTGCAAAATGCCAAGTTCAAAGTCAAGAAACAAAAGCTTTTGCATTTCCAACATAAGAATTCTTCTCCTAAAACAACTCGCTCGTTAAGTTTGGCAAAAGAATATTTGGATCAACTAAATAGTGCGCTTAAAACCAAGAAAACCAACCTAACCGAGTTTTTCTATCTAGTGGTTGAAGCCTTACTTCAAGGCATTTAATCCTTTATTACTCTTTCTCAACGGTAATTGTGCACTCCTTAATCAGTGCGGCGATAGCTCCAACTGCGGCGAGAACTGGTGCAATTAAAGTTCCCACCACTCCTAAGGTTAAGGGAAATTCAACTAAGCTGCGGCCAGCTTTGTTCTTAATAATAATCCGGCGCACATTACCTTCTTTAACCAGATCTTTAAATTTTTTAACGAGGTTCTCTCCAGTAACATCAAAGCTCTCAGTCTTTTTGGTACGGGCAGTTTTTTTGGCTACCATTGATTATTGGCAACTTTTAATAAGTGGCTGCTGGAGGGTTCGGACCTCCGACCTCTCCGATGTGAACGGAGCGCTCTACCACTGAGCCAAGCAGCCAAACTGCAGTTATTATATCAACTTAGCTCATTAAGCTTAAAGGCAATTGTCAGTAGTAAAAAGGCACTTAACAGGCTTGAACCTCCGTAAGAAATAAATGGTAAGGGAACTCCAACAACTGGGAGAATTCGCAAGTTCATTCCAATATTAAAAAAAGTTTGCAAAAAGAAATAATTTAGTGCTCCAAAAGTATAGTAGCGAAAAAGCGTGTTTGAAGAGTTTTTAATCTCCTTTAACAGTGCAAAGAAAAAAGCGAATAGTAGCGCAATTGTTATCATACTTCCCAAAAAACCGAAAGCTTCGGTTAGGGCAGCAAAAACAAAGTCGGTATGTGATTCTGGGAGAAAATACAAACGCGACTGTGAGCTCGCATTAAAACCCTTGCCAATCAAAAATCCCGAGCCAATTGCAATTACTGATTGCAAAGAGTTGTAGTTAATTCCGCTAGGATCGTAATTGGGGTTAATAAACGATATTATTCTTGCCAATTGGTAAGGCTTGAGTAGTTTAAATCCTAAAGCCAGGAGTGGGGCGGTTCCCAAAAATAGAATTAAATAGTAGCGCAAGGGAAAGTGAGCGAGGTAGGTCATGGAAAACAAACAAAAGCCAACCACCATGGCCGTCCCAAGATCTGGCTGTTTAAAAATAAATAGTAGCGGTAAGGTAAGCAGACCAAGAATCTTCAGAAGTGAAGGAAAAGAATACTCTTCCAATTCCTCAAGGAGAATTGCTAAGGAAAGCAGAAAAAAAGGTACAAAAATGGCGGAAGGCTGAAAATTAAAACTAAAAATAACAAACCAACGCTGTGCTCCCCGAATCGGGTCTCCCAAAATGAGGAGCAAAATAAGCAGTAGTAATCCCAAAATTGAGAAAAGATGGCTGGTTTTAAGAAGAATGCGGATATCAAAACGACTAACAATAATTGTCACAAAAAGAGAAAGAATAACAAACGAAAGTTGATTAAGTGCATTATTAAAGCCAAAAAGCGATTGGATTAAAACTCCCAACAGGCTGAGGATAACAGCCAAAATAAAAAACTTATTTTTCATTCGTAATGCTTACTTCCGTGTCATTACTCAGGGTAATTTTTCTAGCGAGAACTTTATTTTTAATCAATTCTAAATATTTTTTTGGTACCCTAGGAATTACCAAAGTAATTTCCTCAGTGATCAAGTAGCCTTTCTCTTGGCGCATTTTTTGGATCTGGCGAATAAGGTCTCGCACCTTACCCTCCCAAGTGAGCTCGGGGGTTAAAACAGTATCTAATATCACGCGGTTTTCCTCTGCAGAAGTAAAAATAATTTTCTTAAGATTGAGCTCTTGTCTTAGCAATTCCTGATATGCAGCGTAATTTTCTGTGATTTTTGGCAGGCTCTGGGAATCTAGTAAATACTCGATTTTGGCCAAAGGTTGGCGTACTTTAATATTATGGCGTTTACGTTCAATATGACCCCCCTCAGCCATCAAACGTATTGAATTCATGTCCGCAAGTAAGGCGGGATTTTTCCACTTCGCTTCTAAGAGGGGATAGTTCTCCAAATGTACTGACTCTTTTTCTAAGTTTAGATAGGAATAGATTTCCTCACTGAAAAAAGGAAGAAAAATCGAGAGTAAAATAGTTAGCTCCTTAAGAAAATATTTGAGAGTTGAATAGAATGCAAGCTTGTCTTCTTTGTCCTCACTATTTTGCCAGGTTCTTTTTCGGGAAAGGCGCAGGTACCATTGCGATGCCTCTAGCACTAAGGATTCTACTGCCTCTGAGGCAATATTTGCCTGATAGTGGTTTAAACTGGTGCGCACTTTCTCTACGGTAAAGAATAATTTAGCAAGTAACCAAGAATCAAGAAGCGATAATTTGGCCTCCTTTGGATGTACAAGCCTATTAGTAAAACCGTCTAATTCGCTATAAGTGAGATAAAAGTTGAGGATGTTCCATAAAGGAATATGAAAGCTCCGCTTTATTTCATTAGCAAGATTAAATCCAAAAAGGAGATTCTTTTTCGGGTCTTGGCGACAATACATCCAGCGCATGACGTCTACTCCCATTTTTTCGGCAGCCTCATTAAACTCAATTGAGTTTCCCCAAGATTTATGCATTGGCCGTCCATCGGCCCCAACACAGGTGGCATATCCCAAAACAGTTTTAAAAGGATTAGCTTCTTCAAGCACACTCGACATTGCAATCAGTGAATAGAACCAGTTTTTAAATTGGCCAGGAAAACTTTCGGTAATAAAGTCGGCCGGAAACCAATCAGACCAGTATTTTTTATCGGTTAAATAGCTTACCTCTCTAGTTTTGGGATCAACTAAGGTTGCGTAAGGAATAATTCCAGCGTCAAGCCAGGGGTTTCCAACGTCTAGAATTCGTTTTGCTTTGCCCTGACATTTGTCACAGCTAATTACTACCTCATCAATATAAGGCTTGTGGGGAGTATGTCCCTCAAACTTTTCCCAACCACTTAGCGCCTTTGCCTTAAGTTCAGAGTATCCTCCAATTACTTGAAAATGACCGCACTTTTCACACTCATAAATTGGAAGTGAAAGGCCCCAATAGCGATTTTTCTTACTAATCAGCCAATCGTGCATATTGTTAAGCCAATCAAGTTCTCGATCAAGTCCAAAGCTAGGAATCCATTTAATTTTGTGAGCGACCTCGATCATCATTGAGCGCAGTGTTTTTCCTTTTTTCCCGGGCTTATCCATTGCAATAAACCATTCGTCAGCCACCTTCCAAACCAGCTCCGCTTTACAGCGCCAACAGGCAGGATAGCGATGTTTATAGCCTTCAATCTTAAAAACCCAGCCACCCTGAGCTGCATCTTCTTTGTCTTTTTTTTCCAAATAGTCGAGAATAATTTCTGGGTGTTTTTTGGCATTTTGTCCGCTTAAAAATCCTAATCCCTCAAGATAATCGGCGTTGTCTCCAATAACTGGAATCATCGGGAGTCCTAGTTTGCGACCGAGTTTAAAGTCCTCAATTCCGGCGGAAACGGCGGTGTGTACTAAGCCAGTGCCCTCAGTTAAATTAATCGGCAGAATTTGCGGATCTGTTTCAACCACGGTATGAAAAAGATCCTTAGAGTTGCTGGCCACCTCTTTAACTGCCGGGAGTTCGTCAAAGGGGCCGCGATAACGGCGGCCAACCAACATTTTTCCTTTAACGGTTTGGAGTAGTTTTGGTTTTTCCTTTCCAAATACTTGGGGTAAAAGGGCCTCTGCTACCCAAAATCGGTAGCCACTGGTTCCCTCAACCAAGGCGTAATCTAGTTTGGTGTCAACAGCAACGGCAATATTGGCGGGAATAGTCCAAGGAGTTGTGGTCCAGATGAGTAAAAATTCTCCCGGATAATCAACTAATGGTAGCTCCAAATAAATTGCTTTGTGGGTAACCTCTTTATAGTCCTCGGTAAGCATCTCGTGTTGCGAAATTGCTGTCTCACAACGAGGACACCAAGGAACCGATTCCCGTCCCTTATAAATCCAACCGTTTTCGTGGCAAACCTTCAGAAAGTGCCAAATCATATAGTTGTTTTCGCTCGACATCGTGAAGTACGAATTCTTCCAGTCCATGAAATACCCCAAACGCTGGCTCTGTTCGGTTTGAATTTTGGAGTACTTATAAACCCGCTCTTTGCAAAGTTCCACAAACTTGGCAATTGAAGCTTTTTTATCTCCGGGTACCAGATTTTCAATCTCTTTTTTACTACGCAGCTTTAACTCTTTTTCTACTTCTACTTCTACCCAAAGTCCCTGACAATCAAATCCATTCTGAAATCGCAACTGGTCTCCCAGAAGATTATGGAATTTTTGCCATAGATCTTTATTAGTTCGTCCCCAGCCGTGATGCACTCCCATTGGGTTGTTGGCGGTTATTGGTCCGTCAAAAAAAGAGAACCGTGTTTTTGAGTCCTTATTTTTATTGAGATATTTGGTTAGTAAATCATTTTTCTCCCAAGCTTCCAACCACTTATGTTCGATCTCCGGAAAGTTGGGGACTACAGGTAGGGAGTTTGCCATGGCGTTTATTATATCACTAGCCGACTTTTTTGCGCAGAAAAGCCGGGATCTCTAGCTCGTCGAGGTCCTTCTTTACAAACTGTTTCTTTTCTTCTTGAAAGGCCTCAGAAACCTCTTTTGTCTTTTGCTCGTCAAAGCGGGTCGCGATGAGGGTAATTTTTATCTCATCGGCAAGTGTGGGATCAATTGCCGCTCCAAATATTACTTGGGCGTTGGGGTCGGCATTTTTAGTAATTGCTTGAGCAGCTTCATTGACCTCTTGCATGGTTAAATCTTCTCCACCCACAATGTTAAAGAGAATTCCTCTGGCTCCGTCTATTGAAAACTCCAAAAGTGGAGAAACCATTGTTTCTCTAACTGCCTGCATTGCCCGATGTTCACCGGTACCGGTACCAATCCCCATTATTGCTGTTCCAGAGTTATTCATAATCGTTTTAACATCGGCAAAATCAACATTAATTAGCCCAGGTAGAGTAATAATTTCCGAGAGTCCCTTAACTCCTTGGGTTAAAACAGAATCAACTTGGCGAAAAGCGTCGAGGAGTGTAAGCTTTTTGTCGTTAATCTCCACAACCTTTTGATTGGGAATGGTTATTAAAGCGTCGACCTTTTCTTTAAGTTTGCTGATGCCCTCGTGGGCCACTAGCATGCGTTTGCTGCCTTCAAATTGAAAAGGCTTGGTAACTACCGCAATTGTTAGAGCGCCTAACTGCTTGGCCACCTCAGCCACGATAGGGGCCGCTCCAGTACCGGTACCACCACCTTCACCACAGGTTAAAAACACCAAATCGGCCCCGGAAAGATACTCAGCCAGCTTTTCTCGAGATTCTTCTGCGGCCTGTTTGCCTATTTCAGGGTCTCCACCGGCGCCTAGACCTTTAGTAATTTGCTCGCCAATCTGAATTTTAGTATCGGCCTTATTTGTAAGCAAGGCTTGGGCATCCGTATTAACGGCAATAAAATCCACTCCTTCAATATGTTCTGTGCCAATCATCGAAGAAACGGCATTCGAACCCCCCCCACCAATTCCCACTAACTTAATTTTCGCGATTTTTTTGGCGTCTGGTTTAATGAGCATCTATTTGGCTCCCGGGATAAAACTTTTAAAAAATTCAATTGTCTTTTGTAACCCTTCCTTAACCTCAAAGTTCTTAAAAACTTTTCCCAAATTAGGAATTGAGAGGCGGGGAGTCTCTTCTGGTTGAGTCACCGTATACTGAAGTGCCCCAACTAAGGCTGCAAAGCGAGGATCTCTTAATTCGTCGGAAACTCCCTCCAGTTCTTGGGGCAATCCAATACGAACAGGCATTTTCAGCTCTTTTTTAATAGTCTCCAAAAGATATGGAGTAAGTGCTCCGCCTCCAGTTAAAATAATTCCTGCTGGAGTTTGAACGGGCGCTTTGATCCGGGCAAGGTCCTCTTTCAGATACTGCGCAATTTCCTCCAATCTCGGGCGAATAATTCCATCCACCAAAATTTTCTGGGAGATAATATCAATCTTTTCCGGAATTGAGAGAGATTCAAGCGAAATCTCGTCCGAGGATTCCGCTCCGGTTTTTCTGACCTTTATTGACTGGTTACTTTGTTTAGAGCCAGATTCCTTATTAGAGAGGAACAACTTTATTTTTTCAGCTGATTCAAGTGAAACTCGCAAACCGGCAGCTATATCACTGGTTACGTTTTTTGCTCCTAGCGGAAGTACCGAGGTATGCACAATTGCGCCATCGGAGTAAACACAAATATCGGAGGCTCCCGAACCAATATCTACCAGAACGCAGCCCAGCTCTCTTTCAGTATCGGTAAGAACGGCTTGGGCTGAGGCCAGGCCCGCAAATACAAAGTACTTAACGTTTACTCCCAAGAGGCTGCAGACCTTCCGGATATTATTTAAGTTAATTGAACTCGCAGAAATAATATGGGTATCAACCTCAAGGCGTATTCCATTCATCCCTACCGGATTCTTAATATTTGTTTGGCCGTCAACAATAAACTGTTGCGGAATAACATGAATTATTTCCCGATTATTGGCAAGTGAGATTGCTTTGGCGGATTCGATTGTGCGGTTAATATCTTCTTCGCTAATATCCTGATTCTGATAGTTAACAGCAACAATTCCATGTGAAGTTTGTGAAGCAATATTTGGACCGCTTGTTACCAGAATTGCCTCATTTACGCGGGTTCCGGCCATTCTTTCCACCTGATTAAGGCATTCTTCCAAACTTTTGGTTACTTCCTGAATATCAACGATTTGAGCGCGTTTAATTCCGTGACTGATAACAGAAGCAAAACCAATAATTCGGAGGTTTTTGGGATTTTGAGGATCACTTGAAGCAATGGTACAGGTGATTTTTTCACTCCCAAGTTCAATCGATATCAAGTTACTCATAAAGTGTAAGCTGCTTTTTCAAAAAATAAATTAATTTCCTTAGGGATTTGTCCCTTTCTATTTAGTGCTACGATAATATTCTGCATGATTTCGAGGTTTTTAGCAATCTGTTTTTTAGTATTAAGGTAGGTAATGGTTTTTCCCCCAACAATTTTTAGCTCTGTGGGTTTGCTAATCTCAAGATATTTGAAATCAATTTCGTATTGTGGGGCAAGCTTCACAACTAAAAGGGCATAGAGAAGGTCAGGATTAGTGAGCAACTGCCCGGGTTGGCTTTGAGAGTGGCGCAACTTCTGATAGCTTTTTAGTATTGGCAAAGATAAGTCAGCCGTCCTTTTAATTTTGAGAATCTTCCCCTTTTTGTTTACTAAATAATATTTTGAAAGGCTCTCAATTTGCGCGATTGGCATGCCCAAGCGCAGAGTAATTCTTAGAGTATCTGGATACTCTTTGGTTACAGTTACCCTCTCGAGGGTGGGATTATTTGCGAGGATTTCTTCTTCCAGTGCTTTGACGTCAATAAACAACAAGCTGCTTCCAGTAAGGTCGCGAATAAATACCGGTAAATTTTTGGGTTTGAGAACAAGGTTGGAAATTTGTAGATATTTTGGTATTAAGAATCCAGTAAGCAAACTGATTGCTAAAGCGCCAATCAAGAGTATTTTAAAGCCCAAATTCTTTAAGAAACTGTTTCTCATTGATGATTAATTTGGCATAACTTGCAAGTTTCTGAAAGTTGCCCAAAATTTTCTCTCTTTGCTTGGCTGTTTGAACAATTTTATTTTTCAGTTCCTCAGAGTTGTGGTTTTCCAAAATAATCTCCGCGACTCCAGCATTTTTGAGGATCTGCGCCTGTTTGAGTTGTTCGCTACCCTCAGCCAGAGAAAGGGGAATCAACACTGCTGGTTTTTGATACTTAATGATCTCAAAAAAAGTATTTGCCCCACTACGACTAATAATTAAGATTGCCCGATTAAGCAAATAACCCATCTCCTCCGGTAATAAATACTTGCGGGGAAAATAATCGGAAAGAGCTAGTTTTTTAAGCTCTTCATAATCATGATACTCGTTTTCGCCAGTTTGATGAACTATTGAAAAAGACTTTGACAGCTCTGGTAGTATGGGCGCGATCTTACGATTAAGCAAATGTGCTCCAGTTGATCCTCCAGTAACCAGAAGTAGCGGTTTTCTGCTGGTAAACCAATTTGGGGTTGTCGGATTTTTTTTCAGTTGTGGTCGTAATATCATTCCAATCAGTTTCGTTTTGTTGCTAGGGAAGTAGGGTTGGCTTTGGGGTAGGGCAACTCCAATTTTGGTTGCAAAATGAGCAAGCAGTCGATTGGCTTTTCCCGGAAAAGCAGTTTGCTCATGTAAATAAATTGGAATTTTAAAACAGGCGGAGGCTAAACCAATTGGCAAAGCAAGATAACCGCCAAAGGTTAAAACAATGTTTGGTTTTTCTTGACGAATAATCTCTAAGGATTTAAATAAGCCATAAACAAAACGCATTATTTCCCGAGGTAGGCCAATCCAGGAGCCTTTAGTTAAGCGACCGGTTTGCAAACTAATAAATTTTATCTGGCGTTCTTTTGATAGTAACTGATATTCCAAGCTAATATCGGTCTGATTACTAAAGGCACTCTTTCTACCAATAAAGATGATTTGATAATTTTGGGATAATAACTCAGGCAAAACCGCCATCGCCGGAGAAAGATGTCCGCCGGTTATCAGAATTTTTTTTGTAATGCTAGGCATAAGTTTTTCCTTGGCGAAAGATATTAAAGGTTATACCCAAAAGGCTATAAAAAACAAGTAGAGAACTCCCACCATAGGATAAAAAAGGGAGGGGTATACCGGTTAAAGGAACAAGTTGGGCCATTGCTGCGAGGTTAACAAAGGTTTGCACAATTAACAAAAAAAGTGTTCCGGAAGCCAAAAGAAAGCCCAGCCGATTTTTTAATTTTAAAATATTTTGGTAAAGATTAAAGAAAAAAATAAGATAAGTAGAAATTAAGAGTGTTGTTCCAAAGAAACCAAAGTTTTCTCCGATGATGGCAAAAATCGAGTCAGTATGTGCTTCTGGTAAAAATTGAAACTTCTGTTTAGAGCTGCCGTATCCCGTTCCTAACCAACCGCCCAAAGAAAGTGCAGTATTAATTTGGTTAACATGGTAGTTTATTCCCTGAGGATCGTTAGCTGGATTTATAAATGCCGTCAGTCGATGAAGCCGATAAGGGGTGGTAAAGATAAAAAATCCTCCCGCGACTACTCCCAATAGAAGCATTAAAAGAAAGTGAGAGTGAGGAGCGCCAGAAATGTAGTATAAAAAAACGGCCGTCATTCCCAAAATAAAGGCGGTTCCCATATCTGGTTGAATAATAACTAAACCAATCAGAAAGGCAGTAAGCAAAAGAAATGCCGAAAACCGTCCTCGCTCCTTAAATGAAAACCAGGCGGAAAGATAAATCAGTAAGCTCAATTTTGTAAACTCCGAAGGTTGCAAACGTAGCGGACCTAGACTAAGCCAACGTTTAGCTCCCAATACCGAGGTTGAAAATCCGGGTATAAAAATCAGAATTAAAAGAAAAATATTGCCAATTAAGATAAAGAAGGCCAACTGATACAAATTATGGTAATCGAATTTATAAAAAAAAAGGAAAGCGGCCATTCCCACAAAAAACCACTTCAGCTGCTGTCTTGCAAACAAAAAAGCATCTCCATAAACACGAGCGGAGTTAATCGAAGAGGCTTCATAGATCATAAAAATCCCGAAAATTGTTAACAATATTGGGATAAAAATTAAAGGTGGGAGAATCCTTCCCGCGATTTTACGCCCCATAGCGTTTCAGAAATATTTGATACTCTCGGTTAAATTGCTCTCCACGGTCAAATTCGTTTTTAAAAGTGGCAAATGAGGTGGCCGCTGGAGAAAAAAGAATAATTGTCTTTGAATTTAGATGTTTGAAAAGCTGTGGGAACAGGCTCGGTAAATCAGCTACCTTCTCCAGTTTTGCCTCATCAAGAAAAGTAATAACCCGTTCGCTAAAGCTTCCCGGTAATAAATAGATCCGTTCACTCTGGGTATTGACTAACTTCGCCCAGTCGGTAAAAGGAAGTTTTTTGTCATTTCCGCCAATCACAGTTAAGATTTTTTTATTTGGATACTGCTTGGAAAGTGCCTGAAGGGCGGTAAGTCCGGCTACTGGAGTTGTGCTGGTGGTGTCGTTATACACTAAGGCCCCCTTAAGGGTTCCTAAGCACTCTAATCGAAAAGGAAGTCCGGGAAAATTAGCAATAATGGGGACAATTTTAGTCGCCGGAAATCCCGCTAGTTCAGTTGCCGCCAGTGCCAATGAGGCATTTTGGCGATTATGTTCTCCAATCAGAAATTTAAATTTACCTTGGTAATAGTCGTCCGGAACAATTTTAATTTTTCCCCGAAGATGTTTTTTAATCTCGGGAACTCGTTGGTAGGTTGAGTTTAAAGTAACAAACCAGTCGTTTGGCTTTTGATTTGCGAGAATCTGCAGCTTATCTTCAATATATTCGCTCATTGAATTGTAATAGTTGAGATGATCGGGATAGATGTTTGTGAGAATTGCGATTTGCGGACTGATCCTTTGCTCCCGAAATCCCTGCAACTCCCAAGAAGATAGTTCCATAATAACCGTATTAACTGTTGTATCACTAACAACTTTAAAAGGGGAGTACTGTGGTAAGTTACCGGCAAGAGCAATTTTTGTGGGTGAGAGGTTTTTTAAAATTGTATAAATTAGATTTGTTGTGGTGCTCTTTCCTCGAGTGCCGGTTATCCCAATACTCTTAAGAGCGCAATTCTTAACAAGAAAAGCGCTGGGCATTAAGATCTCTTTTTTCAAGGATCTGGCAGTAAGTATGGGAGAAGAGTTATTTGGTACTCCGGGGTTGCGTATAATCACCTCAGACCAGCGTAAAAACTCAAGTGAATGTTCCTCAAACTCATATTTAATAGTTGGAAATTCAGTTAGTTTAGAAAGTGCTCCTTGGAGCAATTCCCGCTTTCTAAGGTCTGAAACTCGTATTTCACAACCCAACTTTCCAAAAAACCGCACCGCCTCAACGCCTCCGTCCTGAATTCCTAGTCCCAGGATGAGAATCTTTTTCCCTTGATACTTGTTTTTTATTTTAGATAAGCAATCCATAAGCCAAAAAGTGAGGCAATTAATGCGGTAAGCCAAAGTCGGAAAACAATTTTTGGTTCGCTCCAGCCTCGCAGCTGAAGATAAAGATGTAATGGAGCAACTGGGAAAAACTTACGTTTTAAATACTTTTTGGAAAGTAACTGTAATAAAGAAGTAGCGATTTCCGCAACAAACACAAAGCCAATAATTGGTAACAATAACGATTTGCCTAAAAGTAGGCCAATTAGGGCAAAGGTGGCGCCAAAAGAAAGAGAACCGGTATCGCCTAAATGAATGCGGGCTGGATGAACATTAAAGTAGAGAAAGGTAATTAGTGCCCCAATCCAGATAACCAAAAAAATTGAAAGCACAGTATCTAAAAGTGAGGCGGAGATTATCCAGAAAACCAAGAGATTAATTAAGAGCACTCCGGAGGAGAGGCCGTCTAGGCCATCGGTAATATTGAAAGCGTTTGAAAAGGCCACAATTACGAAGGCGGCGAAAAAAACGTAAAAAAACCCAACCTTGTAAACACCCAAGAAGGGAATATGAATAAAATCTATTCCTAGCCAGTTATAAAGCCAATAACCGATGATCAAACCCAAAAAAATCTCTAGTATCAGCTTGTGCCTTAATCTTAGTCCAAAAAAGGACTTTTTGCTAAAAACATAAATTTTTTTAATATCGTCGTAGAGTCCTAAAAAAGCAAAGGAAAAAAATGTAAAAAATACAATTACTGCTTCCCGGAAGGCATTTTTAAACCCAGAGATGATGGGTACACTAAAAAAATAAAATAACAGCAAAAAAAAAGAAAACAGTACTAAGGTTGAACTAACCATGAGCATTCCTCCCCCTATAGGAACTCCGGCCTTCTTTTTGTGAAAGAAATCGAAGATTGGAGTTAAATGGTTAAAGGGATCTTTGGTAGTTTGGCGTTGGCGTTGAAATTTTAGTTTATAGAGTAAATCAATGTAAGGAACCATCAAAAAAGAATTGGTAACGAAGGAAAAGAGTAAGATTCCCAGATATAAGCTGATCATTAATTATTCAGGAATGGTACCAGCTTTGGCCCAAAAATAAGTAAAGCGATAATAATTGCGTAGAAAGCATAAGTAAGTACTGCTGCTGCCGCCGTATCTTTTGCCCGTTTAATTATTGGGTGATATTCTTTGGTAATGGCATCGGTTGTTTGTTCAAGGCTAGTGTTCACTAACTCTAAAGTTAGCACACCGGTGATTACAGTTAAGATGATCAGCCACTCATAGTAATTAATTCTCAGCCCAGCGCTTAATCCGATAGCAAGGAATAGTCCAAATAAATGAATCTTAAAATTCAATTGTGAGCGAAAAGCCCAATATATTCCGGAAAAAGCGTTAATAAAGCCTTGTTTGAAAGTTTCGATTTTTTGAAACGGTGACATTCTCTAATTTTACACAAACTAAAGAATAATTTTTTTCCAAATAAAGGAGGCTAACTTTTCTGGGTCATGACGGATCAGGCTTCTCTTTAGAGTATCGGCGGCCAAGTTTTGGTAAACAATTTCGCTGGCAAGGTCTCCGTGCAGTATCTGGCAATGGGGTGAGCTAACTAAATCATTTTTCACTTCAGACTCTCCATACTCATTATATCTTTTAACTACCTCCAATGGTAATGGCAGGTTGTTAGCAAGAATGTAATTAAAAGGATTCGCTCCCAAATACTGAGAGTAAACCTCCAAAAAATTACTTGCCTGAAAATTATCCGTTTGTCCAAGTTTATTCATCAAATTCAAAACAAGTACTTTTTTGGCTTTGCTATCTTTATAAGCTTGTACAATCTCGTTAAGCGTAAATACGGGAAGAACACTAGTGTAAAGATCTCCTGGCCCAACAATAATTACCTTAGCGTTCCTAATTGCGGCTATTGCCTTAGGGTTGGCTTTTATTGTGTGGTCAAGCGAAAGCTCAACAATTTTTTCTCGTTTAACTTTTTGATCAATAAGTGCTTCGGTTTTAATTACCGTTCCGTCTTTGAGGCGGGCATTAATATGGCCGTTCTCTAGAGTAACCGGAATAACCTGACCCTTCGTCTTAAGCACTTCTTGTGCCAGTTCGATGCTTTTTTCAAAGTTATTTGTTAATTTTTCCAAAACTGTGAGAAAGACATTTCCAAAGTTGTGTCCCTGGAAATCACCTTTTTCGAAACGATAGAGGAATAGTTCGCGCCAAATATGTTCTGATTCTGAAAGTGCTACCAAAGCTTGGCGAATGTCTCCCGGAGGCAGCACTCCATACTGATCTCGTAGTTTTCCGGAGCTTCCACCACTGTCGGTCATGGTAATAATTGCCGAAAGCGCAACCGGGTATTTTTTCAGTCCAAAAAGAGAAACAAAAGTGCCGGTACCGCCTCCGATAACCACCACTTCTTGAGGTGAGTTATCCATGGCTAATATCTTTATAAATAACCTGTCCAGGCTTGATCTGTGTTTCTTTGGCAACCTTTACTCCTGGCATTATGGCAACTGCAACGCCGATCTTGGCATCCTTACCAATAATTGACCCAAGTTTTAAACGACCAGTTTCAACTCGCTCTTCCTGTATTTTTGAGGTAATAATCTGTTGATCAAAGCGCCAGTTTGCAGTTAAAGCATTGGCGCCAAAACTTACATTATCCGATAGTACACTGTCACCAATATAATTTCGGTGAAGTGCAACCTGGTTTCCCAAGTAGCTTCGGGCAACTTCAGAGTGAGCGCCGATAATTGAGTTTTGCCCAATATGAGAGTTTCGGATAAGAACCTGATCGCCAACAATTGTATTTTTACCAATGAAAACTGGCCCAACAATTCTCGTGAAAGCGCCAATTTTTACCCCTTCGGAGATGAAAACGTTCCCAACAATTTGCGCTGTACTGTCAATGTTCTCTGTCTTAACCGTTGAACTCTTGATATTACTTAAAAAAATTTCCATGGCGGATAGAACATGCCAAGGATATTTCAAACTGGTAAAGGGTTGGTCGTTAATTATTAAGTCGGGTTTAGTCGTTTGCAAAAGAATATTAAGCACATCTTCATAGCTAGGGTTTGTCTCTTTTTCTCTTTCAAAAATTTCTGTCAGCATCTCCTTATTTTCAAAAAAATCAAACACAAACTTAAATAGATCAAGTTTACCGGGAACAAGGTGTAGTTCCGGTTTTTCCCAGATTCGTTCAATTTTACCTTCGGCGCTGCGTACAAAGTAGCCTCCGGGAAAATATGACGCTACTTTTTTAGCGGTAAAGATTAAGCGGCTTCCCTTCATTCGTTTGAGGAGATCTCCCAAGAGCGTTTCACTAAAGATGTCATTACTGTTGACAATCAAGATTGGCTCCCGATTGGGGATCTTGTTTAATGCAGAAATGACAGCGCCCGACTGATTGGGAAGAGTTTGGGTAACCAAGGTTATTCCGGTTAGATTATGAGCCTTAAACTCACTCTTAATAAGCACATGATTGGATTCGTTAGTAACAACAACAAAATTAGGCTGGTAATTTAACCTACGTAAATATACTAGGTAGCGTTTTAGTTGATATACAATCAAGGGAATATCGAAGAATTGAAACAAATTCTTCTCTTCCAAGGGAAAGAAGCGAGTACTGTGCCCACCCGCCAATACCACTACGTTAAGTTTCATAGTCCCTCTATTATATAACAAGCTACCAAACAACCAAATATGAATTTAAATAGGCTTTGAATTTTGCGTTCTTTTAGTATAAAATGGACACTTATGATAAAACAAGCAGTTGTCTTAACGGGTGGTAAGCAGTATTTTGTTAAAGAGGGCCAAACTTTAGTGATTGACCGGATTGTTGGTAAGGAAAAACAAATGTTTTCTCTCGACCAAGTGCTCTTAATTGACGATGGCAAGGATTTGCAGTTGGGGAAGCCGTATTTAGACAAAGCTAAGGTCGAAGTGGAAATTCTAAAACAGGATCGCGGAGAGAAGCTCCGTGTGGCCCGTTTTAAAGCAAAGTCAAAGTACCGTCGCGTTCGGGGATTTCGACAGGAACTTACAGAAATTAAAGTTGTTAAAATAAGCTAACTATGGCGCATACAAAAGCAAAGGGTTCCGCACGAATCAATAAGGATTCCCAATCACAACGGCTTGGAGTTAAAAAATTTTCTGGCCAGACGGTGATTAGTGGAAATATCATAATGCGTCAGAAGGGAAGTAAGTTTCGTAGCGGCGAAGGAACAGACATGGGCAAAGACTTTACAATTTTTGCAGTCAGATCGGGCATTGTTAAGTTTTTTACCAAGTTAGGTAAAAAATACATTAAAATTGTCTAATTCAGGATTGGACTTAACGCGAAAGCTTGCCGAAATTAAAGATAAAAAAACCAATCCACTTGTTCGGGCAACTCTAATTCAGGAATTATCACTTACCAAAAACCTTGGTAAAAAAGAGATTGCCTATTTAATTGGGAAAAGTCCAAGCTATATTTCTAATTATCTGCGTCTAATTAGTTTGCCCGAAGTGATTAAGGATGCACTTCTCTCTGGAATTCTCTCCGAAGGACATGCTCGCGCACTCACTTTTTTGGAAGAAAAAAGTGAGATAATTCAAATCTTTGAAGACATCGTTCGCTACAGTTACTCTGTTCGGGAAACTGAGCGCAAGGTTGATCAGATTAGGAAAACTAAGCGTTTTTATGGCAAAGTGGCAGACGATCTGCAGTCATTAGTGGAGTCACTTAAAACTCAGTGGGGAATTGAAACAAATATCAATCGACGTAAATCTCAAATAGTTTTGCGCTTCAGCTTTCCTTTAGGAGTGGTTGGCATGCGTAAATTAAAAAGTTTTTTGGCACGGCTTCTCTAATACTGGGGCGTTTTGATAAGCCCTGATCTTTCAACCGGAAAGTAGCGGAAAAATACTCTTCCAATAACATTCTCCAGAGGAATAAAACCAAACTCGCGTGAATCAGAAGATCCAGGGCGATTGTCTCCCATCACAAACAATGCATTTTCTGGAACAGTTACCTCCAAACCATTTTGCATAAATCCGGCTGGAAAAACTGGGGTCTCTACGTTTAGGTAGTCCTCTTTAAAAACAGTGCCATTTAAATAAACCACCTGGTCTTTAATCATAAGCCTTTCACCAGGCAGAGCAATAATGCGCTTAATAAAATCAATGTCCGGATTCTTGGGTGATTTTAAAATAATTACCTCACCTCGCTCTGGTAAACGAAATTTATAACTTAGTTTGTCGGTAAGAATATACTCTTTATCGTGATAGGTTGGATACATTGAATTTCCTTTAACCTGATGTGGTTGCATTACAAAAAGGTAGACCACCACAAAAAAGGCTCCTCCCAGAGCAATGCTTTGTAGAAAATCAAAAATCAGGTCAAGAATTTTGGCGAAAGCGGATTTTTTGCTCTCAAGCGGTTCTTCGTCTGAAGGTGGCTCTTGGGTAATCCAAACTTCTTGCTCTTTTTCCATACCTCTCAATAATAAAGGTTTTTTTGCTAAAATACAACCATTATGAAATTAATTATTGTTGAGTCACCGACTAAAGCAAGAACATTTAATAAATTTGTCGATCCGAAGGATTATTTAATCGTTTCCAGTATGGGGCATATTCGGGATTTACCGGCCAAAAAGATGGGAATTGATCTGGAGCATAATTTTGAGCCGGAGTATGAATTAATGCCGAGCAAAAAGAAATTAATTACGGAAATTGTCAGAGAGGCCAGAAAAGCAACCGAAGTTGTCTTGGCAACCGATCCGGATCGGGAAGGAGAGGCGATTGCAGAACATATCAAACAAATTCTTAGCGAAAAAATTAAGAAAGTCCGCTTTTCCAGAATTGTGTTTCACGAAATTACCCAGGAAGCACTGGAACTGGCTTTAAAAAAGCCCTCTGAGGTTAATCGGGATCTTTTTGATGCTCAACAGGCACGCCGAATTTTAGATCGTCTTTTTGGTTACAAGCTTTCTCCCTATCTTTGGAAGCGTTTTGCCAAACGCTGGCTTTCGGCGGGAAGAGTTCAGTCGGTTGCCTTAAGATTTATTGTGGAGCGAGAGAAAGAACGGGCAAAATTTTTGTCAGAGCACTCCTATCCAATTAAAGGGCAGTTTAGAAGTACTAAAAAGCTACCAATTGCCAAGCTTCTTAAGCTTAAAGGAAAGCCATACTACCAAACAAGAACAATTCTTCTTTTTGATGGAAAGTATGAGTATCAAATAACCATTCTCAAAAAATTGTCTGAGCTTGAAGGCGAAAAAGAACGCCTGTTGAAAGAGAGTTACCGAATTAGTCTGATAGAGGAGTCCCTAACCACGCGACAGCCCCCGCCTCCGTTTACAACTTCAGCCTTGCAACAGTATGCTTCTAGTTATTTGGGTTATTCGGCAAAACGTACTATGCGTTTGGCCCAAAGTCTTTACGAATTAGGACTAATTACCTACCACCGTACCGATTCTAACTATTTAGCCGATAAATTTATTCTTGAAGCGCAAAAATTTATAAAGAAAGAGTATGGTTTGGATTATCTTTCAAAATCTGTTCGTCGTTATAAAACAAAATCAAAATTAGCCCAAGAGGCACACGAGGCAATTCGCCCCACTAGCCTTATAGTTAAACCAACGAGTGCAGAGGTTATTAAGCTAAATCACGATCAAGTTAAGCTTTATCAACAAATCTATAATCGTGCTTTGGCTACGCAAATGAGCGAAGCTAGGTTAAAAAATCAAAAAATTGTGATTGAATCACTAAAGCTAGACCAATTTGTGATTAGTGGTCAGGAGATTGTTTTTTCAGGATATCTAATTCTTTATGAAAAATCTAAAGATGAATTACAGCTGCAAACCGATCTTAAAGAGGGCAGTTTGTTAAAGTTAACCGAGCTTCTTACAGAAGAAAGAGAAACCCAACCTCCTCCTTACTACAACGAGGCCTCACTAATTAAAACTTTGGAAGGTCGGGGTATTGGGCGTCCCTCTACCTATGCTCCAATTGTAAGTTTGATTCAAGAGCGACAGTATGTTGATAAAAAGGGGCGTGATTTGATTCCTACTCAATTGGGAGTTTCAATTTCCGATCTCTTAACCGCTAAGTTTGATAGTCTTTTACAACCCGTTTTCACGGCTAAATTGGAAGATGAGCTCGATGCTATCGCCTTGGGCAAGAGTAAGTGGGCGGCGGTTGTCAAGGAGTACTACTCTCCTTTTTCGGCCCAACTGGAAGAGGCATATTTAGAAACGGAAAAAATTAAAATTGAGGAGAAAACAGATAAGAAATGTCCAAAGTGTGGTAAAAGCTTGGTAATCAAAATTTCCCGGTTTGGAAAATTTTATGCTTGTAGTGGGTTTCCTGATTGTAAGTATACTGAGAATTTTCTCCAGACTGTTGATCAGCTTTGCCCTAAGTGTCATGAGGGTCAAATTGTGGTCCGCTTTTCTAAGAAAAAACGCCGTTTCTATGCTTGTTCCCGTTATCCCAAGTGTGATTTTACCTCACTTTGGCTTCCGCGCCCATCATCACAGGGCCAGACCGAGAACTAAGAAAATCAAGCTCAAACCAGCCAACAATAAAGAGGAGGTCGCAATCCCGGTTTCCGGAATGCTTGCAATAATTGGCGTCGGCGAGGCCTTTATTGTTGGGGTTAGAGTTGTTACAAGCTTTGCAAGTACTGTTGGTTTAACGGTGGGCGGAAGGGGTTTTTGAGAAATGACAGTTGTGGGGGTTCTAGAAGGAGCCATCGTGGGCAGAGCAGTAATTTTGAGAGTGGGTTTTATTGTTAATGATGGCAGAATTTGAGTAATAGTTGGGCTGCTATATAGGCTAATTGAGGGTAGTGGCGTTATTGTGAGTACTGGGCTTGGGAGTGGGGCAGTGGTTGTAACCGAACTGGTCGGAGTAATAATCTCGTCTGCCCGAGGCAGATAGGTTAGCTTTCGATTTCGCAAATAAACCGTTAGGATTAAAACATTAACTAAAACAAAGATCCCCAGAGCGGAAGTAAACAGCAGTGAGGTCTTACGACTAACCTTGGCCTTGGGTTTAAGCGCTTTCAGTAAAGTGGCATTCTTAATTGTAGAATTTGTCTTAGTCGCTGAATTCTTATTTATATCCGGAATATTCGGTTTTTGATTTCTTTTCCGCTCGAGCCAATAATTATAAATCTGCCAAGAAACAAGGGGAACAATTAACACTAACGCAATTATTGGAACAAAAGGAAAGTCAGAAAACAGTTGCATTTAATCATTCTAATACAAAACTAAAAACAAGCCAAGCAAACTTAAACCAGAGGCAAACAGAATCGCAAAATTGTTATTAAAACCCAACTCGGGAATCTCATCTTTAATAATTGTCGGGGTAATTAAGCTTGGTTTATGAGTTGCTGTGGGCGTTGAAATTAAGGTTGGTTTGGGAGCTGTTGTTGGAGACAGATTGGCTGTTGGGCTAAGAGTGGTAGTTGCTGAAGGAGTTGCTTCTCCCAATACTGCCTCTCCACTTTTCCCAACCGTAAAAAACACACTTTCTTCGATTATCCCATCTTTGAGGTAAAGCTCATAACGGCTTGGTGTGAGTGGATTTTCCGGAGTGTATCTCCATTCACCCTGACGGTCGACACTCACCAGTAAATCGGCAATATTTGGTCTCAGAGTAAGCTTAAGCAAAGTATTGGGTCTTCCTTTTCCTCTGAAAGTTGGTGTGAAACTAGTGATAACTCCAGCGTTTTTTGGAAAAGTGATTAAGCGCGAGTTGCCGTTGTTTGCAATTCCGAGTACTGAGTCTGGTAAGGTAAAATCGTAATCCTTCCCCAAAAGGATAGTCCTTAAAGGTTGGGCATCAAGATATCTTACTTTAACTAACGATCTTTTTTGTTTTGCTCCTAAAAATTCCAAAGTTAAAATAGTATTCTCCAAAATTTTTGTTTCCTGACCTGTCTCATCCAAGACGATCGGAAAACTAACCAACCACTCACCGGTTTGTTTTGAAAGAGTGGTAAAAAACTGGGACGAATTCTCCCTTTTTACGCGCACAAACACCTCGTTTGCCGGCTCTAAATTCTTGAATAGCACTTTTCCAAATATTGGGGCATTAGATAAAGAGGGAATAGCAATTGCCCCGGTACGAAATTGGTACTCTTTGGCTAACGATTTGTTCTCCAAACTAATCTCAAAGCGATAAAGAGAATTTTGAGTTAGATTAGCTAAATGATAATAGTGGTTTGTTCGGACTGTTTGCTTAAGCTGATCTCGATAATCGAAGAGTAGCTGAGTACTCCCGTTTTCTCCTTTGAGAGTCAAACTACTGATAACCCCTTCAGGGGTAGTAAAAAAAACTGTTCCCGAATTATTAGTAAGGTTGCTAACAGTAATTTTATCGGCAGTTAAATTTTTAGTTGCTCTGGAGATAATTCGGTTAGGTTTGGCTCCAAAAACCATTGTTAGCCCAAGAGTAAGCACTAAAATAAAAAAGTAGGCGAGCCAGGTGGGAACGCCCTTTTTGTGATAAAGAAAGTAATAACTCATTTTTTTATTTTCAACTTTTCCAAAACCTTCAGATTCGGCAAGGTTTCAATTGTCATCTGCATTCCGGTTTGGTATTCAACCTGAAATTTTTTATTTCTCTCAATGTGATAGATTTCAACTGCAATCCAAGCAATCACCGTTAAAAGAAAAATACAGGAAAAAAGTAAAATTTGCGAGTTGTGTTTTGTTTTGACTTGCATCTTTTTAAGGTAAATAGTAATAGCCGTTAAGCAAGGCGCTAAAATTTAAGGTTCCGCTGTCAGATGCGGTACTTTCCAGATGTATGGTAAGTGAATTGGGGGTAAGTAAACGTCGCGAACTTTCAAGATAGAGTAAAAATTCGGTTAATTTTTGGTAATTGGCAAGACCGCTAATACTGAAGGATAATTTATTGATTCCGGAGGCGGGGTTAGGCAGAATTTGAATTTTGTCAATCGAAAAGGAGCTAAAATCCGGTCCCCGAGTGAGAACTTCCTCTGTTTTCTCAATTTGATGATCACTGGGAAGCGCCTCTTCAACTAAATTTTTGTTATTGATTAGGGTCATAAACTGAGATTGTGTGTAAATAATTTCCTGAATCTTCGTTTCCAGGGTGGTATTAATTTTCTCGTAATCTGATTTTTCTTTCTGTAAAGTGAAGATTAAACTTATTGCCGGCCTAATTGCAAAAATACCGAAAAAAGCCACGGTTAAAAGAATAAACGAGACTGTCTTATAATCGAGACGTTTTCCTTGGTTGTTATCCGCTTGCTTCCTCATTTTCGATATTGAGTTGAAAAAAATAAAGATTTACTTTTTTGGTGATTGAAGTTACTGTGGCCTTACTTTTTAACTTTAAATTTAAACGGTTTTGCAGCTTTTGAATGTCAACCGGATCGTTTCCCTCGCCTTCAAGCAGAAATTCGTTTTCTCTAAGCGCTATAGTATTGACAACGATTGAACTGGGAATATTTTTCAGCACTGTTAAAAGTGTCTGATAACGGAAGTCGTTAAGCAAAAGGATCTTGTCTACCTCAATTAGCTTTTTAGCGAGAAGATTGTTATTATCGATCATCTCTTGGGCGGTCAAAATGATCTGATTTTTTTGGTCAATGGTTTCTTTAAGATCGATTACTGTTTGATCAAGAATAATTTTGATAAAAAAAACAAAAAGAACCACGATCTGAGTTAAGACAACCACGTATTTGGCATAAGAATTCAAATAGGTGATTGTCTCATTCAGAACCCGGCGTTCCTTTTTAACTAACAAATTAATCCGAAAACGCTTCGCCATGTTATTTTGAAGCTTTTTTAGTCAGCTTTGATTGAAGCCGAGCGGCCTTGCTTTTAGCAATAACCCCTTTTTTAGCGGCCTTAGCAATTCCCTTGAGGGTGCTTTTTAATACTTTCGCTCCCCCCTTACCAGCCTGCTTTTTGATTCCTTTCTTAAGATTCTTCTTGAGGGTCGCATTTATCCGCGTCCGTTTTTGATCTTGGCGGAGCTTCTTTCGGGCCGCTTTGATATTTGGCATAAATTGATAATAAACTAATAATTCTGATTTCTAATCACATATAATAAACTCATGCTTCAAATTCATTATACATTAAACACCAGCGATGTTTAATTGGCTTAAACGTGTTTACTCTATCAAACAAACCACGCTTTATGGATCGACGATTGTGGTTGCACTTACGATGGTTATTGCTAGGCTTTTGGGCTTACTGAAGCTACGCGTACTTACCAGTTTCTATCCACAGGAGCAGTTGGATTTGTTTTTTGCCGCTTTTCGGATTCCGGACTTTATCTTTGAGATTTTTGTGGCCGGATCAATTGCCTCCTGTTTTATTCCAATAATTAACGACATTCTTGAGGACAATGAAAAGAATCGTCGTGAAGCGATCGTTTTTTCACAGTCGTTGTCGTTCATTTTCTTGGGATGTTGGTTAATTTTTCTAGGGCTAATGTTCTTTTTTGCGAAAGATCTTACCAAACTGCTCGTTCCCGGTTTTAGTGCACATCAGGTAGAGCAGGTTACGGCAATGTCTACAACCATTCTTTTTTTTCAGGTTCCCTTTTTGCTCTTAGGAAATATTTTGGGGGCACTTTTACAGGCATCACATCAGTTTTTAGTTCCGGGTATGGCTCCAGTTCTCTATAATTTGGGGATTATCCTGGGAATATTGATTTGGCACAGTAAATATGGAATCTATGGAGCTGTTTTTGGGGTAATTTTGGGGGCCGTTCTTTATTTTTTGCTTTTGTTTATCGGCATAGTTGTTCTCGGTTTTCCCTTAAGAATTAAATTTGAGTTTAAGAGTCAGCGAATTATTACTTTTTTTCGGCTGTTTTGGCCGAAATTTTTCAGCTCAATTACCACTCAGATAGATGCGACTGTCGATTTAGCCCTATCTACCCTTCGGGGAGCCGGTAGTTATACTTCCTTTTTTTTGGCACGAAATTTACAGATTCTCCCGGTTAGTTTATTTGGAATCGCGATTGCCCAATCAGCGCTACCATTTTTTTCCCGACTTTATAACCAAGGGAAAAAGAAGGAGTTGGTAGATCTTTTTATTAAGCTCACTTTGCAGATTCTCTTTGTGATGATGCCTTTTGTAATTTTCTTTACCGCACTTCGAATTCCGATTGTCCGCCTGTTTTTTGGAGGAGAGAAATTTGCTTGGGAGGCGACAGTTACCACTGCCAAGGTGCTCTCTGTTTTTGCCTTATCTATGCCACTACATACTCTCTACTACGTTATCACACGGGTTTATTTTGCAGTTCAAGATACCCGTACACCGTTTGTGGTTGGTTTAATTTTTGTGATTATTAACACTATTTTAAGCTTGTTATTTATTAATGTTTATCAGTTGCCAATTTGGTATTTAGCTCTTTCTTTTACGATTTCTATTACTCTAAACTCAACAATCATGCTTTATTTGTTAATCAGAAAACTAGATGAGTTTCGACTGTCGCAGCTTGTTTATAAGTTGTTTTTAATGGGTTTTATTACGCTTACCACGCTGGCAATTGTCGCTACTTCTAAACGCCTTCTCGACGGGTTGATTTTTGATACAACCCGTACTATAAATCTGTTTTTACTAACCATAAGTTGTGTTTCTATTGGCTTGGTGAGTTATCTTTATTTAGCTTGGGTGTTTTTACCCCAGCAGCTAAGAGATACTCTCAGTTTAATTACCAGATTGGCGATCATTAAAAAAACCCTTCAAAAATACCACAAGCTTTGGTTTTTGGGGAAAATGGTGGTTACAAGTGAAGACCAGTATGAGGAGAAAATACTTAAATAAATGCAAGAACAGAAACTTGTTGCTATAGAAGCAATAAAAAAGAAACTGGTGGGAAAACGAATCAGTTATGACGAAGCCTTTGCGATAATGGATGAGTTTTCAACCAGAGGCTTGGGTGATATTTTTGTCGCCTACTTTGCTGCCTCCTCGTTTAATAACGGTTTTAACATTGAGGAACTATACTACTTGGTTAAAGCGATGGTGGAAACGGGTAACAAACTTAACTTTGAGGGAATTGTTGCTGATAAACACTCTATTGGAGGAATGCCAGGAACCCGGACAACTCCAATTATTACCGCCATTGTTGCGGCGGCAGGTTTTACAATTCCCAAGGTTTCCTCTCGGGCAATTACTACTCCGGCGGGCACGGCCGATGTAATGGAGGTTCTTTGCGAGGTTGATTTTACTGTGCCGGAGATTGAGAGAATTGTTAATGACGTAGGTGGCTGTGTGGTTTGGAACGGTCGTTTAAAGATTGCTCCGGCAGACGATATTATTATCCGGGTTGAGGAACCGCTCTCTTTTGAATCGTTTGATAAAGTGATTGTTTCCATTCTTGCTAAAAAAATTGCCATGTCTTCTAATCAGTTACTGTTGGATCTTCCGGTTGGGCCAACAATGAAAATTAAGTATGTTACCGACGCGCTTAAGTTTAAACGTAAATTTGTGCAACTGGCGCGGCGTTTTTCAATTAATGTAAAAGTTGATATTAATCATCAACTTGAGCCTTTAGGTGAGGGAGTAGGAGCAGCTCTTGAGGCGGTGGATGTGCTTAAAGTTTTGGAGCAGTCTCCAAATCGTCCTCTAAAACTCGAGCACAAATCGCTGAAGTTAGCCAGTCGGCTATTAGATATGTGTTACCTTGCTAATCACCAAAAAGAGGATGGCTTAAGAGTGGCAGAGTACCTCTTGCACTCCGGTAAAGCGGAGGCAAAATTTCGCGAGATTATTAAGGCCCAAAGAGGAGATCCCGATATTAGTTGGCAAAAGATCAAATTAGCTAAACACTCGCGAAAGTACCTTGCTCCTCATTCAGGGAAAATTGTTGCGGTTAATAACTATCAGTTAAGTGCTTTGGCCAAAATTCTTGGGGCTCCTCAGGATTGTTTAGCCGGGCTGGCTCTTTATAAAAAGCTTGACGAAAAAATTAGCAAAAATGATATACTGATGGAGTTGTTTTCACAAAGCGAAAGCAAGCTTGAGGAGGCTTGGGGGACGCTCGCCAATTTATCAGTTTACCGAATTGAATAAATGCTTATCGGAAAGTTTAAGTCTTTAGTAGAGCCATTACAGATGTGGTTGCTAAAAAGTGGGCGTTGTGTTGGCTGTGGCAAGGAGTTGGCAAAATCGGCTAAAATTACCAAGGGCCGCAAGCAGGATTTGTACACCTGTGAGTGTTCGCGAGTCTATCTTCTCAACAACAAAAAAGAGTTTCGGCGGGCCCTGCTTTCGGATTTGCCATGAAAAGACTTATTGCGCCACTTTTTATTCTTATCACTATCTTCTTGGCTTTCTTTGTTTGGTACCGTGAGGGAACGCTTCCTGTAGACTCTAAGGATAAGGTTCCCTTTATTTTTGTTGTGGAAAAGGGTGAGAGTGTGAGTTCGATTGCTCGCAAACTCGAAAGTCAAAAATTGATTCGCAATCGCCTAGCGTTCTATCTTTTAGTAAAGCAGCTAGGCATTGAAAGGCAGATTCAGGCAGGTGACTTTCGTCTGTACCGTACGATGAGCGCCAAAGAGCTAGCTCAAGAGCTGACTCACGGGACACTCGATGTTTGGTTGACCGTTATTGAGGGAATGCGGGTAGAGGAAATTGCCAGTCTTTTAGCTAAGGATTTAGATTTGCCCTCCTCAGTTTTTATAACTTTAGCAACCTCTCATGAGGGATTTCTTTTTCCGGACACCTATCTTATTCCCAAGGGAGCAACTACCGAACAGGTAATTGCGATTTTGCGTAACAACTTTGCGCAAAAAGTGGACGCAAAGTTGCGTTCAGGATTTAAATCTCAAGGATTAAGCCTGATTCAGGCGGTAACTTTAGCCTCTGTTCTAGAAAGAGAAGCGCAGTCGGTGACAGATAAAAAAATGGTTGCAGGTATTCTTTACAATCGCTTGGAAATCGGAATGCCACTTCAGGTTGATGCTACGGTTCAGTACGCTTTGGGTTACTCAGAAGCGGAACGGAGTTGGTGGCGCAAAAACATTACCAGTCGTGATTTAAAAATCGACTCTGTATATAACACTTACCTCAATCCGGGATTGCCGCCCTCTCCCATTGCTAACCCTGGTCTGAACTCTCTAGTTGCTGTGGCTAACCCTACAAAAAGTAAGTACCTATACTATATAACCGATAACAATGGTCTAATGCACTATGCCGAAACTCTTGAAGCTCATAATCAAAATATTCGTAACTTTCTCGATTAGTCTTTCTTAATTTCGGGAGTAGGAGTAGGGAGTGGGGCAGTTAGGTTGCGAATTTTGTTTTTAATTGTTGCCCACTTAAAATAACCTTTTTCGGGAACAAGAATATATTGCCCATCTTGAGAATAAGCGCTTTTCAGAAAATTATCATCGGAGAGAATTAACTTTTTCAAAGTATAATTTTCGGCATTTGGCGCCTCTTTCAGTAGTTTGCTCAAATCGGTATAACTGGCATCGGTTTGCACTTTAGATTCTAGTTGGTCCATCAAGGTAGGAATTTTTGTTAAAAAAGTTGGCGTAAGGAGTTTCTTAGTCACTGCCTCAATTACTTTTTGCTGTCTTGAGGCTCTTGCAAAATCACCACCATCTTCAAGCGAGTGTCGGGAACGGGCAAATTTCAAAGCCTGTTCGCCGTTTAGATGGTTTAATCCGGCACTAAAGGAGACGGTTTCATAACGGCAGGGAAAAGCGAGCACTGGGGATTCGGTAGCAATTTTTTCTAACTCTGGCAGATCTTTCTCTTCCTTACCGCAAAGATCGGTCTCTTTTCCTTCAATTGGATATTCAGTATCGGTGAAGGATTTGCTTACCTCCACATCAATCCCTCCCAGTGTGTTAATAATTGTTTGAAAGGCAGCAAAATTAACTGCAGCATAAGAGTCGATTGAAAGACCACTAATATCGGCTAAAATCTTTTTCATCAATCCGTTGGGGTCGTTCTTAGTATATTTATTAACGGCCACATCCGGGAAAGTCGCCGGATAAAGTTGTAACTGATAAACGGTATTAATTTTTGCCGCAAACGGTTCTTTGGATTTTGTAGGTAAACTTACCCAAAGATCGCGGGGAATAGAGATTAAAAGTGCTTTCTTAGTTTCGAAATTAAGATGCGCGATAACCAGAGTATCAGTTAGCATGCCTCCCTCATGTCCTCCACCGCCATATCCTAGAAGGGCGGTAGTGTAAGTTGTTTTTGGGGGGGTGATCTTTTTACTCACCGCTACCCCAATATTACGGAAAAATCGGTAGGTTCGCATTCCCAAAACACCAACACCTACCAAAAGAATAATTCCCATAATTAAGACTCCTCTTTTAAACCAGAACTTGGTACGGCGATTGAGCATAGAGTAATAGTATACCGGAAAAATTAAGCATTTTATATATAATTGGCTGATGAATAATCTTCAAAATGCCGCCGTTTTAGTAATTGATGTTCAGGTAGATTTATGTAGTTTGCAGGGATTTGCGGCAAAATTAGGCCGCGATCTTAATCCAATTAGAGCGATCCTCCCACAGCTTAAACAGTTCTTAAAAGTTGCCCGACCAAATGGTTTGCCGGTAATTTTTTGCCAGTTTATTGCCCGCAAGGGTCTCTCTCCGACTAATGTGAGAATTAATCGGGATCGCGAAGAGAAAGCACGCCTGTGTTTATTAGATAGCCAGGGAAGCAATCTTTATCAGGTTCTTCCCAAAGAAGGAGAGGTCACGCTTCAGCACCGTTACTATGATGCTTTTTCTGAGACCGAACTTAAAGAAATTTTAAAGCGCAAAAAAATTATGACCCTTCTTATTGCTGGTGTTCGGGCTGAGCTTTCAGTCGACGCGACGGCTAAACGTGCCATTAGCGAAGGTTTTGAGGTGATTCTGCTTAAGAATCTCATTGCTACATATGCCCAGCAGCAATCGGTTCAAAAACAACTGTTTAAAGTTTTTGAGCGTTACTATGGGGAGGTTATTTGTTGGGAAAAGCTAGTTGAGGAACTTTAAATGACAGCCACAGAGTTTAAGGTTTTTAAAGTTTCCGAATTTGCGGAGTTCATCTCTCTTTATTTGGAGCAGGTAGGGAGAGTTACGGTTGAGGGAGAAATTAGTGAATTCAAAGTTAGTCAGTCTAAATGGCTTTTTATTACTATTAAAGACTCTCATGCCTCTCTCTCTGTTTTTGCGGTGCTTGCACAGATTCCTAATGTGCATTCCCTTAGTGAGGGAATGTTGGTCAAGGTAACAGGCAGGGCTCGTCTTTATGCAAAAAGTGGCCGGTTTAGTTTGTTTGCCGAAAGCATCGTTCCCTCGGGGGAAGGTGCCCTTAGCCTCGCTTTGGCCCAACTTAAGTTGCGTTTAACAACTGAGGGGTTGTTTAGAGTGGAGCGTAAGCGTTCTTTACCTTCGTTTCCACAAACAATCGCTCTTCTTACAGCTAAAGGTTCACAGGCAGAAGCAGATTTTCTAAAAGTGCTTCAAGAACGGCAAGGGGGACTTACAATTTACTTTTGCCCAATTATTGTACAGGGGAGTGAGGCTGTTAAAAGCATTCTTGGAGGATTAGATTTAATCGAAAGGCGGTTAAAGAAAGTGGACGCGATTGTTTTAGTTAGAGGAGGGGGGAGTTTGGAAGATCTTTCCGCTTTTAACGATGAGCGGGTTGTGCGGCGTCTATTTACGACCTCTGCGCCAGTTATTGTGGGGGTTGGTCATGAAAATGACTGGAGCTTGGCAGATTTAGTAGCCGATCTGCGTGCCTCAACTCCCTCTAACGCCGCCGAACTTTTAGTTCGGAGTCGCCTGGAAATTTCGCTTAGAATTGAAGCGTCCCTCAATCTTTTAGCGGAAAAAATTAGCACTAGGCTCAAGCAAAAAAAGCAGTTTTTAAACTATTTTTTTAGTCTGCTGCAATTTAAACTCGAGAGTTATCAGGATCGAGTTGACTCCTTGCTTAGGTCGTTATCTAATCTTGACTATCAAAGGGTGCTTAAACGTGGTTATAGCTTAACTTTCAATAGTGAGGGGAAACTGCTACGTGATTTAAATAAGGTAAAATTAACTGATCATATTATTACTAAGTTCCACCTGGGAAGACTGACTTCTCAGGTAATAAAAAAGAGCGATGACTAAAAATGACTTGAATTTGGAAGAGGGGTTGGCTCAATTAGAGCAGCTGGTAAAGGAGTTCGAAGCCGATAAAATCGATTTGGAAAAAGCGATTCCCCGTTTTAAAGAGGGTGTTGAATTAGGCAAGAAGCTCAAAACAAAACTCGAAAAACTTGAGAATGAAATCAAAGTTCTTCGGAGTGATAGCGTTTCCGAAACTTAGTTAGAGTGACGATTAGAATTGCGACTGCCACTAATACCAAAAAGGTAAGTAGAATATAAATTACTGGTGAACCGGTCTTTTCTGTTTCCGGGTTTGTGCTTATTGCCGTTGGGGAGGGCAAATTTGTACTTAGATAACGATTGCCCTGGGTTTTAACTTTGTCAACAATCTTGGCAACTGTCTCTGTTTGAGGTGAAAGTAAATTCACCTTTTCTCTCTCCAAAAAATTCTTATTGGCGTTAATAAAATCAGCGCTCTTCTGTCGTCCAATTATCTTATTGCTAGGATCCCTAATTACCAACTGGTATTCTACCGGGGGTAACGATTGCCGGGGAATAAAAATAAACCCGTTGGCGTCGGCCTTAATTGCAGCATAGAGGCGGTTATCCATTGCGGGAATCACCACCTGCACGGTTGAGAGAGGGGCAATTTTCTGATTCTGGTCATAGACAAAACCAACCAAATAATTTGGTTTAGGATCGATTTTTACCGGCTCACTGTCTATAGCTGACTGAGCCTCTACAGGAGGGATAATCAAATTAAGTTTGCTTAAGAGAGGAATCTTTCTTGATTGAGAAACAATAAGCGCGGCTTTCTCAGCAATAATCTCCAATGGTAAAGTCTGGTCAATAAGACTGTTGGCAATTAAAATCTCAAAATTGCCATACTGATCACTTTCGACTGTTCCCACTAGTCTCGTTCCGGAATAAATATTAATTTTGCTTTTGGGATGTGATACCAACCCACTAATTTTTTGGTAACTTTCTCCGTTTTGGGTAAAGCTAACAATACTCTTGTTTAGAATTAACGGACGGTTGGAGGTGGGGTTATTTGAGTCAAGGGGCTTTAGAGGAATATCGCGGTGTTGAACTGCTCCCTGTTGAACGATCACCGCTCCGTTATAAAGTTCTGTATAAACAGATTGAGTTGTGGATAGGGTAGAAATTTCGGCGTCAGTTAAGGGATAAGTGTATTGGTCTGTTTTGGGGTCGAGATAATAACTTCCGTCGGGCACAAAAAAACTAAATGCTCCGTCAGCTTTGGTAATATTGGGGTTAAGCACTCCTGGTTGATTCGGAACTCTGTTTTTGTCTTTGTCTAAAAGATGTACTGCCACATTAATAATCGGCTCGAGACTTACCGAATCAAAAACTCGGCCATAAGGATCCCAATAAACAGTAGTGCAGTTATTCAGGTCAGAGGCCCCGCTAGTTTCCTGTTCTTTAAGAAAGGTCAGCAATTTTAGTCCGTATTCGTCGGCACTGAGCTCTGGAAGTACTTCTGCAGTTTCCTCTGGCGGAGTGGTTTGTGCTCCATAAAACTGATGAATTAGTTTTCTCTCAGTACGAGAGTTGACTCTCCCAATAAAAACCCGGCCGGTACTATCGGCAACTACCTGTTCCTTAGTTAGTTCTAATATCTGAAACTCCCGACCATAATTTTCGGCCGAAAGGGCTTCGCTTCCACAAAGAGAATCACCATTTTTATCGATCGCACAAACAAATCCTTCTTCGGTATCCCGCCAAATCTCCACCGCTTGATTTGGAGAAAACCCAGCCCCTTCGAGTTTAATGATATGTTGGCTGTTAGTGGAGTCAACGATCGTCGCGCTTAAGCAGCGGATGGAAAGATTAGGGATCTCAGTTGTCTGTGCTTTTACAGACTTAAACGGAGCGATGAGTACTAATATTAGAGCAAAAAAACCAAGCCACCAATAGTAACGCATACCAATTATTTTGCGACAAATTAGCAATTTAGTCAAGCGAGAGCTTTTTGATCTCCTGAAGATGCTGCTTTTCTCGGCCACTAACTGCGGCGGGGATTTTAATCTTAATCACCACATAAAAGTCGCCCTTACGATTGCTGTTAGGGTAGGGAAGTCCGAATCCTTTTAGGCGGACGAGAGTGTTTGGTTGGGTTCCCGGTTTAATTTTAACCCGAACCTGTTTCTCCGGTGTCGGTACTAAGAGCTCCTTGCCCAAAATTGCCTCAAAATAAGTAATTGGTTGTTCTAAATAAAGGTCTTGTCCCTCGCGCTGATACTTATTGCTAGGAGCGACCTCAAGCAGGATTTCAAAGTCACTAAAGCGAATTCGCATTCCGCTGTCTACTCCAGCCGGAATTTTGATTGTTTTATTTTCTCCACGAATTACAAACTGCTTTTGCACTCCGTAGAGAGCTTCGTCAAAACTAATTCGTAGTTGATAAAGCTGCCTTTGGCTGCGGCGACTGCCGTTATTTCCCGGGGTACGGAAACCAAAGAAACTCTCAAAAATATCAAAAGGGTCTACGCCCGCGCTTGCTCCGCCACCGAAGCCAAAGGACTCGAAAATATCATTAATATTTCCCGAATATCCATAGGTGCCTCCCGGTTGTCCTCCTGCAGTATTTTTAACTCCAGCTGCACCGAACTGATCGTACCGAGAACGCTTTTGTGGATCCGAGAGAACTTCAAAAGCCTCGTTAATTGCTTTAAACTTTTCGGTGGCGTTTGCGGCCTTATTTCTGTCAGGGTGCCACTCTAACGCCAGTTTGCGGTAGGCTTTTTTAATTTCATCGGCCGAAGCCTGCTTTGGTACTCCCAAAGTTTGGTAGTAATCCTGCATAATCCCCCCTAGCCGACAACTTCTCCCTCTTCAACCGGAGCGTCACCGTCCTTTTTTTCCGGTTCATCTGTTTTAGGTTCTTTTCCCTCGGCCTTTGAAGCATCATCACTCTCTGGGGCTTTCTCGTCTTTTTTATACATATATTGCCCTATCTTCGAGAGCTCTTCATTGAGGGCAGTAATTGCTGTCTTGATTGTTTCCGCCTCATCTTGTTTGGTAGCCTCCTTGAGAGCCTCAATTTTTTGCTTGATCGAATCAATTAGCTCCTGGGGGGCTTTCTCGGCGCTGTCTTTGAGTGCTTTTTCTGAGGTATAAACTAAGGCTTCAGACTGATTGCGTACCTCAATTAACTCCTTACGCTTTGCGTCCTCCTCCTTATGCTCTTCGGCAGCCTGTTTCATCTTTTCAATTTCGGCATCGGTAAGGCCGGTTGAACCGGTAATCTTAATGCTTTGTTCTTTCCCACTGGCCTTGTCTTTGGCGGTGACGGTGAGAATGCCATTGGCATCCAGATCAAATTTAACCTCCACCTGAGGAATTCCTCTGGGAGCTGGAGGGATTCCTTCAAGAATGAAACGTCCCAGAGATTTATTATCGCTGGCGAGTGGTCTTTCTCCTTGAAGAATGTGAATTTCTACCGAAGTTTGATTATCGGCAGCAGTACTGAAAACTTCGGACTTAGAAGTGGGAACAGTGGTATTGCGCGTAATTAAGGGGGTAGTGACTCCACCCAAAGTTTCCACTCCTAAGGTTAGGGGCGTAACGTCGAGTAATACCACATCCTTAACCTCTCCAGAAATGACTCCTGCTTGAATTGCCGCTCCAACAGCCACCACCTCATCTGGGTTAACTGTGCGATTGGGCTCTTTGCCAAAGTACTTTTTCACCTCGTCAATAACTTTGGGCATGCGAGTCATTCCCCCCACTAGAATAATCTCATCAATCTCTTTGGTGCTCAACTTGGCATCTTTAAGCACCTCTTTTACCGGTTTAAAAGTTTTTTCAATTAACTCGCTAACAATTGCTTCTAATTTGGCGCGAGTTAACTTAATTACAAAATGGAGTGGTTGCCCGTCCCTCACAGTAATAAAGGGAAGGTTGATCTCCGTTTCGGTGGTTGAGGAGAGTTCAATTTTTGCTTTTTCGGCAGCGTCTTTTAGTCTTTGCAGTGCTTGTGGATCTTTTTTCAGATCAATATTGTTCTCCTTTTTGAACTCTGCGGCCAAAAAGTCAACTATTAATTGATCAAAGTCGTCTCCTCCAAGATGGGTATCTCCGTTAGTTGCCTTAACTTGAAAAACTCCCTCACCAAGTTCAAGAATGGTGACATCGAAGGTTCCTCCTCCCAAGTCATAAACCGCAATATTATGGGATTGTTTCTTGTCCAAGCCATAGGCTAGAGCGGCCGCGGTTGGTTCGTTGATGATTCTGATAACCTCAAGTCCCGCAATTTCACCCGCCTGTTTGGTTGCTTGGCGTTCCTGATCGTTAAAGTACGCCGGAACCGTAATTACTGCCTTGTCGACGGTCTCTCCCAAATAACTTTCCGCGTCTTTCTTCAGCTTGGTTAAAATCATTGCCGAGATCTCCTGAGGCGTGTATGACTTTCCTGCAATCTCAATGACTGCCATACTGTCGCGACCACTCTTAACTTTATAAGAGAGCCATTCCAGATCTTTTTTTACATTAGTATCGGTTGCTTTTTTACCCATTAAACGTTTTACAGAATAAACGGTGTCTTGAGCTTTAATTACCAGTTGGCGCTTAGCAACATCTCCAACCACTCTTTTTACTGGGTCAACCACTGAAGGGACTACATTTCTTCCCTCAGCTGAGGGAATTACCTTAGGTTTGCCACCTTCCATAACTGCTACACAAGAGTTGGTTGTTCCCAAATCGATTCCGATTGTTTTTGCCATTTTTTTATATTTACTCTCCCCTAGGAGAAACTTCTAATTTACTAACAACAACTTTTGCCGGCCTAATAAGTACAGTTTTATAAAGGTAACCCTTTTCTAAAACTTTGGTTACTTGTTGATCGGTTTCACCACTGATTGTCTGAACACATTCCATCTGCTCCGGATTAAACTGGGCTCCCTCAGGATTAAATTCGCTGATCTGGTGTTTTGCAAAGAACTGTTCCAACTTGCTGCGAATCAATTTTAAGCCAGAATCCTGATTAAAGGCGGCAGCGGTATCCAAATCGTTTTTAATTTCAATTAAATCCCGAAAAAAACCAAAGAGAAAATTCTGTTTCTCTGAATCCATCTGGATCTGTGTACGTCGCTCCAGATTCTGATAATCAGCTAGAGCTCGAAGAAGCTGGGTTTGTTTTAATTCCAGCTCTTTTTGCAGATCCGCTATCTGTGCTAAATCTTGATCCACTTTTTTTGGACTACTGTTTTTCATTTTTTTGTTTTTCAATAACTTGGCGGATAATACTAGCGGTATAGTTGACGAGTGGCAAGGCATTTGAGTACTCCAAACGGCAAGGTCCGATCACGCCGATCGCTCCAATGTAGTCCTTTCCTTCAAACTGGGAAAAAATTCCCCCAAGCTCAAGCATCGGTGCTTGTAGATAATCCTCACCGATTAAGATTTGAAAGTGGGGATTATCCTTTTGCAGTAGTTGATTGAGTACCTTCATCCAGTAGTGATAATTTTCTAAATAGGCAAAAACTTCTCCTGTAATCTCGTTGTCATCAAATTCTTTCAGTGCCAAAAGATTACTGACCCCAGAATAATAGCGAAACCCATTATTCATCACGACCAACGAAACCAACTGGCTCTTTTTGGCCAGGGCGGCGGTTGCCTCTTCAAGAAAGCGGACAAGGTCGTTTTGATAGTCCCAAACCTCGTTTTTCAAGGAAGCCTCCTCAGCAGTTGAAAGCTGTTTTTTGGGAAGCAGGGAGCTTATATACAAGCGAAAAGCCTTAGCGGTGGGAATGCGGCCGGAGGAAAAATGCGCTTTTTGAATGTATCCCTGTTTTCCCAAAACGACCATCTCGTTGCGAATAGTTGCTGGCGAGAACCCAAGCTTGAATTTTTTTTCCAGAAATTCCGACCCAATTGGTTCTCCCTGAGCAATATACTCGTCAATAATTGTTTTGAGAACCTTTATCTGGCGTTCACTTAGTTCACTGATTGATTCCATCTTAGCACTATTTTATTAAGTCTGCTAAAATTTGTCAAGAGTAATTTAGCGAAAAAGGCGTGGTCTTCCTAATCGATAGTTATAGGCGTTCAATTTGCGCTGGCCAATTACTATTGCCGGAACCCCGCCGACAATTGCACCTGAAGGGATGTCTTTGGTAACCACGGCTCCGGCTCCAATCACCGCTCCCTTACCAACTGTTACTCCCGGAAGGATGGTGGCTCGTGGTCCGATAAAAACATAATCCTCAATTGTTACTTTGCCGTATTCTGCAGCAAAGTTTGCCGCATTAAGATTATGTTGGGAGGTATAAATCATTACCTCTGAGGCGAGGTCAACATGATTGCCAATGGTGAGTTGCCCGCGTCCGTCCAAAGTTGCCTTTTCTCCAACTATCGTTCCCTCACCTAAGGTAATTTGTCCCAAAGTATAAAGAGTTAAACCTTGATGAATAAATGAGTTATGGCCAATCTTAATGCCAATTAGTCGGTAAAAAAATTTTCGCCAGTTATGAGAGGGAATAACGGTTAAAATTCGAATTAAAAAAAGCACTGTTTCCTCAAAAATTGCCCCGAAGCGTTGCCCTATTTTCTTGAGTACTTCCTTTGCTTTTAATTGATTTCCGTTTTTGTCAGCAAACATCTCCCTTATTTTAACAGTCTCCAAGGAGAATGCAAAGGGACTTACTGGCTTGGTAGAATAGAGAGATGCAATTTGAACTTCAATCGGCTTATACTCCAACCGGAGATCAGCCTCAGGCAATTGCCGCTTTGGTAGAGGGGCTTAAGAGGCGGAAGAAAGAACAGGTGCTTTTGGGAGTAACTGGATCTGGAAAAACCTTCACTATGGCCAATGTCATTGCCCAAACTCAGTTGCCAACTCTTTTAATCTCGCATAACAAAACGCTCGCTGGTCAACTTTATCAGGAGTTTCGTGACTTTTTTCCCAAAAATGCCGTGAGCTACTTTGTTTCCTACTACGATTTTTACCAGCCCGAGGCGTATTTACCTTCGTCCAATACCTATATTGAGAAGGAGGCCCAGGTAAACGAACTAATCGATAAGCTAAGGCTGCAAGCGACCAGCAATATCCTCTCTCGGTCTGACACCTTAGTCGTTTCTTCGGTTTCCTGTATTTACAATATTGGTAAGCCGGAGAACTATCAGAAGCACACCATTGCCCTACGGGTAGGGAATAAACTTAATCGACAAGAACTTAGAATCGAATTAACTCGTTTGCAGTATTTACAAAACCAGTTTGACTTTCGTCGAGGCACGTTTCGGGATCGAGGAGAGAGTTTGGATATTTATCTTTCCTATCAAGATTTGGCTTTGCGGATCAAGTTTTTTAACGATCTCGTCGTTGAATTAAAACTGATCGACCCCCTAACCGCCCAAACGGTGGCGGTACTGGCAGATTTTCTCATTTATCCGGCAAAACACTACTTGGTTGGTGGCCAATATGAAGATATTCTCAAAGAGATTCAACGTGATTTGTTCTCTGAAGTTTCGGCACTTGAGGCTCAGAAAAAGTTGGTTGAAGCCCAAAGACTGGAGCAGCGAGTGAAGCATGACTTGGAGATGATTCAGGAGTTGGGATATGTCAATGGAATTGAAAACTACTCCCGCTATTTTGACCGGCGCCAGACGGGAGACCCACCCTACTCTTTATTAGATTACTTCCAGTACAAGTATGGTGACAATTGGCTGTTAATTATTGATGAGTCACATATGACGGTGCCGCAACTAAATGGAATGTATAACGGTGACTTTGCTCGTAAAAAGAACTTAGTTGACTTTGGTTTCCGCTTAAAAGCCGCTTTTGATAATCGACCGCTTAAGTTTGCTGAGTTTAGAAAAAAAGCGCCCCAAACCGTTTATGTTTCAGCCACTCCCGCGCAATGGGAACTGGACTTAAGTGAAAACACGGTCGAACAGTTGATTCGACCTACCGGAATTCCTGACCCACTAATCTCTATTCGCTCGGTTAATCAGCAAATCCCAGATTTAATTGAAGAAATTAGCAAACTAGTTAAGAAAAAAGAGCGAGCGCTGATTACCACCCTAACTAAGCGAACAGCCGAAGATTTGGCGCAGTTTCTCAAAGAAAAAGGAATTAATGCTCAATACTTACACTCCGATATTAAAACTTTGGAGCGCTCAGATATTCTGGATAATTTGCGCAAGGGGAAGTTTGATGTGCTGATTGGTATTAATTTACTGCGGGAAGGTTTAGATTTGCCTGAGGTAACTTTGGTGGCAATTTTAGATGCCGATCGTGAGGGATTTCTGCGTAGCCGAACCTCGCTTATTCAAACGATGGGAAGAGCCGCGCGCAATACCGAGGGGTATGTGATTATTTATACCGACAAAATGACCAAGTCAATTGTTGAGGCAGTTGAAGAAGTAAAACGGCGGCGGGAAAAGCAACTCACTTATAACCAAGAACAGCAAATTACCCCCCAAACGATTATTAAACCAATCCGTTCTCGCTTAGTTATCGATACCGAAGCCGATTTAAAATTCTACTTTACCGATCATAAGGCGGGAATGAAGTCGCTGGAGGAGATCACTCCTAATGCGCTTACTGGTTATGACAAAACCAGAATTATCAGGCGTCTCAAAACCCAAATGAAGAAAGAAGCCCAAAATCTTAACTTTGAATTTGCCGCGAAGTTGCGAGATAAGGTGCGGGAACTGGAAGGAAAAAGGGGAATCTGATTCGTGTTCCATGCTATACTACTGAAATGGACTTAAAAAAAGTAGTTAGTGAACTAAAAAAAGAGTACTCCGGGGCAAAAATTATTCCTAATTTAAAAACCGATCCCACCGAAATTATCTGTGAGATTGATCCCTCCTCCAAACACTCTGGTTATAGTTCGGCAGTCAGTGTTATTGACCAAACCGAGCCGCATTCGCATCAGTATGCTGCGGAAATTTATTATGTTTTGCGCGGTAAGCTTGAGATGGTGGTTAATAACCAACGCGTTGTCCTTAACCAAGATGAGTATCGGGTAATTCCTCCAAATACTATTCATTCTGCCACTGGCAAACAAACCTGGGTGTTAATTTACTCCGAACCTGGGTGGCGAGAGGACGATCACCATCTGATTAAAGATAAACCACTCAGTTTTATTCCTCACATTACTCATCTGCGCCTGTTGGTGGTAGACTACGCGGCGATGTTTGCCTTCTACAAAAATACCTTAGGATTAACCGTCAAATGGGGAGAGCCGACCGGAAATTATGCTGAATTTGATTTGGGTGAGATTTCCTTGGGGTTATTTAAACGTAAATTAATGGCCGAAGTCCTGCCCAAAACGGTTGGGGAGAACCTCCTTAAAACTGAAGGTCGCGTGGTTCTTAACTTAAAGGTAGACGATGTTGCTGCTAGTTACACTTACCTGACGCAAAAAGAAGTTAAATTTATTACTCAACCAAAGGAATATCCGGAGTGGGGAATAAAAGCAGCCCATCTTCAGGATCCGGAAGGTAATCTTCTCGAAATTTATCAGAACCTCAAATAGCGGCGCTATGGACTTTATTAAAATCCGCGGAGCAAGGGTCCACAATCTCAAAAATATTGACCTAGATATTCCTAAGAACAAGTTAGTGGTTTTCACTGGGGTTTCGGGATCGGGGAAAAGTTCGCTCGCGTTTGACACCATCTATGCCGAAGGTCAGCGTCGCTACGTTGAGTCTTTATCGGCCTATGCCAGGCAGTTTTTAGGTTTAATGGAAAAGCCGGATGTAGATTTAATCGAAGGGCTTTCTCCAGCAATCTCAATCGATCAAAAAAGCGCCTCCTCTAATCCGCGCTCAACCGTAGGCACAGTCACGGAGATCTACGATTATCTTCGGTTGCTTTACGCGAAGATTGGCCACCCACACTGCCCCAACTGTGGTCGAGAAGTGCATAAGCTTAGTCCAGAGGAGATTACTAAAATTGTTTTTGGCAAGATTAGCGAAAAACTTGCACAAGATAAGCACAAACCCTTACGTTTCTTAATTCTCTCTCCGGTGGTGCGCCAACGCAAGGGTGAGTTTAGGGAGCTATTTGACAATCTTAAAGCTAAGGGTTACGAACGGATTCGGATTGATGGTTACTATCATAATTTGGATGACGAGTTGTTTATTCTAAAAAATAACAAACACGAGATTGAGGTGATTATTGATCGCCTTTCAGTGGATTATACTTATTTTAAGTCAGAGAGTAACCAAACCGAAATCTTTTCTCGGTTGTTTAAAGCAGTTGAGCAAGGGCTGCTTTTAGCGGATGGTTTGGTTAAGATTGCTCAGGTTGAGGATGCCGCACTCACTTTTCCTGAGAGTCCAAAAAAATTAAAAGAAACTTTATATTCAGAACATCTTTCCTGTCCGGAGTGTAATTTGGCAATGCCCGAACTTGAACCACGGCTGTTTTCTTTTAACTCTCCCATTGGTGCTTGTCCACGTTGTCGGGGTTTGGGAACAGTACTTAAGGTTGACCGCGAAAAATTAGCTAATCCCGAGCTTTCAATTACCGAAGGAGCAATTTTTCCCTTCCAAAAACTATTTTTTGTCGATACTTGGTTTGCACGCTTGTTTCGCGAGGTAATCAAGAAATATGGAATTGATCCCAAAGTTCCTTTAGATCGTCTGACTGAACTACAGTCGAAGGTTCTGTTTAATGGTTCAGAGGAAATCTTCTCGGTAAGTGGCACTAATCGCGACGGCCAACTAACAACTATTTATGAAAAATGGCAGGGAATACTGGGGGAGATTGAGAAAAAATACTATCAGTCCGACTCCGAGTACTCACGTTCCGAACTGGAAAAATATATGCATGAGCAGCTTTGTCCCGAATGTCAAGGAGCGCGGTTAATGAAGGATGCGCTTTCCGTTACGGTTAATCAGCAAAATATTTGGCAGTTCACTGAGCTAACAATTGAGGAGAGCCTAGATTTTCTTAGTAAATTGGAGGTCACACTAAACGATCGGGAAAAACAAATTGCGGTTTCGGTGGTTAAAGAACTCAAAACCCGAATGCAATTTTTAATGAATGTTGGTTTGAAGTACCTAACTTTAGCTCGACGGGCTAATAGTTTGTCCGGAGGAGAGGCACAACGAATTCGTTTGGCCTCGCAAATTGGGACGGGATTAAATGGCATTACCTATGTTTTAGACGAGCCCTCAATTGGTTTACATCCGCGCGACATTAACCGCCTTCTCGTTGCGCTCACGAGAATGCGAGATCTTAACAATACCGTAATCGTAGTAGAACATGACTGGGAGACTATTCGGGCAGCAGATTATTTAGTTGACTTTGGTCCTCAGGCTGGCAAAAACGGCGGGAAAGTTATTTATAGTGGCGAACAGGCAGGGATTGCCAACTGTGCAGCCTCGCTCACCGGGCAGTATTTAAGTGGTCGCAAATCAATTCCCAAACTGCAAAATCTCCTTCCTTATAAGGAAGTGCTGCGCTTTGAAGGTTGTTCTGAACATAATCTCAAAGCGATTGATGTTCAGATCCCATTAGGGAGAATGGTAGGAATAACTGGAGTCTCGGGTTCGGGTAAGTCGAGCTTGCTTTTGGATACGATTTATCCGGTAATTGAATCCCAGATTAATCAGTATTATAAGGGCCCGATTGGAAAGTTGGAAAGGTTTTCTGGGATAAGTCAAATTCAGAGAGTAGTTTTAGTTGATCAGTCGCCAATTGGGCGTACCCCCAGATCAAACCCGGCTACTTATACCGGCGCCTTTACCCTTATTCGGGAGATTTTTGCCGAAGTCCTGGAGGCTAAGGCCGCCGGGTACAAACCTGGGCGTTTTTCCTTTAACGTAAAGGGTGGCCGTTGCGAGAACTGTCAGGGAGCGGGTTTAATCAAAGTTGAGATGCAGTTTCTCGCTGATGTTTATGTGAAGTGTGATGTTTGTAAGGGTCGTCGTTATAACAGTGAAACTCTTAATATTACGTTTAAGGGTCGCCGGATCGACCAGATACTCGCTCTGACTGTAGACGAAGCTTATCTTTTTTTTGAAAATCACTGGAAGATTAGACGAATCTTAAAAACACTTCAGGAAGTTGGGCTTGGCTACATTGAGTTAGGCCAATCAGCAACCACTCTTTCTGGAGGTGAGGCGCAAAGAGTAAAGTTAGCTAAAGAGCTATATACTAGTCTTAAGGATCACTCACTTTATTTATTGGACGAACCTACCACCGGTCTACATTTGGAAGATATTCGAAAACTGCTCAAGGTCTTGCGTGAGCTTGTTAAACAAGGAAATACGGTAGTATTAATTGAACATAATTTCGAGGTCATCAAAAATTGTGATTATCTGATTGATCTTGGCCCGGAGGGAGGGGTAAGTGGAGGTCAGATTGTTTATCAAGGCCCAACTGAAGGGATTGTCCAAGCAAAGGATTCTTATACCGGAAAGTTTTATCAACAATATCTTGAAAAGAATTAATTTTTTTTGGGGAACGCTAATTTGCTGTTGGTTGTTACTTTTTGTGCCCAGGGTTTTGGCTGAGGCCCCCAATCAGACAATTATCCAAACCGAGTATCTAGATACCTATTTTTTAAACTACACAAAAGATGTTGAAGTTTCTCGCGAAATAACTTTAACTAATCAGACTGCGGAGCTTTATGTAAGTGAGTATCAACTTACTTTTTCTAGCGCTAATCGTCTGCAAAATCTGGCAATTCTCGAAGACGGAGTGTCCTCCGTATTTGAGAAGTCCCAAAATGGATCCCTCCTAAATGTGCGAATCAAACTTGCTAAGCCCGCAATTGGCAAAGGGGCCAAGAAAACTATTTTAGTTAACTACCGGTTAGAAAACTATTTGAACCGTTCTGGAGTTAGTAGCGAGTTGTTTATCCCCTTAAGCCAACCCTCCACTAAGGAGAATTTAGTGGGTTACAGAGTGGTGGTACAAACGCCCACGGACTATCCGGAGTTGGGAATCAGCAAGCCTCGATTGTCTGCCTCTACGCCTCCTCATTATGAATGGAATGATTTGCTTAATTTTCCTGGCAAGGCACTTTATATCTCTTTTTCCAAGCGGGCTTTCTACAAAATCCGCCTGAACTATGTTTTAACGAATCGCTCGCTCTATCCTCAGAGACAGTCTATTCCCTTAGTTCCGGACGGAATCTATCAAAAAATCTATCTTGAAGAGCTTTACCCATTGCCGGAGAGTGTTAGCTTAGATGCAGATTCCAATTATTTAGCGACCTATATCGTTCCCGCTAACGGAACTCAGAAAGTTATTTATAGTGGCTATGTTGAGCTGTTTACCACTCCACGGGAGGCTGTGCGTCACTTCTATGCCTCACAACTTAACTCCGAAACTCTCTCTCGTTATCTAACCCAGGAGAGTTATTGGGATCTAAGTAACGCGATCCTAAATGATTCCGAGATTCAAGCGCTTACTGGTAGTTTAGCGATCTACGATTATATTATTAATAAACTTAGTTACAATACGGCGCGAATTAATCAGGACTTAACTCGGATGGGAGCAGCTTGGATCTATCAAAACCCGGAACAGGCGGTTTGTATGGAGTACTCGGATTTATTTATTGCGCTTTCTCGAGAAAAGGGGTTGCCGGCTCGTGAGGTTGTTGGTTATGCGATAACTAATAACGAAAGTTTACTGCCAGCCTCATTCTTGGGTGATGTCTTTCACGCTTGGCCGGAACGTTATGATGGAGCCCGCCAAACCTGGCTTCCTCTTGATCCAACTTGGGCCGATACTTCCGGAATTGATTACTACAGCAGTTTTGATCTTAGTCACATTAGCTTGGTTTACCACGGAAAAGATCCTCGTTTTCCCTTACCTCCAGGTGTTTATAAGACCAATCCCGAGAGTCAGGATATTTTGGTTCAGGGAGTGGCTTCCTTACCGGCTGAGAAGCAACGTTTGCAAGTGCTATCACCGGAGAAGATCAGTTTCCGACTTAATCGGGAAGGTAGTTTGCCTTTAACCTTGTTTTCAGAGACGAATCATTTTCTCTATAATCTCAAGCTGACGCTGAAGGATGAGCGCACCAAAACAGTAGTTGCCGAGCAAACTCTAGCGGTGATTGTTCCCTTGAGCGAGCAGCAAATTATTTTTAATCTACCCAAGAACCAGTTGCAAAAATCCGGTTCCGGAAGTTATCTCTTACTAGCCAACAACCAGAAGCTCGCGAAGATTAACTATGCCTTAAAGACCGAAATTCACTATTATCTTGAGAAATTTAGATATCTAATTATTGCTATTAGCTTGATATTACTGATTTATTTCTTAGTACGGTGGCGTTTTTAAAAAAAAACCGCTCCCAGCTTTACTCACGGTTAGTTGAAACCGCCGGGGTATATCTGTTTTTAAACCAGGAGAAATTCCCAATTTATATTGGTAAGGCGATCAATCTGCGTGCCCGCATTAAGCAGCATTTTACAAACAAAGATGATGCTAAGGAGCAACTGATCGCCAAAAACACAGCCTATTTGAAGATTATTGAAACTAACTCCGAATTTGCAGCATTAGTTCTTGAAGCAAATCTGATTGGCAAGTATCTGCCAAAATATAATGCTGTAGGCAGAGACAATAAAAGCCGATTATATATTGTGATTACTAAGGATGAGTATCCGAAGTTGGCGCTTGAGCGTCGCCAAAACTTTAAACATTCGGACCACCAATTCATTTTTGGGCCGCTTAATTCTGCCCAAACCGGTCGAGCACTGCTGCGTCGCTTGCGGCAAATTACCCCTTTCTGTACCGAAAAAAGGCTTAGTAGTAAACCCTGTTTTTACAGTCAAATTGGCCTTTGTTCCCCCTGTCCAAATCAAATTATCAGCGAAGCTTCAAAAGCTACCCAACAAAAGCTAAAAAAACAGTATCTAAAGAATATTGCGCGGGCAAAAAAAATTCTTCAAGGAGACGGGCAGAAAATTCTTGCTGACTTAAAAACTGAGCTGGCGAGTTTATCTGAAGAATTGAGGTATGAGGAGGCAATTTTGGTACGCAATCGGCTTCACTATTTGGAACTCTTATTCCAAAAACGCTTGGTTTTTGACCAGCGGCTCAGTGAACCAAACTATATTGAGGCGCTACGTTTTCAGGAGGTTGAAGAGTTGCGAGTGGCGCTGAGCTTCGCAAAGTTGGAGAGAGTGGAGTGTTATGACATTAGCAATCTTAATTTTAAGGAGGCAACTGCCTCAATGGTGGTTTTTAACAAAGGCAAAGCCATTCCGGACGAATACCGCCGATTTAAAATAAAGGGAGCAAGGCGTTTTGATCCGGAGATGTTATTGGAAGTGGTAGTGCGGAGATTGGCACATCGCAATTGGAGCTATCCAGACTTAATTATGATTGATGGTGGGAGTCCCCAACTCTTAAAGGTAATTCCGGATTTGAAGCAACGCTATGCTGATTTGCCGCTGATTGTTGGTTTGGCAAAGCGTCCGGATCGCCTTTTGCTGCTAAAAGAACTGGGGATAGAGATGCCCCAACTTGGCCAGGGTGCTCTACGTTTTTTGGCAAGAATGCGCGATGAGGCACATCGATTTGCCAAAAAGTATCATATATTCTTGCGACGTCAGAAGTTACGAGCCGACCTTGAAGCCATTGGTTAACGCCAGTTTACAATCACCAAGGCTTTCTCTATAATAGGAGGAGATGAAAAGTTTGTTTTTAATTGTCTATATAGTTATTGCGGTGCTTGTCATTGCCTTCATTCTCTTACAGGGGCGGGGGGCAGGGTTGGGCAGCGCTTGGGGCGGAGGAGGGGAAACTTTCACAACTCGCCGGGGAGTGGAAAAGCTAACCTTTAATTTAACGATCTTCTTGGTGGTGCTCTTTTTGGCGCTCTCAATCGTCTACCTTTTTCTATGAAAATTGTATTGAAAAAGTCTCGTTACTACTACTGGGTGATCTCTGGTTTTGTGCGTAAATACTCAAAACTAATCGTCATTTTTTTTATTATTGCTTTTTTTGCTCTCTTTTTTTCGCGAACCTTTTTCGACTTTTTTCGACCGGTTTTTATTTTAAATAAGCAAAAAATTGGCATTCTTCGTCAGGGAACAATAGAACACTTACCTCAGGAGGTATTAGAACAAATTTCTACCCCGATTGTTCGCTATGGAAAGACTGGTAAGTATTTGCCCGGTTTGGCTCACAAATGGGAAATCATTAATGAAGGACGGACCTATATTTTCTATTTCCCCAATAACTTACACTGGAACGATGGTTCCGCTTTTTTGGTTGAGGATATCGACCAAAGTTTTGTCAACTTCCCGCAGGTAGAGACAAAGATTTTGGATGACTACACATTGCAATTTACCTTAAAGAAACCCTTAGCGAGTTTTCCCAGTATTCTTACCACTCCCATTCTTAAGCGTAACTTGGTGGGAATTAATAGTCTTTATAAGGTGGCTCGGGTTCGGTCTGAGTATGGAGATTTAAAACAAATTTCCCTCTTGCCCATTGGCCAAGGACTGCCTTATTTAGTTTACCGGATTTATAATACTACAGAAGATCTGGTATTGGCCTATAAGCTTGGGGAAATTGATCAATTTAGTACCAACAACAGCGATGTTTTGACTGAGTTTAAGAACTGGCACAATACCAAAATAACTCCGCAAGTTAATTATCGCCAGATTGTCACTTTGTTTATTAATAATCAAAAAGCTCCATTTGATAACAAAAATCTTCGCTCTGCTCTTGCTTTAGGAGTAGACTATCTTGCGCTTGAGGAGTATGGTGAGCAAGCGCGTTCGCCGATCCTTCCCTTTAGTTGGGCTTATAGTTCAGATATTAAGGAGCTCAACTATGAGCCAGAGATTAGCGCTTCGGTGGTTACTAACAATAGTTTAGGAGACAAACCCCTAATTTTGCAGACCTCTTATGAGCTAGAGCAGATTGCGAAGATTCTCAAATCCTCATTGGAAAAGGCCGGTTTTAAAATTGAGATTCGCTATTTAAGTTATATCCCAACCGATTATGAGCTGTTTTTAACTATTTGGGAACCTCCGATCGATCCCGATCAGTATGTTTTTTGGCATCAAACACAAACTCAAGGGAACTTTAGCAAACTAAAAAATGTGAAGATCGACAAATTTTTAGAGGATGGTCGTGCGGAAATTTCTTTAAGTAAGCGTCGCTTGGTATACGCGAAATTTCAGGAAGTAATGCTGGAGGAGCTTCCGGCGGTCTTCTTGCTTTATCCGGAAAATTTTTTAGTGAGGCGAGGGATATGAAACTTTATGTAATTGGCACTCCAATAGGAAGACTAGATGACATTAGCTTTCATTTTTTGGAAACAGTTGCTGGTCTTGGAGTTTTGGCAGTTGAGGATACTCGCTCAGCGGCTCAGCTACTTCAGCTTTTACAGGCGAAGTATCCTGGATATTCTCTGTGGCCCAAAAAACTACTGAGTTACTATCGGGAGAAAGAGCGGTCGACAAGTTCCGAGGTGTTAGAACTCCTTAAACAGGGAGAGTGCGTTGGTTTGCTTAGTGAAGCGGGTATGCCGGGTGTTTCCGATCCTGGGGCTTATTTGGTGAAGGCGGTGCGCGAGGCGGGCCTAAAAGTAGATTTGGTGGCTGGACCAAGTGCCCCCACGATTGCCCTTAGTCTCTGTGGTTTTGAAAGTGGCCTCACTCTGTTTGTAGGATTTTTGCCAAAATCGAGTTCTAAGTTAACTAATCTTCTGCACTCGGCATTGGAATCTGGTTACTCCAAAAGTCTTAATTTGATTTTTTTTGAAAGCCCTTACCGAATAACCAAAACGGTTGCCAATATTTTTAAAGTCTTTCCACAGGCTCAGCTTTTTTTGGGCAGAGAGTTAACGAAAAAGTTTCAGGAGCTTCTCTGGCTTGACGAGACAAATTTTCAAAAAATCGTACTTTCTGCCAAGGGTGAGTATACCGGCGTCTTAAATTTGAAAATGCTATAATCTCAAAATGACACAGTTAATGACGCAAATAAGGAGTGAGTTGGTGACAGCACAAAAAGCACAGGCCGTCCTTAAAGTTTCCGTCTTGCGTAACTTAATTGCCGAAGCAAAAAACAAGGAGATTGATTTACAGCATGAGCTCACCAATGACGAGCTCTTGGCAGTGATTCGCAAACAGGTTAAGGTATTGGAAGAGGCAAAAAAGATGTTTGCGGATGGGGGCAGAGCGGACTTAGTTGAAGCAAATCAGGCAGAGATTGCTCTATTAGAGGTCTATTTACCCGCAGCGATTGGGGAGGAGGATCTGAAACAAAAGGTGGCGCAAATTATTGGGGCGCATGCAGAGATAACCAATGTTGGTCAGCTTACAGGCTTGGTTATCAGGGAGCTTAAAGACGTAGCCGAGTCAAGCAGGATTGCCGCAATGGTACGCTCCTTAACGGCAAACTAGCAATTTTTAACAAGCAGATTAAGATTAATGTCGGGGTGGCGGAATGGTAGACGCACTAGCATGAGGGGCTAGCGCCTGTATAAGGCGTGGAGGTTCAAGTCCTCTCCCCGACACTTATTTTTTCTTCGCGGTATTTGAAGATTTCTTTAAGAATAATTGTGGCGGCGGCAACAAAGGGAACGGCCAAAATGATTCCCGAAAACCCGGCTAATTTTTGACCAATAATTAGCGATAAGAGAAC
>Ga0172369_10000418_pt1 | contig 63841 bp, 55 predicted proteins | sample LakKiv25m_FD_114539 | JGI IMG/M metagenome (GOLD analysis project Ga0172369, IMG submission 114539) | Freshwater microbial communities from Kabuno Bay, South-Kivu, Congo - kab_022012_11.25m | ecosystem: Environmental > Aquatic > Freshwater > Lake | place: Democratic Republic of the Congo...
AAGTTAGGAGGTGGAATTCGGAGGTTTAATTATGAGGCTTTCCACGCGGTGGTTTCGATACGGCAAAATAACTGTGGAAAGCCTGATGGCAGCCTGATTTATTGTGTGTAGGGTACAGCCCACGTCAGATATTCAATATCTGCACCAGTTCCCGGGCGCGCGCGCGGGAAACGGTGATGGGAACCTGAAGCGTCTTCACGTCGCCGGACAGGTCGGTTTTCAGAAATACATCGTAAGACCCGTCCCCGTTCGGCAGCAGTTGATCAGCGTGCCGGGGTTGGCGCGGATAAATCCCTCGGCGGCCAGGCGCTCATCGAGGCTGTCGATGGTATAGTAGGTGGGGTAGGCGTTTTTCCGGGTGACCAGCATGGTTCGGCGCTGCTGGCGGATGATGCAAATCACATCGAGGGGCTCCAGCAGCCGTATGGTGCCTTCCTCGGCGTCGCGAATCGGCAATTTGCGCTGCAGCGGATGCAGTTGCTGCTGGGAAAGGTGGGCGATCACTTTGCGAATCTCGTCGAGGGCGGATGATTTTTGCTCCAGCGCCCTCTGCATGCGCTCGATGGTCCGCGAGATGCGCTCCATCAGGGTGGATAGATTGCCGACCTTGACAATGTAATCCAGCGCATTCAATTCAAACGCGCGCACGGCGAATTCGTCGAAATTGGTGATAAAGGCGATCAGCGGAGGATTCTCGGTCTGCATGACGCTTTCCGCCACCTCGATACCGCTGAGTTGGGACATGTTGATATCCAGAAAGAGCGCGTCGGGATGAAGCTCTTCGAACATCCGCAGACACTCCAGCCCGTTCGAGGCAATCCCCAGCACCTCGACATCGCCGATCATCTGCAGCGCTTCCTGGATCAATAGCGCGGTTGCTTCTTCATCATCAGCAATAATGACACGAATCACCGGGTGCTCCTTTCCATGCCTCGCGGTCTAATCGACGCGCGGCAATTTGACCACAGTCAACCAGAAGTTATTGATCGATTTAACAACTTCAAGAAACTGCTGCAAGCCAACGGGCTTGGTAATATAACAATTTGCATTAAGATCATAAGCTAGGAGAATATCGCTCTCGGCCGAGGAAGTTGTCAACACCACTACCGGGATGCGCCGCAACAGCTCGTGAGCCTTGATTTCCGCGAGCACTTCACGGCCATCCTTCTTGGGTAAATTCAGGTCGAGTAAAATCAAATCAGGTATGGGAGCATCGGTGTGAGCCCCCTGGCGGTACAGCACGTCCATCGCTTCCTCGCCATCGATGGCAACCGTCAGATTGATAAAAAGCTTATTTTCCTCCAGTGCTTCCATCATCAGGTCCAGATCGCCGGGATTGTCTTCCACTAACAATATTTCAATGGGTTTAGCTGAAGTCGATGTCGTATTCATGCTGATTTTTCTCCTCCCCCGGGCAAGGTGAAATAAAATGTCGATCCCTCGCCGAGCTGCGTCTCAACCCAGATGCGCCCGCCGTGCCGTTCGACGATCTTTTTACAAATTGCAAGTCCTATGCCGGTGCCGGGATAATCCCGGCGGGAATGCAGGCGCTGGAACATGCCGAAAATTCGCTCGGCATATCGAGCGTCGATGCCGATGCCGTTATCACGGACGGCGAGCTGCCATTCCGCGCCGTGCCGTTCCGCCGCAATATGCACGCTGGGCGGCGCCTCGCCATGGAATTTGAGCGCATTGGCAATCAGATTCTGAAACAGTTGGGTAAGCTGGCCCCTGTCCGCCATAACCACCGGCAGCGCATCATGGGTGATTTCGGCGTTCGCTTCGCTGATACTGATCCGCAAGTTCTGCAGGGCAGCCCCCAGCACTTCATCCAGCGCAACCGGTTCCACCGGTTTGCCCTGCGTCCCGACGCGTGAATACATGAGCAGGGCTTCGATCATCTCCTGCATGCGAGTGGCGCCGTCCACCGCATAGGTAATATATTTATGGGCACGCTCGTCCAACTGTCCCTGATATCGCCGGGCAAGCAATTCCATATAGTTCGCTACCATGCGCAGCGGTTCCTGCAGATCATGCGAAGCAATGTAGGCAAAGAGCTGCAATTCCTCATTCGAGCGCGACAAATCGGCAATGATTTGCTTGATCTGCTCGTCGGCGCGCCGCCGTTCGGTCAGATCGCGCGCGATGGTGAGCAGCACCGGATGCCCATCCAATTCGAACACATGCTGGCTCGCTTCCGCGGGGATTAACCGTCCATCGCGGGTGCGATATACCGTGTCATAAATGCGGGACAACGCCGGAAGGGCTGTTTCCTCATCATTGGGCGATTCTTCGATCTCCGATAGGGGCAATCGACACAATTCATCGCGCGAATAATCCAATTCTCGGCAGGCGACGTCATTAACTTCGATATATGCGCCGATTCGATGCCGACCCTCGGCCTGCACGAGGTAATTAACGAATATCATATCATTTCCGCTGTTAAAAAGCAAGCGGTAGCGATTTTCGCTCTGCCAGAGCGCCCGCTGCGCCTGGCGTTGCTCCCACAACAGGGCCAGCGCCCCGGCAGCCACGCGCAGCAGATCATACGTCGCCTCATCCCAGGCATTTTCCGCGCCGCATTGCTCGAAACTGACAAATCCAGTCAGGCGTTCGCCATGCAGCAACGGCAACAGGCAAAACGAGACGACGCCCCGTATCGCCAGTGACGCCACCTCATCAGCGGGGAAGGTGACGGTATCCCCCGCGATCTGCTCGCCGCGGGACAGCGCATCGCGCCAGCGCGGGAAAAGCGTGAAGTCGGACGGCTCCGCGGAGACGCCCGGCGCATGCCAGGCCGCCAGCCGGCGCATTACTGGTTCGGATCCGGAGCCGTTGTCGAAGGTGTAAAGCGATGTCCGGCATGCATATGAGGCGCGGCCCAGCAAACCGAGCACTTCCGTGAAGCAGGTGGCGTCGTCTTCCGATGGCGAAGCGAACAGCAGATGCTGGTGCGCCCGCACCAGCGCCGACAGGTGATGCTCCCGCTCGATAAGCTTCCGCTCTACCTGCTTAAGCGTGGAAATATCCACCAGGCTGGTTACCAGGCGGCGCTTCCCATTCAAGGTGATCGGCGCTATCTCCAGCAACACGGGCAACATGCTGCCGTCCGCCCGTTTGAGTATCTGCTCGCTGCTGCCGGCGGAGAGAATATCGGCAGGTTTATCGGCCTGGATAAAATCAGTACAGGCCATGCCTACCAGCCCGGTCGGCGAGCTTCCGATCAAACGGCAGGCGAATTGATTCGCCTCGATGATGGCGCAGGTTTCCATATCGAGAATCAGCACTCCGGTATTGATGGAATTGAGTATCGTGGTAAGCCGCGCCTCTCCATCCCGCAATGCGGTCAGCGTCTGTTGGTGCGCGGTCTCCAGTTCGGCAAGCATCCGGTGAACCGCATCGGTCAGGTTATCGAATTTGTTATAACTCCGCGCCGGATCGCGGACCGGCAGACTCGATGCCGGATCGCTCCCCTGCCCGATGCGGCTCACGCCCGTCTGCAATGCGGAAAGTGGGCGCAGCACCAGGCGCTCGACCAGCAGCATGATGGAAAGACCGAAACAGGCGCCCAACAGCGTGATGACCAGCAGCAGATAACGCCGGCTCCGCAGGCCATCTTGATAGATGTCGCGGACTGAGGCGAAGCGCAGGAGGAAAGCCGGATCGCCGTTCAAATCGTTAAAGGCCGCATATCCGGCGATCGTTTGCGCATCCAACGGGCAAACGGTGGTATCGGCGAATGTCCGGGAGAGCCGCTTCTGCGTTCGGCGGACGTCATCCGGCGCATCCGCGGCTGCGAATGAATACAGCGCCTGTTCGAGATTGGTCAAGATAGAACAGCGGCCTGTCTCCTCCGCGCCGAAACAGCGGCCTATCAGCAGCGAACCCCGCGACGGAGCACGGGGGTCATCGCCCGCAATGGACCGCATGGCAACCAGCATCGGCCCCCACGGCGCCAGCACGATGCCGGCAACCGCTTTAGGCCGGCGCGCCGGTGTTTCAACGTCGAGCGATCGGTAGCGCGCGAGGGCGGTCATCATTGCCGCGGAGGTTGCGACGACCTTGCGGCTAAGCGGGTCGATGCCGCGGTTGAATACCACCTGACCGGCCGCATCGCGGATAAGGAAAAGATCGAGATCGAATCCAACGATCGTCGAATCCGGCAAACCGGCGCCTGCCGCATTCCCGTTCCGAAGCAAGGCGCGCAGATCATGCCGGCCAGTCCAATACCGGGCAAGTTCATCCAGGTTTTGCACCTCGTCGAGTACGAAAGAATGCGTTCGCCTGGCATCTTTCAGCGTGTGAACGCGCTCCAATTGCAGGTTATCGCGCAGTAGCGTGAGATGGGTACAGGCGAGAATACTGAGGAGCAAGCCCAGCAACGCGATGCTCAGCAGATACAGGGTTTTCGCATGAATTGACATCGATGTGACCGCAATGAAAAGTGCTGAAAAGTCATCCGGAACGATTATCGCCGGTCAAGCCGCCGGTCGCTTAACTGGTTGCAGTTTATTAATGATAACATTTATTGAGATAATTTTCAAAACCGGTAGCCTTGTGCTGGAGGCGCCTCTCCCCCAACCCCTTCCCTGCATTACTAACCCGCGATTTCACGCTAACAGGCGCAGATTTTGTTTTTGGTTGCGGCGTAGCCGCCCCGCGTATGTCATTCGGCGGGGGTGGGAAGCGAAGGCGCCGGAATCAATATCAGGTCGGCGCCGTCGATGAACGCGCCCGCGGGAGGAACGGTGATGGAACGCGAGCAGGGGAGGAAGCGCCTGGCGATCGATTCCGTGGGGGACACGCGCAGGATATATGTGCCAACCGGCACTTTCGCCAACATGAAGAAACCGTCATATTCCGCACGCGTCGATTGCACCACTGCGCCTTTCGCGTCGAGCAGTTCCACCGGCATGCCGGCGGCATACCGCCGGTCCGTGCCATCATCGATTTCGACCGTTCCGGTGATCTCGCCGGTGGATTCGATGGGAAAATCGATATTTAGCACCACGCCGGGCCGCGGGATGAAGCGCACCCCGGGGAGCCGCGGCATCCAGAGCGGATCTTCCAGGGTGCCGAGGGACAGGCTCAGATCGGTGGGCTGGTAAACCCGAAGCCCGGTTATCAGCGCGAAGCCGCGTTCATCGGTCAATATGTCGCTGCTGATTCGATTTACGAAAAAGCCGGCATCCTTGACGGGGGCTTCGCCGTCATCCAGTTTGCCGTTGCAGTTCCAATCGTGGAAGACATGGATCAATACGGCCCCCTGGGTGGCAAGCGAACGTGCGCTGCTCTCCCAACGCCGGGCGGATGTATCGCGCGCAAGGCCGGTGGAAAAGGTAAGCCCGGTAGATAGCGACCCCGCGCCGTCGCAGGCGGCGGAGACGCCGACCGAAATATCCCCGACCGGCTTGCTGTAACTGGCATAGACGCCGATGCGCGAATCGGTCATGCTTTGCCGCAATCCGGCGGTCAGTATGGAACCGCGGATGGGGGTTTCCATGGACAGGTCGATCGCGTCGAGCCGCCGATCCGGTTTCAGTGAATAATTCACGTTTCCTCGCAATGTGAGACGGCGGTAATAACGGCTGGCCAGCAATTCGCCGGTCAGCGTGTCGCCTGCTGAGGCGGCGTCGTGCTCCTGGACATGCCAGTTGAGGTAATGCGAGAATCGCCATTGCCGGAAGTCGAGGGACAGTCGATTGCTCGCTGTGGTGGATATAGTTCCGGAAGCATACTGTTCCCGTTTAAGGTTTACACTCATCGTTTGCATCAACGGCAGCAGAGAGGGGATGCCATCCAGCCGCAACGTCGTTTGCGCGCGCAGCGGATCGCCGGTTGCTGGAAAAAGCGCGCTGCTGAAATCCTCCAGCATGGTATGCTGGAGGAAGACGCTGGTCGGTCCCAGGCGTGTTTGCAGGCCGAGGATTGCCCCGCTGCCCCCGTCGCCGTCCAGCGCCAGATCGCCATAAGTGAACAGGCCATGATAGAAGCCGCGCAACCCCGCGCCGGCGTAATTATGCGTTCCATCAGCGAGGGTGAGGCTGGTTCCGGATAAATCGAGGGTCAGGTTGTCCCGCAGGCCGATCTGCTGCCGGTAGACATAGCGGGCGCCGCCGTCCTCCAGGCGGTTGTATGCAAGCTGGTAATAATGTTCGCCCGACTGAACGAGCGTATCTCCGACCTCGAACCGGTATTCTTCCTCGCGTTTCTCATTGTGCGGTCCGTAAAAGACCAGTCGAAACCGGTTGGAGCCGAACAACAGCGGCACGTCACGAAACTCATAACTGCCATCGCCCTGCTCGCGGAAATAGGCAAGCAGCACATCGTCGCGATATAGCTCGACCTCCCAATTAGTCGGCAAATCCCCCGAAAAGGAGTGGGTATCGAACAGGGTTTGCTGAAAAAGAGGGTAGTTGCTGATCAGCACTCCGGTGCCGGCATCGGAGGAGGCGACCAGCGGCACGTCCGGGGAGGGAGTGTCCAGCAGGGAAATTTGCGCGGCGTGCAGCGGCCCCAGCAGGTTGGCGTCCGTATCGATGCGATTGAGCGTCAAACGCGCGGCAGGCAGCGAATGCCGCTGATCGTAATCGAGGTAAAGCGACGCATTTAAATAGCCGATATCGCCGGTCATCAAGGCGGTATATCTGGCGCTCGTGCCGCCGCCCGAGGTTCCGGTCGCGGTGGTTAGCGATATGTTCTGGTCGATAGTGGGCGAGGAAAAGAACCGGTAAGGATTTGGCACGCGCGGGTATCCAGGATCTGCGGCCGGCAGATAACCGGGCGCCTGCGCCAGGCGTCGCTCGCGCTCCATGCGCTGCTGCATGGGGAGCATTTCGCGCGGCTTGATCGTGATCAGCGCGTTGTTGATGCTGATTGTAAAATCTACCGGCAGCCATTTCGCGAGCGTCATATTGTTGACATAGATATCATTGCGGTGTAATTGCACCTGCACCGGATCTACCGGTTGGCTGTGTCCGGCGATGGTTACTTGTTGAACGGTCAGGTCCAGCTCGAAATCGCGGCGCTTGTCGATGATGAAGCCGACGGCCTTCCCGGCATCCGGATCGACCGTAATACCAAGGCTGAGCAGGCGGCAAATTTCACCGAGCGGAAGGACCAGGCCGGCGGGAGTTATATAGGTATCGATGGTATTGCTCAATATATCGGAGCCCAACTGCACGGCCATGAGCATCAGATCGTCGTCGGACGGCTCCGTGTAGACGAGCGCCGAAGCGTGGGCGGCAGCAGGAATTGCGCTATATCCGTCCCCCCCGGCAAGTAAAAGCAGCAACGCAACCACCGCGCAGGCCAGGAACAAATGATATAAAAACTGCCGCACAACGTATGGTTGCATAATGGAGAGGCACTAGCCGGAATGCATTATGGCAGGTCTTTCGTGTTTTCCGCCAGGAGATCGCCTCCGTCTTCGGGTTTGAGCCGGTAAGTGAAGGTCAGTCGTCCCCCGGCCAGCACGACGCCTTCGGAAGGCGTGAGGGTGATTTGCATCAGTCGCGACGTATTTGGAGTATACACCGCGACGCCGTTTATTCTGCCGACGATCTCTTCCTTTTCGCCCGCGGGCGTGAAGGTGATCGTAATATTTCCATAACAGGACTGGTCGCCGGCCCGATTCAGCTTCGCGGATAGTACCATAGGATCGTCCGCCTTCTCTCCCGGCGCCAATTGGAGGTCGGTGACGCTAACGATGGCCGGCTTCGTTTCGTGGCGGACGATCACCGGAATGGACAGCCCGTAAATCGGCGTTATTTTGATGCCGATGCCGGTGGCCGGTTCGGCGTCGTTATCGCCGGCGGGTTCTACCGCGGGGATCGCTCGAAAGAGCAGATGCGACCGGTATTCGCCCTTTTCGAGATTCGCGGGCAGGCGTAATTGCAGGCGCACGACCTGCGCCACGCGCGATTCAAGGACGACCTGACGCGGGGTAAAACGGACGATATCGTCGGCAAATAACTCGCCGGGCGCTGGTTCATCGATCAGTTTCAACTCGCCGGTATCCGTCATGCGCAAATGGGTGAAAGAAATTCGGTAAGTGGCGGTATCTTTGCCTATATTGAGCAAGGTCAGGGTTGCGCTGCGGGTAGCGCCTTCGAAGACGAGACGGGTGGGCGCGATAAGCAGATCGCCGACCGATTGCGCGCGAGCTATGTTTCCCAAGCCGGCCAGTGCCAGCAAAAAGCCGATGTTCCAGAGGAGGCAGGAGACCGGATGGCGCCCGATCGACGGCAATGAATAGTGCATGATCGTTAACCTCGCCGTTAATAATAACAAAATCACGCAAAAACGTCCAGCGCAATGGTTCAGCGACATTGACAGCTATTTGTACGCGCGCATATAATGCATCCATTATGCGCATTGAGCTAAGCCGGTCAGTGCGTGGACGGAAGGAGTTGAGCAATTAATGGTTACGGTTGAAATCCGCGACGGAGAGTCGCTGGACGGCGCCATTCGCCGCCTGAAACGCCAGGTACAGACCGCGGGCATACTTGAAGAAGCGCGCCGGCATGAACGATACGAAAAGCCCAGCGAACGCCGCCGCCGACTGGCCGCTACTGCCACACGGCGCATGAGACGCAACCAGGCAACCGGAGAATGAACGTTATACAAGGTGGCGCAATCATTGCGCCACCTTGTTTTTGCGATAATTTAGAAAATCCATCCCACCCCTTTCATGCTCCAACGCCACACGAATCCTATCCTTATTGTAAAGTTTTGGTTTTGCGGTATAATTAATGCAGGCCGCTGCAGGGCCGCATTTGAGGAGAGGAGCCATACGTATTTTGCCGAACGTGGAGAGTCCCACGGTCTCCCTGATCGCGGAAACGGATGCATCCGTGAATGTGAACAGGACTATAACCTTTTCGAGTTACGATGAAGCCGTTGCGGTACTTGGTCCCCGCGACGCGCATCTCCGACTTATCGAGCGCGAATTCGACACTACCTTGATCCTTCGCGGTACAACGCTGGAAATCCACGGCAACCCGCATGACGCCGTGCAGATCCGCGGCTTGATCGAAGAGCTGCAGCACATGGCGCGGCGCGGGCATGTTCTCACCGGTCCCGAAGTGGAATATGCCGCCAGGGCGGTACGCAACCGGACAGCCGAAGCCGCGCAGGCCGTCTTTTCCGAAATCGTGTTGACCACGCACCGCGGCAAGCAGATCAAGCCCAAATCTACCCACCAGCGCGAGTATGTCACGACAATGCGCGAACGCGAGCTGGTCTTCTCCATCGGGCCGGCGGGCACCGGCAAAACCTACCTGGCGGTGGCGATGGCGGTGGCGGCATTGAACGCCAAAATGGTCCAGCGCATCATACTTACCCGACCGGCGGTAGAGGCCGGCGAGCGGCTGGGCTTTCTGCCCGGCGATCTGCAGGAAAAGATCAATCCCTATCTCCGCCCGCTGTACGATGCCCTATACGATATGATCGATATGGAGCGCGTGGAGCGCCTGCTGGAGAAGAAGGTCATCGAGGTTGCGCCTCTTGCCTTTATGCGCGGCCGCACGCTGAACGATGCCTTCATCATCATGGACGAGGCGCAAAACACATCGCCGGAGCAGATGAAGATGTTCCTTACGCGCCTCGGTTTCGGCTCGCGCGCGGTGGTAACCGGCGATATCACCCAGATCGACCTGCCCGCGGGCCAGCGCTCCGGACTGATCGAAGTGCGCGCCATACTGGAAGGCGTGCCGGGACTGGCATTCATGAACTTCGACGACTCCGATGTCGTGCGCCATCCGCTGGTGCAGCGGATCGTGAAGGCATATGACATGCACGAAACCGGCGCAAAGGGAACGCGCTCATGAAGCATGCCACCCGGTTGCCGCAATGGCCGCACCCGTTTCGCGGGTTGCCGCACTGGTTTCGCTGGCGCCTGCTGGCAAAACCGGCGCTGCTGCTGTTGACGGCCGGCGTCCTGACAGCGCTGGTGTTCTTCAATCTGGATTATACCCGTATCGGCTCTATCGACGAGCGCTTCCTGGCCGGGTTGCCGGCTCCGCGCGACGTTATTGCCCCGCACAAGCTCGAATGGACGGATTGGGATGAAACCGAGCGGTTGCAGGAAGAAGCCGCCAGCAAGGTGCAAACCAAATATATGCTGGACTCGACCGCCCGTTCCGTTGCCCTCACCGAGCTGGACAACATCTTCGAATTGATCGGCCGCTCTACCCTCACCAGCGCCGATATGGATCGGCTTAGTACCCTGCACATTCCCCAGGAACTGGTCGATGCCACCCGTAATTATCCTTCCGGCGCCTGGGACCGGCTCCGCAACATCGCTCACGATATCCTGGGCGATGTGATGGCGAATCCGATCCATGAAGGAAAAGACGAGCAGAATGCTTATCAGCAGATCGATTCCCTCGCCGCGATGAGCGAAACCGAACCGATTCGCATCCGCATGGTAAGCATCGCAGCCCGCACCGCCTTGCGGCCCGTTTATCGCATGGATAAAGACGCGACCAAACGGCTGCGGGAAGAGGAACGGGATAAAGTATCGCCAATCACCATGACGCTCGAGCAAGGCGATATTATCCTGCATCAGGGGAAAATCGTCTCGAAGAAGGAATTCGATCAGTTAGCCGAGCTGCATCTGCTGGTGCCCACCACGCTGGCGCGCCTGCTGCCGGTGTCGGCATTGTCGCTTTTCGGTTTGATCCTGCTGGGCCTGTACCTGCGCGCCTTCGCCCACCCGATATATGAGAATAACCGCAAGCTCGTTTTGCTCGCCTTGCTCATCATCGCTCCGCTTTGGGCAAGCATGACGCTGGGCGCCGAGACGCTGGGCGCCGGGGGAAACCGCGCCTTCCTGGTTGGCCTGATAGCCGTTCCCGCCGGCATCATGGCTATCGCCGGCTTACTCGGCGCGCCGGTAGCCACCGTTACCGCGATGATGACCGCCATCATCGCCGGACTGACGTCCGACCAGCAATTCCCGATGTCGCTGCTGCTGCTGGGCAGCTCGCTGACCGGCATCATGGCCGTCTCCGCCATCTGGCCGGCCCACCGGACCATTCCCGGCGTGCTATCTCTGGTGGGGGTAAATCTGGGATTGCTCCTTATCCTCGAAGGTCTGCGTCCGGGGGGCGGCTTTCAAGCGATCCTGGCTGATATCGGACCCCTCACCCTGTCGGCCGGGGCCGGCGCCGTCGGCGCCGTCTTCTTCGCCGTCGGCGCCATTTACATGCTGGCGCGCCCCTTCGGCATCACCACGCACTACCGGCTGATGGAGCTGTCGAATCCCAACGAGCCGCTGCTGCGGCGCATGATGATCGAGGCGCCGGGCAGCTACCACTCCAGCGTGATGGTAGCCAATATGGCGGAAGCCGCCGCCGACGCTATCGGCGCCAATCCGCTGTTTACCCGCGTTGCCGCGCTTTATCATGATATCGGCAAGCTGAAAAGGCCCGCCTTCTTCGTGGAAAACCAGGCGCCGCTCGGATTGGAAAATATACATCAGCGCCTGTCTCCCAAGCTTTCCTATCTTATCTTGAACAGCCACGTGCGCGACGGAGTGGAAATGGGCCGCCGCTACAAGCTGCCGGAAGAGGTGATCGCCATCATCAGCGAGCACCACGGCACCACGCTGGCCGCGTATTTTTATCACCGCGCCCTCAATGAAGGAGCGGGGGCGCCGATTTCCGAGCACGAGTTCCGCTATCCGGGTCCCAAGCCGTCCACCCGCGAAGCGGTGGTCGTCATGCTTTCCGACTCGGTGCAGGCCGCGGTGAAGTCGATCAAGGATCCGGTACCGAGTCGAATCGAGAATATGGTAGAAGAGATCATCAACAACCGCCTGGAGGACGGCCAGCTCGAAAATTGCGATATCACCTTGCGCGACCTGCATCGCATCCGCGAGGTTTTCGTGCGCATGCTCTCCGGGTTGTATTCCTATACCCGGATCGAATATCCGGACATCAAGAACGGCGCACGCCCCCCGGCGGATGCTCCCACTCCCCGCTCCGGCAACGGAACGAATACGGCGCGCGTACTTCCCACCGGCGGAACGGCGGATGAGCGAAACGGCGCGCAAAAGGCAAGCTGAATGCCTGCCGCCGCTTTGAGGATAATAATGATATGCCGATATTGATCCAGCGCCGGCACCCGCGACGCGCGCGCATGCGGTTGTTGCGCCTGGCGGTAAAAAAAACCTTATATCAGGAAGGCGTCAACGACCGTTCGGTTGAAATCAGTATTGCATTGGTCGATGACGCGGCGATTCACGCGTTGAATATGGAATATCGCGGAAAGGACGCTCCGACCGACGTGCTGTCGTTTCCGATGGAACAGGATATCGCCGTTCCGGACGTTCCCAGGTTGCTGGGCGATGTCGTGATTTCGGTGGATACGGCGCTTCGCCAGGCGAAAGCCGGTGGGCGGAGCCTCGATGACGAATTGTGTCACCTCGTAATTCACGGGGTACTACACTTGCTGGGATATGATGATGCCACTCCCGAGGGTTTTACGGAAATGGTCCGAAAGGGCGAAGCAGTCCAAGCCGCCGCCGCATCGGATGCATGAAGCCGTGAGCACAATGAGCAATAAGCACCTGGGCGAGAGTTTCTATCACGCATTCGAGGGACTGTCGCATGCCATCTGGACGCAACGGCATGTCCGCGTGCAGCTTATAGTCATCGCGCTGGCACTGCTGCTTTCTTACATGATGCGGCTGGATGCCTTGCGCCTGCTCTTTGTGCTGTCCGCCATCGCGCTGGTGATGATAGCCGAGTTGTTCAATACCGCCATCGAAGTCGTGGTCAATATGATCACCGACAGCTACCATCCGCTGGCAAAGATCGCGAAGGACGTGGCGGCCGCCGGAGTGCTCATCGCCAGCATGTATGCCTTCCTGGTCGGCATCACCGTTTTCTTTCCGGTGCGGCAATTCCGCGATTGGTTGACGAGAACGGAACGTATGCAGCACGTGTCACATCCGGCAGATCTGGCGGTGATAGTCCTGCTGGCGCTCGCCATGGTGTTCATCCTTATCCCTATCTTCAAGGTACGGGTGGGCCACGGCTCGCTGCTGCGCGGCGGCGCCGTCAGCGCACATACCGCGGTAGCTTTTCTGTTGTTCGCCGCTATTGCGGTAAAAAGCAACTTTCAACCACTGATCTCCATCCCGGCCTTCATCCTGGCTATCTTGGTGGCGCAGAGCCGTGTAGAGGGAAAGATTCATACCGTCGCGGAGGTGCTGTGGGGCGCGACGGTGGCGCTTATCGTGATGGCGCTGCTCATGCTGATCAGACCTTGACGCAAACGGCTTTCCTTCATTTCCCGGCCATGCACTCGATCTGGTATACTGCGGAGGTAATCGGGCTTATCCCAAGTAAGGAACGATGGGGCTAAACTCCCTGGACTGGCCTTTCATAATTATATCGGCAGTTTTGCTGCTGTTTTCGGCGCTTTTCTCCGCCGCGGAGATCGGTATTCTGTCCGCGAACCGCTTCCGCGTGCATCAGCTTGCCGAGGACGGTTCTCTGCGCGCCCGACTGCTTGAACGCCTGCTCGAGCAGCCGTCGCGACTACTGACGATGGCCCTCATCCTCATCACCGCCATCAACTATACCAATGAATCGGTGGTGACCTACTGGCTGCACAATATTCACGGATTGCCCGAATGGATGCCTTTCGTCGGGCTGCTGGTGCTGGTACTGATCCTCGCGGAAGTTACGCCTATCAGCTACGCCGCCGCCAATCCGGAAACGGTTTCCATCGGACTGGCCCCGTTGATCGGCACCGGCACGCGGGTGTTGCAGCCGGTAGTGACGGTTTTCACCGCCTTCTCCACTCTGATCGTCCGGCTCCTCGGCGGCGAGCCGCGCCCGCGGCCACTGGTCACCGGCGAGGAAGTGATGACCATCGTCGAGATGGAAACCGAGCGCGGCGTGCTCGAACAGGAAGAACGGGAGCTGATTCACAGCATCTTCGAGTTCAGCGACACCGTCGTCCGCGAAATCATGCGTCCGCGCATCGACATCGTGGCGGTCAACGAGACCGCCAGCATCAGCGACGCCATCGATTTGTGCGTCACCCATCATTTCAGCCGCCTTCCAGTCTACCAGGGCAACCTGGATCACATCATCGGCCTGGTGCATGCCAAGGACCTGCTGCCCAACCAGATTCGCGGCGAGTTGGACGCGCCAGTGCGCGCCGTTATGCGTCCCGCCACCTTCGTGCCGGAAACGAAACGCATCAGTGAATTGCTGCGCGAGCTTCGTGAATCCAAGCAGACCCTCGCCGTGGTACTGGACGAATACGGCGGAACCGCGGGACTGGTCACGGTGGAGGATCTGCTGGAGGAGATCGTCGGCGAGATATACGATGAATACGACGTGGTGCAGGCGCTGGTCGAATGGCTGGACCCGCGTACGGTGGTGGTGGAAGGCAAGCTGACCATCGATGAGGTGGAACACCTGCTCGACCACGAGCTGCCCCACGGCGAATACGATACCATCGGCGGATTTCTCTACAGTTATTTCGGCGACGTTCCCGCACTCGGCGAACAGTTCGAGGTCGATGATTATCAGTTTTCCGTGGAGAGCCTGGATGGACATCGCATAACAAAAGTTCGCATCGTGTTGCCGCCCGAAAATGAAACGATGAAGCAGTGAGATTGATGCCTGACTGGATCTACATAACCGGGGTTCTGCTCTCGATAGCGGGATTGGCGCTGGTCAGTTTGATGGAAGCATCGCTGGTCAGTGTCAACCGCATTCGTATGCGCCAACTGGCGGAGGAAGGCCATCCCACCGCGGCGCTGGTGGAAAGGCTGATCCGCGAGCCGCAGGAGCTGCTGGTGACCTTCATCGTGCTTATCAACGGCTTTGTACTGCTGGCGGCAAACCTTACTACCGTCTTCGCGCGCGCGACGTGGAACGAAACGGCCGTGATATGGGCCAATCTCCTTGTGCTCGCCGGCCTGCTCGTTTTCGGTGAAATCACCCCGAAAACGATCAGCATCCACTTTGCCGAGTCGATTGCCTTGCATTCCGCGCGGCTGGTTTACTTCATGACGGTGGTGTTGCTTCCACTGGCAATACTGTTTAACGCGCTGGGTAAAGGCCTGCTTTATGTGCTGGTGGGGTTGCGCATCCTGCCGGGCCGAGTGCATGCGGTGCCTACCGCCTACAGCGAAGAAGACATCAAGGAACTGATCACCGTCGGCGAGCAAAGCGGTGAAGTGGAGACCACCGAGCGCGAAATGATCCACGGCGTCATCGAGTTCTCCGACACCACCGCTCGCGAAATAATGGTGCCGCGCACCGATCTGGTAGCCATCGAAGCGGATGTTGCGCTGGAAGAAGCAGTAGAGAACTTCATGAACTCCGGCCATTCCCGCATCCCGGTATACGACGACTCGATGGACGATATCCTCGGCATCCTTTATCTGAAAGATATCCTCATCCGCCTGAAGGCGGAAAAGAACGGACAGCCAACCATTCGCGAATTGCTGCGCCCGGCGTTCTTTGTCCCCGAAAGCAAGAAAAGCGACGAGTTGCTGCGCGAGCTGCAGCGCCGCCGCGTGCACATGGCCATAGTGGTGGACGAATACGGCGGCACTGCCGGCATCATCACCATCGAAGACCTGCTCGAAGAGATCGTCGGCGACATCATCGACGAATACGACACCGAGCGCCTGGAGGTGGTGAAGATGACCGACGGAACCGTCCTCGTTGAAGGCCGCGCCAGCCTGGACAAGATCGAGGAAACCTTCGACATCGAGATCCCCGAGGAGAGCACCGAGGCGGAAACGATCAGCGGCCTGGTGACGGAAATCCTGGGCCGTATTCCCGAGGTGGACGACGTGGTAACGGTACAGGGGATCCGTTTCACCGTGCTGGAAGTCAGCCACAACCGCGCCGAGCGGTTGCGCGCGGTGGCACTCCCGCCGGAAGAGATTCCGCCGGAGTAGGGAACACCCTCCGTGGCGTTCCCTACAGATGAATCAGTTATCGCACGGAGGACGGCGGATTCGTCGACATGCCCTTCATCATGTCTTTCATCGCGTCTTCCATACTCGTGACCTTCATGTCCGCCGGCAGCGCGAATTCGCTATCTTTCACCTGGTTGATCCTGTCATAAGAGAAGGTGACTTCTTCCTTCTTTACCTCCGCGTTTCCTTTGGCTGATGGATCCGGGGGGCTGTTCGGCATTCCGGCAGCCTTGCGTACCAGGCCATATTTGTCGTCGATATACAGGCGCTCGACGAGACCTTTCGATCCTTCTGCCGGTTCGAAGACCCAGCACTTAACTCCGTTGACCTTCTCGGACTTTTTGCTGACCGACTTTTCCGTAAGGCCGGCCGCGAGCATATTGGTGAAATCCATGTCCGCAAGATCGTAGGATCCCGTTTTGTCCATCGGCATGAGCATGGCCGTATGCTTGGTGGTGTCACCGATATACATATTTTTCTTCTCGAAATCCATTAGCATAAAGCCATTAGGCATCTCCGATTTCATTTTGCTCATTTTGCCGTTTTTCATCAGCACGAGCATTGTCATTGGCTTTTGCCGAGTCGGCGCATTTAAAGCTCCCTGATAACTGCTGACTTTTGCGCGCTTGCTCAGCAATTCGCCGTAGGTGCGCTGCCCGCAGCCGGAAAGCACCAGCATACTCACCGGCAATACGAGAAGCAGTAAAATTCCGTAGCGCATGGCCCGATCCTCCTTTTTCGGGGATAGTGGAAATGGTTGCATGAATGCCCTTGCGGGCTTCATTACCGGCAATGATATTACTAAAAGGTAGAATAGGCAAGTAAGCGGCAAGGAATTATTAAATTATTTAGAGCAAGTGTTTGCCGACTCCACGGTTCCGGTGTATACTCATACCGGAGTGAGATGGCGTGAGCTACCTTAAACGACTGGAAACGCTGAACGGCGGCCCGCTGCGCGAGCGACCGGCGGAAGTCGATGTCGAGGCGATCCGGCGGACGTTGCGACGTCCCAACCAGAAGCCGGTCGAGACCATCCGCAGCCCGCGCGACTTGCCGCGTCCCGTGGTGCAGGCGCCTGCCTATATCCCTTCTTACGAGCATGTCGAGTTGGAGAAGGCGGTCGATGGCGCAACAATCCGGGTGCCCGAGCACGGCGAAGCCTTCCTCATCACCCGCGCGCTGCATGACATGGAAGAAGATTTCACGCTGGTCCGCAAGGAGTTCCGCCGCGCGTTTGCCGGTGAAAACGGTCTGCGCGCCCGCATCGCACGCGCCTGCCGGCAGGCGGATTGGGCGCCGGAAGATCTTATTTTCGTAGACCTCGAGACCACTGGCCTCGGGCATTCGCCGCTGTTCCTCATCGGCGCCATGATGCTGGAAGATGACGACCTGGTCGTCCGCCAGTACCTGGCGCGACATTACGGCGAGGAATCGGCGGTCACCCACCTCTTTCAGGAGGAAGCGCGCGGCAAGCAACTGCTGGTCTCCTTCAACGGCAAAAGCTTCGACTACCCCTATCTGCGCGCCCGCGCCGCCGCCAACGCCGTGCCCTGGTCGTTGAAGATGGACCACTTCGACCTGCTGCACGAGTGCCGGCGCGCCTGGCGGCATATGCTGCCCAACTGCCGCCTGCAGACGCTGGAGCAGTGCATCTGCGGCCACCCGCCCCGCCTGGGCGATATCCCCGGCGCGCGCATTCCGGACGCCTACCACGACTACGTCCGCACCGCCAACGCCGCCGAGTTGGTGCGCATAATCCGCCATAATATGCTCGACCTGATTACGCTGGCCGAATTAATGAGCCGCCTGCCGCCCGTTGAATAGCCTGGGAGCGCGGACCACGATCAGCCAGGATAGATGATCTTCTGAGTCCGCGCGTATCTTTCTTTACGTCCTTTGCGTCCTTTGCGTGAAACAACTCGATGGATTTCACCCAGTTTTTAACCGATATACAGGCCGACCCCTCATACGCCGGGCAGATCGTTTACATTCGCGAATCCCCGGCGCGGGAGGCGCAATTCGCCTCCACCCAACTCTCTTCCGCCGTCGAAGCCATGCTCAAATCCCGCGGCATCGATCAACTATATACCCACCAGGCGCAAGCGCTCGAAGCCGTGCGCGAAGGCAACAACATCGTCATTGCTACCGGCACCGCCTCCGGCAAATCCCTCTGCTATACCGCTCCACTGATCGACATGCTGGCGGGAGATCAGGCGGCGACCGCGCTCCTCCTCTTCCCCACCAAGGCGCTCACGCAGGATCAGTTTCAGCGCTTCAATGAAGCGCTGAATAAGGTGGGCATCGACGCATCGGCGGGCGTCTATGACGGCGACACCCCATCCAACCTGCGGCGAAAGCTGCGGGACGCCGGGCGGGTCATTTTCACCAACCCGGACATGCTGCATGCCGGCCTGCTGCCACAGCACACGCGCTGGGCGCAATTCCTGGCGCGGCTGCGCTACCTGGTGATCGATGAGTTGCACGTCTACAACGGCATCTTCGGCTCCAACGCCGCCAACCTCTTCCGCCGTTTCTTCCGCCTCTGCCGGCATTATGGGGCGTCGCCGCAAATCATCACCTGCTCGGCCACCATCGGCAACCCGGGCGAGCTGGCGGAGCGGCTGACCGGGCAGCCCTTCCAGGTCATCGACGACGACGGCAGCCCGCGCGGCAAGCGCACCTACGTCTTCTGGAACCCGCCCCGCCTGCGCGGCAGCGCCTGGCGCTCGCGCCGCAGCGCCAACGTGGAGGCGCACGAGCTGATGGCCATGCTGGTGCAGCACGACGTGCGCACCATCACCTTTTCCAAGGCGAAGATGACGGCGGAGATGATCCACCGCTATGTCTGCGAAAAGCTGCAGGCGACCACTCCGCAGCTCGCGAAGGCCATCAGCCCCTATCGCGGCGGCTACCTGCCGGAGGAGCGGCGGGAGATCGAGCGCAAGCTCTTCAGCGGCGAATTGATGGGCGTCAGCGCCACCCGCGCGCTGGAGCTGGGCATCGACGTCGGCGGATTGGACGCCAGCCTGCTGGTCGGCTATCCCGGCAATCTCGCCTCCTTCTTCCAGCAGGCGGGCCGCGCCGGGAGGGCGACGGACGACGCGCTGGTGGTGCTGGTCGGGCTGGACACGCCGGTCAACCAGTACGTGATGAGCAATCCGGAGTACCTGTTCGGCCGGCCGATCGAACAGGCGATCATCGACCCGGACAATCCCTTCGTCGTCACCGGCCACCTGCGTTGCGCGGCGCACGAGATGGCGCTGCCGGACGCGGAAACGCCGCTCTTCGGACCGCACGCGGAGATGGCGCTGGGCATCCTGCAGGACAACCTGAAGGTCAGGCATATCGGCGGCTGCTGGTACCACACGGCGAAGGAACTGCCGCAGCACGAAATCTCCCTGCGCAGCGCCTCCAACGCCAACGTGACCATCGAGGACGTAGACACCGGCCTGATCATCGGCGAGCTGGACAAGTTCGACGCGCCGCCCATCCTCCACCCCGAGGCCATTTACATGCACCAGAGCGACACTTACCGCGTGCTCTCGCTGGACCTGGAGCGAATGCTCTGCCGCGTGACAAAGGTGGAGACAGATTACTACACGCAGCCACTGGGCGGCACCGACGTGCACCACGTGGACGCCCCCCTGCGCGAGAAACCTTTCGGCAGCGGGCGGGCTTACTGGGGCGAGGTGACCACCCACTTCCGCAACTGGGGCTATGAGAAGGTGCGTTTTTACGAGTTGGACGCCATCTCGCGCCACGGGGTCGATCTGCCCCATTACGAGTTGCAGACCATGGCCGTGTGGATCGTGCCGCCGGAGCCGTTGATGCGGAAGGTGGTGGAAACCGGGCTGGACGCCTTCAACGGCCTGCGCGGCATCGGCTACGCGGCGCGCATGATCCTGCCGCTCTTCATCACCTGCGACACCATGGATTTCTCGCACACCGTGGGCAGCGTAAACTCGCCATGGAACGCCGTCTTCATCTACGAGCGCTACCCGCACGGCCTGGGCTTCACGCAGAAGGCATATGATTTGCTTCACCTTATTCTGCCCGCGGCATTGCGGACAATCGAGGACTGTCCATGCGAGGACGGCTGCCCCTGTTGCGTGGGCAAGCCCCTGCGCGGCGAATTGACGTGGAATCCGGAGCGCGGCGAAGGCGCCATCCCCAGCAAGTCGGCGGCGAAGATGATCCTGCACGGCCTGCTTGCGGAAGGCGAGACATTTACCGACGACACCTCCCCCTTCCACCTCGATCACGCCGTCCGCCGCCGCCTGGAGCGCATGCGCGAGCCGCAGACCCCCCACCCCATCGAGCCACGGCCGGCCACGGAATACCCCGATGCGGAAGCTGAAAAAACACTGGCCAAACCTGACGTCGCCCACCGCCTCGAAAAGCGCCGCGACTTCGCCCGCGAGCTCCGCAAGCGCATCGCCGAACGCAACAACACCATCTTCACCGGAGAACGCTCAGCGGAATCCCAGCGCCCGCCCGCCATGAATCCACGCGGCGGCGTAGCCAGGCCGACCGACTTCCCCACCCGCCCGCCGGTGCGGCAGGAAACCGAGCCGACGCAACCGAAAGAGCTGGGCGACTCCCTCGCCGCCCGCGCGCGGAAATTGAAAAAGCAGCGGGACGGCGAATAACTCTGGGAGCGCTTCCGCGCGGATGCGGAAGCCAATCCCATAGCCATGGGTTGCACGATTACCAATAAAGTGGATATTTTTCCTTATAGCCGGAGAAGTAGTTCAGGGACAAAGTATCGTGGTACTAAAGACCCAGTAAGCCTCACAAGCATGATGAATCGAAAGGTTTACCGGGGTAAGAGAAGGCTTTTCGAGCATGAGCATGAGCACGAGTCTGGCTCATGTTGCGACAGGCTGTTGGTTCACGAGGCGGTATCGGAAGTAACGGTATCCTGATACTGACCATCATTTATCCCGTCGCCGTGGAACGGTCACCAGCTCGATTCCCTTGCCGTTGCCCAGGTTGCGGGTATACTGCTTATCGGTCGCGTTGTTCCAGTGCTCGTGCACTCCCAGCGAGACTTTCAGCGGCTTCCCGTCGCCGTCCGGATCGTAGACGGTGCCGGAAGGCGGGTGCGGGATGAGCGCCGCCTCGTGCAGGTAATTGTCCGCCGCCGGCGCGATGGTCGCATCCTCGGCGGACAGGAAGTCCAGCGCCACCGAATCGATGGCCACCGGATCCTGCGAGGCGAAAAAGCTGGAGGGCCAGTCGTTGTTGAAGGGGGCGATTTGCCACTTCCGCGGCATGGAGAAGGGTTCTTGGCCGTACCACCAGCCGCCCCACAGCCCGTCCACCAGATACAGGAAGGTCTTCCCGCCCATGTCCGGATGCCCCATGTATTCGATATACGGGTTGTAATCGCCCATCTCCTGGTGACCGGATGCCGGCCGCCAGGCGAGCTCGTGTAAATAGGTGGGGTTGCGGCACAGCGACCCGAAATGATTCTTCCCGCACACGGTGATGCCGATTAAGGTTTTCTTCAAAATGGCGAAGTTGATCATGTAGCCCGCGTCGAGGTAGAAGGTCGGCAACCGGTCGCTCACCGCCTCTCCCGCCGCGTTGCGCTTGCCGTAGAATATCACAGGTTTGTCGGACGGCAGCGACTTTTCGCGTCCGGCATACCCCTGCACATCGACAAAATGTACCTCGGGGAATTCGCCGTGCAGGCGATTCCAGAACTTGTCGTTCCAATACCGGATCGGGTCGGAGATGTAGATGTCCCGCTGCGGAACTTTGCCCGGCCCGGTCAACTGCCGCAGCAGCGCCTTGACGGCGTGCGGCGTCATGTCCGGGTCATTGTCACGCTCGCGCGAATACATCTCCGGATCGTCGATCAGGTCGACGAGGTTCCACTTGGGGTGATTCCAGTCGAGCGAAGTGTTCAGGTTCACCTTGATGGCGATCTTCTCGCCCGGCCGGTAGCCGCGGGCGCCGCGACCGCGGGCGGCATTGTGTGCGCGGAAGAGCGCGTTCCATGCCGCGGCGTCGGTTGCCTTACCCGCCAGCCCGCGGATAACGCCGCCCATCATCGCGTCGATGACGCCCTGGTCGTTGTGCTCGTCGTCCCAGAAGTAGCCGGTGGAACAGTCCCACTTCACCTCGCCCTGGGTGGCGTCCGGGTCCCAAACCCACGACACCCTGCCGGGATGCAGCCCCCGCCCCTTGCCGAGCGGCGCGTTGCGCGCTTCGGTGGGAGTGAAGCCGTGCGCCGCGCCCAGCGGCGCGCGCGCCAGCGTCGCCCAGGCGGCCGCGATACCGATCAGCAGGCAGAGGCCGGCGAGCGCGTAGCGCGCCCGCCGCAGGTACGTCCAGCTCCGGCGGAAAGCCAGCGCCGCGCTAACCCCCAGCAGCCAGACCACGAAGCCGGATGCCAGCGGCGCCGCCACCCGCATGCACGGATACAGCGCGCGGCCCGGTTTGGGAATAACGCGCAGCAAAAACCAGCAGAGCGAACCGAGCCCGAGCAGTATGAATGCCGGCGCGCGCCACCCGAACCGCGGGTGAGGCCGCCGGCGGAACCGCCGCCCGGTCTTCGGACAGCTGAAATAATCGGCATCGTCGGTATACTCGGTAGTCATGTTCATCCCCCTGCACATCGAATGGCCGGCAACCAACCCTAATAATACCACAGTCCGTCAGCCGGCCCAACCGGGAAAAGAGGTGTTGGATACACGATTCATGGATAATATGTTGTATCCGTTGATAATCCGGGTTGAGCAATCCGCTCCTCACCTCGAATAAATCGAACAGTTATTTTTTCACGTGAAACAAGCACAATCCAATATAAAACAATACCTTTTCCATTCTGCCAACCATCCATTCTTCCAGCCCCAAAGAACGGGGATCTGCATTACCGCACCGGCGTCAGCGTCGCGGCGAAAATGCAGATTTGCGGTTGTTGCGGGAGCACGAGGGCGGCGAGGGTGCTATTCGGATCGAGGGGGACGCGGTAGGCGAAGACGGCGCCGGGCCAGTCCCAGTCGTCGCCGCGGAGGGTACGGAGGTAGCGGGTGCGGAGGAGCAGCGGTTCGCCGTATTGCGGCTCGACGAGCCAGTGGGACATGTTCACCGACACCTTTTCTTCCTCGCCGCCGGCGTAGCGGATCGTCAGCTCGCATGGTTCGTTGTTATAAGTGTTCATCGCCGCCAGGTAGAGGGCGGTAGCGTTGACGGGGGGGAGGGCGATCTGCTGCCCGGCGGCGCGGACCACGGGAGTGCGGCCATCGCGCGCGGGGGGGAGGAAGAAAGGGACGTCGCGGAATTCCGGCGCTGCGGCCTCGCCGCGCGCGTAGCCGGCGTGATAGCCGTAGGGGGAGAGAGTGGCGTCGGGGAGGAACTCCTCCAGCGGGAAGAGATCGCCGCGGCCATCGAGCCCGGCGCCTATCTGCAGCGCGGCGGACTGTGCGCCGAAATCGCGCGGCGCGAAGGCGGCGGAGAGATCGACCTGGTAGAAGAGCTCATTGCGCAGCGCCGTCGCGCGCACGGGACTTGCCTGCTGGGTGGGGTTCATGGTGAGAGTCACGGGCCGGTTCCCGCTGGTTATGCCGAAGACACAACGGCGCGGCCCGGCTCCAGCGGGCAGCGGCAGCATGATACGCTCCGCGGCGGCGCTGTTCGCCTTAATCCCCTGTTCGAGGGGAATGCCGCCGCCGCCGTCCGGCAGCGGGCGCCCGTCCCAGTAAAGCCACTGATATGTAATCGCCACTTCGCCGGCTGGCCAGTCGGTCTGTCCCTCGTTGCGCAGCGCCACCGGCACCTCGACCGCCTTTTCTCCTCCGGCAATGCGCTCGGGCAAGCCGACATCGAGCAGCATGCCGCGCAGGTCGTCCTCGACCACCCTGACCAGCGCGGCGTGCGCCGGCAGGAAGGGGTCGCCGGCGCGGGACATTTCGACGCGAACCTGATACCAGCCGGGGCGCTCGGGCGCGGGCGGCAGCGCGCCGGCGAACTTGCCGATCTCGCCGGCCACGATATCGCCCTTCGCGGCCAGCGCGCTTTCGCCGGGGAGCGGCTTGCCGTCCGTATCGGCCCACACCGCGCGAAAGGCGAGGCGGGCTTTGCGATCGATCCCCTTATCTGGGAAGCGCAGCGCCAGCGAGATGGGCGCCGCCATGCCCGACACCGCCGTTTGCGGCGTTTCGCACTCCGCCGCCAGGGCCAGCTCGCTGCCTTCGCCGAGGGTAACGTGGGAGGAGACCGTCCACACGGTGCTCGCCAGCAGCGGCAGATTGATTTGCGCAATTTTATTGCGACGGAAATCCAGGCAGAGGGTATATTCGCCCGCCGGCAGCGCCTTCTTGCCTTGCACGGTGGGCAGCACGAAGCGCAGGCGGGCGGTGGCCAGCTCGAGGAGGGCGATGTTCTCGGTGGCGATGCCTTTTGCCACCTGGCGATCGTCGCGGAGGAGGCGGTACTCGACGCGGAAGCCTTCGCGGGCGGCCATGCGCTCCATACCGCCGTTCTTGACGATCATATCCACCGGATAACGCCTGCCGGCAGCGAGCACGGCGGGCAGGTTCTGGCGCAACACGCGAACGCCGAACTCGCGGCCCTTGATGAGCTCGATGGTGTGCAGGCGGGTAGCATCGCGATACTCGACGCCGAAGCGGCGGGAAGGGGCAATCTCCGTGCCGGCGGCGAATTCGTTCCAACTGCGGATGAGGATGAAATCCGGGCGCGCGGTTTTTACCTTCAGCCAGCAATTGCGGTAAAACTCCCCGGCGCGCCGCGAGACAAAGCCATCCCGTCCGGCGTCCATCCCCGGGGCGATAAGCGCCGTCCGCATGGGACCATCGCCCATCTGCACGCCGGCCGCGGGGTCCCAGGAGCAGCGGGCCAGCACGCCTTCGACATCCTTCGCACCCGGCCAGGCGGCGTCCAGCAGCCAGCCCACCGGCATTCCCCACTGGCGGCGCAGGGTGAGGCCGAGCAGGTTGAGCGGCGGGTAGGCGTTTACCTGGCCGGTGGAGGCGGCGCAGGCCACCGGGTAGCACCACCGCCCATCCCCGTTCGGCGCCATGAGGCGGAACTGCGGCGGGATGAGCAGGTAAAAATCGTCGAGTGCCTGCTGGGCAAGGGCGGGGTTGGCGCCGTCGCGGATGTCGAGGATGGGCATCAGCAGCGGGGTATCGGTAAAGAATTCCGCCGAATTCGCCTTGTCGTAATCGGCCAGCGCGCTCGCCAGCGCTGCCAGGCGCGCGCGGGTCGCTTCCGGCGCGTCGCCGCCGACCGGCAGCACCACGGCCAGCGCGTCGATGCCGGCGCGGCGAATGTCGCGGAGCTGGCGCATATGGTAGAGCGGAGTGTCCGGCCCCAATCCGGGGACATCGGGTTCGAGGGGCTGATGGGAAGCGGGTCCGGGAGCCGGGTTGAGGGTGTACCAGACAGCAACCAGGCTGACCGCCTGCCGGCCCGGCGCGGGGGCGACGGCCACGGCGCCCTCCCGGCGGGGAATGATGCAGACGCCGGCGGTCATCCATTCGAAACCCTCCAGCTTGCCGTCCATGGCGGGCGCTCCCTGAATGAGGGTGGCGGAGGCGAGGGGCTCGCGGCTGACGGTCGGCTGCAGGTTCTGCGTGAACTGCAGGCGTCCCCAGCGGGCCGGGTGATCCAGGTCCGCCTCTTCCAGCGCCGGCGGCCAGCAGGAGACGGACTGCGTTTCACCCTGCGAGTAACAGGCCAGCGCGAAGCCGATAGCGGGCAGCTCGTCGATCTTCTGATCGCGGATGGGCGGCAGTGCGCGCAGCAGTTCCCATGCCAGCGCAAGCTCCGCCTGGTAGCCTTTATCGGGTTTCGCGGGATCGTTGATTTTGCCGTTCACCTGCACGCCGTAGCGGATGGTGCCGTAACGGGAGGGGATGAACCAGGCGGGATCGTCGGTCCAGGCGCCGTCCATACCGCGCTGCGCCGCCACACCGCCGGCGGCGCTGATGATTATCCGCACGCATTTTTCGTTGAGCGCGTCGCCATCCGTGGGGTCCAGGTCTAGGTAGACGGCGACCGCGTCGTCCAGCCAAGCCTGGCTGCCGGCGGCGGTTTGATCGCCGACCACCATCGGATCGTCAGCCTGGAAGGAGAGATAGAGCGCTGCGGGCGACCAGGCGGTATGGACGACGACGCGGCCCGCATCCGCCTCATCAGCCGCGCGGGCCGTAAAAGGGAGAAACACCGCCAGCACGGCAATCAACAGGATGGCTAAACGCATGGATCACTCATTCGGCAGGACGGGGGTTAAAACCTTTTTTGAGGGGGTGGGGGTGTGGGAGCATAGGCGTTAAGATAAGAAAATGAAAAATGCAAAATGAAAAATGGCTTGCTGTCCGAGTATACAGTGCATGTAGAAGAATATCTGTCCCTGGTTTTTAGGCAGAATTTTGCATTTTGCATTTTCATTTTTCATTAAATGACTTCTTATCTTAACGCTTATGCCCTCTCCTCTTCACCCCACACCCCCACACCCTTCCCCCGGCAGGTCTTCTGGGTTGTCTACGTTCAGCTCGCCGCGTTCGGCTTCTTCGTGAAAGGCGGCGATGAGGCGGCGGGCGCGTTCCTCGTCTTTTGGGCGGACCTGGAGCCGGCTGTGCAGCGCCTGCTGTTTCACCGTTTCGAACCAGGGCGCTTCGAGCTGGCGCTCGACCACGTCGATGCCCGCCTCTTCCAGCATGGTCCGGTAGAGCAGCGCCTGCACTTCATCGATCGCGTCGAATACGGCGACCAGATTTTCGTTTTGCATGACCGATCCTTTCGCCGCCCGCACATACCGAGCCGACAGGTTATGGTACAATACCGAGTATATCCGGAGCGTCCCGGCGCGTAAAGGCCGGGAGCCGACCAATAGCTGTCGAGGGGAGAAATGCCGGACATTCTCGCCCAGTTGTCGAGCTGGGGCCTGGTGCTGGTGAAGTTGATCGTCGCCACCTTTTGCGGCGGGGTGGTGGGGTACGAGCGCGAGCGGTACGATCATCCGGCCGGTTTCCGCACGCATGTGCTGGTGTGCGTGGGCGCGGCGGTCTTCATGATGGTGTCGGTGACGGTGGCGGGCGAGCGGTTCGATCCGGGACGCATCGCCGCGCAGGTGGCCAGCGGCATCGGCTTTCTGGGCGCGGGCACCATCATCAAGCAGGGCAGCATCGTGCGCGGATTGACCACCGCCGCCAGCCTGTGGGCGGTGGCCGGCATCGGCCTGGCTGCCGGTTATAACACCGCCACGCTGGCCATCGCACTACTCGGTACGCTGGTGGTGCTCGGTACGCTGTATGCGTTGAAGTGGATCGAATACACTATCGAGCGGCGGCGCAGCTTCACGCTGACACTGGTTCTATCCGAGCCGCGCCGGCAGCTCGAATGGATCCGGTCAACGCTGGTCTCGGAAGGCCTCGATGTAGCAGGCATGACCATTCAGGAGGGCATCGGCGGACCGATCGAGGTTGTCTTCGAGGGATATTCCTCCAACCGGGAAAAACTGGAGCGCGCGATAGATGCCGTTTCGCGGCATGAAGCGGTGCGCGGGGTGAAATGGGAATATCGGTAGAGTCTGTCCTAACAAACCCATTAATACAGGCTTTCAATCAGGCCTACCACTCATGCGGCGAAGTACCGCCGCGGAGGTGGTCTCGATACGGCAACAGAACTATGGAAAGAATCGATCAGCTTACCTGCCTACTCAACCACCGGACTAACCTTGCCTGGTTTAGCATATTTGTAATCCAGTGCTCACGCAAATACGTGACATCAGCGCACGAGGGAATAGCCCAATCCCACAATGACGAACATCAGCAGGAAGTTGATGACAATCACCAGGGAAGGATAACGTTCGACGGACAACACCCAGGACATGAACGCGCCCAGCACGCCGAAAATGATCAACTGCGAGATGAATTGGCCGAGATACGCCGGATCGCGCCACGGCAGGATGAACAACATGGCAATCGGCATGCTGAGCAGCAGACCCAACTCGGCGGCGACGACGGCCAGCAGCATCAACGGCAATCGCGGTTTGATGACGGTGAGGATGTTGTAGACAAAGATGGCGACCAGCGCGGCGCCTCCCCAGAACGGCCACAGCGGCCAGGTTCTGAAGATGAACTTTGCCGCAAGCAGCACTATCACGCCCACCATCAGCGCGGCCGCGAGGTAAGGCTGTTCGGCCCGTTCGCGACGCCGGGGTAGATCGAAGGTTGCATATTCCGGGTCATCTGGACTCAACGACATAATATCGCCATACGGATTGACGTTCATCATGCACACGGTAGCGCATTCGGGATGAAAACGTCAATATACGACTAAAAACCTCTTTATTATCCGTCTGCCGGCGTCTCTCCTTCCCCCGGCGCTTGCCGGGTCAGCTTTTCGATTTGCCGCGCTGCCACCTCGTCATCCGGATGTTCCGTCAGCAGGGACTGCCAGAAGGCCAGGGCCTCCGCGGTCTTGCTCAGTTTTTCCAGGCAGTGACCGTAAAGATGGCTTTCCGGCGGTTTCGCGCCGAAGCGGATCGACTTTTCCAGGTAAGGCAAGGCCGCCGTGTAATCGCGGCGGGTGAAATAGTAATAACTTCCGACGGTGAAATAACCTGCGGGATCGGTCGGATTATTTTCCAGCATGCGCGAGTAATACTCCATCGCGCGGTCTACCTGATTGGTGCTCCACAGCAGCCACGCGGCGTTGGTATAGGGTTCGACATCATCCGGGCGTAAGGCGATCATGCGGTCGAGCGCGGCCACGGCCTTCTCCCACTCGCCGGAATGGAAATATTCGTCGGAAAAGGCCTGGTTGACCGTTAACAGCAGCCGCACCGCCCGGTCGGACGCGGCGCGTGCTTCCTCCACGGTAAGCGGCGCGGCCCGCGCTAGGCCGGCCAGTCCACCGGCAAGCGCCAGCGCCAACAGCATGCGTATCATGCGTGCTTCTCCCTTCACGACATTCCGTCAATAACTGGTTATACCCGTTAATATACCTGTCGGTCAAGGCCGGTACACGTCATGTGGGTAGGAAATGCGGCCAATTGTTAGAGATGGGAAGCGGGTCGCGGAATCCGGCATTCTGAGGTATCATGGTAAGCATCCTCTTTCTCAAGGAGCAGTCGATGAGTCGTATTTGTTTCGGTCGCTTGCTGGCGTTCGCCATCTGCATCATTTTCAGCGCCTCCCTGATCCGGGCGGAGGGGACGCCGCTTTTCCACCCGCGCACGCTGCTGGGCGGTGAATACTGGGGTACGACGCCCAAGGAGGGGTACCTGGACTACCTGGCTGCGGTGAAACCGGATCTCATTCACGGCGCGCTGCTGGGTCCGGAGTTGTGCAGCTCGGTATATGGAGCGGGGAAGCTGACGGGAATCACCCCGGTATACCCGCCGGTGGGCACGGTGAAGGAGTACCTGGCCTGGTGGAAAAATTTCAACGCGGAGGCGCACCAGCGCGGCGTTAAGGTGCAGGCAACCTTCTCGCTGACCTATGTGTGGGGCGATCAGGAGCAGCACACCGGATTCTTCAAATATTACGACGACCTGTGGGAAGCGGACGTACTCGGTCCGAAACCGGCGCCAACCGTGGATGCTTTCCTGCGCGTCGATGCCGATGGCAAGCCCGTCCACGATAAATACAACGACTGGTATACCTATGCCGGCTGCCCGAACAACCCGGTCTGGCGCCAATTGCTGAAAAACATGGTCAAAGCCGGCATCGACGCCGGGTTCGACGGCTTCATGGTGCAGTTCCCCTATTTCGAGAGTCGCTGCGCCTGCCCGTATTGCCAGGAAGATTTCAAAAAATTCCTCGCGGCGAGATATTCCAAGGAAGTGCTGGCGAAGGATTACGGCATTCCCGACCTGAAAGCGTATAAATTCACCGTCATCGGCTCGCCGGAGGATAAAAAGAACGCGAAGCTGGACCTGGCGGCGCGTGAATACGGCGCGCTGAGCATTAAAAATTGCTTTGACGACGTGTTCATCGATTATGGCCGCAAGCTGAACCCCGATTTGATCGTCTCCATGTGGACGCACTTCCGCCAGTTCGTGACCCTGGATGCAACCAATACCGATTTCAATCATTACACGGACGAGCGGGCGCTGCTGCCCATCGAACGCTGGGGGAAGGGGGAGAACTACCTCTGGTATTCCAGCCCGATATACAACAGCGACTTGAAAAAACGGGTGGCGGGCGACTCCGCGCTGGACGGCCGGGTGCTGCGCGCGATGGCGGGCGACACCGCCTTCGAGCTGCTGAAATACGATTATTTCCGCTGGCGCGTGGTGACGGCGGAATCGCTGGCCTTCGGCGGGGTCTGCTTCGGCTCCTGGGAAGGCGGCTGGTCGGGCGGATCGGACCGCGAGCAACCGCATCATCTGCGGACATATCATCAGTTCATCCGCGACAACGATCAATATTTGAATCCGCGCAAGCGCGAAAGCTACGCGGAAGTGGCGATGCTCTACCCGCGGCAAGCGCTCTTCACCGGCGACGCGCAATTCTTCGCGCCGTTTCGCGATGTGGGGCGGGCGCTCATCGAGGCGCATGTGTTGTTCGATGTCATCATCGACCAGAAGATGACCGCGATCGAGCTGGCGAAGCGGCGCGTGGTGATCGTGACGGCGCCGGAGCATCTGACCGCGGCGCAGGCGTCGCTGCTGAAGACTTATGCCGCCAACGGCGGAAAGGTCATCCTGTGCGCCGGCGGGCCGGTGAATTGCGCGCTGACCGCGCCGGGCAAGGGCTTCGAGGTTATCGCTCAAGCCGACCGCGAAGCGATGATGAAGGCCGTCAACGGCCTTGCCGGAGTGCCTTTCTCGAAATTCGACGCGCCGTGGACGGTGGAGGTATATGCCGACCGGCAGCCGGCGGAAAAGCGCGTGCTGGTGCACCTGGTGAACTTCAACCGCGACGAGTCGCAGGGGAACAAGGAGATGCCCATCGCCGCCGCCCCGGTGAAGATGGACTTGCGCCTGCCGGCGGGCTTCAAGGTGACCGGCGTAAAATTCCTCACCCCGGAAGCGAAGGACATTCACCTTGGCTTCACACAGCAAGGCGACCGCGCGCAGATCACCACGCCGACGTTTCTGGTGTATGGGATGGTGATGATACAGGGGAAGTAAGGTTAGAATTCCAAGCGCCAAGTTGAAGTTCCAAGTTACGGAGTTCAGGCCCCATTAAGGAGCAATGCATATGAAGGGTTTGATGATCTGGAGCGTTCTCATTCTGGGATTGATCAGCGTCTTCATCGGTTGCACGCAAAAATTCGTTCCAAAAGACGATGCGGAGCGGGCGATTATGACGTATTACGAAAAGAACGCCGCCGGAGAGAGGATTTCCAAGATCGAACGGTTGGACGATGAAACCGGTCCGGCGGACAACGCTTCAACCGTCCGCTATATGGTTACTTTCGAATCGACCAGCGACTCGGGCATCGAACCGATAGCGATAATCGAATATAATCCCTCGACAGGCGAAATTACCGAAGAATCCACCTAGCACGGAGCAATTATGCAATATGTGATCGAGCCGCAAAAGCAGGCGCCCGTGATCTACGATGTCGATGTAGCCGTGGCCGGCGGCGGCGTGGCGGGCGTTTTTGCCGCCATCGCCGCCGCGCGCAACGGCGCCAGTACCATATTGATCGATCGCTTCGGCAGCGTGGGGGGCAACATCGGGCCGGGCATGATCTGCAACGGCAATATGATCAGCGGTCGCGCCCACGAAAAGTTATGGTACGAGTGCACGGTATACCCCAGACTCTACGGGATCGGGAAGGAATTCATCGACCGTTATGCCGAGCTTGGCGGCGGCAGCCTTCCGCCGCTCGCTGCCACGATTCACCGTCCCAATGACGCCAGCATCGCCGCCTATGTCGCGCAGACGATGCTCGAAGAAAGCGGCGTAAAACTGCTGCTTTCCACCTGGTGCGGCGATCCGATCATGGAAGACAGACGCGTCGGCGGCCTGTTCGTGGAGAACAAATCGGGACGGCAGGCGGTGAAAGCCCGCGTGGTGATCGACGCGACCGGCGAGGCGGACGTAGCGCGGCGCGCCGGGGCGCCCATTCTCTATCCTAAAGCGGAATATCACGAGCTCGACGGGCATTCACCCACGGGGATGGGCCTTTATTTCCTGGTGGGCGGGATCGATTGGGATCGGTACAACCGTTTCGTGGAGCAGGACCGGGTCTCCGATGATGACCTTGCCTGGGGCAAGGAGCGGCTCGATGCGTTGTGGACCGAACGCTTCAGGCCTTTTCTGCCGCTGCTGCGCCGCGCTATGGAGAACAACGGCTACCGCATGGAAGACAGCGTTGACCTGGAAGAGGCCGCCGCGCGGATCGGCGCCATCCGTATCGGACCGATGGAGGCGGGCAGTCTGGGCCACGGCAATGCTAGTCCAAGCCGGATCGAGTCGCTGGACGCCGGCAATGGGCGGCATATCTCCGCCTTGGAAGCTGCGCTCCGCCGCCGTATTTCCTACGATGTATACTGCTTCTGGCGCCGCTACGTGCCGGGATTCGAGAACGCCTCCCTGCTGGTCATTGCGCCGTTCCTGGGAGTGCGCGGCGGGCCGTGCATCGAGGGCGAATATACCCTTACCATGGACGACTGCCGGACGGGCAGAAGGTTCGACGACGTCCTCTACCTCTATGGCGAATTCCGCGCCTTGCGCTGGACCGCCGAACGCGGCGAAGTCAAGTGGGTCGATCTGCCCTACCGGGTGATGGTGCCAAAATCAATCGACGGATTGCTGGCGGTGGGCCGTAGCGCCTCCGGCCAACCCGACACCCTGCTGCGCAACCGCATGGCCGCGAAAGTGATGGGCCAGGCAGGCGGCGCCGCCGCCGCCCTGTGCGCCCGCGCGAACGTCACCCCCAGGCAGCTCAACGTCAAGTCGCTGCAGCTCGCCTTACTCGACCAGGGATACTACCTCGGCGACCGCCACCGGCTCAAGGAACTGCAACTGATCTGATAATATCCCAGCGAAATGGTGGAACGAGCGATGACGGCGAAGCAGCGGGGAGATCGGACCGCATTTCGATTTGTCCTCGTACCTTTCCAGTTGCCTCCGGAAAAATCATACCAGACTTGCCTATCACCCGCGGGCGGTCCTGGGTCCCAGCCCGGCGTTACATGCGAGTCACCAGTTGCGTGGTAAGATATGGCGAGAGGTCAACCATCATGCGCACGGCTCGCACGGCGGCGCTGCCGCCGTTTTACACCCAGGTGATCGGTTCGCTGCCGCGCCCGCAGGCGGTGCGGGACCTGCTGGCCCGGCGTGAAGCGCTGCCGGAGGCGGAGTTCCAGGCGGCAATGGATGACATGACGGCCTTTGCCATCCGGCTGCAGGAGACCGCCGGACTGGACGTGGTGAGCGACGGCGAATGGCGGCGATCGCACTACGTGGGCGAGTTCCTGCGGCGGGTGGGCGGTTTTGCCCGCGCGCGCCGCTTTCAGCACCAGGGGGAGACGAAGCTGACCGACGTGGTGGTCGGCAAAATGGCTGCCGCGGAGCCGGTTTTCGCGCGGGACGCCGCCTTCCTCGCCGGTCACGCCAGGCAGGCGACGAAGTTCGCGCTGCCCAGCCCGTTCCTCATCATGACGCGCTACTGGCACGCGGACTATAGCAGCAACGCCTACCCCACGCCGCGCCACTTCCTCGATCACTTGACCGAACTGCTGGCCGCGGAGGCGCGGGCGGTGGCGGCCGCGGGGGTAGATATCATTCAGTTCGATGATCCGGCGTTGACCTATTTTTGCGACCGCGCGCTGCTGGCGGGGGAGGCCAGCCACGACGAGCGGTTGCGCAGGCCATGGAATCCTGACCGCGAGGTGGCGGACGCCGTCACGGCGCTCAACGCCCTTACCGAGGGGCTGCCGGTGGAGACCCACCTGCATTGCTGCCACAGCGTCTACAAGCGGCGCAGCGATGTGACCGGCGACTACAAGCCGCTGCTGCCGCGCCTGGGCGGGCTGCGCGTGGACCGGCTGAACCTGGAATTCGCCTACCAGGGTACCGGCCAGGCGGACGACTTGGCGCTGCTGCCGCCGCACCTGGCGATGGGCATGGGTGTGGTGGACGTGCGCGCCGCCGTGTTGCAGTCGGTGGAGGAGATCGCCGACCTCGCGCGCGCCGGCGCCGCCTTCCTCGCCCCGGACCGCATCGCCCTCAATCCAGACTGCGGCTTCGCCCCCGACGCCGGCGAGCCTCCCACTATCGATGAGGCCTACGAGAAGCTGACGCGCCTGTCCGCCGCCGCGCAGGTTTGCCGGGAAGTGGCGGCGATGCAGTGATCGGGAATAGAGGACGCCGTTCGCCGCATGGAGAAACCGGCGTAAAATACGCGACAGCTCCCTCGAAGCTAACCGCTGTTTTCTGCAATTCGACTCTCGACCAGCTTGTGCGCCGGAGAGAAAGCGGGTGCACCGCCTTGTGCGTCGACCGCGCGTTGGCCTGGGTGACAGTGCGCGGCAACGCCCTTTTCTCCGGCCTTCGCCATGGTTAACTTGCAGCACTCAAAGAGGTGGTCGTCCACGCCATGGACAGATATTCGTTGCCGACGAGGAGCGGCGTCTGCGCGAGCAACTGGCGGAGATTGCGCAAACGCCGAAAACACCTTCCGCGGAAGGCGCCCGGAGGAGAAGAGTCTGGGAATCATCGACGTGAGCAATATATAGCACCGCTCAATCTTCATGCCCGCGCGGCTTTGCGCGCAGGCGTTTCGTTTCGGCGCGATGTTTTTTCTGCTCCAGTCTGGCCTCGCGCGCGCGGCGGGGTACGGCAGTGGGGCGGCGGGCTTTACGCGGGAGCAGGGCATGCTGGAGCAGCGTGAGGAAGCGCTCGACGGCTTCCTCGCGGTTTCGGTACTGGCTACGATAGCTGCCGGCGACAATGTGCAGCACGCCGTCCTCATCCAGCCGCGAGCGCAGCGCCGCCGTCGCCCGCGTCCGCTGCTCCTCGCTCAGCGATGGTGTGCCGGCCAGGTCGAAGAGCAGCTCGACACGGGTTTCCACCTTGTTGACGTGCTGCCCGCCGGGCCCGCTACCGCGCGACGTGCGGAAGCGCAGCTCCGCGCGAGGTATCATCACCCCGGGCGCCGCCTCCAACAGGTCATCGGGCGCGGGATAGTCGTTTGGTTCGTTCATATATCTATAGTATGCGCGCTATCCCGCCGTCTCCTCAAATCCAATTTCCCATATCGCCTCCAGGTCACGCTGGGAATAGGCGCGGAAGGCGGTAAGGGTATTGGTGCCCTCGATGCCGGAGATGCTCTGCAACTGCCCGGCCACCAGATCGGCCAGCTCTTCGTGCCGGCGCACGCGGGCGACGGCCACGATATCATACATACCGGCCACCGAATAGGCCTCGGTGATCCCCGGCAGACGAATCAGCGCCTCCGCAACTTCCGGCACCCGTCCTTGCGCTACGTTGATCAGTATAATCGCTGTTACCATAGGGGTATCCTCCAAAAAAGGATATTCCACGGCGGAGGGTATGATCCTTTTGTCGGACAGGTCGGCGCGGTGCATTGCGCCTTCGCGCCTTTTTGGGTATTCTTTATACAGGAAAGCCGGGCAGGCCGCCGCGCCGCAAAGCTAATGCCCTCAAGATTTATTTCCGTCCAAAGTGTCCATAATGGTAGCGGAGGTCGGCAATGGCCATGACGGCCCCACCCGCACAGACCGAGATAGCGCTCATCCGCCGCGTTCAGCAGGGAGACGCGGTCGCTTTTGATCGTCTCGTCGAGCTGCATGCCCCGCGCGTGTATAATCTCGCCTACCGCATGCTCGGCAACGCTGAGGACGCCCAGGACGTATCCCAGGAAGCCTTCCTGCGGATTTACGACGCGCTGCCGCGCTTCCGCGGCGAAGCCTCCTTCACTACCTGGATGTATCGCATCGTGACCAATGTCTGCCGCGATGAGCTGTCGCGCCGGCGGCGCAGGCCGCCAACCTTAACGGAGCTGGAGGTGGATGACGGGGACGGCGCGGCGCTGGACGAGCTGCTGACCACCGGCGAATCGGCGGAGGACTGCGTGCTGCGGCAGGAGCGCCATCAGGCGCTGCACCAGGCCATCACCGCCTTGCCCGCGCCCTTCCGCGCGGTGCTGGTGCTCTACGATCTGCAGGGCTTCAGCTACGATGAGATAGCTGAGATGCTACGGGTGAATCTCGGTACGGTAAAATCGCGGCTGAATCGGGCGCGAAATTTATTGCGCGAAAAAATTCGCAGCGAACGGGAACTTTTTGGCATCGCGGACAGTCGGAGTAGATGATGAAAGCGGCGCACGTTGCCGAGTATTATACCGCCTATCTCGAAGGGAGCCTGCCCGAGGCGCTCCGCGAGGAAATGGCGCGTCACCTGGAGTCCTGCCCGCGATGCGCGGCGGAGCTGGAGGAGACGCGCGCGATTGTAGCCTCGCTGCGGGAGATGCCCGCAATGCCGCTGCCGGCGGATTTCGCCGCCGGCGTGCAGGCGCGGCTGGCGAACCGCCGTCATCCGGTTCACTCCTGGTTCACGCGCCTGCCGGCGTTGGCCGGCGGCACGCTGGCGGCGGTGGCGCTGGCGCTGGCCATCTTTTACGTTCGACCTTACCTGCGCGCGCCGGAATCTCGGCCCGTTGAAATCGCCGAACAGCCGGAAACATCAGGTAACAAAGAGATGACCGCACAGGCCGGGCGATCGAAAGCCTTTGATAACCTGCAGCCTTCCTCGCCTACCACGGAGTCAAAACCGCTTGGAGATCTATCCGCCATCGGAAATTCCGATACTGTCAAGAACGGCCCGGAGGCAACCGCGCGGCGCCAGCTTTCCGGGAATGAAGTCGATGCCAAAGAAAAAAACCGTACGGCACGAGACCTTGCGGGATCCTCGTTTTGGAATCGCGACGGTGAAGAGGGCGGCAATTTCCGGTCGGACGATGTATATAAGCCGACCGTTCCGAGGAAGTTTGAAATACCGGCGCCTGGTGGAGACGCGGCGACGATAGCGCAAACGCCGTCCAGCGTGCTGGACTCTACGACGGTCCCACCGCACGCGCTCGCCGGTCCGGCGAGCGCTCCCGGCGCGGCAAGACCGCCCGTCAACACGCCGTCAGCGGAAGCGGAGGCAGCTCCCGGTATGGGCGGCACGCCGGAGCCGTCAATGAAGGCAGCCGGTCCGCCGGCATTGGCCGACGTGATATCACCCGACAGAACGCGGACAGTGGGCGGCGTTTACGCGGCCGACGCGCGCGCCTCCGCCGTCGGCGCGCTGGCGCTGCGCGGCGTCGCGCTGAAAGGCGCGGAGGCCGCCGTCACCATCGAAACAACGGCGCCCGCTCCCACCGACCTGGTGGTCCGCGCCATTGAGCCGGCCGGCGGGGAGGGACAGGGATATCCGCTCTCACCCGACATGCGCACCGCCGTCTTCTCGCTGCCGCTGCAACGCGGCGGCAGCGTGGTGGAGATCACCCTTAAGGCGGGCCGGACCGAACGCGCCATACTGGTGCTTCCCGAGCTTGGTGGGCCGCAAAGCTCGATCTCACTGAACGCGCGCGAAGAGTCGATCACCGCCGTGCTGCGGCGTCTGGCCGCCGCCGGTCAGCTCATCATCTTCTGCCCGCCGCAATTCATCGCGGACCGGGAGGCGTCTCTGACGGTCAGCAAAGAATCGCCGTTAGCCGCCCTTTCCGACCTGGCGACTCAACGCGGCTTCCGCGCCATCAAAACAGGCAGCACCGTCACCCTGATGCCGAAATAATACGGCGCGGTGAAGGTGAAGACGATCTGCCCGCCGCCCAGCCGGAAGACGAACGGAAATATCATCACATAATCTCCGCTATCCGGCCCCAGGCGCCATGTCGAGCCGTTATTGCATTAAAGCGACAGGTATTATACTCTGAGACATGCCGAAAACAGAGTGGATGGCCGTCATTCGCGTATACGGCAGCATTCTTTATACCACTCGGCGCTGGGGGAAAGCGGAAGGCGAAACCGAAGTCGAGCTTTCGCCCGAGCACATCGACGCCTGGATGGAGGATTGCCGGAGCGCTGGCATTACCACCGTGCTCTGGCGGGCCAACTGCGCGGGCACGCTGACTTACCCTAGCCGCTATACCGCGCTGTCGGGCGAACCACCACTGCCGCCGCGCTACCAACTGGGCAGCCAGGTGATCGATCAGGGATGGCCGGTGGAGGATTGGCAGTTTCTCGGCGAGCAATGCCGGAGCTTCGACACGCTGGCCGCAGGCGTTAAAGCGGCACATCGCCATGGCCTCCGCTTCCTGCTCGATTTCTCCACCTTCGATTCCACCGGCGTCTGGTGCACGCCGGATTCCTGGCCGGAAGGCGGCACATGGGCTTTCGATCTCGACTTGTGGCTGTGGTCGCGGGATGGCAAGGAGCGGTTGGCCGGCGTTCCCTGTTATGCGGAGCCGCGCGTGCGCGAATTAATGCTGGGTCAAATCGCCGAAGCGATTGATTATGACATCGACGGCGTCTTCCTCGGCTTCTTCAGCCACTGTGATGCGATGGCAGGGAACGAACCCGGTTTCTTCGGATATAATCCGGTAGTAGTGGATGCATTTAAGCAACGCCACGGTGCAAAACCGACCAACAGCACTGCCGATCTCCACCGGCTTTTTGCCCTGCATGGCGAATATTTCACCGAATTTGTCCGCCGGACCGGCGACCTGTTGCATCGTCAGGCGAAAATTCTGCTCTGCACCGCGCGCTGTGATGGCATACACGGCTGGAACAGCGCGGCCTGGGGATCGGGGCAAGGGGGCATCTTGCGGGACTACGATCTCCGAGATGGACAGAGCGATATCGGTTATGCCGGCGGCCTTTACCTGGACTGGGAAACCTGGACCGACAAAGGCCTGGTGGATGGGCTGGTGGTTTACGCGCCCTTTCCCGACGGCATCACCCCCGCGCTGGCCATGCGGCAGCGGGCAAAGAAACCGGTCTACCTCATGCGTAAATACAGCGCGTGGGAGGGGCGGTTGGGAGGATCGCAGACGCTTGATGGTTATAGGAGGGAAATTGCCGCCGTGCAACAAGGCGCCATCGACGGCTACGCCTTCCATCCCATGGTCATCGTGCGGCATGAGAAGATGCAGCCGGATTGGCGTGATCTGCTGACTCCCGAAAAAAGCGAGGCGTAATATGCAAATCGACCAGCTCATCTTCCTGATTCATCCCGGGTGCTATGAATCTCTGGCTCCAGATTCGCCGTTGCACCGGGCGAACATCGGCCTTTACATTGAGCGGGAGCGTGAGGTGAAGGCACGATGGCTGGACGCCATGACGGCGGCTAAACCGGGCACCGTTCTGCTGCAGCTTTATGGCCCGCGTGAACTGCTGCAGCAGGCTGCCGTGGCCGGTCTTGGTGAGGCGGGCGCCTGTTACGTGCACGCGGAATTCGATGACATTCCCGACAATCCCGAGCGCTTGCGTATATATTATCATCGCCTGACGGACACCATTCGCGAACACTTCAGCCGCTTTAATATTGAGTTCGATTGCCAAACGGTCACTTCCGAGCTGTGGGGTGAATCCTTCGAGGGCTGCGTCAGCCTTTATGGCAGCGCATTTGCCGAATGCCTGGGACTGCGACAGCCGCCAAAGATGCGCTTCGAGATGACGGTCTTCGACTCCCGCTTCCTCGCCGGTTCGAAATCTCCGCGGGTCATCCCCCTGCCGGACACCGACATCGAAGCCTGGCTGTTCGAGCTGTATGATACCACCTGCGCGGCCATCTTCCAGTCCCGGCTGACCATGCAATATTATGACCGGCGGCAAATACGCCTGCTGCTCGATCCGGCGCGAAATCAACTCTGCACCACCCTGGGCTATACCGTCTGGCCGGACACGCCGCCCCGCAGCGGAGCGCCGCAAGAGCCGCAGCCCGTCACCCTCCGCACGGGCGAATTGCGCTGGGTCCGCGGGATCAGTATGGATGTCAAAGAATTACGATGTGTGATTCAATCGGCAAGTGTTGTATCGTTGTAAATTGACGCTGAGAAGTGAAAGCATTACAATTGGTATAGGAGTTTACTTATGGCACAGAAATTGATTACTTCAGATCCGAAAGTTATGATGGGCAAGCCGGTGATTGCGGGCACGCGCATCACTGTTGAGCTTATCTTGGAGAAACTGGCCGCCGGCGATACCGATGCTGACTTGTTAGAGGCTCATCCCCGGCTGACACGCGAAGCAATTAGGGCTGCACTCGCGTTCGCAGCGGAAGCATTGAAGGCCGATGTCGTCTACCCAACTGCGGAGACTGCCGCATGAACTTCGTTGCTGATGAGAGTATAGATCGGCAAATCGTCACTCGGTTAAGGGAGGAAGGGCATTCTGTATGGTATGTCGCTGAAATGGAACCAGGGATCTCCGATGATGCTGTGCTTGCTAAAGCTAACCAATCGGATGCCGTGCTCATTACCGCAGACCGTGATTTCGGAGAGATGATCTTTCGTGAACAACACGTTGCTTATGGTGTAATTCTTATCAGATTAGCTTCAATCGCCTCAAGTAATAAACCGGATATCGTCATTGATGTGATTAGTCAGCATGGGCGTGAAATGATCCGAGCATTTACCGTCATTTCCCCAGGTGTGATTCGCATCAGGCATTTCAGTATCGAATAAATAAGCTTACAGGATGATCACTTCCCGCCGATAACCGGTCAACTCGCGAATTCCGTCGCGGGTCACCAGCACGCCGTCCTCGTAGCGCAAGCCGTATTTGCCGTCGGACAGCCAGATATCCACGTTGAAGAGCATGTTCGGCTGGATGGTGAAGTCGGCGTGCTTCGACAGCCACAATCCCTCGACCTCCGAGCTGCCGGTGCCGTGCGCCGGGCCGTAGAGGGTGAACTCCTCGTAACCATAACGCGAAAGGATGGCATGGTAGCCGTCGAAGACGTCGCTCGCGGGCACGCCGGGACGAATGGTGGCGATGGCATACCGCATCGCTTCCAGTGCCGCTTCCGCCAGCTTCCGCGCCGGCGCCGGCGGCTCGCCGATGAAGAAGGGCCGGCACATGTTGCCGCAGTACCCCAGGTATTTCGCCCCGAAGGTGAACTGGATCAGCTCGTGCCGTTCGACCGGGCGGTCCGTGGACCGGCACAGGCTGAGCGGAGAGTGCGGTCCCGAGCAGACCCATGCCGGGTAGGACATGCCCTCCGCGCCCATGAGCACCATCTTCGACCGGGCGACGGCTTCCAACTCCCACTCGCGCATGCCCGGCGCCGTGGCGTCCAGCGCGGCCTTCATCGCCTCCTCGGTGATGCGGTAGGCTTCCACGATATAGGGGATCTCCGCGTCCGACTTGATCGCCTGCACGCGAAGAAGCAGATCGTCGGCCGGTACGAACTCCGCCGCCGGCGCGGCGGCCCGCAGGTCGTCGAAAATGACCTGCGGAAAGATGTTCCAGTTAGCCACTCCGATCCGTCTCGGGACGCCTCCGCGGGTCCAGGGCAGGATGTCGGCGAAACTCTCGCCGATCACCCGCGGCACCCATTCCGGCGCGGATGTCTCCACGAACAGCGGGTTGACGGCGATCCGCGGCGCCTGCGCGAAGGCGCGGGCGAACTCCAGCGATTCCGGCCCGCCGGTGATGAGCACCGCCTCGCCGACCGCCGGCACTACCATCCCGGCGAAGTCAAAGAACGGCCAGAACCCCGCCAGATAGCGCGTGGTGGCCGGCTCGCTCTCGCTGCTGTAGCCCACCAGGCAATCCAGCCCGGCGGCCTGCAGTTCCGCCTGCAAACGCTTGACGCGAGCGGCATATTCCGCTGCCGGCAATGGTGGCAATCGCATGGCAACCTCTAATCATCTACCCGGAATACGCGAGCATGCGCCCGCTTTTCCGGACTTCGTCTACCAGGGTAAGGATATTCTCGCGCGGGTAGGGTGGGAAGGAATCGTTAGTGTCGCCGATCATGTGCCGCCGGCCCCGCGTCTCCGCCAGTACCCGATGGGTTTCCGCGCGCAAGGTGTCCGGGTCCGCGTCATAAAAATAGTCGACATTCACCCCACCGCGGGTAACGAGCCGGTCACCCAACCGTGCGCGAGCGGAATGCAAATCGGCGATATCGCCCAGCGGCGGCGAGGACAGGCTCTCCAGCACATCCACCGCCATCTCCTCATACACGCCCATCTCGATCAGCCGCTGCATCTGCCCGCAGGTGTGCACCCAACCGAGCATCCCCCTGCTATGCGCCGCCTCGTGCAGCCGGCGCGCCTGCGGGATGAAATACCGTTGATAGATGTCCGGCGAGAAGAGCTCCAGCCCATTGATCGCTCCGTGCGTGAAGTCGGCGCCGCCGGCAACCGCGCACTCCATCCAGACGGCATTCGCCTGCTCATACGCCTGGAACATGCGCTCCATCTCGGCCGGGTGATCGAGTAGTAAAAAGAACGCCAGTGTCGGGTCCATATACAGATTACACGTCAACGAGAAGGCCGGAACCCCCAGCACGGCGTAGAACAGCGTCTCCGCCGGCCACTTCGCCGCTTCCGCCCGGAACTTGGCCGTCAACTGCCTGCGCACCCGGTCGTCTTCCAGGCTAACCTGCGCCGCGCGCTCGATCAAGAATAACAGCGCCGGCAGGTCTGCCTCGCTTTTTACCAGGTGGTCCGCCCAATAGGCCGGCCTGCCCGCGGGCGTAACGAAGGTGTCTGTCATCTCTCCGGCAGGCGTGCGAATGGTGGTATATTTCAAGATGGCATCCGTCCCGGCTTCCTGGCGGACGGTCATCTCGACATCGTGGATGAAGTCGATCGCATCCAGGTGGGTGGCGCTCCCCAGACTGCAGTGTAGTTGAATGCCCGTCTCCCGGCAGCACTGCGCGATCATCTCCGGGGTGATGGGAGATGCCTGCTGTTCGGTGAACGAGGCGGACTGCCCCTCCGCCCGTGCCGATACCCCGAAGTAAGATGCGGCGGTAGAACGGGCGTCGGCCATCAGGATAGGCGCCAACTCCGGATCTCCATCCTTCATCCATTGCCGTAAAGGTTTAATCATCGCCATACAGGTACGTACCAATCCGTTCCCGGTCACCCGGATGAACTGCCCGCGCATCAGCGACAGCGGCGTGTCCCAGTAAATATACAGCACCAGGTTCGGCTCTACTTCGACCATCTCAGCGCCCAGATCCCGCTGTCAATAACCGTGCCCTGGTCCAATATGGTACTTCTTTCTCAATCGACTTTGCTCATATCTACCACGCCCACCTCGATATCCTCCTTGTTCACCGGCGTGTGCGCGATCACCCGCGGCTCCGACCAGTGTATGCCGTCGGCAGACCATGCGCAGTGCGCTTCCTGCCCGACGTAGTCCTCGTGCAGGAAGCCGTTAGACCACGAGGCGACATATTTATCGCCGAATTTGGTAATGCCCTGGTGGTGGCTGTAGGCCCAGGTTAGCGCGTCTCCGCGATACATGACGGACCGCTCGAAGGGCACGGCGGGAAATTCTCCCGAGCCTTCCGGTATGATGGGATACCAATCGGTCAGCACCGGAAACCCGGCGTCCTGCACCGCGATCTTCAGGCGGAACTACTCCGTCTTCGCCGCCAGCTCCGGCGACAGCACGCTCAACTCGTGAAAAGTGCGCGCGGGAAGAATATTGGAATCCGGAATATTGCTCATCATGCCTCCTCAAGGGCAGATCACCGCAGATCAGCGCAGATCAGCGGTTTTCCTGCCATTCTTCAAATGCGGCGATAATGTTCTCGAGCGGGTCGTCGATACCCCAGGATAGCTGGGCGATCAGGCCGCCGGCTTCATCACCGAGTGCCGCAAGAACACGACGCACCGCTTGCCGCACTTCTTCCACCGCGCCGAAGGGAAGGATATATTGCCGGTCGATCTCTCCCCAGAAGGTGATCTTCCGCTTGAATTCGCGGCCAAGCTCTTCGATATCCATGCAGAAGAGCTGGCTGTTCAATGCATCGACGCCGATGTCGATCAGGTCGGGGATGATCTCGCGGATCATGCCATCGCTATGCAGGAAGACCCGCTTTCCGGCGGCATGCGCCCGCGCGAAGTAGTCGGCATACAGCGGGCGGAAGAGCCGGCGCCATTGTTGCGGGGAGATGAGCAGCGCCGATTGCGAGCCCCAGTCATCGCCGATAACGATGGCGTCCACCGCGGTCCGGCACCAGAGCTCTACGTGCCGGCGGTAAAACTCATGCACCTGCTCCATTAATCGCCCAAGCTCTGCCGGCTCTTCGGCCAGGTCCAGGTATAGCTCCTCGGAGCCGCGCAGGAACTGCAGGCGCTCGAATGGCCCCGGTCCAATCTCACCGAGGACGTAAGCGTCCGACGCGCGGCAAAAGGCATTGGCCGCCTCGACCCGGTCACCGTCGATGGTCTCCCAGGGCGGGGAGAATGCCGCCAGCTCGCGCCACTCGCCCACCGCCGGGCGGGTCACTTCGCCGGCAACGCCGATGCCGAGGGAGGTCCAGACGCTGCCCCATTCATCTACACGCGCTCCCGGCTCGCTGGCCGAGCCTTCGGCGCGCGGAGAAGGTCCGAGTATGGACGGCGCGCGGCTGAAGTCCATGGGAAACCGCCGGTGCAGCTCCCGCCAGTCATCGGGGCGATACAGCGAGATATACCGCTCGCCCCAGACATCGCGCGGCAGGCGGTCGTGCGCGGCGAAGTCAAGGGCAGCCCGCACCCGGCGGCGTGAAGGAGAACTGTTACCGCGATCAGTCGCTTGTATTTCCGGCATACTGGATGTACAATTTTGACTTCCCGGCAGGCATCTCCTGCTTCGAGCGGTCTCCTGGTGAAAATTGACAAGCAGTTACATTGTCAGGCACATGGTAAAATCTCCCGTGCCCGCTGCTTCAACCGTAACGGCGCGCGAAATTCCTCTTTATAATCGTACTCTTCATACAAGGCACGTTCCCCCGTCGTATGGTCAGATGAACATCGCGATCTCTAACGATGCGCGATGGCTGACAACATGAAGTTTATGCCTTGGAGGAAGTCTAAATTACCAGTGCCCATCAACATCAGCGGATGCCGCGGGTTGCAGCTTTCCTTCCTGATACGCGATCAGTGCCTCTGTCGCGGTGCCAGTCACGCCCAGGTATACGGCCACGCCGGCCGCCTGCAGCACACGAAAAGCCTTCGGACCACAATGCGGCGCAAGCAAGGCGGTGACGCCATGCCGGACCAGCGTTTCTGACGATTGAATACCGGCGCCTTGTGCCGCTTGCAAGTTCTCGGCGTTTTCGATGGTGTCCCAGACCTGGGTATCCGAATCATAAGACGAACCCAGCCAGGTGTTTGTCACCGTAAGAAATTATATTATATAATTATATAGTAGATTTATAATGACGATATCCGGGGTAACATGTAACGGAAAGTTTACATTGTCGCCTAACGGATAACGGCTGATAAGGTGGTTGCTGTGAATATATCGAGTAAGCTGCTGTTGCCGGCGGCCATTATCTTTGCCTTCGTGGTGGTCGGGGCGGTGTTGACCCGGAGGAATGACACGCATCACAATTACGTTTCACCCACGCCAACAATGGCGGAAGAGGAGAAGGCCGGCTGGCACGATACTCTCTCTGATGCGCAGGCAGAGGCGAAAGAGCGGAAAAGCCTTATTCTGGTGGACGCGTATGCCGACTGGTGCATATGGTGCAAGAAACTGGATGCGGAAACGCTGTCAAACACCGAGGTGCAAGCCCGCCTGAAGGACTTTACCCTGTTGAAGCTTGATACCGACAGGTATCCCGATATAGCCGCGAAATACGGCATTTCCGGGCTGCCGACGACGCTGGTGCTGGATGCGGAGGGGAAAGTAGTGCTGCATCAAGTCGGCTTCATGATTACAAAGGAGTATCTGCGGTTCCTGGACCAGGCCACCGAAGCGGGAGTAAAGGTTGCCCGATGATGATCCTGGTCGTTCCCTTGCTCGGAGAAGATGCATGACCGGTTTGTATCTCGGAAGGGTGTTGCTGGCGGCCTGTACCGTTCTCATACTGTCGCTAGTCGCGCATGCCCAGCCTGACGGCATGGCATCGCCGCCGTCAACGGTAGTGCGCGTCGCGCCGGCGGCGTTGCGGTTGGAGATCGGCAAACACGCTGAAATCACGGTGCGGGTTGCGCCGCCCGCGGGACATCATGCCTACCTGGACGCGGGCAAAGAGGGCGTCCTGCTGCCGATTGAAATCGACCTGTCCACGGTTCGGCAGGCCGGTATCCGGGTGCGCGCCGTTTCCGCGCCGAAAGGCAAGTGGGATGAGCAATACGGCGCCACCGTGCTACGCGGCGAAGGCGCGTTCCGGTACGAGCTCACCGCCCTGCCCGTGGCAAAGGCCGGCACGACGGAGTATGCCATCGAGGTGCAAAGCCAGGCCTGCGACGACGCCACCGGCGCGTGCTACTTCCCACAGACGGATACTCTTCCCGTCAAAATCACGGTCGGCAACACTGCTGGCGCTCCGAATTCGCTTGCCAATGACGCGGCAATCGATTCGCCAATCCGGGAAGCTTCGAGTAGCGGCAATGACGGTGCCGCGGTCGATTTTTCACAATACGCGCCGCGGACAAGCCGGCCCGCCCACGGCTTGCTGGTCTGGATGCTGCTGGCGTTCGTGGCCGGGTTGGTGTTGAACGTGATGCCGTGCGTGCTGCCGGTGGTGTCTATCAAGGTGCTGAGCTTCGTGCGGCAGGCCGGGGAGAGCCGGCGCCGCGTGCTGGGCCTGGGGCTGGTTTTTGCGGCGGGGATGATGACGGTCTTCCTCGCGTTGGCGGCGGCCGCCATCGTCTTTGGGCTCGGCTGGGGACAGCAGTTCCAGAGCCAAACGTTTCTCATCATCATGATCGCCCTCGTCTTCGCCTTCGCCCTATCGCTGTTCGGGGTGTATGAATTCGGCGTGCCGCGCGCGGTCAATGCGCTGGCGTCCGGTTCCACACGAGAGGGATTCGGCGCCGCGTATCTGAAAGGCGCGCTGGCCACCGTCCTCGCCACTCCATGCAGCGGGCCGTTCCTGGGCAGCACCCTGGCGTGGACGCTGACCCAACCGCCCGCCATCGTGGTACTCATTTTCGGTATGCTCGGCCTCGGTATGGCCGTGCCGTATGTGGTGCTTACCGCCCAACCCGGCCTGCTCAAGCGCCTGCCCAAGCCCGGCGCGTGGATGGAGACCTTCAAGCACATCATGGGATTCTTCCTGGTGGGCACGGCGGTCTATCTCATGGTCAGTCTCGATGAGCGGCTGCTGCTGTTCACGATGCTGCTGCTGGTTTTCGTGGCGCTGGGCGGATGGCTGTGGGGCCGGTTTTCCGTGCAGATCGCCTCCGCGGCGGGCCGCCTGGCGGTGCTGGCCGCCGCGCTGCTGATCGTAGCCGCGGGAGCATACCTGTCATTTGGCACGTTGCGCGGCATGCTGCACCCTCCCGCGGTATCCAGCGGGGCATTGTTCGCCTGGGAGCCGTTCGACCCAGATCGGCTGGCCCGGTATCACCGGGAGGGGCGCGGCGTGATGCTCGACTTCACCGCCGACTGGTGCGCCAACTGCACGTTCAACGAGGTGCGCGTATACAATTCGCCGGCGATGCGCAAGCTGCTCAAGGAGAAGAATATCGTCGCCATGAAGGCGGACCTGACCCGCGAAGGGCCGGAAACCGCCACGATCCGCCGGTTGATGGCGCAGCTTGGCGCGCGCTCGATCCCCTTCCTGGCGGTGTTCCCCGGCGACCGGCCCATGGAGCCGTATACGCTCTACGATCTGGTCGATAAGAAAACGGTGAGCAACCTGTTGAAAAAAATGCCGGATGCCGGGAGCCACGAGCAGCAGTAACCTTATTTACTCAACTCAGCCTTCAAGGCTGATGATTGACTTCCTCGACAAAAGACGCCATCGCCCGCGAGAGATTCTCCAGCACCACGCCCCATTCCCGCAGATGCTCCTCGCCGCTATCGGTCAGACGATAGACGTGGCGGGCGGGACCGCTGCCGCTGACATCCCAATCCGAGACCACGCGGCCATTCACTTCGAGTTGTTTCAACGTGCGATACAGCGCGGCGCGCTCGATTTCGGCATCCGTCAGCGCATGCTCGTTCAACGCCGACGCCAGCTCGTAACCGTAGGACGGACCGTGTTTCTTGAGCAGCAGGAGCACCACCGGTTCGACGAAGCGATAGAGATTTCCCATGGCGCAGGTGCAGGGACGGTCCGCTCCATGACGATGGCAAAGGCCTCGTGGCATATAAATTTCCTCCCTAGATGTGAACTGCTGCTATAGTATAGCACATCGATACGAGTATGTCTGCCCGGCATAAAAGAGACGGCGTAAAATTTCGCGTGCCCGCTGCTTTAACCGCACGAACGCGCGAGACTCCTACCATACCGACACCTCCAGCCCCTCCCCGTCGATGATCACGTTCACGCTGGTGCGGCAATTGGCGGGGTCGCGGACGAAGGCCAGGTAATCGGCCAGCGCGGCCGCGCAGTTGACGCTGTTGTGCGCCAGCACCAGGCTGCCCGGACTTAGCCGGTCGAGGCCGGCTTCGACGATTTCCAGGTAAATGCCTTTACCGCGGCCCCGATCGCCGTCGGCGTCCAGGTAGAGAAGGTCGATGTTGCCGGGGAAAGCGGCCACTATATCTACCGCGTCGGCGGCGACTACGCGGGCGACACCGGTGGGATCGATAGCGCGGACGTTGCGCTCCGCGCGCGCGGCCTCCTCCGGCTTGATCTCTACGCCGACCAGCGCCTCCGCCGTGTAGCAGGCGCCGGGGCCGGCAGCCGCGCCGGCGTTGGAGATGAAGGTATTGCCGCAAAACACCCCGGCGGCGATCATGTTCCGCGGCTTGGCGATGGCATTTATAGCATACAGCAGCCGCTGCATGCGCGGGGTGATGGCCGTCCACGGGATGTCGAAGGCCTCGCGCACCGCCCGGCGGTGGGCGATGAATTTAGCCTGGTCGTATTCCACGCGCGGCAAGGCGCCAGCCGCGCATAACACCGCCAGCGCCTCCGCCACCACGGCAATCTCGCGCTCCACCGGCTCGATCTCCAGATGCGGCGAGCTGTAATTCATGCGGTAAGTATTCCAGTCGTCAACACGATAAGTCAGGCTCATATTTCCTCCGGCGATATGCTTCTTGTCTATTCTGCCAACCGGCGGTATTATTGGCAAGGGGCGCCGATCGAACCGCGAACCTGTACGAATTGCGCTGTTTGGCACACGGGCGCTGTAATGCCGGGCTCGCGCGCTCGCTATTCGTTGTCGGCGTCCCCCTCTCTGGTAGTAACTGTTCCCCGGAGGTGAGCGGGAAGACGCGCGCAGGTGTTAAGTTAAGCGCTTTCATGCTCAGGCTCCGCTGGGTTATGAGGATGTGTATGAATATGAGAGCCGGCCGTTGGGAAGCGTGCTGCCGGCGTGTTTATGAGCTGGTGCGCGGCATTCCGCGCGGGAAGGTGATGACTTACGGGCAGCTCGCCGGCCTGGCGGCCGGCGTCTGCAATTACACGGTGCCGGCGATCGTGGTGGGAAGGATCATGGCCGGCAGCGGGCTGCTCGCCCCCGATATCCCCTGGTGGCGCGTTATCGGCTGTGAGGAACGCCGAGGCATACTCCGCAAGCGTAGCGAGCGGTCGGTGCAGCGCGATCTACTCGCTGCCGAAGACATCATTCCCGACGCCGAAGGGTATTACGACCTGTCGGTTTATCTATATCACCCCACGAAAGGTGATAAGAAATCAGGAAATGGCGAATGGTGAATTGAAAATGTTGAATGATAGGCTATTAAGAATTTGACATCGAGTGAATAAAGGCCATCACTTCGACTAGACGCTGGATGAGGTGGGAAAAGTGGCGCAGGCCGTGGTCGATGCGCTGCACGAAGGCTCGTGCTGCAAAGGGTAAGTTATGAGTGAGATACAAGTGACCGTCAACGGCGGCATATGCGGGTTCATCACGGACATTGCCGCCGCTTCGGACGACGACCAGACCGTGCGTTTCAATATTACCAGTAATTGCGCCAACATCCAGGGACTGACCGCGGCGCTGCCTGCCAAGGTTGACGCTTATGAGGAACTGGGCGCCGGTTTTGACGGCGAAATATGGAAGACCGCTCGCCGTTCACAGCGCGGTTGCTGCAGCGGCTGCGTGGTGACGCCGGCCATTTTCAAGGCCATGCAGGTGTCGGCGAGGTTGGCGCTGCCGGCCGATCCGACCATCCGCTTCGCGCGGGAAAAGGGAACATGAATTCCTCCGTTTACCCCATAATAAGCGAAGGAGGAATATATGTCTTTCTCCTGGTGCAAAGAAACCTACGAGCGCAGCCTTTCCAGCCGCTGCTGGAACTACACCGCGTATGACGCCGGCTGGGAGAAGAGCCGGTGGGGGCCGGGGATCGAGCCGGATGACGAGCTGCGGCAGATCGTCGAGATGGAACTGGCCCTCGGTGAGCTGCCGGCTTCGATGGAGGAAGTGGTAAAAACGGTGATGAACCACCCGCCGCCCTGCGGGCACTCCACCTTTCCGGAGCCTTACCTGCTGCTGCTCAACGCGATCGGCACGGGAGAGCGCCCGGCGCTGATCCACACCTGCTACACCGTGGACCCGGCGCGCAAGCGCGCGCTGCGGGATTACTGTCTCTGCCTGGACGCCTGGCTGGCCGGCGCGCCGCCGGAGAGCCCGGCGAAGGAGTTGACGGCACTGGGCAGCCGGAAGATCGACTGGCCAACCGCCTGCGCCGATCTCTGGCAGGTGCTGGGCGAGCACACCGAGCTGAAGGACCTGCTGATCGAGCGCGTGCTGCTGCAGACGCGCTGGTGGATCAAGACCATGGTATGGGATGACGATCGGGCGGACCAATTTGGCCACGACCAGTACCTGGGTGATTACGAAGAAAACGCCAACTGGGCCACCGACAACGGCAACCGCGTCCTCCGCGCCCCGATGTTCAACTTGCACGCCTCTCCGCGTGTGCAGCGCCTGGATGCCCGCCTGGAAGAGCTGCTCGGTGCCGACTGGCCGTGGTTCCGCGATGTCATCGGCCCCTGGTCCTGGCCTTGCGCCCTGAAAGCCCTCCGCTACTTCGAGCGCCTGCTGTGGGCAATCGGCAACGGACAGCCGTTCAAGCTCCCCTCCTACCCCGATTACCCGCCCGCGGAAGTGCCACCTTTCCTGCAGGCCGAAGACACCTGCCCCGACCCGGCGCAGGCCGCAGCCTGGTGGCAGGACTACCTGTCCTCCCTCCGCTCCTGGTGGCAGGAACTGCCCGCCGCTGGCCCCCTCGCTGAAGATGTCCACCGCCGCCTCGGAGAATTCACTCCCGTCAAATGCTGGCTCGTCCGCCTCCTCGTCCGCCGCCTGGAGATCCACGCGCTGGATGCGGAAGTAGGCCGGCTGGTGGCGCAGCCGCGCGGCAACTTCTGGGGAAAGAGACCTGTATAATCCTTTCTTTGCGTCCTTTGCGTGAAATCAAATTGATATTTGTCGAGGTTTACTACTCGTGATCACCCAAGATGCTCCACACGAGCCGATCCAGCGACATCTCCTTGAACTCGCGCACCACCCTTCCCTCCTTCCCTTCGCGCGCGGCCAGCGTATCGAGCTCTGCTATCGCGCGTGGTGAGCCGATCAGCCGCAGGGCAATCCAGGCTTCGAAGGCGTTTGACCAGCCGCCGCGGGCATGCCAGTCGATATACGGCAGCGCGATATCGTGCCGCACGGATAACAGTGCCCGCGTCTGGTCATGCATGCTGAGCTCGCCGTGGGCGGAAGAGTCCTTTGAATAAGTAAACAATTCTTCACAGCGTGCCTTCAACCGGGCTGCATCGAAGGGCAGGATGCGCACCGCAACAAGGTCCTCCCCCACCACGATAATCGCATCATCGAATTTCGTCCGCTGCACCCGCACGGTATAGGCGCCCGGCGTGGCAAACGGGTACAGCGCCGACACCGCCAGCACACTGACCCGGCTCTCGCCGGGCTTCAGCTTGTGAATGAACACAGCATAATCCGCCGGTATAGGCCCTCTTGGGGAAGAAGCCACCACACGCCCCTGCGCATCCTCGACCAGCACCCGCTCGGTCCACTCGTCCCACATGCTGTATTCTATGGTTTTCGCCGTCTCGTTCTTCTCGTCTACGCGAATCAACACCGGCTCGTAGGCAGTCACACTGCCGCCTTCGGCCAGCAGGCTGGCACTAAGCGACATAGTTAAGAGGGGAACAGCGGAAAATCGTCCTCCAAACGGTTCCGACGCCTCATCCGTCACAGCAGCTTTCTCCGTAATAGGCGGCTGTGGTAGATCCGTCGCCAGCAGCACGGTCGAAGTCTTCCGCATCTCCCGATCGTATACCTGAATAGCCTGCGCCAGATGCACGATCCCTTTCCATTTCGGATCGTCAGGCACGTTGGAGGAAGAATAGAATTTTACATTGCTCACTCGCGTGACATAGCTGATATATCGCCCATCCGCGCTGATGCTGGGATCCTCGTGCGTGTAATACGGCAGTCCAAGTTGGCCGGCCAGCACGCGCCCGCCTTCGCTGATATGCAGCGTTTCTCCGGTTTTCGTGTCATACAGCAGTATCTCGGATATTTCATGCGCGTTCTTATCCGCCGCTCTCGCGGCTGCCTGCGCCGTGCCTTTCGTCTCGGAGACAAGATACCGGCAGTCTTCACTGGTGATCGGGTAGAACCAGGCATGGGCAGTGGCAACGGCATCTGTGAGCTGCTTGAATCGACGTATTGCCTTCGTCTGTGTGTCATATATGAAGAAATGGCCTTTACTTTCTGACAGACGTTGCCGCTCTTTCTGTGCCCTGATATCGGCAGATCCCGGATTCGATTCATCGCTCCATTCATACGCTTGAAAAAGGATACTCCTCCCGTCAGCACTGATGTGTGGCGAGGAAATAGGCAGCGACATAAGCCTGCCTGTCTCATCAGTATTGGCAAACGATAATTGTCGGGATATGCGGTCATAGACCATTACTTCCCACCAGTTGAATGAACCTCCGCTATTCTTCTGCGCATCATTCCACCAGGACTTTTGGAATTGGGCGGCAAACGCTAGATAACGACCATCCCGACTGAATTGAAGATTAGCCAGTGGGCGAGGATCGCCAAGACCTGCGCCACGAGCGTCGGGCACTTCAACACGCTCCGTCTCGCCGGTCTCCCGATTGAGTAATGAAAGGTAGCATTTTGCAGTAGTAGAGGGAGGATTGGCCGTCGTGTCTCTTTCCATCCTGAATGATGCCTCGACCCGTCCATCAGGGCTGATGGCAGCCCAGGGGTCTTTACTATCGGCGGTGACCTTGCCATCCCAACTTATCCGCTTTGCGTGATTCGGCGCAAACCAGTTACGAAACCGTCCTTGTGAGCGTCCGGCAATGTTGAGATTCTCAACTCGTCCCGTATCACGGTGGTACTGATATACCTCACTGCCTTGTGCCACCTGGCCGTTAATGTCCCAGCCCTGGTTGGGAATGAAGAGGATACTGCTGCCGCCGGGACTGAGGACCGGATATGGGGAATCATATAGCAGGCGAGAGCGCGGATCAAGGTCCTTCTGGTCGAACGCGACGCGAACGAGCGAATCTGCATATACCATCGGCGTTTTTTCGGCATGCTCCTGGGCAATCGCGAGCGCGATAAGCACCGGCAGCACCAACAGGCAGACCACTGCCAGTGCCTTCCATGTCACCATCCTTCGATTGCGCCGAATCTCCAGCACTCCCCTTATCCGTTTTCCGATCTTCGACGACCGCGCTATGGCAATGCCGCTGACGGGTGCAAGGCGTCGCACCGGGCGCGCATGGCTGATAGCCAGCAGATGGGCGGCATAATCGGATGCCTTGATATCCGCCGCCAGCACCGCGTCGTCGCAGGCGATCTCGCGCTCGATGCGCATCCGGTGGGCCGCCAGCCAGACCAGCGGATTGAACCAGTACAGCGCGCAGGTAAGCTGGGTGATAAGCCGAATGAGCAAATCCTGTCGCCGGATATGCGCCAGCTCATGCAGCAGCACGATACGGCGGCGGTAGTCCGGCCACGCGCCGGCCTCCGCGGGAAGGAGAATTGCCGGTTTCAGCAGGCCCACCACCACCGGCATGGCGATCTCCTCGCTTATCAGCAGGCATGCCTTCCCCGTGCAGACTATCTCCGCCCAGGCAGCGGGGGCGGGAAACGCGCGCTTTCGCAGGCGCCCGGTGGCGGCATACCCGTAACCATGCCAGGCGAGCACCAGCAGCGTGCCGCCTCCCCAGGCGATGGCCGCCCACCAGTACCAGGGCAAAATGGGCATTCGCGGATGCGATCTCGCCGGTCCAGCCGCCATCGGCTTGGGTGCTACCGTCACGGCTGGCGTGTCAGGTTGGTCAACCGGCGTTGCGACGACCGGGGTTGGCTGCTCGACGAGGGGCAATGTCGCCGGTAGCGAAATACCGGTATTCGAGACTGCTGCCGGCGAGTGGGTCACGCTTGCCCGCGGCCGCCTGGCCGGCATCCGCACCACGCGCCAGGCCGGGAATACCGCTGACAGCAGCGGCAGCAGCAGCACGCCGATTACCGCCACCGTCCACACCAGGTGCCGTTGCGCTGCGGAGGCGCGCCGCCAGGCCAGCGTTGCCAGGCCGGCGAGGGCGAGAAAGAGCATCACCTTCAATGCGACTTCGAGCGACCAGGTAAACCAGGAAGGAATATACGAAAGGAGCAACTGGCTGAACATGGCTATCGACCCTCCTTCCGCGCCCGATCGATGAGACGGGTGAGCTGCTCGAGCTCTTCCGGCGATAGCGACTCGGCCTCCAGCAGCGCCGCCACCGAGTTGGCGATAGACCCTTCGTAAAAGGTACGGAGAACTTGCTTGAGCGCCGCTTTGCCGGCTTCATCGCGAGGGTGCGTGGGGCGATACACATAGCGCAGCCCGACCTGCTCGTGGGTCAGATGGCCCTTTTCTTCGAGGATGTTGAGGAAGGTGCGCACGGCGGAATAGCCCGGTGGATCGTCCAGCGCCTCCCGCACCTCCGTCACCGTCGCCTGCCCGCGCCGGTAAATCACTTCCATCATCTGCCGCTCCCGGCGGCCCAGGTCCAGCGCATTGTCCGCCATCTCGTCCCTCCTTCGAGATCATCTCTCACTTACATGTTAATATATTAACATGGTTTATCCCACTGTCAAGACCTTACTCGAAAAAAAAATGCCTCTTTGCGTCCTCCGCGTCCTTTGAGTGATATATCTTGTTTCAGGCAAAGGACATAAAGAGAAGGCAAACGGACTTTTCCGGCGAATAAGACTGGGAGCGCGAACCTCTGAGTCCGCGCGAGTCGTAATTATCCACGCGCGGACTCAGAGGTCCGCGCTCCCAGAGAGATACATGAACACCGCCCAATTCCTGGCCCGCATACGCAACCGCGACTACTTCGACAACCAGATCGTGCACGTGCGCGAGTTGGCGGAGCGCAAGGCGGTGTTTGCCGACGTGGCGGGGGGATTGCGGCCCGCGGTGCAGGATGGCCTGCGCATGCAGGGAATCGAGCTGCTTTACAGCCATCAGGCGGCGGCAATCGAGCAGGTGCGCGCGGGGAACAACGTCGTCATCGTCACCGGGACAGCCAGCGGGAAGACGCTGTGCTACAACATCCCGGTGGTGGAGGCGCTGATCGACGATCCGCTGGCCTGCGCGCTTTACCTTTTCCCCACCAAGGCGCTGACGCAGGACCAGTTGCGCGGCCTGGGCAAGTTCGAGGGGCCGGGGGTGAAATTCCTCGCCGGGGCGTATGACGGCGACACGCCGGCGAACCTGCGGCGCAAGCTGCGCGACGGGGCGAATGTCATCCTCACCAACCCGGATATGCTGCATACCGGCATCCTCCCCGGACACACGCGCTGGAACCGCTTCTTCAGCCACCTGAAGTATATCGTGATCGACGAAATTCACGCTTATCGCGGTGTGTTCGGATCGCACCTGGCGAACGTCATGCGGCGGCTGGAGCGCATCTGCGCCCACTACCGCGCGGAGCCGCGGTTCATCTGCTGCTCGGCCACCATCGGTAATCCGCAGGAACATGCCGAGCACATCACGGGCCGGCCCATGACGCTGATCGACAACGACGGCTCGCCGCGCGGGTCAAAGCAGTTCGTGCTATGGAACCCCCCGCCGTTGGAAACCGCCGCGCGCGGGCAGGCGGATAACTGGCGGGTGGGCGGCGACCGTAAAAGCCCGCTGTGGGAGGCGGTGAACCTGATGAGCGCGCTGGTGCAGGAGGGCGTGCAGACCATCGCCTTCGTGCGCACACGGCTGGCGGCGGAACTGCTCTTCAAAAACACCCGCGACCGCCTGCGCCCCGTCTCGCGCAAGCTGGCGGAGGCGGTGCATGCCTACCGCGGCGGCTACCTGCCGGAGGAGCGGCGGAATATCGAGCGCCGGCTGGTCAACAAGGAAATCCTCGGCGTGGCGAGCACTAACGCGCTGGAGTTGGGCATCGACATCGGCAGCCTGGATGCCTGCCTGCTGGTCGGCTACCCGGGCCAGGTTGCCAGCCTCTGGCAGCAGGCGGGCCGCGCGGGCCGCGGGCACGACCAGGCGCTGGTGGTGCTCATCGGCCAGAACACCCCCATCGACCAGTACCTGATGCTGCATTCCGACTACCTCTTCGCGCAGAACCCGGAGCAGGCGGTGGTGGACCCGGACAACCCGCACATCTCCGCCGGCCACCTCAAGTGCGCCGCCCTCGAGCTGCCGCTGCAAGATACAGAGCTGCCGCGCTTCGGCCCGTACAGCGACGTGATCATGGAATTGCTGGAAGAGGACCGCTTCGTCAAGCATATCCAGGACAAGTGGTACTGGGCCAGCAGCGCTTACCCGGCCAGCGACGTGAGCCTGCGCAACATCTCCGGCCCGGTCTACACCATCCAGGACGAGACTAACGGCTCCCGCGTCATCGGCACGCTGGAGGAGGTGAGCGCGCTGTCGCAGCTCCACGACCACGCCGTTTACCTGCACGGCGCGGAGACCTACTTCGTCAACAAGCTCGACCTGGAGCAGAAGATCGCCTTCGTCGAGAAGCGCGATCTCGATTACTATACGCAGTCGGTGCAGGCCTCGCAGATTCGCATCGACGAGAAGGAAGAGGAGACGGCCTGGCGCGGCGCCGATCTCGGCTTCGGCGACGTTACCGTCACCACCACCATCCCCATGTTCAAGAAGATCCGCTTCCACTCCCGCGACAGCCTGGGCTTCGAGAAGCTGGAGCTGCCGCCGCAGGAGCTGGAGACAGTGGCCTTCTGGCTGGCCCCGCCCGCGGAGATCGTGGCGGAGATGACCCGCCGCCAGTTGGTCGTCGGCGAGGCATTGATCGGCATCGCCAACGTGCTGGTCGAGGTGGCGCCCTTCTTCGTGATGTGCGACCAGCAGGACGTGGGCACGGTGGTGGACGCGAGCTGCCTGGGCCGCGACGCCCTCTTCTTCCACGACCGCTACCCCGGCGGCATGGGATACGCCAAACGCTGCCTGGAACATATCGAGGAGCTGATGACCACGGTAGCCACCGTCATCCGCGAGTGCGGCTGCGAGGACGGCTGCCCCTCCTGCGTCGGCTCTCCCATGCCCGCCTTCGCCCTCACCGACCTGGACAGCGGCACCCGCGGCCGCATCCCCGACAAAGCCGCCGCGCGCTTCCTGCTGGATATGCTGCTGCGATAATGATTCTCCCAGATACCCGCATATCCCCGGTATGTAGGGATGAGTGGCACTCACCCCTCGCCACTTCACTTATCACTTTACTTATCACTAACTCACCAACTCACTCCACTGTCCACATCGTCAGCGTATCCTGATCCTTGACGAAGATGCGCTTTCCGGCAAGCACGGGGTAGGCGTAGGTAGGCTTGTCGGCGATTTTAATCTGCGCCAGCTCGGTGTAGGCGGCGTGGTTGGGCGCGAAGGCGATCAGTGTCGAGTTGTCGGGCAGGGCAAGGAGCACCGGGCCGGCGTCGAGGATGGCGGCGAAGTTGCGGCCCCGGCGCACGGTATCCGTCCACGTGGTCTGCCCGGTGGCGGTGTCCAGACAGAAAAGGTAGCCGCGCTCCGAAAGGCCGTAAAGGTAGCCGTCCTTCAGCACCGGCGTGTTGAACTGCACCGCCATCTCCGGGTTCGCCCACAGCTCGACCGCGGAAAAGGCATCCCCCTCTTTAGCGATTCGCAAGGCGCGCGTGCCGCGGCCCTGGCCGGTGATGATCACCCTATCGCCGTCTATAATTGGGGTGGCGGCGTTGTAGGCCATGCCGGTTGTCGGAAAGGGAAGCTGCCAGAGCAGCTTGCCGTCCGCCAGCGCGACTCCGACGACACTCTTTTCCGTCATGGCGACGAGCTGCTTAACTCCGCCCGCGGTCAGCAGCGCCGGCGTCGAATAGGCGGGGCCTTCTCCAGCCCATTTCCACTTCACCTCGCCGCTCGCCAGGTCAAAGGCGGTCAGCGCGCCGTTATTGGCCCCGCCGAGATGGGCGATCGCCATCCCGTCCACGATCACCGGCGATAGGCCGGTGAAAAAGCGCGGATAAAGTCCGGGAAACTCGTCTTTGCGCCAGATCACCTTTCCGTCAGCGGCGTTCAGGCAGGAGAGGATGCCCGCCACCCCCAGCGTCACCACCTTGCCCTCCGCCACCGCCGGCGAGCCGCGCGGGCCCGGATGCTGGGCGGCGGCGCCGGTCACCGCGGGGGCGGCGTATTTATCGCGCCACACCTCCGTGCCGTCAGCGGCGTTCAGGCACAGCGTAATCTCCTCATCGCCCTGCCGCGTGAAGACATACAGCTTATCGCCCACCAGCGCGGGCGTGGCGTCGCCCGCCCCCGCCGCCACCTGCCACTGCCGCGCGAAGGCCGCCGGCCACTCCGCCGGCACGGCGAATCCCGCCACCTTCGCGTCGCCGCCCGCCCCGCGCCACCACGGCCAATCCTGCGCCAACGCGCCGGACACGACGAGCAGCAGCAAACCGGCCATTATCAGGTAAAGTGCGCGCATCATACTTCTTCCCCCTGCGCTTTCTTCCCGGCCCGCGGACCGGCTTCTTTATTATACCACGCAAGGGGACGCTGAAGACTGAAGCCTTCCTCCAGATGAAAAACGATATCTGCCATGCGTAGGAACCGCTTCCACGTGAGCTTTTACTTTATCGTTGACCTTCCCATTTACCACGCGCCATATATCCCTCATTGCTGCCGAATTTCCCGCATTGCGGGCGACTGGTCGGTTTCGGTTATTCGCTGGCCGCAGGCGCCGCGGAGGGCGGTTTCGAGGACGCGGACGGCTTGAGCAGCTTCTTCCACGGTGTATTCGGGGTGAGAACGCAAAAATGATACAGTCGCGGTGCGCAGATATGATGCCATCTCGAGCACGGATTCAGCCATCGGATTACCCTCCACTTAAAATAAAGACGACCGGTGATCGATTCGTCCCTTATTTAAGTTACCCCTATTCCCGATTAGCATGTGTGAGATGTGTTACATCATGAGAGTGAATGTCTGATACACGAACCATTGAAAAAGGTTGAGATGCGCTTGAGTACCCATAAAGGGACACGTAGCAAGTGTTTTATGAACAATCGGACACCATCTTCAACGAATTGCAGGCAGAGTTCCTGGCTTCGGCGAGCGCGGTGGTGGGATTGGGCGCTATTCCTTTACCTGTATGGCGAGGTGCAGCTTGTGAATTGCGGGACAGTTACCACTGTCCCGCTCTCTCCTCGCGGTTACTTTCCTGTTATTAAGCTTATCGCCCGACTTCCTCCCTGTCAAACCGTCCCTTCACTTCACCTCAACCATCGGCGGTTGGCGGAGCTGGGCGGCCCAGTTGATGACGGAGGCGAAACGATCGGGTTCTTCGCCTACTTTAAATGGTAGGAAGGCGCTGTGCTCGCCGAAAACTGTGCCGGCGGGAACCAGGTTGTTCCACATCAGCGGGCGGGAGACATAAAGGAAGTTCAGGTAGGCGTTTTCGCCGGTGCCGTGCTCGCCGTAATCGTTAAAGTAGTAATAGCCGCCTTCCAAGTCTTTGCGACCGGGGGCGCCGGACTGGGTGAAGCGGTCCTGGTTGACGATGGCGATGCCGTAGCCCAGGCGCTTGTGGAACAGCCCCAGCCAGGGTACGTCGGGGCCGACGCTGGCGACCACGCCGTAGAAGTGGTTGAAATCATTCTCGTCGTGCGCCTGCCAGACGCTGACCTTGCCGTTCTCATCGGCGGCCACCGCGTGGGTATGCACGCCGCGGCGGAAGACCAGCTCGTTGTTGCGCACCGCGTTCACGGCGGTGTCGGCGGTGAACTCCATGCGCGACGACTCCAGCACGTAGGGCGAGCCGGCGAAGAAGGTATAGCTGATCGTCACCTTCGTGCCGTTGCTAAAAGGCATGACACCGCTGCGCAGCGTGCGGAAGCAGAGTGGGCCATTCCATACCGTCAGCTCGGGCCGGCGCTCCGGGATGGCGGAGTTCCAGTCGATGGTGTGCGCCCACTGGCTGGGGGGCGTCCAGGTGTCGGGATTCCAGTGGATGGCGCCCTGCGCGAAGTCGGCGACCTTATCTACCCCGGCCAGCCGCGGCTGGTAACTGCTCAACTGCCCGGTCCGCGGATCGATACCGAACACCACAGGGCCGGTATCCACCGTCCAGCCGAAGTCCTTGCCTTCGGTCTTCAGCGCGACGGCGGGCGCGGGCTGGGCAACATTGGCGCCCGGCTTGCCGCGCAGCTCGAACGCCTGCCGGCCATTGGCGTCGAGATCGGCGAGGAAGCAGATCTCCACCATCCGCTGCGACGAGGTTTTACCCTGCATCAGGGCGGCGTTCTCCGCCGTGTAGACCGGCGCGGTGACGCTCATCACCTGGAACGGCGCCGGTTGGCCATTACGCAGCAGCGCCAGATCGCGTTGCGGATCGGTGAACTGTTTCTCATCGAGCAGCAGGCCGATCAGCACTGGCCACCCTACCCGCGCCGACCCGGCCTGTTCCGTCACGGTGATGGTCTTGAGCAACGGCAAATCCGCCTGCGCCGCCGCCCGCCGCGGAGCGACCGAACAGAGCAGCAGGACGGCCAACAGCATAAAGACCGCGCGCCGCAGTGTAATTCGTTTCATCGTATTCCTCCCCTTTGAGTGCATGATATGGTATTCGGTGCGGGTGGGTGATTCCCTGCCGGTCTGCAGGAACTGACCTTGTAGGGGAACGAGAACGTTGGAGAGGCACAACATTGAAGGATTGCCTTGTTTTCAAAACAACCGGTTGTGTTGTATAATATTGATACCTTTTGGAACATCCTCCCAATATTCGGGGAGGCAGCATGGAGGGATCAAAATGACTCGATTGATCAAAGCGCTCCTGATCGTCCTTCTCCTCGTTGCGGTTTTCTTCGCCGTCTTCATCGCATTCGGCGCGTTCGGTGCTCCCGACGAGGCAAAGAACGCCTATTTCCTGCAGGTGGATGTGATGAGGGCGGATGTTATGCTCTCAATCAACGGCTTCCCTGTTAATGCAAAAACTCCGGGGCAGAGCGTTTTGCGCCCGCTGATCTCGCCATTTCTCGTGGATGGCAAGAACACTATCGACATAACGTATGCACCGAATGAGCAAAGCAACGAAAGGTCCGAGTTGACCTGGGCAATTATCGAAAAGCCGATTGCCGACATAATGACAACGAAGGATGGCAAAAGGCTGGCGGAAGGGAGCATGGGCTCTCGCGTCGTCTCCTGGTCGGAGATCACGGAGCAGGATTTCACGCTCACCCGCGGCTCGATTGATGGAGACCATTTCTTCTTCCAACGAGATGGCAGAAATGCAGTCAGTCTTGGGGGACGACTGAGTCAAGCCCAGGCCTTCACCCGCTTGCCATCTCACCTAAGTTACGGCTACATGATGCAGCCTGTCTCGAAGGCGAGCATCCATTTTAAAAAAAGCGGTACGCCAATAGACATCGTATTTGCCGATCTGACCTTGCCGGGAAACGGTCAGGGCAAGATCGATCTGCTACCTACCGCGATCAGCAGCGGCAAGCAATGGGCCATGGAGTCAGGCTTTGATGAAATCCTGATCGAAGGCGAAACCGAGAAGGCTTATGGCCCTGAAGTGAATTTCACAGATTTGTCGATTGTGGAGATCCAAGGCATTCGTAAAGATTCGCGGGAGTTAACTCTGGAACTGCCGAGCTGGCACTGGCAGGCTGGCGACCGCTATACGAAGCTCACGGAGAAAGATACTGCGGCGATCTGGCATATTACACAGCAATACCGCCAGGCGATCGAGGCCGGCGATGTGCCGAAGCAGAGAACGCTGCTAAAGGACAAAATGTTCTCAATGAAGCAATTCATGCCGATAGATTCAAAGCAGTGGCAGGAGTTCGAACGCCATTATTATACCGATATTAAAGGCGAGAAACTGAAACCGATTTCCCGCTCGGACGCGCACATTACGCTGGTCAATCCGCAAGTCGTCAAGGTTACCGCACCGGACAGCGAGCCGATAATCCGGAGCGTACCGACGAATGGCGCCTACATGGAAGTGGAGTTATTCTTCTCCCACCTCGGCGGGAAGTGGGTCATTTCACTTTGAGGGGCTACGATGACTTCTGAGACGATAACCAGGTTGACGATCGCCCGGGCCGGACCGGACAATCCGCGCAACAGCGAGGCGGCCATCCTGCCGCGGCGGGACGGGACGCTGCTGCTGGCGTGGACCGAGTTTTACGCGGGCGTTGGCGCGGACCACGATCCGGCGCGCATCGTGGGGCTGCTCTCACGCGACGGGGGCCGCACGTGGGGCGAGAAATATGTGCTGGTAGACAATGACGGCGGCTGCAACGTGATGGAAGTCAACTTCCTCCGTCTGAAAAATGGTGACGTGGCGCTCTTCTATTGTCAAAAGAACACCGAGGGTTCGGACTGCCGGGTGATGATGCGCGTATCGGCGGACGAGGGCGCAAGCTTCGGACCGGCGCTGCAGATCAGCGAGAGCGGCAAGTATACCGGACTCACCAACGGGCGGTCGATCCGGTTGCGGACAGGGCGCATCCTGCTGGAGGCCTGGGAGAACGGCGACAGCTATTGCTGTCTTTCCGACGACGACGGCAAAACCTGGCGCGAAGGCGGTAGGGTCAAGCCCGCGGACGGTTGCTGGGAGCCGGCCTGCATCGAGCTGGCCGATGGCCGTGTAATGATGCTGATGCGCACCGGCATAGGCGGTCAGTATAAGAGCCTTTCCGCCGACGGGGGCGAAACCTGGACCGCGCCGGAACCCACCGCGCTGGCCGGCACCGCCGCGCCGGTCTCCTTGAGCCGCCTCCCCACCACGGGGGACATCCTCGCCATCTGGAACCACAATCTCGGCGCAGCCGCCCGCAACCCGCTCACCGCCGCTATTTCGAAAGATGAAGGCGAAACCTGGCGGAACTTCAAAAATATCGAAGACTCCCCCGGCGACGCCTGGGCCTACCCCGCGGTGACGTGGATCGGCGAGAAGGCCTGTCTCACCTACTTCAATTACACCGGCGGCATCTCGCTGCAGCTGAAAATCCTCCCCGCGGAGTGGTTCACGGAAACCGCTGATCTGCGTTAATCTGCAGTGACGCATCGTCGCCACTCGCCACTTTCCCCTTGCTATGGTAAACTCTGCGTGGGTGAAGGGGTAGAAAATGGAGCAGATTATACGCATCTTCCGAACCAGCGAGATATCGGTCGATGAGATAAACCGCCGGCTTCTCCCGCCGGCGGAGGACCTGGCGGCGGCGGAGGCGGCAGTGAATGAGATCGTGGCGCGGGTGCGTGAGGAGGGCGATGCCGCGGTACTGGAATATACGCGGCGGTTCGACTGGGCGGAGGCGACGCTGGAGGGGCTGCGGGTGACGCCGGAGGAGATGGCG
>Ga0172369_10000419_pt1 | contig 63835 bp, 57 predicted proteins | sample LakKiv25m_FD_114539 | JGI IMG/M metagenome (GOLD analysis project Ga0172369, IMG submission 114539) | Freshwater microbial communities from Kabuno Bay, South-Kivu, Congo - kab_022012_11.25m | ecosystem: Environmental > Aquatic > Freshwater > Lake | place: Democratic Republic of the Congo...
AGCAAAACATCCCGTCAAAACATTTATACCAGAACCGAATGTTGAAGTCGCCGTCGCTGAAATATTTATTGTATTTGCTCCTGTGTTTCCTAGAGAAAGTAATGAACCAGGTGTCGTCGTCCCAATCCCGACGTTGCCACTACCGGTTATTCTCATTTTTTCACTATAAACTCCAGCTAGTCGTGTAGAGAAAGACATAAAAGAGGAACGATTTCCAGCGCTCATAAAGTCTGCTTCCTTACCAACACTTATATCTCCTGCACCAGTGGAGGAGCCAAAAAGAAACCCTAATTTACTTGTTTCACCCAAAGAACCAGTATTCACATAACTGTTGGCTATATAAACAACAGCCTCACTTCCTTGCGCACTGTTTTGAATATCTAAAGATCCAATTGGACTCGCTGTTCCAATCCCAACACTCCCCGCACTGGTATCCACATAAAGCTGATTGGTATTAACAGCAAAATCTCCGGTAGTGGAAAGATTGACATTTAAATTGGAACCAGCAGCTGGAGTAATACCCAGGGCTCCACTGGCGGTAATAATGGAAGGAGTGGAAATCTGAGTGGTGAAAGCCGGAGAAGTACCAAAAACCAAAGCTCCGGAACCGGTTTCATCCGTTACAGCAGTAATTAAATTAGCAGAAGAAGGAGTGGCCAAGAAAGTGGCTACTCCGACTCCCAATCCAGAAACTCCTGTACTAATCGGTAATCCGGTAGCATTAGTCAAAGTTCCACCGGAAGGTGTGCCCAAAGCTCCACCGGAGTAAAGTAAGGTAGCATCAGCATCAGGCAGAGTAAAAGTTCTTTCGGCTGTGGTAGGACCACTGAATTTAGTGAATCCATTTCCGGTTCCTCCGTAAGTGGAAGCGATTACTTGTGCAAGAGCAGCGGTTCCGTCAAAGTTGTTACCATAGATTGCTCGCGTGGTTGCCAGTGCTGTTGCTGTTCCAGCATTTCCTGAAATCGAACCAGTAGCACTTCCGATATTAGGAGTGGTGAAAACTGGACTTTCCAAGAAGGCAAAAGTTTTTCTGGCTGCTCCTGTTGTAATAGTTCCATAATATGCATCAGTTAAAAATTCTATTGCTCCAACTTCAGCTGTAGTATTTAAAGTCCCGCTTGTAAGTTTCAAAGGAGCAGTTCCTGCGGTAGCTGTTCCTGCCTTAATTTGAAGTAACGCAGAAGGTTCCGTCGTCCCAATTCCAACATTACCATTTGTTTTAACATACAAACTATTTGCCGTAGCTCCGCTTTCAACAACAAGAGCAGAATTTGAACCTACCGTTAATCCTCCTGCAAATGTAGAAGTTGCAGTTGTTGATGTCGCGGTAATGGAAGCAACCTGAGGAGTTGATGATGACACAAGATTTCCAGTTGAATCGGTTGTAATTAACATATCTCTGCCTGTGTATGAGAGCGTTGCGGAAGATGTTGCCGTGAGAGAACCAATCGTTCCTGTTCCAGAAGTTATAGATGAAAAGACCGAAGTTATTCCATTGAATAGATTTGTAAAGAAATTAGTTGTCGTTGCCGATGTGATTGTTGCGTTTGTACTGATTATGTTTGTGAGGTTAGCTGTTCCCGTAGTAGTTATATTATCGTCCCCAACATCAATTGAACCAAATCCTGAAGTTATTGAACCTGAATTCAAAGCTCCTGTTGATGTAAGAGAGGAATATAATATTCCCGAACCGAGAGTTGTCGCAGAAAGAACATCAGCCCCGTTAATTTTGTATGTTGCTCCTGTTGGAATATTTATTGCATTTTGAGTAATTGTGGTTGTCGCAGTTCCTCCAACATACAGGGTGTCAAATACGGATAATCGTGTAGTTGAAGCTTGTGTGAAAGATGATAACCCTGAAGTTGTTAGAGTTCCTGTGAGAGTCAGGTTATTAAATGTCGGATTGGCTCCCGTGTGAATATCTTGTGGAGTTGAAAGAGTAACTGTTCCGTCTGAATCGTCTGTTATTGTAATTTGGTTTGTCGTTCCGGATATCCATGAGAACAAATCGGTGTTTGTTAATTTTCTTGAAGCGTTTAAAGATACCAATCTTGATGGAGTTAATGATGATATTGTCGTGTCATTTGAAATTATTAAATTGCTTGTTGTTGCTGTGTTAGTTATTGCAAGAGTTGTGCTTGTTGAGTTTGTGGCCGTGAGTGTCGTTGTTGTCAGGTCTGAAAATATTCCTGTTATCGCTTGAATGACAGATGAGTAGAAATTGGTTGTAGTGGCGTTTCCTGCGACAAAAATAGAAGAATAAAAATTCGTCGTGGTAGCGTTGGTTGTTGTTGCGTTTGTACCCGAAAGATTAGGAAGTGTCACAAGCCCTGTCCCAAATGTAGTTGAGGCGTTGTTGGTTGTATTAAAGAGTGTTCCATTCGTTGAATCGATTGTATAAACACCTGACGACAATAATGACGAACCTGTTGATGTTGATGTTCCCCCTATTCCGATAGATGTTCCAAAAAATCCGCTTCTCCATCTTAGCCAGTTTGTTTCATCGCCAAGATTGAGCTGATTGTCTGCCGTAGGAATTAGTGATGAACCAATTCGTGAATTGAAATATGTTATATCGCTTGTCGTTGCATTTCCAAGAGTTGTGTTTCCTGTTACTGAAAAATTTCCGTTCACCGTCATCCCAGATGATATTAATGAACCAGTCGTGTTTATGTCGCCTACAACATCAAGTGCGTATTGTGGAGTTGTTGTCCCTATACCGACTCTATTATTCAGAGAATCAACATAAAGGGTATTGCTATCAAAATTAACATCACCAGCGACTGTTGATGTTGCTGTTCCGGAAATAAAAAGTTGTCCACCGACTGTCGCATTGTTTAGTAAGGTAAGATATGTCCCGTCTATTTTTGTGCCAGCAAATGTTGAACCTGTTATTGCCGTGTCTTTCAGTGTGCCTCCTGTAATTGAAGGGGTTTCTATATCAACATTTCTTAATTTATCAATTTTATTTGTTTGGGATGTTACATTATATATGGTTTGTATGCTATTTGGAGTACCTGATAAAACACCTGATATTTTTGCGGTCAGTTTGTTGTCTAATTGATTTAACCTTGATTCTAAGTCTTCTTTCGTTATGCCGGAATATATCCCCTTCTCTACAACTCTTTCTATTACTTTCGTCGGGCCTTCAACAACAATAGTTCTCGTGGGTTTTGTTAAATCTGTTTTTGGTGCGCTTAATTCTGATTTATTCGTAGTTGTTGGTTCGTTTTCGTTTTGAACTAACTGCGTATTTTGTTCTGTTTGGCTATTTTTGAAAAAAGAATTTACAGAAAGATATATCTCTTTTGCGATGTCTCTGAATGAAAAATTTGTTTTTTGGACATCGGCCGTGAATATTGAGTTAGCTGTGTTCAATACTACTTTTTTTGTTTCGTCTTTCAATAAATTTTTTGTATAAAGAATTGAGTCGGTAACCAAAATGATTACTCCGTCGTGATTTATTTTTTGTACAACAACTTTCCCGACTTCATATATAGTATTAACGATTGATTCTATCTTTTTTTGTGATGCTTCGGCATACGGAGTTTTCATAAAAGCATAAGGACCAAAAACAATCGCTATCGCCAAACAAAGAGAAACGACTTTTTTAAAAAGTGTATCGCTTGCAAAAATTTGATGTGGTTCAAATGGAGATTTTATTTTTTCAATTTTGTCAGATGAAAAAAGATGTTCTGTTCTATCAGACATGTTTTTTTTCAATTCCGGAATCAAAGAAGAATCATCTTTTCTGTAGATTGCATTTTCTGTTTTTATAAAATCTTTCTTCTGTTTTGTTTTTTCTGCAAAATTTTCTCTTTCACTAATTTTTTTTATTAAATCTTTTTTTTCTTCTTCACCAATACTTTCATTCGCTGAAGAAAAAAATTTTCCTGAACTTTCCGCATATTTTAAAATTTCAATTTCCTCAACAAATTTTGTTTTTCCAATCAAAGTAGATTTGATTAAACCTTGTCGAGAAAGCTGACCAATATAATCACTGGAGTATCCGGTCAAATTAGACGCTCTTTTTGTAGATATGTATTTCTTACCATCAACCGAAATACTATTTTCAACCCCGTGTTTTAAAATATCCAATTCATCAACATATTTTATGTGTCCTATCATTACTGAACGAATTTTTTCTGAACGAGAAAGCTGTCCAATATAATCACTTGTGTAGTTTGTGAGTTTAGACGCAGTTTTAGTAGATATGTATTTTCGTCCTTTTATAAAAATTTCTTCTTTCATTTTTTATATTTTTCCTATATATATTTTACATTTAAAATCTCAAAAAACTTAATAAAAATGTGGATAAATCTCGTCTAAACATGAAATAGAAAAGACGAGATATTTTTGATTTAAGGGAAATTTTAAAAAAGTATACGAGATACCTACGAGATGCTTAAAAAGTTATAAAACAAACACTTTTTTATTAAAAACCTGGCAGAAAGTTCACACAAATTTGACTAAATAATTTTAAAAATAAATTTACCTTGAAATCAGACTTCAAACAGTAAAAATCTGACTTTAACGAATAAAAATTATAGGAAAATTATATAACACTCTGATTGGAGCAAAAATACACTTTATTAAAGTTCAACAACGAAAAGTAAGAAAGAAGCATGTACAAAAAATTATTTTTTATATATACAAAACATATTCTTAATTAATTAGTTCATTTATAAAAACACTATATTTTTAAATAAAAAAGAAAAATAGTATCACAGAAATCGTTTCTTTTGTGGTTAATCTGAAGAAAAATACTCTATAATTGAAATCATATTCCCACTAGTAAAAATATGACTCCGATTATCCTTGTGTGAAACATTAAAAAAGATATATTCACGAGATATTAGAAAATGTGTTGCAAAATAAGAATATCTCGTTTATTTCGTTAAAAATCTTTTTTATGTTTCACAGAGATTAAAAAATGATGCCATAAAATATGGCACTTTTATCAAAAAAATTTTTAATATTGAGTTAATTCAGTTTTGAAATAAAAATATCCCTTAAAAGCTCCGGATTTGCCTTCCCTTTACTTATCTTCATCCCCTGTCCTATAAGGTATTGTAGAGAGGATTCCTTGCCTTTTTGATATTCTTTTACAGCCGCTTCATTATCTTTGATTATTTGATTTACAACCGCTTCCAGTTCATTTTTGTCGCTAATTTGACCTAAATTGCTTTCCTTTACTATTACTTCCGGGTCTCCGCCTTTGTTATACATTGTAAGCAAAATATTTTTTGCCCCCCTTGAAGATAATGTGTTTGAATCAATCATTTTAATAAGTTTGGACAAATATTCCCCTTCTATTTTTCCTATCATTTCTTTGTCATCTTTCGCAATACCGACAATGTCACTCGTTATATAATTTGATGCGAGCTTTATTAAACTTTTGTTTTTATCAAAATTTTTTATTGTTTCTTCAAAAAGATTTCTTAATTTTTTGTTTGTTATATAAATTTCCACATCTTCATCTTTTATACCATATTCTTTTTTATATCTTTTTCTTTTTTCTTCCGGTAATTCCGGTATATCTTTCATCAAAGATTCTTTTGAGAATTCTTTTATTTCACTCAACTTTAAATTTGGTAAATCAGGTTCTGGAAAATATCTATAATCATGTGAAAGTTCTTTTTCTCTTTGTGAAAATGTAATGAGTTTTTTTTCGTCCCAACCTCTTGTTTCATGAACAATCTTCTCTCCCCTTTCCAAAAGTTCGGTCTGTCTTTTTATTTCATAATCAATCGCAAGCCCGACTGACCTGAAAGAATTCAAATTTTTTACTTCTGTTTTTGTTCCTAATTTTTTTGTATCACTTACAGAAATATTCGCTTCTACACGCATTTGACTTTTTTCCATATCAGCATCGCTCACTTCTAAATATTTTAAAATCAACTGCAACTCTTTCGCAAACTTAACAGCCGTGTCTCCATCGTTGATAACAGGTTCTGTAACCAATTCCATAAGAGGAACACCGGCCCTGTTATAATCAACAAGACTGAAATCACCCCTGTCGTGAATTGATCTGGCCGTGTCTTCTTCCAAATGTATTCTTGTAATTTTGACTCCACATAATTCTCCGCCTGACACTAAAGGATATTTATATTGACTGATTTGATAACCTTTTGGTATGTCGGGGTAAAAATAATTTTTTCTGTCAAATTCAGTGTAATCAGCAATCTGTCCGTTCAGGGCAACACCAACTTTCAAAACACTTCTAACAGCCTCTTTGTTTATAACAGGAAGAGTTCCTGGATGTGCCATACAAACAGGGCAAATATTTACATTCGGTCTTTTTTCACTCGCCTGTTCAGACAAATTTGAGTCATTTTTTGAATTGCAAAACATTTTTGTCTTCGTTTTCAATTCAACATGAATTTCAAGACCTATTGTTGGTTTATATTTTTTAGACATAACACTGTATTTATATTATACCAATACACAAAATAAACAAACCTGATCAATTTTTCTACTCAAATAAATCCATCTTATTTGACGTTCAAAGCGCCGAATTAAGCGCCAAATTGTAATGTTCATTCTTTGTATTATATTCCATGACACTTTTTAATCTTTATTAATCTAACGCAGGGATTGCACTTGACAAATTATATCTTATATATTACGATATAGCCAGTGCAACTTATCAATAAAGGAGGTTATCATGGGATTTTTTGACTTTCTTGAAGGAAGTTGGTGGATTCAAAGTAAGAAAGATTCTCGTTGGGACTGCAGTGGTCGATCTGCTTGCGTTGGCGGCTTCGTCATACCGCAAGAATGCAAGGACAAGATTGAAGAACTGAAGACCCAACTTGGTGAACCACCCGACGACCTTGAATGGGGATACATGAAGGACTAATCTTGTTCTCTACCCCACTGGCTCAACTTGCAAAAGTTGGGCTTTTTCTTTTCTTTACCTACCATGACATTTTTTGGATTTATTGGTGTCTCTCTATTTCTTCCGAATAAAACCTTATAGTTTTCCCCTTACTTTTTGCATATTCTATTTCTTTTTTAGTAGATTCACCAAGGTAATTTCCCGGATTTATGACATAAATTCCGTCAGATATATCAATCTTATCCAAGTGTAATTCCCAAAGATGTTTTGCCATCTCAGGCGAATATTCTATCCCCTCGGCTTTCCCATAAAAAGCTGGGGGTAATGGAATACTCCCATCCATAGTCAGTTTTCTCTCAATCTCTCTAAATTGATCTCGAAATTTCGTACTTCCGCATAATGTTATAATTTCTCGTTTCATAAGACTATTTTCCATGACACTTTTTATATTTTTTTCCCGAACCGCACGGGCATGGGTCGTTTCTGCCAATTTTTTGACCATCATTTCCCCTGTTTTTATTTTCGGCAACTAAATTTGATTTATCAGAATCGCCTATTACTTTTGCATTTTCATGTATTTCGTTTAATTTTTTTTCTTCTCCGCTTAACTTCATTCCTTCCCCTATTTTTGGTATTAATTGAAACATTTGTTCTTCAATTCCAATTTCCATTTGTTTAAACATGGTAAGCCCTTCTTTTTTGTATTCAACAAGCGGATCTCTTTGTCCGTATGCCCTTAAATTAACACTTGAACGCATATAGTCCATCATTTCAAGATGTTCAACCCAAAACATGTCTATTGTTTGCAGTATGATTAATCTCGCAGTTTCAAAAAAATTATTTTCTCCAAGTTGCATAATTTTTCCTTCAATCATTTTTTTAAATTCTACTACATCATCCGTTCTTTCCTCTAAAAATTCTCTCAAAAAAATATAATCGGAAAATAATATCTTTCTTCTTCTTTCATAAATCGTTCTTCTTTGATGATTTAATACATCGTCAAATTCAAGAATGTGTCTCCTGGAATCAAAATTGAAACCTTCTATTTTTGTTTGCGCTGACTCAAGAGCTTTAGTTATCATTTTATTTTCAATTGGTTGATCCTCTGGAATACCAAATCTATTCATCATCTTTTTTATTGAATCGGACGCAAAAACTCTCATTAAATCATCCTCAAGGGACACGAAAAATTGTGTCGCCCCAGGGTCTCCTTGTCGCCCAGAACGCCCTCTTAATTGATTGTCTATTCTTCTGGCTTCATGTCTTTCGGTCCCTAATACAAACAATCCTCCTAAACTTTTTACTTCATTATATTCTTCATCTGTCGCTGTCTGCCCACCTAATTTAATATCAACTCCTCTACCTGCCATGTTTGTTGCTATTGTCACAAAACCTTTTTTCCCGGCTTCTGCAATAATTTCTCCTTCTTTTTCATGATTCTTTGCGTTTAATATATTGTGTTTAATTCCCTGAACCGAAAGATATTCGGACAAAAGTTCATTTTTATCAATTGAAACGGTTCCGATTAAAACCGGCTGACCTTTGTCGTTAAGTTCTTTTACTTTTTTTGAGATTGCTTTAAATTTTCCTTGTTCTGTTTGGAATATAAAATCACCGAAATCGTTTCTCTTTATTTCTCTATTTGTCGGGATTGCGATTGTATCCAAACCATAAACTTTTCTAAATTCTTCAGCGGATGTAAGTGCGGTTCCGGTCATGCCGGACAATTTTTTGTATAATCTAAAATAATTTTGAAATGTTATTGACGCAAACGTGCGCGATTCGCGCTGAATAAAAACTTTTTCTTTTGCTTCAATCGCTTGGTGGATTCCTTCGGAATATCTTCTACCTGGCAAAATTCTTCCTGTAAATTGGTCAACAATTAAAACTTGTCCATCACGAACAACATAATCTCTGTCCACAAAAAAAAGTGCCTTTGCCCTTACGGCAGTTTCAAGATGATGAACATATTTTATTCCCATCTCTGTATAAATATTTTCAACACCAAGAAGTTTTTCCGCTTTTTCAATTCCTGCGTCGGTTAGTGTTGTCGCCTTAAGTTTTTCATCAACTTCATAATCTTCGTCCTTTTTCATTTTGTTCGCTATTTCGGCAAATTTTCCATACAAATCTTCCGACTCAGTAGTTTCGGCAGAAATGATTAAAGGCGTTCGTGCCTCATCAATAAGGATTGAGTCAATTTCATCCACTATCGCATAATTAAATTCTCTTTGTCTTATTTCGTCTTTTTTGTAAGAAATATTATCTCTTAAATAATCAAAACCGTATTCATTGTTTGTTCCATAAGTAATGTCGGCCTTGTATGCGTCTTTTCTTTGACAGGGTCTTAAAAAATCATGAACTACCCTAAAATAACCAAGTTCATCTCTTTCTTTATCTTTTTCGTCTTCATTTTCAATTTTTTTATATCCAGAATCATACAAATAAGAAGATCCGTTATTTATTACCCCAACAGAAAGTCCCAAAAAAGAATATATCTGCCCCATCCAAACAGCATCTCTTCTCGCAAGATAATCGTTAACAGTAACTATGTGAATTCCTTTTTCTGTGAGTGCGTTTAAATACGCAGGGAGAGTCGCGGCAAGTGTTTTGCCTTCTCCTGTTTTCATTTCAACAATGCTTCCGTTGTGTAAAACAATTCCTCCAATTAATTGAACATCAAAATGTCTTTGTCCGAGAGTTCTTTTTGAAACCTCTCTTACAACTGCAAACGCTTCTGGTAGAATTTCATCTAAACTTTCTTCATTTTTGAGTTTATTTTTAAAATATTCTGTTTTGTTTGCAAGATCTTTGTCGGATAAAGAAGAAATCTCTTTTTCAAAGGAATTTATTTTTTTTATAACAACATCCGTTTTATTTACGGTTTTTGTGTTGTTGTCTTTGAATATTTTATTTAATAAGTTAATCATCTTTGATTTAAAGAATAATCTGCTGATTTTAACACAAAAACAGCATTAAGTTAACAAAAAATAACCGCTAAAATCTGAGATTTAAGCGGTTATTTTTTATGCTGATACTATTTTTTTCTTTTCTTTGCTGCTTTCTTTGTGGTCTTTCTTTTTGCTGTTTTCTTAACTTTCTTTACTGCCTTTTTTACTGTTTTTCTTTTTTTCATTTTTATTTTTTTACCTTAACTTAATGTTAAAGTATTTTAGTTGAAGATGTCCGACCTTATTTTTCTTCCAGCACTTATTTTTGCAACCAATTATTATTTTGTTATTAACTTTTTATAATGTTTTTAACATCAGAAACAAAAATAAGTGCTGGACAAAAAAATATTTCGCATAAATTAACAACATCACAACTTTAATATGTATTAATTATCATATACTAAAAGAATGAACGCAAGAATTTTTTCAAAATTTTGTGGATAACTTCACTCTGTTAAATATTTTTCAAAACAAAAAAATATTTCAGTCTGTCTAGATAAAAAAACTGACTAAAAAAAATAAAATAAAAAACGGTTAGTGTTAAACCAACCGTTTTTCGCTTAAAAAACTTAAAGACTTTGTAATCGGAGATAAAATTCAGTTACAATTTTTTCAATGATCGAACTTATGTCTTTAAAATTTCGATTACTCGGGTCTTTAAGAACAAAGTCACCGAGTTCATTTGCATCATAAGCATATTCTATATCCAAATCAATCTCTGAATAATCCTCTTCTAAAACCAAAGGTTCAATTTCGGTTTTTAATGCATCTCCCCATTTTTTCCAAATTATTTCTTTCTTAAATAGTGTTTTGGCTGAATAGTAATTTTGTATTTTAACACCCTTACTTCTTGGTGTTTGTTTTGCCATACCGTCAATGAATTCATATTGAAATTCATCAACAAATACTGATGCTGTGGCTTTTTGTTCTCCGCTTTCAAAGAAAAGCCTCTCTGCCGCTGTTATTATATCTTTACCTTTATATGGTTTAGGTAAAATGATTTTCATTAATCCTCCTTCTTTAATTTAAATTATTTATAGAACTACGTTTCATTATATATAATACAGATATTTATTCGTTTGTCAAGGGATTTAAATTTTATAAATGCAATATTAAAAACATAAAATGCAAATAAAAAACTCCTCACAAAATATTTCGTGAAGAGTTTTTTGCGTTCAAATAAGGTGGGCGGGTACGAGCTCCATGTTAAAGTTCTATGTGAGTGTAGCCGCCCACCGTAGTTAAAAACAAACTACAAATAAATAATACCATACAAATAAATAATAAAAAGATAACGGTATATAACACAAAACCTCGCGAAAGCGAGGTATGTGCAGAACTTTATTTAAAGAAGCGCGTAAAAATTACACACTCACATTACATATAGTATAGCACAGTGAAATATAAAATCAAGCTTTAATTATATGTTCCCTTTTTTATTTCTTGTATTATTTGTTCTCCTTGTGTTTTAAACGATGGAATGATTTTTATTGCTTCATTAACTTCATTTATAGCATCCGTATTTCTTTTTTGTTTTAAAAAAGAAGAAATCAAATATAATCTATTTTGAATATTACCAGGGTATTTTTTTATATTTTCGTTTTCTATTGAAATAACCTTATTGAATTGATTTGTGTCAAAATATGCCTTAACAATAATATCATCAGAAACAAGCACTGTACCAAATACAGGCATGAGCAAATCTTCAACCAACTTATCTTTACCGTTATAAATCGCTCCAACCGCATATATTTTTCTGGCATCTAAATAACTTTCGTCAGATTCAAACGATTTTTTTAACAAATCAAGAGCTTTTACTTTTTCCCCTTTATTCAAATAACTTGCGCTTAGTTCAAATATAGTTGCTTGTTTGTTTGGAGAAAGTTTCAACGCCTTTTCAAGATGTTCTATCGCGTTGTCATAAAGTCTATATCTGTTAAAAAATGTTCCCAAAAAAATTTCATATCTTGCATTCTGCGGGTCTTCTTGAACTTGTTTTGACATTTCTTGAACCGCCAAATCAAAAAATTTTTGTTTTAGACTTAAATCAATATTTGTCTCTGCCATAGATGAGGATGTTTGAACTATTTGTTCTCGAGCCTCACTTTTGCCAAGATATCCGTAAGTAAAAGATTTTTTAAACATTTCTAAACTCAACTCAGGATTGTTTCTATCTTTAAGTCCGTTTATCAAAGACCTTCCCAATAAAATAGCATCCGCATTAAAAAAATAGACAGAAAACAATGTTATAAAGACAACAAAACCGATCCACACATTTTTAATCCATTCATTATGAACATTGATTGGTTTTTCATTTTCATTTTCCTTTTTTAAACTACCGAAAACGTGAATGTAAGAAAGAACGGAGAAAAACAATATATAACTTACAAGATTATCAAATACAAAAAGATTATTAAAAAAATATCCGGCAAATAGTCCTGTAAGAAGAACTTTTTCAAACAAAGAAAAACTATTTTTTGTAATTTCATTGTTTTCTTCTTCGTTTTTCTTTTTCCACAAATAAAAAATACCAAAAAACAAAAGGGATAGATAAGACAATAGTCCGAAAAGCCCTCCTGCGGTTAACCAATCCATTACAATATTGTGGGCTCTGTCAAACCACTGTTCTTGAGCATACATTTTTGGTTCATAATTTTTATTAAAGACATAATTGAAGTTTTCCTGACCCCACCCCAATATTGGTCGTTCCATAAATCCTTTTATTGCCATGTTCCAAACTGGAAATCTAGCTTTTGTTGCTTCTTCATAACTAATTGAGCCAAATCTTGAAAGCACTGGGCTATTTTTAACAAAAGCAGAATCTTTAATTAATAAGAATCCTACAATTAAAACAACCACTCCTATTAACTTATACGAGGACAGCTTTCTAAAAATTCCACCTTTTTTATCAAACAAAACCAAAAGGATAAGAACAACTATCCAACCAAAAATCAATCCCAAAATAGCGCCTCTTGTTGCTGTGTGATAAAGAATAAATAATTGTATAAAGATTGCCAAATAATATAAAAAGTCCGTCCATTTAAATGAGAAAATAGTTCCAATTTTTTCATATCTTTTTTCAATCTTTCTTAATACGAGCATTGCGGTAAGAAAAATATGAAACAACATATATACAGCAAGGTATGTTGCATTTCCGAATGTCGCGTCCAGTCTGACTCCGCCCTGATTTATTGGTAATTTCCCGATAAGTTGAAGAATTCCATAAATCCCAATGCCTACACTGACAACAATTGATGTATTGAAAAATCTATCCCAAAGTTTTTGAGTGTTAAGTACTGAACTGATAACCAAGAAATATCCTAACAAATGTATTAGCGTAATCCACCCTTCCATTCTTTCAAAATTACTCCAAAAACTTTTTATTGGGTTCACACCAAACAAATCTGCAACTCCTATTATTCCAACAAATGTAACCACAGACCAAAGAATCCAAGAACTCTTAGGTCTATAATTTTTATCTCTAATTGCAAGCATTACCCACGTTCCGAAAATTATTTCAATTAAAATTCTAAAAATAAATCCTTTACCGGATACGAAAGGAAAAAATAAAGAACTCGTTATTACAAGAGGAATAAACGGGATTAAAAATATCCCCACACCAACTATTTGTCTCAATAATTTTTCTAACTTCATTGATTAAAATATAACAATATAGTAGAGTTTTATCAACTATAAAATGAGTGTATTAATAAACAAAACAAAAAACGGTATATTAAAAATCTCAAAATCTTTGGAGCAATGGATAAAAACCGATATTATCTATTTAATAAAAGGCGGGGTATGGCTCTCTTCCGGACAAATGATAAATATGGGATTAGGATTGTTGTTGACCGTCGCGTTTGCAAACCTTCTTCCAAAAGATGTATATGGAACATATCAATATGTAATATCTATCGCATCAATAATAGTCATACCGACTCTTTTGGAAATGAATACATCGGTCATAAGATCTGTTGCGAGAGGTTTTGAAGGAACAATCGTGAGGGCGGTAAAAACAAGACTTCTATTTTCTTTACTGGGAACAATTGGGGGTCTTGGATTATCAATATATTATTATTTAAACCAAAATATAATATTATCAATTTCCTTTTTAATAGTTGCATTATTCGCTCCTTTATCAAAATCTCTCACTTCCTATGGAGTTCTTCCGCAAGGAAAAAAGAAATTTGATGATTTAACAAAATATGAAGTTATATCCACTTTTTTTGAAACTTTAATAATAATCTTATTTTTGTATATAACAAAAAATATTTTCTTAGTTCTTCTTGCTTATTTTATTCCAAAAATAATAGTCCGCGGGATTTTACTTAAAATATCTATAAAAAAACACAAAACAAACGACGACGTTGACCCGGAAGCGATACCCTACGGAAAACATTTAAGTTTTATAAATATAATCGGAGATGGCGTGTCTCAATTAGACAAGATTTTGTTATATTATTTTTTAGGACCGGTACAGGTGGCAATATATACATTCGCAATGTCCCCCGTTTCAAGAATAATCTCAGCATTTCAACCGTTAAATACATTATCGTTCCCAAAAATAGCAGAGGCGGATCCAAAAATAATAAAAAAAACACTCCCTAAAAAGGTTCTAAAATTATTTTATATTTTAATAATACCTACTGCCTTATACATACTATTGGCTCCTATTATATACAAACTGATATTTCCTCAATATGTGGAATCGGTAATATATGCTCAGGTTTGTGCATTGATAATTTTATTTTTCCCGCAAAAACTATTGGGGACTGCGATGGTAGCATATTCACAAAAAAAAACATTATATATGATTTCAATAATAGGTCCTATAACAAAAATTATACTGCTCGGAATATTAACTCCAATTTTAGGAATATGGGGCGTGATAATAACAATGATGTTTCCTTATGTAATAAATCTAATAATACTTTTATATTATTTTAAGAGGATTTAACAGGATCTACACTTTTTCTAAAGTTATGATATGTATGTTTGAAATATTTATTATGCCTTGAATCTTCGGGTATTGCATTATATTTTAATTTATTTTTCCAAGCTACATAGTTGAAACTTATCTGATCTCTTCTGCTGTTGTTTTTTATTTCATTCCACCAGTCTTCCATCGTTTTAATCACATCCGGTTCATTGTGTCTTCTAAACATTATCATTGAGGCTATAAGCCCGTTGTGTTCTGGATATTCTTCTTCTCTATATCTTTGGATTTGCTTTTTTACTAATTCCGGATCATCTTTTAAATTTCCATTTTTGACAAATTCCATAATTGCATCATATTCTTGATAAACACAATTTCTCGCTTCTTTTTTGTCTTTTATCCAAAACAATTTGAAAATTCTTTTCTTTTGTTTTGCGTGGTCAAAAAATGACATATTTGCATCTTTCAAATATTTTTCCAAAATTTTATCGGGGCTTTTTTTAACAAAAATATTTCCATCAATCCAAACACTATACTCATAATCTGGAAAATATTTGTGTGGCAAAACTTTATAAATTTTAGCGGCACGAACAGGGTCCAGATCTGTTGGTTCAACTTTTCTCACGTCGCATTTATCAGATTTAAAATCTGAATCGGTAAAACAAACCCAATCATAATCTTTTGGTATATTAATCTGATCTATCAAACTATCCTTACCCCCGAATATAGCTGTATAAATAACCTTTTTATTCATATTTTTTACAAATTAATAAATATCCACTTGTTAAAATCGGCTCCCTAACTTCTACCTCCTTTTGTCTACTACTATATTCCTCCTTTATTAAAAATTTGAACATCGGTATTATTTTAGCGAAAATTAAAAAAAATACCTTAGTAAAGCCCCCCCCCTAAGAGATGTTTGGAAAACAAGTTGCTGAAACAACACACCTATTGTTTCCAAAAAATTTTCTTCTTCTCTTACTTCCAAAAGTCTCCAATTTCTTAATAAATATTTCAAACCGTATTTAGTATGTCTAAAATAATCACAATGGGAACCGTGAATGGGAAAAATAAATCTCGTCGTCAAAATTAATTTTCCACCCTTTCTCAATACACGATACATCTCATCAATCGCTTTTTGTGGATTTTGGAGATGTTCTAAAACTTCGTTAGCCAAAACAACATCAAATTCTCCATCCTTGAATGGTAATTCGTGCGCATCTCCAACAATATCAACCCCTGGTCTTTCTATAATATCCATACCAACCCTATTAGGAAACCACTTTTTATATGGGGATCGGCCACAACCTATTTCTAATGTATGTTCATTCGTCTTGTGTTTTTCTAAAAAATTTTCCATTCTTGTTCTCGTTATTTTCTTTTTTAAAAATTTTTTTATATTCATATTAAATGTTTTTTATATTCTTTTAAAATTTTATTTTTATCAAAATCCTTTATTCTCTCTAAATTTTTTCTTTTATATTCATCTCTTAAATTTTTGTCTTTCAAAAGATACAATATCGCTTCTGCTAATTTAATCTCATTTTTTATAGGAACCAATACTCCATATTCCGCAAATTCAATTCCGTCTTTCATTCTAATTTCATAATTTGTATCCGGAGCAAGTATTTCTCTTGCACCACCTGATTCGCTATCTGTTGAAATTATCGGAACACCGCATATCATCGCCTCAATCAATACATTAGGCAAACCCTCCCATAAAGACGACAAAACAAAAACGGTCGCCTTGCTCATAAAAGAAAACGGGTTGTTTTCCATTCCGTGAAAATCTACTTCATTTTCTATTTTGAGTTCTTTAGTGAGAGAAATCAAATTATCTTTTTTCTCTCCGTCACCGAGTATAATCAGTTTTGACGGACATTTTTTCAAGACTAAACTGAACGCTCTTATCAGAGTCGCAACATCTTTCTGATCTCTCAATCTTCCCGTGAATAAAATCGTTTTTAGATTCTCATTTTCCATCCACTTGTGCCTCGTTTTTTTATTTGCGTCTTTTCTTATATCTTCAACAGATTTTAAATTATAAATAACCCTCGTTTTACTTTTAGAAACGTGCGTAGTTTGAATAAAGTCCTTCGCTAACCCTTTTGAATTAATTATGATCACATCGGCTTTTGGATATAACCACCTGACGAGATAAGGTATGATTTTATCCTTGCCTTTATATTTTTTAAACACTATTGAAAATTGTATTCCTATTCTTAAAACAACTCTGGTTTTTACCATTGAAATTTTTTTTGCCAATAAGGAAACTACATGAGCGTGTTCCGAGGTTGATAAAATTGAAATCGGCCTGTTTTTAAACAAATAAAAAGCCAGTTTGGGAATACTATACGCCAATCTCTTGCAATTCAAATCAATTATATTTATTCCAGGTTTTATGTTTTCAACAAACGATCCTTTCTTCTGAACCAAAATCAAATCGACATCAAACCCGTCCTTCGCAAGAAAATCGGCAATGTCCAAAAGAACTCTTTCTCCTCCGCCACAAAAGAGTCCTGTTAGAAAAATTGTTATCCTATTGTTTTTATTTGAAGAATTCATCCAATTCTTTAATTATTATGTGTTTAGGAATATCACCTAAACATCTTAATTTATCTCCTCTACATTTGTTCAAATGTTCTCTTCCTTTATAAATATTGTGTTTACACTCATTTACTGAATACAAAATGGTCGCATTTTTATTATAAAAAGGCAACCAATTTGGAGTTCCGTTTTTCCCAAAAATCAAACATTTCTTTTCTAAAACACATGCCAAATGAGTCGGTCCCGTATCAACTCCAATGTAATATTTGGAGCTATTTATTAAATCTTTCAAATCTTTCATACTTAAATCAAACAAACCGTTCAAACCACAAGAATTATTTTCTAACCCTCCAACCAAAAGAATCTCTCCATTAAATTTGTTTTTAACTTCTCTAAATAACCAATTTAATTCTTCACCGACAAAGCTTCTCCCCATACTAGAGCCAAAAGGCTCAATAATAACTCTATTTTTTTCTTCTTTTTTGTCCGAATCTAAAAACGGTTTATCAAAAAATATTTTAAAACCAAAATTATTTAGAGATTTGAGTAAAAGTTCGTAATATAAAATCTTATGATTAAAATCAATTATTTCATCATATAAAGACATGTATTTATCGTCAAAACCAACTAACTTGCCCCTAAAAGACAATAATTTCGCAATGATTTTAGTTCTCATAGGAAAAATACCGGGGGTCGGAGATGTCAAAACATTATTTTTAGAAAATAAAAATCTAACCAAACCAAAAAGGGACAGCGGGTTTTTAATATTAACCTCTAAAATGTTTATGTGACTTCTTTCCCCCTTCAAATCTAAAAACAATTTTTTATTTTTAGGAATAACCGCATAAATTTTAATTTTTTGGTTATTTTTGTGGACATTGTCAAACAAAAGAATAGACATTAAAATATCCCCGATTGAACCATTAAAAAAATAAATAAAATTATTTTTCATTTTCTAAAATAGCGATAAGCAGATCTTTAAAAAATTTTGCCGTTGAAATTGTTTTTAAAACCAAAATTTTAAAGCCAGACTCTTTTGATAACCGTTTGATTGTTGTTTTTGAAAAAGGTCTAATGTGACTTGGGTCATTCCAAAAATAAATTGACAAAAATGGAACGAAAAGCCTCGTCCAATTAGGTGTTTCCAAAAATAATTTACCCTTATTTCTCAAAACATATTTTATTCCGATAATTAAATCATATGGATATAACAAGTGCTCTATAACATGTTGACAAATTACTGCATCAAAAGAATTTTCATCAAAAATTTTATCTAATTGTTCTGCAGACTCCTTAAAAAATTCGGTTTTTTTTGAAATGTCTTCTTCAAGTTGATTTTTTATATCAACACCAAAAATAATCAGATCATCTCTTTCGGACAAAATAAACCTCATTGTCTTCCCTTTCCCACACCCAACATCCAATATTTTTGCATTAGGTGGTAACTCGTCTATAAACTTTTTTAAATGTTTAGTTATCATATATTTTAAATTTTTCCAAAATCGGTTTTACCACTTTTTCAGAAGTTAAATTATAACTTAAATCTAATCCATTATCTCCTATTTTTTCTCTTAATACAGAGTCATCAATCAATTCTTTAATATTTTTTGACAAATCTGAAGAAAAAAATATATTTTTTTGATCTTCAAAAAGTTCTCTCATTGCCGGTGTATCTTTTGTAATAACGGGACATCCGCAAGATATATATTCATAAATTTTATTTGGTATTACTCTATCTGTCTTTCTGGTATTACCAAACACTCCGAGACAAATATTTGTTTTATTTATTGCCTCATTTATTTTTTCCGAAGAAGATGTTTCATAAAAAAATATATTTTTTGCGTTGTTTTCTTTGTTTTCGTTTTTTATTCTCGTGCCATATATATTAAACATTATATTTTCGTTATCTTTTGCAACTCCCAAAATTTTGTTTATACCGTGAAGTGGTATTCCGCTTCCATGAAAATGAACAACAAAATCATCTTTCTTTATATTTTTGTCTCTAAAGAAAAAATTTTTATCACACCCAACCAGGATTTTTATAAATTTGTTTCTTTGGGTAAAATACTTTTTTGATACGTAATTTATATGTTCCTCTGTGTCTAAAAAAACAAAATTTGACACTTTTATAGATAAAAAATCTAACAACCAATAGTAAAAACCGAATGCGGTTTTTTTTCTGTCTTCAATCATGGATTCATATAAAGGCGCGAACATATCAAAAAAAATTTTCTTCCTGCTTATCATTCTAGCGAGAATCACGCATTGAAAACCGGGAAAACCGATAATTATAAAATCGTGTTTTTCTGTATTTTTATATTTTGACATTAATTCCACATACTTAAAAATCCCTTTCTTGTCGCTTTTACATTCAATAATATCAACCCCGTTCTTTTTCAGACCATCTATAATTATTCTATTCCTTGAATAATCTTTATTATAAATACCAAAATAACAAATCTTCATATTTTCATTTCTGTTAATAATTTTTGTGTTAGACCTTTTAAGCTGTGATTTTTAATGACATATTCGGACAAATTTGGTTTACCTTTATCTTTTAACAATCTATTGAGATTTCCCAAAACATCAGAATTAGATGTGAAATATTTTTTATCTAAAATATCTGAAAAAGCCTCGTTTGAAGTCAAAATTTTTCTATCACAGGCCATTGCCTCTAAAATAGCTTTATCCAAACTACCTGTATCACTTAAATTAACAAAAACATTACAATCATTCAAAAATTCCGAAATCTCTGCGTGCTTCATACTTTTCCAATTAAAATCTCTGAGCTCCGAAACATATTTTTTATCTTCCTCCGTTATTGGCTCTCCCGCAACCTTAAATTCAACATTTAGTTTTCTAACGGCATCTAAAATAATATGAATATTTTTTGATTTGGAAATTCGTCCAACCGTGCAAACACCACTACCCTCATTTTCATATTTAAACAAATCGGTGTCTATTCCGTGTCCAACGATAACAACCTTTTTAGAAGGTAATCTAAAACTTTTTTCAGATGCGGTAAAAATTTTATTTACTAATTTTTCAGCAATTTTTAAGGAAAGACCCACGCTCTTATGAACATACCAAAGAAAAACTCTTTTATTAAACCAGAAAGGAAATCCCAACAACACGTATATTTGGTTCATATGAACAAAAACACAATCGTAATCCAAACTTAATATATATTTGTAAAAATTAAACAAATATTTTATTTTTGATTTACCATTTTCTTTTCCTAAAGAAAAAACATTTTTTATAGAAGATTCTCCTTTCTCTAAACAAATAACTTTTAGATCCACTGTATTTTCAAATTCTTCAAGCCATTTGTGAAAAAATCCCAAGTTTGCATCGTTTTTATCTACTTTTTGTGTAATTATTAAAAGTTTCATTTTATTCCAAATTTTTTTTAAATTCTCTTAAATATTCACTTTTATTTATGAGTTTATATTCACCCACTTTTTTACTCTCATATAAAATTCTTTGTATATCGTTTCTCAAATTTTTTTCATCTGAAATACCAATCTCACATTCCTCCGCTATTCCAACATTTGTGGACAAAACAGGAATTCCGGAAGCAACAGCTTCAACTATTGTCATTCCGTATCCCTCATATTTAGATGTGATTAAAAACAAATCGGCTGTTTTATAATATGAGTATAAATCATTTGTCCAGTTCTCAAAAATAACATTTTGAGGAGCTTCTTTTTTTAATTTATCTTCCACAGGACCGTTTCCAACAATTATTAAACCGACATCGTTTAATCCATTAACAGATTTGAGAGCCAAAGAAATATTCTTTTCTTTTGACAGACGAGAGGCCATTAGAATTATTTTTTTAAATTGTGGATATTTCTTTTTTAAATTTGTATTTATAGAAGAATTTCTTATCTTTTCTACATCTATAAACAAAGGCAATACAAAAATTTTCTCTTCCAAAATCCCAAGCTTTTGAATAATATCCCTTTTTATTTTATTTGAAACAACTCTTATTTTATCAGCCTTTTTTAGCAAACATTTAGCAATTAAAACCCTAATTCTGTTTCTTATAGACTCTCTAATAAAATTTTCATTAAACAAATCTGTATGAACTTGTATTTGAAGTTTTGATTTTAATTTTTTTGAAAAAAACAGACCCATTACTCCGTTTTCAAAAGGATCTTGAGCTATAACCCAATCTATTTTGCTCTTTATTCTTTTTAAAGAAGAAAAACCGTCAAAATATCTTAATAATTTATTCGCTGAATTTGTGGGATAAACAAAAACATTTTCACTCATTTTTTGGTCTTCGTTTTTACCGAGAGAAAACAAAATAACATGAATTTCATCTAAAATCTTTCCATAATCAATTATTCTCGCTCTTGATTGAGAATTTTTGTCTAATATTCTGAAGTCCGTGCTTATCATTAAAATTTTCATAAGAGTTCTCTTATTAATTTAAGATGTGAATTTACTACATTTTTCCAATTGTGAGATAAATCCAATTTATTTATATATTTGCACTCTTCTTCATAAATTTTTTTATCGAACAATCTCTCTATTTTGTCTTCAAACTCTTTTTGTGAATTTGCCGAGAAAAGAAATCTCTCTGGTAAATCAACAGATAGACCATTGCCTCTGGTTATAATGACCGGCTTACCAAAAGATAAACACTCTAATATAAAATTTGGATTAAATTCTGTGAGTGCGGGGGCTAAACAAACAGATGAATTTGAGATTAAATTAAACAATTCTGTCTGGGGAATATTAGGTTTGATTTGTATATAATTTTCTGCCTTTAGTTCTTTTATAAGATTTACTAATTTATTTTCCTCTGGACCACTTCCTATTAAAATCAATTCTCCATCACCTTTTTTATTTCTAATATTATTAAAAGCCCTTATAACCAATTCTAAATTTTTATACAAAACAAATCTACCCGCAAAAACAAAAGTCGGAGTTCCTACAAAAAAACTTTCTTGTTTTTTGTCTAAAAACGGATTTTTTATTATTGTAAATTTCCCCTTTGGCACTTCATAATACTTTTCATACATATCAACCAACATTTTTGTATATGTAACCAATCTATCAGCCTTATTTAAAATCATTTTTACTATTTTAAATAATTTTGGTTTATCTTGAATATAAAATCCTTTTTCATAATAATCTTCCATTGATAAAAATCTCTTGCCGTTTTCAACAATTCTTTCCCAAATTGGATCACCCCCGATTCTAACAATCAACTTTTTATGCAATATTTTTGATGCGAGAAAAGAAGGCAACCCCGCCGCACTTACATCAAATGTATAAATTAATTTTGAGTTAAAACCAAAAAATAAAACCTCTATAAAATATAAAAACCAGCGAGCGAGTTTAGGTAAATTTTTTGGAATTCTATGTATTTTATAATCAAAATTGTCTTTTTCTTTTGCCGAGCTATAGGTAAAAATATGAACATTCCATCCTTCTTTCACAAGTTTTTCGGCTATGTGTCTAACATGTATGGCGGGTCCTCCAACTTCCGGATAAAATATGCCCGATGCTAAAATTATTTTTTTCATATATAATTACTTTATGATCAAAAAAATTGCCGTGACTGGCGCTGGAAGATGGGGTAAAAATTTAATAAGAGAGTTTAACAAACTTACTAAAATTAAGTATGTTTTACATAATAAGAGCCCAGAAACAAAAGAATGGCTTAAAAATAATTACCCTCAAATAAAGATTGTATCGTCTTACAAAGATATAATCAATGACCCAGAAATAGACGCGGTCGTTATTGCTACTCCTATAAAAACACACTTTCAGTTTGCAAAACACGCTCTTTTAAATGGAAAACATATATTTGTTGAAAAGCCCATAACTACAAAATACAAAGAAGCGAAAGAATTAAAAGACATAGCCAAAAGAAAAAAACTTACAATATTCACTGGCTATGTATTTCTGTCAGGTGACATTTTTGAAGAGATAGAAAAAATATCAAAGAAAGAAAAGATTTTGAACTTATATTTTATATGGAATAAATTTGGAACATTTAAGGAAAATGTGATTGAAAATCTTTTGTCGCACGAAGTTTCCATAGCTACAGCGCTTTTGGGTGAGCAAAAAATAAAAATTTTGAAAAGCACCGGCGTAGTAACAAACTCAGACATAATAAGAGCCGAATCAAAAAAAGCGTCTTTTTATATAAACAGAGTTTCAGACAAAAAAGAAAAAATTGTAATAATAAAAACAAATAAAAATTTATATATTTGGGAGGAAGAAGAATTAAAAAAACTAAAAAATGACAAATTAGAAGTAATTTTTAAATCAAAAAAATCTTCTCTTGAAAGAGAGTGTATTAAATTTGTAAAAAAACAGACTAATTTGCATGTTAGTCTAAATGTTGTAAAAACTATTGAAAAATTATAATTCTCTATCTTTCTTTTCTTTTTCTATTGCGGCAATTACATCGTTTGCCGCTTGAACACAAGTTCCTATTTTACCTGAAAATACAACTATTATTTTATCGTTCATAACCTCAACAGTTGTCGGTCTTTTGTCTGTATCGTCGTTATAAGGCAAAACTGTTCTTATCGTATACATTGAGCCGATGTGCTCGGCTTTCTCTAATTCCGGTATAAATCTCTTTCCTGATTCTATAAATTTATCAAAATTAGTTATTGATGGATTTTCTATAACCCCATTATCAATAAGTGGCCAAAATTTTTTGCCTATTATAGGAACTTCACCTATGTTTGTTGCGTGAATTGCGTGAACAACATTTCCCATTAAATACAAGCCCGTGTCTCCAAAGGGGTCAACACACATAAATGGTCCGTCCATTACAACTATTGATTTATTTCTGAATGAGTCTGACAATCTCACTACGGGTTTTTCACATAATTCAAACTGATATTGTTTCTTTTCTTTCGAAATACCAACCAAATCCAAAACAGGATTTATGCTTGCATAAGTTGCAATTACAACAAAATCATAATTCTTCAAATCTTCTTTAACAGCCTTTTTATTAAAAAATAAACTGACTTTATTTTCTTTTAATCTTCTTGAACAAATGTCTTTTAGTTTATTTATATCTATAAGTGTTTCGTGTCCTTTTATTGTCAAATCTAAACTATCAGAATTCATAAGATCCAAAGTCGTTTCTTCAAAAGGAAGATTGTGTTCTTTGCAGACATTTTTAAATTGTTCTCCCGAAACAAAACTCCCCTTTTTTGCTATACAGTAATAGTGATCCAGCCCAGATATTATTGCTTCGGGAAACTCTCTCTCAAATACGGGCGCTGACTCTGAACAAGAAACTATTGTCTCGCTACTTCTTGGATAATGATATCCTCTATGCAATCTAAATTGATTTATACCGGACGCCGATTTTAAAATATCGTCATTTTTCTCAAACAAATCAACAGCAAAGCCTTTTTCGGCCAGTTTTATTGCAGCTGTTACTCCAAATATCCCTCCTCCCATTATTCCAATTTTCATATTAAACCATTTAGACGAACCATTAACCCATCAGTATTATAAACAAAAATAATAATGGTCAAGAAAAAATATTAAAAAATTCCATCATTATTCATTTCTTTAAACCAAATTATTTCATCTCTCATTCCATCATATAAATCTGTATCCGGTGCGTATTTTAAAATATTTCTTGCTTTATCTATCATTGCCCTTGTTTCTGATTGATCCCCTGTTCTTGTTGGAACAATTTTTATTTTTATTTTCTTTCCTAAAAGATTCTCTATCATATTTATACATTCTGATGTTTTATGTGTTTTTTCAGAGCCTAAATTTATAATTTCGCCAATACAACTTTCGTAATGATTTATGCAACTTAAAATCCCCTTAACTATATCACCAACATATGTGTAACTCCTTATGTGATTTTCACTTCCCTTATATAAAGTAAATTCTTGATTTTTTAAAGCAGAATTTATAAGTCTCGGGATTAATTTTTCCGGTCTTTCTCTTTCGCCATAAACAGAAAATAATCTTAAAGAACAAGCAGGAACAACTCCCTGTCTTGCATACGATAATGCAAGTTGTTCTCCAGCAAGTTTTGTAACTCCATAATGTGAAATCGGTGCGGTTTCAAAATTTTCGGTTCCAATTGCTCTTGTCCCATAAACAGAAGACGATGAGATGTTTATAAAACATTTCAAATTTTTAATTTTTAACGCCTCACTTAACACTTTATATGTCGCAATTAAATTGTTTTGTTTGTAATCTTCAAAAGATATATCTTCGGAGATGCCGGGCTGTGCAGCACAGTGGATTATAAAATCATAGTCCCCAAAAATTCCACCTATATTATCTTCATTTAAATCTCCTCTAAAAATTTTCACACCCTTGTTTTCAAGAACACCGGCTGTCTTTTCTTTTATTCTAACATCGTAGTAAGGAGAAAAATTGTCTATAATATAGACATCATAACCCATTTTTTTCATTTCCTCGGCTATATTGGAGCCTATGAATCCGACCCCGCCTGTTATAAGAATTTTCATTTCTTCGTTAAGGTTTAATGTATCAAAATATACTAAAAAAACACCTATTTTACAAGGTGTTTAAAAAATAATAATTCACATAAATTTAAAAAATTATTCTGAAATTTCTATTTCTTCAGCAATTTTTTGTGCCTCATCTATTTCTTTTTTAATTGGCGCTTTCTTAACAAAAATATATCCGCCTGCTGACAATAATATTATTGATGAGATAGCAGTTATCCATTTCCAAATACTATTATTTTGAGCCGTATTTTCAATAATTTCTGAGTTTATTACAGAAGCCGAGTTATCTTCTCTTTTTGCTATTTCTTCGTTTTCTGTCGCTTTTTCAATAATAAACGATTTCCCATTTATATCATAGTTTGCTTCAGAAATTAAACCCGCGGAATTACTTTTTTGAGAAGAAGAATCAACGATATTTATAACGCCGACTCCGGTTTTATTAAAAGATACAGCCAAACTTCCGTTTGGATACAATAAATTTATTTTTGAATCATTTATAACATTCAGATTTGTAACATTTTTAGAAAAAATAATTTTTTCATTCGATAGGATTATTGTATTTTTGGGTAATGTAAAAAAATTATTATCAACTTGCAATCGCCACCATGATAAATCTAACTCTCTGTTAGTTCTGTTGTATAATTCTATAAAATTTTTGTTTAAATCACTTCCAACATTGGATATTATTATATCCGCCGGTAATGCTATTACACTGATCCTGTCGGTTGTAGAAAATTCACCGGATGCAACATCCAAAAAAACAACGTACCTGCCCGGATAATTATACGAGTGTAGAACTTTCTGTCCTTTTTTTATAACTCCGTCTCCAAAATTCCATAAAAAAATTGCATTTTCAAGAGGTTTGTTTTCTATTCCAAAAGCCTTGCCGTCAAAAAATGTATCAGCACCGACAATAATTGTTTTATCATTACCAGCATTCGCAAAAATTTCTGGTCTTAAGTCCGGTTTGGTGTAATTAGAAGTTTGTGTTACAGATGAAGACGTTGAATGGGTTTGGTTTATAAAATTATCGGGACCATTGTTTGAACTAGCCAAAATATCTGAAAATCCTGGGGTTGGCGCAAGTGGTATCCATTTTCCATCTGATTTTTTTTGTAAAGAATTCCCATCATCTTTTGCTCCCCAATCAGATGAGTAAGTTAAACTATCTTCGTTGATTAGTTCACTATTACGAATAGCGATCAGTTCTCCTGCGCTCGTGCTATTAAGTGAAAATGAACTGTCAAAAAGTGTTCCGTTAAAATTCGGAAAATCCGACAAAAAAGTAGAAGTCGCGTTTGCAATAACCGCAGAAGCTCCGGATGAAAGATTCACATTTCCTCTTTCGAGTTTTAGCCCATGATTTGTGTTGGCCTCAAAAAATTTAAAAACTGATAAATCAACAGAATCAGAGCCATTATTTGTGATTTCTATCCAATCATGTTCACCACTTCCTTCCGTCCCGGGAAAATCATACATTATCTCGGTTATAACAATTTGCCCATTTACTAAAATGGGAATAAAAAAGAATAAAATTAGAATCCATTTAAAATTAAAAAAATTATTTAGTTTCATTTTCTTTCTTACCAGTATCGTTTATTTTATCTTCAGACGTAGCAGATAGATTCTTGTTTTGAATATTTTTTTCTTCAACTTTCAAAATTTCTAACAGAACATTCTCGGGAATTTCTTTCTGTTTTTGTTCTTCTGTTTTTGTTTTCACTTTATCTTCGATAGGAGCTGGTTTTGTTTCTTCCAGAATTTTTTCTGTCTGTGTAGTCAAGTTCGTCTCAGTTTTTACACCATTGTCTTCATTTTCTATCTGAGAAGGCTCGTTTCCGTTTTTTTTATTTTCTCCCAAAATTTCACTAAGAGCTTCTCTTAGGGCGGTAACATTTTCCTCAGATATTTTCTTTTTTCTATCAACCGGTTTTTTTGTTTCATCTACGGGTTTTAAATAATTGAGAGAAATCGCTTTTCTGAATTCAGCTTCATTATTTTGTGTTTTAAACGGTTTGGAAAAATTATTTCGTTGAAAACCACTGTTATAATTTCTTTGAAATCCGCCGGAACCTGAATTGTTTCTGTTCAAGAAATCTCCTTCTGCGCTAGTGTTTGCCGGATTCACGATATTTTGAATTGTTTTTGTTGTTGTTTCCGTAGAAATTTCTTGCTTAAAATTTTTCGTTGGAATATATGGTTTTCTATCAAAATTTTTACTGTTTATCGTATTAGAAATATTTTTATCATCTTTTTTATCAAAAACAGTATATTTATTTTTATTGTTTCCATTTTCTTTTTCTTTGCCATTAATTTTTTGAGAATCCGTGTGCCAATTAATAATATATTTTTCAACCTCATAGCGAGTTTTAGCAAATTTCTTTCTTGAATTCTCTATAATTTGATTTTTAAATGAGACTGTCGGTTTTGGAAATGGAGGAAGTGTTCTTGCGGAAAAAGGCGAGGAACTTACCCCGTCAATGAGTAATTTCAAATAAATCTGCGGGAAACTCAAATTGACCAAATCTTCCGGAGTAAACTGTGGGGCAAATTCTTTTTCAAGAACTGTTGCGTCCGTCGCCCCCAATCTGAATATAATCATTGTCCCAATATTTCCAAAAACAGCAGCCCTTACTTCATCTTCCATTTGTTCAATATATTGGTGCGCAATGGTTAAATTCAATTTATATTTTCTTGCTTCAGATAAAATATCAGCAAACGACTCATTGGCAAAAGACTGAAATTCATCTACATATAAATAAAAATTAGGAAGAGTCTTCATTACTTCTTCGGAAACATCCGCGCGAGACATTGATGCCAAATAAATTTTTGTTATCAACATCCCGCCTAAAAGATTCGCATTTGCTTCTCCAACCCTTCCTTTTGAAAGATTAACTATGACTATTTTTTTATTATCCTGAATCTCTCTAAAATCAAAACTTGAGTGAGGTTGCCCTATTATGTTTCTTATCAGTGGATTTGATATGAATTGCCCGACTTTATTCTGAATCGCCGCTCCAGCTTCTTGCATATATCTTTCTCCATACTTTGCAAATTCATCTTCCCAAAAAGCTTTTACTGAAACATCTGTTATATTTGAAACAATTTTTTTTCTATAATCTTTGTCAGCAAGCATTCTATTAACACCAAGAAGTGTTGACTCTGGGTATTCCAAAAGTGCGAGAAGAATGTTGTTTAAAATATATTCCATTCTTGCAGACCATGAATCAACCCAGATTTTTTTAAACGCACTCATTAGGCCGTTCGCAACCAAATGCCTTTTATCTTCACCAACATCTTCCATAACATTGAAAGAGACCGGGTAATCCAAATCAAACGGCGCAAAATAAAGAACGTCGTTTATTCTTTCTTCAGGAACATAATCCAAAAGTAATTCCGCAGACTTTCCGTGTGGGTCAATAAAAGCAACCCCATTCCCATTTTGAATATCTTGGATAACCATATTTTCAAGAAGAGTAGACTTCCCCGTTCCTGATTTGCCTAATATATATACATGCCTTTGTCTGTCGGCTTCTTTAATTCCGAATTTTATTTTTTTATTTCTGTTATCCGTCTCGGCAAAATATGTAATTTTATCTCCATTTAGCATTACATTAATTATAAATCGTTTATATAAATAAAAAAAGTCGTTTTGTTCTACAAAACGACTTTAAAGAAAATTTAATTAAAATCACCGCTGAGATATTTTTACAAATGTTCAAGTTTAAAATATTTTTTTATGATTACCCTGTCAATTTTAAGGCATATTATTCCTTGAGCAATGCACTTTCAGTGTATGTATTCGCGGCGTCCCAAAGCATCCACGAAGTTAAACCGGCATCATAGGTGGCTTGAATTTGTTTTCTAACCATCTCAGCAGTGTATGTCGCTCCCAAATCAAAATCTTGAAGCCATGGACGAAGTTTTTTAGTCATCTGGCTCGTTGTTTTATCAAACAGAGGTGTAGTGGAGGCAAGTCCAAAATTATCAAGAACAATCGCTTTTTTTACGGCAAGGTCCATTGAATATTTTACAATCTCATACGGATATGCAGCAGGATTTGAATACCCTATAAATGTTTTCGGATAGTGAGACGGATAAACCATTGGTGCAACAAAATCAAAATAAGGGAGTGCTCTTTCCAAAATTTGTCCAATATTCAAATCATCAGAATTTGTTGTAACCATTCCGAATAAATCTGCAGACAAAATCGCTCCGGTTGATTTTCTCAATCTATTGGTTAGATAACTAAAAAAACCTTCCATAATTTTTGCCTTCCCGTTTTCGGAATCAGCCAAAATTTCTTGTTCGCTAAATGGGTAATAAATATCTTTCATATTTCCATCTGAAGGAAATCTTATATAATCAAAATTTAATTCATCAAAACCGATTTTATAACTTTCTTCTCCTATATCAACAATATAATCCCAAACTTTTTTTGAACCGGCATCAAGCCAACTAATTCCTTTGTAATCTTTCCATACGGATTTATCACTGGCCTTTTTAACTGCAAGCTCTGGATATTTTTTTACAAAATCAGGGTCTTGAAAAACAGAAATTCTTCCAATTACATAAACGTTCTTTTCGTGGAGTGCTTTTATAAATTCTTTTATATCTGGAATTCTGTTTTCAAATGAACCCTCTTCTTTTAAAATCGGATTCTCAGTTTCAAAAGATATTTTGCCCGTATAATCTTTTATATCAATAACTATTGCATTTATTTCCGTTCTATCAACTATATCAACAATTTTTTTTCTCAAACTTGGAGTTCCTGCCACCCAGCTTGTCATATACAATGCCTTAACTTGCCCCGGTAATTTAATATGTGTGGCAACAAAAATATTTTCTTTTGAAATTTCTTTTTTATTTTCTTTTCCTGATAATGCCAACGCAGTTTCACTTGCGTTATATTTCGTTTGTATAAAAAAAGGGACGGCAAAGTATAAAAGTAAGAAAACAGCAAACAAAAAAACCAGCAATATTATGAGTTGGTTTTTTGTAATGAATTTATTTATATTTTTGACCGACATTTTATATCTTATTCTTTTGAAACCATTTCTCCCTGCGTTGTGTTGTGTTTTTCTTCTTTAAATAAAAAATCTGGCTCATCTTTCTGCGCATTTTTTTTCTTTCTTTCAATTCTCACGCCTAAAATTTTAGCAACAACATCTTTTGGAGTTTTATCAAAAAAATATGCGGAAGATAGAATCCATAAACCTACAATAATACTAAAAAAATGTTTCCACCCTGTCGGAACACCTAAGAATGGGATTAAAATAATTATAATTCCAAGTGTTATAAACAATTTTCTTTTATCTTTCATGTTCTTATATATTACTCTGTTTTTATTACTTTTAAAAGTATCGCTTAATGTCTTAAATTAACAGCACTTTGAAACAATAACAACAAATTCTCCTCTTATTTTATCTTTGTTTTTATTGAAATAATTTATTAGTTCATCTGAATTTCCGGAAATAATTTGTTCAAAGATTTTAGTTAATTCTCTTGCAATTATTATTTTTTTATCCTCTTTCAAAAATTTTTTAAGTGATTCCAAGGTTTTCAATATTCTGTGCGGTGACTCATAAAATACGACTGTCCTTTTTGATTCAGAAATTTCTTTAAATAATGTCTCTCTTCCTTTCTTGTGTGGTAAAAATCCGAGAAACAAAAATTCTGAAGCCGGGACACCCGCCCCGGAAAGAGCTGTTATGACCGCACTCGGTCCAGGAATCGGAATAATTTGAATATCGTCGTCAAATCTTTCTTTTATTTTAGAAACCAATAATGAACCCGGGTCTGAAATGCAAGGCGTACCCGCGTCAGAAACAAGCGCCAATGTTTTTCCGTTTTCAATAAATTCAAAAATTTTATCAATCTTAGACAATTTACTTTGGGAATGATAACTCATTGTTGCGGTTTTAATTTCATATCTATCCAACAATTTTTTTGTAACCCTAGTGTCTTCGCACAAAACCAAATCAACTTCTTTAAGCACGCGAATCGCCCTAAAGGTTATGTCCTCTAAATTCCCTATTGGTGTCGCTATTACATAAAATTTTTTCATTTCTCTTTTAATATAACATTTCAAGACAATAAATTCCAAACTACGAGTATTAAATTACAACATTGACAAAACTATCCAACGAATATATAATATATAGGAAAATTAGTTCAATAATAAATTAAATTTAAAACTTTCCGAGGAGGAAAAATGAAAACCTGGAAAAATATTGCAAGGTCTATTGGTTTAATTGTTTATAGACACACGGTTCTTATCACTCTTATTTGTTTATTTTTGATGGTTTTTTTAGTAGCAATTTCTGCTGCTATAAAAGATGTGTTTCAATATTGGTATATTTTACTCTTTGTAGGTTTCTCTTTACTCGCGTTCCTTCTGGTTGGGTTGGAAAATTCAAACATGAATAATTATAAGGTGGCAGTTTTTGTCGCTTCAAAGCTTTATTTAGAAATTATTGAATCCAATTTGGTGCAAAGAATGCTAATATTGGACAAATTGACTAAGTTGATGGAAAAAACCATAGTCAAAAAAAAATTCAACTGTGCTGTGTGTTTGGATTGGAAGAATTAAAAATTACCAAAAAAATCATCAAGAAGTTGCAATCTTGGAAGAGATTTTAAAAACTGCACCGGAAAAAATTTTGGAACTAAAAAATAAGATTGGAATTTTTCAATCTATTTTATATGAAACTATTTGATGTTTCAACAATCCCCCCACAACAGTGGGGGATTTATTTTATATTTTTAGTCATACTATCTTTGTGACGGCAGACATATTGTAACACAATTTTGATTGTCTATAATTTACAAAATTCACACATGCACGACCGTGTATGTGTGAATTTTGTTTTATTGTTTTTTGTATGCGTTAATCTATATTAATCCATTACGACTCTTTTGAGTCGTTCTGGTATATGCACTAAAATTTCATAAGGAATAGTAGCACATTTTTGAGCAATTTGATTTACTGAATTTTTATCCTCTGTTTTTGAACTTATTACTTCAACTTCATCCCCTATTTTTATATTTGAAATATTTGTCACATCTATTGTTGTTATATTCATACTGACAATTCCTATTATCGGACAAAAATTATTATCAATTTTAACAAAACCATTATTTGATAATCGCCTATCAACTCCTTCATAATAACCAACCGGAATTGTTGCAATTTTTAAATCTTTTTCGGCAGTAAATGTTTTATTATATCCAACTTTATCTCCTTCTTTTATTTCCTTGATTAAGCTAATTACTGACTTCATTTCTAAAACTGGTTTTAAATTTAATTTTTCATCAAAACTGACATTTATTCCATACAAGCCTATTCCCAATCTCATCACATTTGCGTTAATACTATCCGCAAAAAAACTGCCAGCAGTTGCTGATATATGATAATAAATTGTTTCTGAAAAATTTTTCTTCCAATTCTCAACAATTTCATTCCATTTATTGATTTGGTCTATTGTATAACCAGAATCATTCCCGTCTGCATCTGCAAAATGAGAGCATATTCCCTCAACAAAAATATTTTTATTACTTTTTATAATTTCCATTGCTTCTTTTATTTCTTCGGATAATATCCCGTTCCTGTGCATTCCGGTATCTATTTTTATATGAAATTTTGTTCCCTGTCTCGCCGAAGTTTTTGCGAAGGCGGATGTTTTCAAATTTTGAGATATGTTTTTTAATTGTTCTAAAGAGCCAATTGTAAAAGCTGTGTTTTTTAATTTATTATTTAAAATATTTTCATTTATTGAATAACCAATTATCAAAATTTTTGATTTAATCCCTTCATTTCTTAAAATCATTGCTTCATAATACGAATCAACTACAAGAAATGGGGTATTTTCTTTATTCAAAATTTTAGCGATTTCAACAAGTCCATGTCCATAAGCGTTGCTTTTCAAGACGGGGGCAACATCAACGGCAGAATTTAATTTTCTAAATTCATTTAGGTTGTGTAAAAGATTATCTTTATAAATTAAAATCTCCACTAGAGATTTATAATTGAATCTTTTTTGTCTTATTTTTCTGAATAGTTTTCGCATAATCAAATGTTAGCATTGAAAACATCATTTTCAAAAAAGTAATGTGAGCGCGGAGAGATTTGAACTCTCAAGGATTTTGTCCATACGCTTCTGAAGCGTACGCGTATACCAGTTCCGCCACGCGCTCATATCTAAAATAATACAAAAAATTATTAAAATATAAAAATTTATTGAAGTAATATCTTTTTTTTGTTATATTTTACTATTATGCGCGTATAGCTCAGGTGGTTAGAGCGCAGTCCTGATAAGACTGAGGTCCCAAGTTCGAGTCTTGGTACGCGCACACACAAAAAACTCGCCAAATGGCGAGTTTTTTATTAGAATTTTGAAAATTTTTGAAATTTTGTTTCACAAAATTTCTTAGTTATCCTCTCTTTTGTTTTGTTCAACTGTCAGTTTCGCGTATCTGACATAGCGAATGTTATTTTGAGATACAACATTATCATCTCTAATTTACCTTTTGGCATTTTAGATCAACCGTTTAATTTTGTCTCTTGAGAAGACAAAAATGTTTTTTTAAAATAATCCACGACCACCTTCCGGTAGCCGTACCTTGTTACGACTTACTCCCTGTCACCGAATTTACCTTAGTTCGCCATAAGCGAGCTTCGGGTATCCCCGGCTCCCTTGAGTTGACGGGCGAATGTGATAATTAGATAAATTTCACGTTCCCACGTAGTGTGCGGATTTCCCGCGCTACGCGAGTCCTAAGCATGCATCTGCTCTTTAAGTTTTTTAATTTTTTTCAAACCATTTTTTGTATGATGGGTTTTCTTAATAGCAAGATCTAAAATCTTACAAAAAAGTTTGAAATCTTTTATTCTTTTACCTTCTAATTTATGTTCTTTAAAAAAAGGAACAACAATGTTTTTCAGTAATTCATAATTAAAAATCTCAAATCTATAATTATCTCGTTGATTTTCTCTGTATTCTTTTTGGAAGTAAATTTTTCCACTCCCCCAAAATTTATTTACTTTTTTTAGAAGAGGTAATTCATCTTCCCTCATTTTAATATAGTAACGACATTGGACTCTATAATTTATAGATCCGTGTGCTTTTTTGGGAGGACATAAATATACCGTAAAACTACCTTCTCCATCAGTTAAACCAACTATATAATCTGCAGATAATCCTTTAGGTTTTGTCCTTCCTAAATTATTAGATAATAATTTAGTACTATGACGCAGCTGACTCCCAATTTTTTCTGATTGTTTTATTCTTTTCATGTTTATAAATTATAAACCTGAATTGACACACCTTTAATCAAGAATGTGAATAACAATCAATTATCTATTTGAAAATTGGGTCTCCCCGGGTTATGTAAATTTCTATTCCACACATCCTAGCAAGCTTTTTGTGTATTTTCTCTATCCTCACCACCCAACGATAGATCAATACAGCTTTTGTTTTGTAGGCTATGTTTTGCTTTCAGATCCTTCACCCAAATTCTTACGAATTTAGACTATCTTTCGGCTATGCTCTTTGACGAAAAGAGAAATGGATTTTAACCATTTAGAAAAATGCACTGCCGGGCGCATTTATTTGTGAGTACAAGGCTCGAGAACGTATTCACCGCAGTTTGCTGACCTGCGATTACTAGCGATTCCAGCTTCATGAGGTCGAGTTGCAGACCTCAATCCGAACTAGGACCGATTTTTAGGATTGGCTCCGGATTACTCCATTGCGACCTATTGTATCGGCCATTGTATTACGTGTGTAGCCCAGGGCATCAAAGGGACATGCTGACCTGGCGTCATCCCCTCCTTCCTCCCAGCACTAATTTTTCCACTAGTTTATAAATTTTGTCTTATGCAGACAAAAATTTAAAACAATCGTGCGCTATACGTAAATCTACGCATAGTGAACTTACTCTTCGAAAAATTGGTGCTAGGCAGTCTCGTCTGAAATTTATAACAGACAATAAGGGTTGCGTTCGTTACCCCACTTAAGGGAACAGCTCAAGCCACGAACTGACGACGGCCATGCATCACCTGCCTATTCGTTTAGATTTTCTGTTTCCAGAAAAACATAAAATAGGTTTCAAGCCCTGGTGAGGTTTTTCGGTTAGTATCGAATTAAACCACATAATCCACCGCTTGTGCGAGCCCCCGTCTATTTCTTTGAGTTTTAACCTTGCGATCGTACTACCCAGGCGGTTCTCTTAACGCGTTAGCTTCGCCTCCCAGAGGGTCGATACTCCGAAAAGCCAGAGAACAACGTTTACAGCGTGGACTACAGGGGTATCTAATCCCTTTCGATACCCACGCTTTCGTGTTTCAGTGTCAGGAAATGTGCCAGTTTGTTGCCTTCGCTTTTGGTGTTCCCCATAATATCAACGGATTTCACCCCTACACTATGAGTTCCACAAACCTCTCACATCCTCTAGTTGTACCGTTTCTTTTGCATGTCTCCGGTTAAGCCGGATATTTTCACAAAAGACTAATACAACCACCTACACACCCTTTACGCCCAGTGATTCCGGATAACGCTTGGGGCCTCTGTATTACCGCTCCTGCTGGCACAGAGTTAGGAGCCCCTTATTCATGAGGTAACGTCAATAATTTCCTCCCTCATAAAAGATTTTTACGTCCCTAAGGACTTCATCAATCACGCGATGTCGCTCCGTCAGGCTTTCGCCCATTGCGGAAGATTCTCGACTGCTGCCACCCGTAGGTGTATGGACCGTGTCGCAGTTCCACCGGTGGAGGTCAGGCTCTCACCTCTCCTAGACGTCATAGCCTTGGTAAGCCATTACCTTACCAACAAGCTGATATCCCGCAGGCCGATCCCAAAGCGATAAATCTTTATCCAGCACTTAATTTTGTTTACAAGAGACTATTTCTCATTCTTTCTTTTACAAATCTCTTACTATTACCATGATGTTTTAACTTTAATTCTCGTGATCTTGCATCACTCTCATTTTTATAACCTTCGACATATACAAGCTCCCACGGAACACCATGCTTAGTAGCAATATTCCTAAGATTGTTGTGAGACAATAGTCTCTTGTCTAGATCATTAGTAAAACCAATGTAAAGTTCTTGTGTCTTTTTGCTTTTTATAATATAGACATAAAACATTACTCCATTATAAACAAAATTAAGTGCTGGAACCATCGGGAATTGTTTCGCCTTTCGACGAATTATGCCCGACTTTGGGGGTCGTTCCTACGTGTTACTACCTCGTTTGCCGTGGGTCTAAACCCACTCGACTTGCATGCCTAATCCACATCGCCAGCGTTCATCCTGAGCTAGAATCAAACTCTAACTTAAATAAGTTGAACAAAACAAAAGAATTGATAATTTGTCATGTGGAATATTTTGATTTATCAAAATAAAATTTTTACCCTGTGAAATATGATGTTTTAGCATCATAAAACCTAAAGGTTTTTATTTCACTGGGCAAAGAATTTTTATTCCACGGGGTAATCCCGTGAAATATTTCACTTGGGTTCTCTTTCCTTTTGCACTAAAAAATATTTTCAAAAAAATAGATAGGTTTCTATATTAAGTTTTCAAAGTCCTTTCGTTCGGACAATAAAAAAACACCTTTTCGGTAGGACTGTAATTATATACAATCATTACAAAAAAGCAAGATAACAAAAAACACAGGAACAAAAACACAAAACACAGGCAAAACATGGAACAAAAAGCAAAAACCGAAAAAATAAAATAAAAAGAGAGATATTGACAAAATTATTTAATGAGTATATAATGCATAGTGAAAATTAGTTCAATAATAAAACAATTTAAAACTTTCCGAGGAGGAAAAATGAAAATATTTAAAAACATTGCGCGTTTTTTAGGCTTTATGGCCTATAAAAACATTTCCATATTTTTTGTTTCATTGCTTGTCTGTGGAACTTTGTCAGTTGGAATATCAGGATTAATGCTGGAATATTCTTCTTCTCCTTATTTATTTCTGCTTTTGTTTGTGGGTTTAATGATTTTTATCTCTTTTTTTGTTGGGATAGAAAATATGTCTCCAAAAAACTGGCGGGTTGCCATTTTGAGAGCAGGCTGTACACAAGATGATTTAAATCAACCGAAATCATGGATGACCCCTCAAGTTCTTCGAAAAATCTCTGCCTTGATAATGGATACAAGACAGACAAAAGATCCTACAAAACTGAATGAGTTTATTCAAAAAGTTCAGAAGTACAATCAAATGAAAAAAAATCAAAAGGAAAAAAGAGAGCTTTACAAAAATTTACCGGATGAGATAAATAAACTTGATACGGAAATTCATCTCTTTGAAAATTTTCTGTTTCATTAAAAATTTAGGTTTAACCCCGACGAATGTCGGGGTCTTTATTTTTTATATTATATTTATTGCCACTATATTTTTGATGTGTCCGCTGTCGCCTTATCTCTGCTATAGCAGAGATAAGGCGACAATATCTTCCACTTTAATTATTTAAACAAAATCCACATCTACACCATGGTGTAGATGTGGATTTTTACTTTTTGTTTTTTATTTTTTAATTTCTATTTTTATTTATTTCTAACTCTACACTCTATTCTGCTATAGCAGAGATAGAGCGACATTCTTTTATTTTATCCAGGGAGAACCCTTGAATACTTCTTTGATTTTATGTCAGCATAGTTAGTCCGCGTGCAATCCGCATTTTAGTCCGCATATTAAAGATATTCAAACTCACTAAACACGTCCTTATACAAACCCATTATTCTTTTTGCATCCCTTTGTGTTACAGCAAAACTGGAACCTCCGTGTGCAATTTCATTTCTAAATTTGTGTGCTTCCCACGCCTTATCAAGATTATTAAAATCACTTTTATCAACAGACTTTAATTTTTCTCCTATGTTTTCTTGCATATATCCAATTTTTGTAAGCATATCTCCTAAAATTACATCCGCTTCAAGTATTGCCAATTTCCAATCATTTTCATTCAAAGATTCTATGTGTTTCATTATTTGCGCCCATCTTTCATTTACCGGATTACCTTCAGTATCAAGAAGCGCTTTTTCAGTTAATTCATCTAACTTTGTTTTTTCATCTTTTCTAATCTGATTTATTCTATTGATACAGTAGACAATTCCTACAAGTAGTATCAGAGACAAAATGGCCGAGAGTATTTTAAATGTTCCCCAGTATTTCAAAAAAAATGCATAGACAATTTTATATTTGTTAACATCAAAGAACAACAAATATATTAGTCTAAAGACATATTCCACATTTAAAAAATCAATAGATTGCATAATAAATAAATTATAAACTATAAATTAATCATAAAGTCAAAACAAAAAATGAAATTCACTTGCAATATTTTAACATTTTATTGGAAATTTTGTATAAAAATCTTAACTTTCTCCAAGAAAATCCTTAGACAAATCAAACAAAATATCCTCACTCATATGCGGAGCAATGATTTGTAAACCGAGCGGAAGCCCTCCTTCGAAACTTCCATCTGTTTTTCTGTTTGATGGAATTGAAATCGCCGGTAGACCAGCGTGGTTAGCCGGGCCAGTAAAAATATCCTCCAAATACATTTGTATCGGATCATTTATTTTTTCACCTATCTTAAAAGCCGTGCCGGCCGTTGTTGGAGTAATAATTACATCAACTTCGTTAAACGCATTTTCAAAATCTTTCCTTATCAAGCCACGAACTGATTGCGCTTTATTATAGTAAGCGTCATAATAGCCGGCCGACAAAACATATGTTCCTAAAATAATTCTTCTGCGAACTTCTTTGCCAAATCCAGCTCCACGAGTTTTAAAATAATCATCAATTCCATTTTCTCCATCTTTGTGAAGTCCATATCTTACTCCATCAAACCTCGCCAGATTTGCGGATGCTTCTGCCGGAAGAATTATATAATAAGCAGGGACTGCATATTTTAAATTTGAAAGTGAAATTTTCTTTATTTTATACCCCAAAGTTTCCAGTTTTTTAATTGATTTTTCAAAATCTTTTTTTACCAAATCATTTAAACCTTTTGTTTCATAAACAAAATCGGGTACTCCTATAATTTGTACACTTTGTTTTTGTTCTTCTGTTTTCTCTATACTTGTACTATCCATCTCGTCTTTTCCTTTTATTGTATTAAAAATAATTTCAACATCACTCACATTTTTCCCAATTGGACCAATAACATCTAAAGACGAGCCGAGGGCTATTAAACCATTCCTTGAAACAGAGCCGTAAGTTGGTTTTAAACCGACAAGTCCACAAAATGAGGATGGTTGCCTTATTGAGCCTGCCGTATCAGAACCAAGGGCCCCTAAACAACCATTCATTGCCACCGCAGCCGCGGATCCACCTGAAGATCCGCCAGGAACCCTTTCCACGTCCAGTGGATTTTTGGTAATACCAAACGAAGAGGTTTCCGTTGAAGAACCCATTGCAAACTCGTCCATATTTGCTCTTCCCAAAAATACCGCACCAGCGTCTTTAAGTTTTTTTATAACCGTAGCATCATAGGTTGCCGTATAATTTTCAAGAATTTTTGAACCGGCAGATGCTTTTTGTCCTTTTATTAGAATATTATCTTTTATTGCTAAAGGAATTCCGGTTAAATTTGTATATTTTTTTTCTTTTATTCTTTTGTCGGCATCGTCAGCTTGTTCAATGGCGTTTTTTTCAAAAATTTCAATATACGCATTTATGTTTTTATTTTTTTCTTTAATTATTTTCAAATATTCTTCCGTTAATTTTCTTGCTGTAAAATCACCATCTACAAGATGTTGATGTGTTGTTTTTATATCTAGATTTTCAGTATCTATTTTCATAAAATTTTTTTAACCTTAACATATTCGTTTTCAATATATGGCGCCTCTTTTAACAGATCGGGGGAAAATTCCCCGCTTTTGTGCGGTTTCTCGTCTTCTCTCATTACATTTTTTAAAACTCCGAGCTCTTCTTTTTTATTTATATCAACAGAAATTTGTTGAATTTGTCCGACATAATCAAGTATTGAATTTATGTCTTTGCTCAAATTATTTAATTCTCCTTCCGATATCTCAATTCTTGCTAATTTTGACAATTTTTTTAATTCTTCGTTCGTTATCATAATTATAATAATAACATTTTGAACCAATATGTTTAATGCTTGACCTTTATAACATAAAGGTATATTTTAAAAATGAACGCACTTTAAATTTATAGAAAATAAAAAAGGAGAAATACATCATGAGGAAAAATAACATCCTCAAAAATATAACACTGGTTGGTTTATTGTTCGGTTTGGCTATCCATGTATGTTTTTATTCAAATATTATATTTGAAAACACAAATCCATCATTTGATATCATTCCGGAAATATTTTTGCTTTTAATCCTTGCGTCCATATTTGGGCTAACATTCAATAACATAATTGAGCGGTACATGAACAACGCAGATAAAAACAGATGGCGTATAATTTATAAAAATTCTTTAAGCGCCCTTCTGTTTTTCGGATTTGTTTTAATAATATTAGCCATAATTGACCAGATGTTCGGAGAATATTTCCAAAATAATAATTTGATGCTAAAAATTATTATTTTAGGTTTTATTATTTATTTTGGTTTTTTTATTATTTTTATAGAATCAAAAAAAATGTTATTAGACCAGACAACGTCTTAGGTTTAGCGACAAAAAGACAAAGCCCGCCTTATCGGCGGGTTTTATTTGTTTTCAATTAGTTTTATAAATTCTTTCTCGCTTAAAATTTTAACACCAAGGTCTTTTGCCTTATCATACTTTGATCCCGGGTCATTACCAACTACAACAAAATCCGTATTCTTTGAAACGGAACTGGAAACGTTCCCGCCAAGATTACGAATTTTCCCCTTTGCCAAATCTCTGTCCAGAGAAAACATTGTGCCTGTAAGAACGAATGTTTTACCAAAAAATTTTCCGGTCGGTTTTTCTATTTCAAAATTTTCTATCTCTACACATTCCAACAAACGGTAAATCAATCTTTTATTCTCTTCTTTTCTAAACCACTCTGATATTGAACTGGCAGATTTTTCTCCTATCCCATACACAATTTCAAATTCATCTTTTTTGGCATTCAAAACACTTTTTAAATTACCAAAATGTTTTGATATTATATGTGCCATTTCTTCTCCTATAAAATCAATTGAAAGAGACGTCAAAAATCTTGGTAATGTTATTTTTTTTGACTTGTTTATTGATTGTATTAGATTTTCGGCTGATTTTTCCGCAAATCTTGGTAAATTTATCAAATCGCTTTTTTTCAACTTAAAGATATCATCAAACGTATTTATCAAATTATTTTCCATTAAAAGTTCAACAATCTGGGGGCCAAAACCGTCAATATTAAAACATTTCTTTGAAACAAAATATTCCATTTTTCTAAGTAATTGTTCAAATGAATTTTTATTTACACACTTATACGCGGATAAACCTTCTATCCTTTCAATTCTTCCGTCTCCGCCACAACCAGAAACATATTTTGGAAAAATATATGGCTTATTATTTTTATTTCTTAAATCCTTTACGACAGAAATCACGTCCGGTATAACATCTCCAGATCTTTGTATAACAACCACATCGCCTATCCGTATATCCAATCTTTTTATTTCATCTTCGTTGTGAAGTGTCGCCCTTGAAACAACAGCGCCTGCTATTTGAACGGGTTCCAAAATTGCCACTGGTGTTATGACACCGGTTCTTCCGATTTGTAAAATGATATCTTTTATTTTCGTCGTTGTTTGTGTTGCCGGAAATTTATATGCGACTCCAAATCTTGGAGACTTAGCGGTGTATCCAATTAATTGTTGAGTGTGGTTGTCATTTACTTTTAAAACAATGCCGTCAATCCCATAATTTTCTTTTTCCTTTTTATGTATCCATAATTGATAAAATTTTTCAACTTCATCAATGTTTTCACATAATCTATAATTTTGATTCACATTAAATCCTAATTCTTTCAATAATTTCAGCTCTTGTTCCTGTGTTTTTGGAACTTTGTTTTTGTCTGTAATTTCATCTATGTCATATGCAAAAAAACTCAAATTTCTTTTGGCTGTTATTTTTGGGTCAAGTTGTCTTATTGAGCCCGCGGCGGCATTTCTCGTATTTGCAAAAATCGCTTCATTGTTTTTTTCTTTTTCCTTGTTTATTTTTTTAAATTCCTCATGAGATAACCAGCATTCTCCGGCGACTGTCAAATCTATTTTAAAACTTAACTCTAAAGGTATATTTCTAATCGTTTTAATATTGGCTGTGACATCCTCTCCAATTTCTCCGTCGCCACGAGTTGCCCCGGTAACCAACTTTCCTTTTTCGTAAGTTAAAACGATTTTAAGCCCGTCTATTTTCAGTTCACAAACATAATTTAATTTATTTATTTTGTCGTTTATTTTTTTTTCTACAAATCTTATCGTTTTTTCGTTCCATTTTTTTAATTCATCAAAATTGAAAATGTTATCAAAAGACCACTGTTCTATTTTATGTTTTATTTTTTTAAACGATTCTATGGGTTTTGAACCAACTCTTTGACTTGGACTTGTTTCAGATTTAAATTCGGGATTTTTTTCTTCCAATTCAATCAATCTCCTCATTATAGAATCGTATACTTCGTCAGAAATTTCCGGAGAATCTTTTTTATGATATAAACCAATGTGCTTGTTAAGCGTTTCTCTTAATTTTTTTATTTCTTGAAAAATTTCTTTTGATTCATTTTGTTTTTTTTTCTTGTTATTTTCTGAGTTCATAATTAATATCTTATTCTCAGACCTCTTTCAACCCTGCGCGCGTTTGTTGTATTACAACTGTTATAACCGCGAGATTCTATTATTGTTCCGGGACCTGTTTTATCAATTGTTATAACCGCGCAAGACTGATCCGGAGAAAAACTCAAATTAAATTTAGAAACAAGACCGCTTCCAATGTTTTCTGTTGTCTTTCCGTCACACTCTATGTTTGATGGAGAAGATGTTGCAAATGAACCCATTTTTACATCCCAGAAAAGCGCGCACTCCATACCGGTATCTGCGGCATAAAAAGCAAACTGAGAATTCCTTCCGTATGAAGATAAGACGAGTTCTTTTATTAAAATATTATAAACTGCAATCCCAAGGGATAGTAACAATGAAGATATAATCATCGCCATAAGAAGCGTAAAACCGTTTGATTTCATATTTTTTTTCTTTGTGCAAAAATTACAATTTTTTGATTTCATAAATTTTATTGCCAACTAAACAAATTCTCTTTTATAGAAAAACTTCTCATGAAACTTCCGCTCTTCCAAGATATTGTAACTGATATGGACAATTCGTCTTCGTTTATATTTTTAATTTCAATAAATCTGTTAAACTCCGACTCTGACCATTCTGAATTATAACCGTAAAAACCATTTATCTGGTCAAATTGCAAATTTGGACAATCATTACTACATTGGGTTATTGTGTCATTAACCGCATCAACAGCACATTTTTTATCTATGCATTGCGATATTCCGTTTGTCCAGCTTACCCCTGATAATGTATTTTCATCTCTTTTGTTTCTTATATATTCTATTGCCTCACCGGCCAAATAAAAAGATGTAACTTGGTCCTTTGAAAGATTTGCTGATGATAAACTTTTTTGAACAAGAACCATCGGGCCCGCTACTGCGGATATTAAAATAGTTATTGCAACAAGAGTTTCAATCAGGGTAAACCCTGGCGCTAAATTTCTTTTTGTCTTGAGCAAATTATTTGAAAATAATGACATACTCTTTTTTTTATTTTTTATTTTTCCAAATTGCATATTTATTTTTGTTTGCTTTATCAAACAATTAAAAATCTAACACCCTCTGACTTACCACTGTTTGAATGTTAAATTCCGTCTTTGTTTTTTCACTTTCACCGGCATATCCGGACAGTGTTATCAAAACTTTTGGTTGTTTTTTATCGTTTTCATTAATACTATACGAACCTTGAACATAAAAAGATAAAGATTTTATAACCATTTCCGGAGCAGTGATGGCGATAAAACTATCACTTATTCCTCCTTGTGTTGATTTTTCAATTTGTCCGTTGTTAAGTCTATAAATAATCTGATCACTCGTAGAGTCGGGGTTTCCACCAGTTTGTTCAAATGCAAAATAATTATCTCCTTCATTACAATCTCTTGGTTTGCTTATGTCACCAGATCCGCAATGATAATTTGTGCCAATTCTAATCGTTCTTGTCATATCTTCAATCGCAAAATTAAGATTGTTCATAACAAGTTGCAATGATTGAGACTTTTTATTTGCGCTTATCATGCTCAAAAGAGAACCAACGCCTATTAACATAACAACTGAAAATATTGCCACAGAAACTATCATTTCAATCAATGTAAACCCGCGTGTTCTTTTTTTGTGATTTTGTGATTTCATATTTCTGTGAAAATTATTCTACCGATATTTGACCGACGTATTTAATTAAAACCGATTTTTCATCTCCTGTAGTGGAAGAAATGTAAACACGCGCTGATTCATATAATTCAGGACTTATGTTGCTTGAAATTATCGCATTGTGGTCGGGTCTTTTAAACAAAATATCCAATTTAGAATTTGAATAACTGCACGTTTCTTCTCCGTTTGTTTTAAACAAACAAAACTTGCTTATAAAATTATTTCCTCTTAAACTAATCAGTTCGGATATTTCTGAAGAGTCGTCGTAAAAACCATTATCGTTTTTATCAATAAAAAAAATGAACGACTTGCCGTTTGAAATATCAAAATGAACGCCATACCCGACATTAAAATTGCCAGACCCGGATTCCTTTACTCCTGTTCCAAAAACTTGCGCTTGTCTAACGGCCAGGGCTATTTCATATGCTAAATTGTCCAATTTTAAATTGTTATTAAACTGAGAATCTCTTATAAGCATAATAGAAGTAATCATCAAAAAAATAGCGGTTGTAACGATTAGTTCTACAATTGTAAACCCCGTTAGAAATTTCTTTCTTTTTGTTGTATTTTTTTTATAATTTATTTTCATTTCTTTCATTTTTTAAATATTAAAACCATTTCTTTATTTTGATTTCTAACGGGGTAAACCCCGACGCCAAATTTCTTTTTGTTTTTCCGTTTTTTTGCATTTATATTAAAAATAAATTAAAGCCGAAAAAAAATACTATTAGAAATCCGACTACTATAAAAGGAGCAAACGGAATTTCGCTTTTCATTGTAAGTTGTTTTTGTTTTAAATTCAATCGTTTTCCTTTTAAAATCTTGTTTAAAAAAATAAAAAACAGACTAAAAATTGCGCCAACCCAAAATGCAATTACCAATGCGGAAAATCCTTTAGGAACACCAAGTAAAAACCCAATGCTCACTAAAAGTTTACTATCGCCAAGACCTATCCATTTCCCATTTGAAATCAGCCAAAGAAAAAATAACGGGGATGCAACAATAAAACCAGACATAAAATCATAAAGATTTGGAATATAAAATGTCATTCCTCTTATGTTTAAAAAAAGATACAAAAAAGAAAACGTCGTCAGTAAAAATACGGCGCCGTCGGGAATAATTTTATGCTTTAAATCATATGTTGTAATTATAAGTAAAAGTCCAAATATTAGAATAAAGAAAAAGGTTTCTACCGACAAACCGAACTTTAAAAATAAGAGAAGAGAGAAAAATGCCATTAAAACTTCTGAAACAAAATCTTGAATGGAAATTTTACTTTTACATTTTAAACATTTGCCCCTAAGAAAAATAAAACTAAAAATTGGAATCAATTCAAAAAAGTGAAGAGTTTTAAAACAAGAAAAACATCTGGAACGACCGGATATTCCAAAACCGGTGTTATATCTTACAGATATTACATTTATAAAACTGCCTAGTATCGCTCCAAAAATAAAAAACAACGCTCCAAAAGTATAATCCATACGTTTTTAATTATATAACAAAATTGAATTTTTGTATCAAAACAAAAAGAGCCAAACCAACAAGGGAGGCTCTTTTTATTTTAAAATCCTTTTACAAATTACGGCTTAACATCATAAAGAGGATCTGTTCCTGCAAAGTCTGCACCACCGCCGGTACATACAGTTCCTGCTGGTGCATCTACGTCAGAATCAAGGGCTTGATGATTACCATCTTCAAGTGTAGCTGCCAAGTGATAACTTGAACATGTTGTTCCTGAACCAAGCGCCGCGTATGAGTATGACGCACTTCCTTGTGGGTCAAGTGGTATTGTAGGTATAAAGCCTGGAGTAAGAGGCGCCAACGTCGTAGGATAATTTGCGTTTGAGTCAAAATATAATTCAAGCGCTAATTGAAGTTGTTTTATGTCTGCCACCCTTCTAGCATCTCGTGATTTTTGTCTAGCGCTGTTCAAAGACGCCAAAACAACTGACGACAAAATACCAATTATTGCGATGACTACAAGAAGTTCAATAAGTGTAAAACCTTTGTTTTTTTTCATATTTTTAATACTGAAATTACTAAATATTTAGTTGCAGATAAACCGCATAAATCAAAAAATAGAGAATTTTTCAATTAATAATTTCTATTTATTGATTTCACATCAATAAATATAAGAGCCAATTCGACCTTATCTCTTATATATATATTCGTATTCATATTATAGACAATAAATTCAACTACAAAAAGACGCTTTGTGGATAACCTATATAAAGTTGTAAACTATAACCATACCGCCACGTCCAGTCAGCACTTTTAGTTCGCGCATTTACACTCCCGCTGAAATATTATAAATAGGAATCAAAACCGAAGCCAGAAGCAAGCCAACACCAACCGCGAGCAAAACAATCATTATCGGTTCAATCAAACTAACCAAAGTATCGACGGCATTTGTTACTTCCCTTCTGTAAAAATTTGATAGGGTCTTTAAAATATTGCCTAACTCTCCGGTTTCTTCACCAACACGCATCATTTGAACCATAATGTTTGGAATTTCATCATTCTTTGAAAATGATTCAGAAACCGATTTGCCTGCTTTTATTGATATGGACGCTTGCTTAACGATATCTTCATATACCTTATTGCCGACAACCGAAGCCGTAACTTCTATTGCCCTAACCATTGATATTCCGCTGACCAACATTGTGTGCATGTTGTCAGATATTCTTGAAAGATACAACTTTCTGTATAAATTACCGACGAATGGAATCGTTATTTTTAATCTTGATACATAAAGTTTCCCAGATTCTGTTTTTATATATTTCCAAAAAAAGAATCCACCTATTATCAATAAAATTAATAAAAATATTCCATAGTTTATGAGTAAATCACTAATCGCAATAACTACCTTCGTGTATATGGGCATAACCTGACCGGATTCCGTTATGATAGAGCTTATTCTTGGTATAACGGTTGTAAGCATTAATACCATTACTGCCATAAACGTAAAAATAATAAACGCCGGATAAACGAGAGCATTTTTTGCCTTAGAAGCAAGTTCGTAAGATCTATCCAAATAATCAGCCAGGTAAGAAAACGTTTGTTCCAATTTTCCGGATTCCTCACCTGAGCGAACCATGTTTATATAAAAATCCGAAAAAATATCCGGATGTTTTTCCATTGATTTTGAAACTGAATTTCCGGCTTTAAGGTCTGACGAAATATCAGCAAGTTTATTTCTGAGGGCGGGATTTTCTACCTCCGCCGCCAAAAGATTGAATATTTTAAGCGCAGAAACTTGCGCCTCAAAAAGAGTTGAAATCTGACGAGAAAGTATGACTATGTCCTTGTTTGAAACCTTGTCAAAAAGAGATATTTTTTTTTCAAAAAAAGAAACCTTTTCCGCATTTTCTACTGAAATAACAACAAGACCCCTCCTTTGGAGAGAACTTATCGCCACATCAACGTTTATGGCGTCTATTTCACCTCCTTTTGAAAGGCCGTCCGCGTCAATTACTTTGTATTTAAATAACATGATTGATTTTTAATGAGCGGAGTGAATATAAAAATCATCACCCAGCACTTATTTTATAAAAAATATTTTTTATAAAATAAGTGCTGGATTAAGAAAATATACTCGCCCTGCTCGTTATTTTCTACAACAACTTTTCAAGTCCTTGAACTTTTATGGAATATTTTCTTGCGTCATCTATCGTTATTTCTCCCGCTCTAACCAATTCTGCAAGCGACCTATTAATATCAACCATACCCGACTCAGAACTTGTCTCTATGACAGAATCTATCTCATGAACTCTTCCTTCACGAATTAAATTCGCTACAGCATTGTTATTTATCAGAAGTTCATAAGCAGGAACGACTCCTCCGGAAATTTTAGGAACAAGCCTTTGAGAAAAAATTCCAATTAAACTGCCGGCTAATTGTGTCCTAATCTGAGTTTGACCGTTAATCGGGAACGAGTCAATTATTCTGTCTATTGTTTGGGAAGCATTGTTTGTATGAAGCGTAGATAAAACCAAATGTCCTGTTTCAGCCGCAGTTACCGCCGTTGAAATGGTTTCTATACCTCTCATTTCACCAATCATGACAACATCAACATCTTGCCTGAACATGCTTACTAATGCCGTGTGAAAGTCATCAGTATCAATTTTTACTTCTCTTTGGTCTATAATGCATTTTTTTTCCTCAAACAAATATTCTATGGGGTCTTCTATTGTAATTATATGTTCAGACCTGGTATTGTTAATTATTTCAACCATTGAAGCAAGAGTGGTCGTCTTTCCATGCCCAACAGGACCTACAACAAGAAAAAAACCCTGCTGTTTGTCGGCAAATGATTCTAAGATTTGCGGTAAACCTAATTCTTGCAACGTTCTTATTTTTTTAGGAATCAAGCGCATTGATATTGCGATTGTTCCTTTTTGAAAATAACAATTGCAACGAAATCTTGTTTCCAAATAAGAATACGAGAAATCTATTTCTTTATTTTTTAAAAATTCATTTTTTTCTTTCTCGTTCACAAGCACAGACATCAAACCGGCCGTGTCCTCTTCCTTCAAAATATTTTCTTTTTCAAGACTTATAAGCATGCCGGACACTCTTATGGTTGGTTTTCTTCCGACGGATATGTGAAGATCCGACGCATTTTCATTTATAACAACATTTAACAAATCTTCTAATTTTTTTTTGTATTCCATAAAATAACTATTTTGGTTTTTTTAAATTTTCCTTCATTATATTCAAAACCTCTTTTAGAACCTCGGAAGGAATAGTGCTGGCTTTTACAATGTAACCGTTAATGCCGTATTTTTTCGCTTTGTCTATGTCTGATATTTGTCCCTGATTACTTAAAATTACAACAACAGAGTTTGGGGCTAATTTTTCTTCTTTCTTTTTTTCAAGAAAAGCAAAACCATCCATTACGGGCATAACAATATCAAGGAGTATAACATCATAATTTTTATTTTCTCTTAATTTTTCCAGAGCATCTTCCCCGCTAATTGCCGTATCAACAACAAGACCGCTTTCTTTAAACTTAACAGTATAAATATCCAGAAGAAATTTATCATCGTCTATTATAAGAACTTTGTATTTCTCATTCTCCATATGTTTATATTTTATCACAACAAATTAAATTTTGATAAATTCGTTTTTATCATAACTTATTTGCCTCTTCAATCGGTATCTCTCCTCTAAAAACTTTCAAAAGCGCATCCTCTTTCATTGTTAACATTCCATTCTTTCTTGCAATTTTATATATTTCATTTTCACTGGGGTCTTTTAAAATCATCTCTTCAATCTCTTTGCTCATCTCCATAACTTCAAAAACAGCAGCTCTCCCCTTTGTCCCACTTGGACAATCTGACGATGGATTTATTGTGTAGACATTTTCCGGTATTTTTATGTTTTTTTTATGTTCGTTTGGCAAATCAGCAAATTGTTTTTCCAACATAATTTTCAAGGCACCATCTACCGGAATGACTTTTTTGGAATTTGGACATAATAATTTAACCAACCTTTGGGCTATTGTTATTATTAATGTTGGAGGTATCAAGTATGGGTCAACACCCATGTCTATTAATCTGGGAATAACACCAACTGCGCTGTTTGTGTGTATTGTAGACAAAACAAGATGACCTGTTAAAGCGGCTTGTATCGCTAATTTGGCAGTGTCTTTATCTCGTATCTCCCCAACCATTATTATATCCGGGTCTTGTCTTAATGTTGTGCGAAGACCTGTAGCGAATGTATATCCTATTTCGGGTCTGATTTCCGACTGACTTACTCCTTGAATATTATACTCAATAGGGTTTTCCAAACTGAGAACGTTTTTGGTTTCTCTGTCTAACTGCTCAAGCATTGAATAAAGAGTCGTCGTTTTCCCGGACCCAGTAGGACCAGATATCAAAATCAACCCGTATGGTCTGGTTATGGCATTTTTAATGATATTCAAATTTTTTTCATTTATTCCAAGATGGTCTAATCCTATAACCCCACTATCCGGGTCAAGAATCCTTATAACAACCTTCTCTCCATAATAAGTCGGGAACGTGGAAACTCTAAAGTCTATCTTTCTGTTGTCTACGTGTGCTGAAAATCTTCCGTCTTGCGGTTTTCTTTTTTCGTCTAACTTCATATTGGACAATATTTTGATTCTGGCAACAACGGCGCTATGAATTTTTTTGGGAAGTTTCAGGCTTGTATTCATACCGCCATCCACCCTAAATCTTACCCTTACCTCTTCATCAATTGGTTCTATATGAATATCAGAAGCGCCTCCCTCTGTCGCATATCTTAATATTGTTGCAACTATTTTTGTAACAGGAGCATCCTCAATTATTTTTGTTGTAATTCCTTTTTTAGGAATTTCTTCAAGTTCTTTTGATATTTTTTGTTCTTCTACAGACAATTCCGTCTCTAACTCGGTCAAAGCACTTCCGACTTCGCTGGACAGACCTCCATAAGATTCCCTTATCTTTCTAAAATCTCTTTCAGAAATAACATATATTTTATATGGAATTTGATTTTTTGATGCTATAAAAGACACTGCGTCTCTTGCTTCCATGTCGTCCGGATTAACAAAACCAACTTCAAATGTTCCATCTTGAATTCCGAGAGGAACAATTTTGTAGTAATCAACTGATTTTTCAGGAATATATTTCAACATTTCAAAGGGAACTTGAGAATTTTCAAGATTTTTGAAAGGGACTTTGTAGTAATCACTCTTTGCCTCCGTTGTTTCTTGGATTCCAATTCCTCTTTTCTGTAAAATTGTCTCAATATTTTCGTTGGATTCTTTTATTTCTTTTTCCAACGACGAAAAATCCTCTTTGTTTATAAGTTTTTTATTTAAAAGTATATTTAAAAAATTTAAAATATTCATCCCGTTAGAAGCAAGAAATCTTTTGATTTCTAGGTATATTAATTAATAATTTCTATTTCTAATATAGCCGCGTATAAATTGGTCTTTTCTAAAATTACTTTGATTTTTGTGTTCAAAAGGATTTATGTGCAGTATAGATTTTATTTTTATTTTTTAGATTCAATAGGGGCAAACGGATTACTTCTGCCAACTTCTTGTTGCTCTATTTTTATGCTAAGGTCGTTTAAACTTTTGAACACCGGAGAATTAAAAAGCTCTTCGTTGAGTCTGATAGATTTCATTTCCAAAAGAATTGTCAATAGATTTTTATCAACTTGAAAATTTTTTGATAAACTGTTGTCTTCAACCAAAAGACCGGACTCTCCATCCGTATTATTTTGTTTAAAAACAAAATAATACAAAACAAAAACCACACCAACTATCATTATTACTATAAATATGTTTTTTATAATTTTACTCATTGTTTAATTTTAAAAATTTTCTCCTAAACCAAGTTATTCAACCCAGTATGTTTTAATACTGACTCTGTATTCGTTAAAATCCGCATCAGATGATTTGAAAGAAATTTTTGAAACATCAACTATTCTTAACTTGTGTTCCAAATCCTCTATAAATTTGACGAAGTTGCCATAAGAAGAAGATACGGAAAAACTTAATGTTATTGTAAAAAAATCCTTTGAAACTGCTTCCGTTATTTTTTTACTTTCTGTTTTATTTTCTCCAGAAATTGCCACATCTCTCAAACTCATGCCATATTTTGCGGCTGTATTGTCTATTTCCAAAATTAGACGGACATTATCAACATTTCCGGGTAAAAGTTTTTCCAGCTTATCTATATCAGCGGGGTCAAATGTGTTATATTTTGACAAAAGCGCGTCTCTTATAGTTTGCAATTCTTTGGATTTATTTAGAGCTTCATCATATTGTGTTTCTTCCTTCTCTATTATCTTAATATTCTTATACAATGGGTCAGTATAAGCAAAAAATACAACTATTGATACTATTATTAAAATTGTAGGGGTTAATATCTTCGTCATGTTATTTTTACTCCAAAAATGTTTGTATATTTTATCTTTAAATTTATTCCGGTTGGTTAATATTGTTCTTGTATAAAATGAGGTCTTTGTTTATAATCGCGGAAAAATCAAATAAAACATTTCCGCCTGGACCTAATTTGAATCCGGAAAAAATCGGTTCTTGAATATATTTATTTCCGCTAAACATATCGGACTGCAAAGCGACCGATGAATAATTTTTTGCTTCACCTCTCATGGTCACAAAAAACGAGCCATTTCCCTTATCAGTAAATTCAAATTCATTGAATCTAACCGTCTTTAGCGTAAGTTTTTCAATGAGTTTTAAAAATAATGAAACTGAGACGTGATTATCCAAAACTTTTTCAGCAGAATTGATGCGGGTGTCTAATTTTGAAAGTTGTTCAATCAATGCCGGTTCAAATGAACCCTTTGCCCTTTCAAGAGACGCAATCTTATTCTGTATTGTTTTTGTTTTATATTGTCCCAACAAAAAAACTCCTCCCGCAAGAATTAGCGATACAATAAATATTATTATGGATATCAATAGCAATAAACCAATTTTACCGGTCTTTTTGTTTTCTGTTTGAAAAGAATCCACTATTTGTCCTTTTGGTATAAAAGATGTTTTACCGTCCATATTTAAATTATATTACAACTTATCGTTAAAAAATATTGAAAGTGTTGATATTGTGTGAAATCTTTATGTCTTAATAATTTTTCTGCAATGAGAGAGAACAAGCCCGTTTCATAAAAAATATAAAACTATATTATCATGTTTCTTCCAACTTTCTTAATGCAATTCCAACTGCAATCGCAAACTCGGGTCCGGCTTTTTTTAAAATTTCTTCTAAAAAGGCAGGGGTCTCTGTTTTTTTAAACGGATTTGCCAATTCAACCTCAATTTTAAATTTATCAGTTGTTTTATTAACAATGTCTTTTAAAAGAACCCCGCCGCCTGTTAAAATAATTTTACTTATATTTTTGTTATATTCTATTTGATAACCGACTATCGTCCTTTCAACTTCAGAAAAAATATATTCCATAATCGCAGAAATGTTTTCTGAGAAATTTTCTTCTTCATTATTTTTTTTATTCGTAAGTCCAAATGTTCTTTTAGAATTTTCCGCCTCATCAAAAGAGACGCCGAGAGATTTTGATAGGGCTATTGTAAGGTCTTGTGATCCCCTGTTAATAATATGAGATTTTCTGATAACACCCTCTTCAACTATATATAATTTTGTCGTACTCACGCCAAAATCAAAAATCATAACCGGTTTTATTCCTCTGCTTAAAACAGACCTCATTGTCGCAAAAATTTCTATTTCAAAAAATGAACTTTTAAGATTGTTCTGAGACAGAACGTCCGTATACATATTTATTATTTCTTTGTGTATCGCAACAATCATAACTTCTAAACTGTTTGATTTTTGTGTTTCTTCGTTTTCTGTATAAGATATTTCACCAGGCACAACATTCCAATCCAATAAAACTTCGGTTATTGGAACAGGAATATATTTTCTTGCTTCTATCGGAACGATATCATTCAATTGTTTTTCGCTAACAGAAGGTATTTTGATGATTTTTATTAAACTTGAACTTAACGGAACAGATACTCCGCAGTTTTTTGCTGTAACCTTCGCCTCTCTTAATAAGTCAGCAAGAGCTTCAGAAATTTTTTGAGTTGACAGTTTTGTTGCCCTGCCGCTTTCCACGTCGGCGTATGCTCCCAAAGAAATCTCCCCGTATGTTTCAAGAATTGCTTTTCCTCTTTTTCTCCTTAATTGAACCACTTTTATTGAAGAGGAACTTATATCAATACCCAAAACACTTTCTTCTTTTTTGGTAAAATACTCTTTTATATACTTTATTAAATTGGTAAAAAATTCATTCACCCCGTTAGAAGCAGGTCGCGGTCAATCGCATCCTGCTCAGATTAGACTTATAATTTAAAATACTATTTAATTTGAAACCCGCTTTTTAAGTCGTGACCACGGCTTCTAAGGGGTTCATCTTTTATATTGTTATAATTATAGCAGAGAAAAATTCATTGTTCCATTTGTTATGTTGCTTTGTTTTACTTGGATTTTTAACAATCCGACAAATTCAGTGACAAAACTACTGAACAATTATCCGCTTCTATAATAATGATTGAGAAATGATAAAAAAAACCATAAAAAAAGCATTCGGGATAATCCTTAATATAATTTTTCCTTTGTCTGATATTCAAAAAAAGATTGAATCATTGGATGCGAGTGAGATTTTGGAAAAATGCGAAAGAGCTGAAATTATTGAAGACAAAAAAACTTTTTCAATTTTCAGTTATGAAGACCCCCTAATCAAAGAAATGGTTCATTTGATGAAATATAAAGGAAACAAAAAAGTTGCTTGGCTGTTTGCTGAAATTTTGTATGCGGAAATTTTAGAAAATTTATCGGAAATGAAGTTGTTTGAAAATTTTATTAATCCGATTCTAATACCAATTCCACTTTCACAAAAAAGACTGAAAGAAAGAGGGTTCAATCAGGTTGAATTAATTTTGAAAGAATTGAGAAAAATAGATAAACAAAATATTTTTGAAATAAATAATACTTCACTTATAAAAATAAAAAATGTTTTAAGTCAGACCGCAGTTAAAAACAGAAGAAGACGAATGCAAAACATAAGAGGATGTTTTGGCGTAAAAAATTCTGAAAAAATTCGCGGTAGAAACATAATTTTGATTGATGATGTTCTTACAACCGGCGCGACAATGAGAGAAGCAAAAAATGTTTTGCTAAAATCGGGAGCAAGAAAAATCATATGTATAACCATCGCACATTAGTTAATAATGATTAGTGATTAGAAGATAGAACCTAAAAACTAAGATAAGGCCTTGTTAAGCCGCTTTTTTTAATTTATAAAAATAAAATTACAAAATACTTGACAAGAAAGTCAAATGGTGCTATCATATATACAGAAAACAAATGGAGATATTTGAGATGGAAACAAAAAAATTAGTCATATCTGACGAAAAATTCATCCGACGTATGGAAGAAGATTCACTTGACCCAAACAAAAACAACTGCTCTTCCTTCGGAAGAGTTGGTGACTCTCTGAACATCAAAACGAAAGCCGGATGTGCAGAAAACAACGAATGGGCCGGAGTAGAAATTGAAGACGAAGAAAACTTCGTCAACAAAAATGATCCCAGAAACCGCCGAATGACAACGGTCGGCGGATATAACTGGGAAGAAAACGGATTTCATGTCACCCGTCATCCGTAGAACGGTGACAAAAAAGAGGAAAGATGAAAAAATTGTATTACCGCAAAGTTCCATACGATTAGTGATTAGTTAACTATCGTAATGGTGAGCTGATTTAAGTCGCACTCACAAGGTGCGGCTTTTTTATTTGTCCGATATTTAACCACAACAAATTTAATAATAAATTTGATTCAGCGGGTTTCAATTAAAAACAAACCAGTGCCGTTTTCTGAAAGAAAACGGCACTGATATTAAAATTCTTTTTCTACAATTCCGAAATTATTTGCACATCTTTTTTGCGTTGAATATCATGTAAACACCTGATATTCCAACAAGAACATATATTATTCTTGCGAGGGCTGACATGTCTCCAAATATTGCTCCAACTAAATCAAAACTGAAAAGACCGACAAGTCCCCAGTTTACTGCTCCAACCAATACAAGTATAAAAACAACCCAATCAAGTGTGCTATATTTATTTTCCATAGATTTTAAAATCAATTATTTTAAAAACCGACCTACAACAATTATAACATCCCCACAAAAATTTTTATTTTATGTGTGAATAAAAAAATAAAAGGACTATAAGTAGTCCTTTCTTTTCAAATACTTTGCGCGTTTTTTGTTGGTGGTGATTCTTAAAATAGCTCGAATGGCATTCCCTCGCCACGCTTTGCGCCTTTGTGCGAAGCACAGGGCTTCTGCTTTGCAAAAGGTGCGAGAAAACGCTAAATACAATGTGGTGGCGGTATCCGAAAGTTTGAACCGAAAACGGCTTACAGACGGCTTACTTTCTGGACTCTTGACCCTATTATAAAAAATTTGAGGCATATTTTGGTCGTCTTGCATATTTCTATCAAAGTTAAGGTCTAGAATATTTTGCTTCCATTGTAATTAAAACATAGATAACTAAATTTTCTAAAATTTCTAATCTTTTGTCTGTAAAAACATATTTTTCATCTTTCTCAAAATTGTTGAACCAATTATATATATGAATTCGATTTCTGAAATAAGTAGCTTCTTCTAGGGTTTTATAAAAAAGACTATCTTTTTGTTCTAATAATTTAAACTCTTTAAGTAGTCTAAGAATTTGTGAAAGAGAATAATTTTTAACTCTGAGCATTTTCATTTTGAGTTCCTTTGATTCATAAATTACTTTTTGTTCTGCTATATATTTTTTTATATCCTTTCTTTTTTTCTCATCAATAATTAATGGGAAATGATTTGTAGCTTCACTTAATCTGACAACAAAATCATATAAAATAGCCTCAATAATACAAACCAAAACGATTGATATATGTTTATTTAAAAATTGCTTTTCTTTAGTGCCCACGCAATTATCTTTTTTAATTTTATATAAGAAAAATACTTCTTGTATATTGTGTTTTATATTATCTCCAACTTTAAAATTCCAATTAAATGTATCTAGTTTAGTTTCTATTTCTTTTTGATTTAAAGAGAGCATAATTATGAATTTCTGATTATTTCTTTTTCTTTTTCGTTTAGTCCGTACAAATCCATAACGGAGAGGGAGGGATTCGTCCCACGATTACTAAATAAATTTTTTCGTAAACTCAAAATTTATTAAGTATCGCTGGACGCGGCTCAGCGGAAAGAAAAATTAAAAATTTTTCTCCACTTCCGCCGTTCGAATCCACACCTCACATAACACAAAGACGTTTTTTCAGAATAGCTATTAAAACGCTATTCTGAAAAATCGTTGCGGAGAGGGAGGGATTCGAACCCTCGGACCCCGTAAAGGGTCAACATCTTAGCAGGATGCTCCGTTAGGCCGCTCCGGCACCTCTCCATATAAACTATTTAAATTTTTAATGTCTCTTCCAAAAGATACTTTACTCTTTCCTTACCCTTGCCACTTTTCAAAAATAACTCTTCTCTTCTTGCATCAATTTCGTTTACAAAAGATTCATAATATAAAAGTTTCCAAGGTTTGCGTGACTTCGTAGATTTAACTCTTCCACAATTATGTTCTTTTAATCTACTTTTCAAATCTTTTGTAAAACCCTTGTATATTTGTCTGTGTCTACTACTATAAATTATATAAACATAAAACATAACATTTTCTACCGCTCTCGTCCCAAGGACGACCAGCCTTGGGCTGGCGGCACCTCTCCAGTCTTATTTTATTTTTCAAAAACAATAATAAAATAGCATATTTGTAAGCTATCTCATAATTTTTGAAAATCTTTAATAATAAAATTTTTCGTAATGTATTTGAGATTTGTCTACGCCTAAATTTTTTAGTGTATCCAAAATAGAATTTAGCATTAAATCCGGTCCGCATATATAAATATCCCGTTCTTTAAAATCCGGCGCAATACGCTGAATTTTTTCTCCATCAATATAGCCATTTTCATATTCATTTTTCTTTTCTCTTGAAAGAACATAATGATGTGGAATTTTATCTAATTCTTTTTTGAAAACAATATCTTTCTCCGTTTTATTTCCAAAAATAAATATGAAATCCCTCCCTTTTTCGGATAAAGATTCAATCATTGCTTTAATTGGTGTAATTCCAATTCCGCCAGCAATCAAAAGATATTTATTTTTAACAGCGGATAATTCTGTAAATTTTCCGAGCGGTCCGTCAATTATTATTTTGGTTCCTTCTTTTAAATTTCCAATTTGAGAAGTAAAATCTCCAGAATTTTTTATGGATATTCTTAAAAATTTTCCATTGTATGCAGACGAAAAGGAAAACGGATGAAATTGCAACATTTTTTTATCAAGAAAAAGTATTCTTAGATGTTGTCCAGATTCAAATTTAAATTTATCCAGATTTTTTCCGCCAATGTAAACGGAGCAAACATCGTGTGTCTCTTGAGCAACTTTTTCAATATAAAATTCGTGTCGCAAAAATAAAATAATTGGACGCAAGAACCTATAAAAAATCAACACGCCGAACACAACAAAATTAATCAGAAACCAGTAAAAAAGAGCCGTTCCATTGCTTACATCCCCACTATTGATTTGGTGGCTAAAAACAAGCCCTATAGCGAGATACATAAACAAATGAACAAAATGCCATGTTTCATATTTAAGTTTCCATCTTATTTTTGGCATTGAAATTATTCCAACAACAATCAAAATTATAATTCCAAAAAATGCGCCGGAAACATCTTCCCACTTTGTTATAAAATTAATAAATTGTTTAAACAGAGAAATTTCGTTTGCGGAAGAATAACCAATTAAAAGAAAAAGTGGATGACTTACTATTACTGTCACCAAACCATAACCAATCCACCTGTGAATTTTATTTAATTCATCAAAGCCATACACTTTTTCAAGAAAAGGCAAACGGCTTATTAGAATCAGCCCAGCGAGAATCAAAAATTCTGCGAGAAGACCTGTGAGTCGTCCGAGAGCAACAAATGTTTTTCCGTTTGAGAAAAATGCTGAAGATCCTCCCCACCAAAAAAACAATATGATGAATAGATTAATAAAAAATAAATATGTAATTGTCTTTTTTAACATCATAATAAAACTATCACACTTGTAGAATTTTTTCTATATATAAAAAAGTCCGCATCATAATGCGGACTATAAAAATAATAAAACCGTTCAAAATTCGAACAGGGAGGTGGATTTGAACCACCAGTCTTCTTTCTAGCAGAAAGACGCTTTGGACCAATTAAGCTATCCCTGTATTTCGCGGTGAGAACCGGATTCGAACCGATAGTATCCGTGGCGATACACGGCGTCTTACCAATTAAACGATCCCACCGACAAAGATATTAAATTTAACTAAATTTATTATGGACTAAAATCGTCTATTAAAAACGAATCAAAAAACAAAAATATTTTTCTATTTGTAATTTACATAGCTCCCAACAGGAAGTAATGTTGATTAAATTAGTACTTCTCGGCTGAACGCATTACTGCGCTTACACCTAAAGCCTATCAACCTGATCATCTCTCAGGAATCTTAAATGATTTCTAATCTTGGAGTTGGCTTCCCGCTTAGATGCTTTCAGCGGTTATCCATTCCCGACATAGCTACCCTGCGGTGCCGTTGGCACGACAGCAGGTACACCAGAGGTCAGTTCCTTGAGGTCCTCTCGTACTATCAAGAAATCTCCTCAAAAATCGACGCCTGCAACAGATAGGAGACCAACCTGTCTCACGACGGTCTGAACCCAGCTCACGTGACTTTTTAATTGGCGAACAGCCAAACCCTTGGGGCCTTCTTCAGTCCCAGGATAAGTCGAGCCGACATCGCAATGTCATTTTTCTCTTGTTACCAAGAGGATCGGACTATATCTTCTTCCTTCTACAACAATCAAATTGTAGCGAGGAGTTGGCGTATTAGTATTTCATTTATGAAATACTCTCTGCTTTCGCATCAGTCTCTACGGGGTCATAACTAACTTATACGACATTGAAGGCACTGAGTATGGTGTAATGATATTCATGAACACACTAATGCTTTCTTTTAAAATTCTTATTCGATAATACTTTTTGTCTTTATTAAGTCGTGCATTGATACCAAATTTTTTTAAACAACCTAACAATATTTTTTGATCTGACAAACTAAATTGTTGTGTGTTTAAATAAATATCTCTATCTCTTGATTTGCTTCCATCGTCCATATACCAAATAGCAATAGACATGGGATCAAGTTTAAGATTTTTTGGTATTATTTTTTGATTGTTTTTATAAAACAAGTTATAAAGAAACGTTAAATCTTTGTTTTGTTTTGTAAAAAATCTATATGCATAACGATTTTTATTCATTATTCTTTCTTTCGGAGCAGATACACAAATTCTCTTTAATTTTTTAAATTTGTAATCAACATACTCTTTTGCTTTTTTAGAATGATTTATTTCTAGAAATGCATTAGATCTGCCGGGCATAATTCTCATATACCCATCTCCTAACAAAGAACCAATGACTATTGATCGTTCAAGTTTAGTTAGACTTCCCACGGTATTGTCCATAATAAAAAATTATATCATGGAGTTCACCGTTATAAGCCAATAATTTTAATCAAAATATATTCTCCTACAAATATGTTTTTGATTCCAGGCTATGTGATTTCTCATATCGCACCCCGATTTAAATGTAAATTTACTTTAAGGTGCCGAACTCCGCCGTCGCTCTGAACGCTTAGGCGGAACCAGCCTGTTATCCCCGGGGTAGCTTTTATCCGTTAATCTCCGACCGTGTCTAATTCGAATCGTCGGTTCATTATGTTCTGCTTTCGCATCTGCTCGACATGTCCGTCTCGCAGTTAAGCCAGCTTGTGCCATTACACTATCGGCACGGTTTCCATTCGCGCCTAGCTGACCTTGATAAACTCCTCCGTTACTCTTTAGGCATTTATGTTATCCAATTTTATTTTTTAATGAATGTACATTTGACAAAAACTTCACTAAAAATTCTTCTTTAAAATATTTGGCGGATTCTGACTTAATATAAATCCTCCAATATTTATCTTTTTGACGATGTAAACTTGTTACAACACCAAATTTTTCAAAAATCACTTTCGTAATTTTTTCTAAATCTGATTTTGTATAACCAAGAGAATGTATGTTATAAGTTTTGTGTTTGAGAGATTTTCTTGAACCATCATCACCATACCAGATTGCTAATGAAAGTGGCGTTAAAATTTTTTTAATTATCTTGGGAATTACTTTTTTTCTTTCCGGATAAAATTGTTGCGCGTAAAATCTCAAAGAACCTAAACTAACAGTATTAAAATAAATACTTTTTTGTCCATTTTCTCTGATTTTAATTTTTGGTTCCGAAGAACAAAGATTTTTTAACTCTTTATACAAGAAAAACAAATAATCTTCCTGATTTAAAGAATGTTCTACTTTTAATCTAAAAGTTCTTCCACTATTTTGGGTTTCAAGATGTCCATCTCCCAACAAAAGACCTGTAATAATTTCTCTTTGTCGTTTTGTTAGTTTTATATCTTTTTTCATTTTGGATTTCCATTAATTTTATAATGGAACTTTGTGTCGCCACAAAGATCGGACTATGTCTTCTAAATTATTTTCAAATAATTTAGTTTAGCGTTTAGTCTCTGAGGTTTTTGTAAATCAAACAAATTACCTGCTAGTTATCCGCACCAAACAAATTTTTACTTTTTCAAGTATTGTTGGATACACCGGATTTTCTAGCATATAGCTAAATCCTATTCTACAAATTAGAAATTCGTAAAATACCCCCTGATTTATTTTTTTGAAGTTGATAAAACTTCCAGAGGCGCCATGGCTTAGTTTAACCAAAAAATTGATTAAACCGAGGATAGCGCCCCACTAAAACTGCCCACCACGCAATGTCTCTCATCGTTTTTGCCGCTGAGGTTAGAATATATATCACAAAAGAATGGTATTTCACTGGCGACTCCATTCCATCCGAAAATGAAACTTCAAAGTCTCCCATCTACGCTACGCATTTGAAACATATACTCAATACGAAGTTGCAGTAAAGCTCCCGGGGTCTTTTCGTCCCGTTGCAGGTAACCGGCATCTTCACCGGTACTGTATTTTCACCGAGCTATTCCCCGAGACAGTCCCCCAGTCGTTACGCCATTCGTGCACGTGTGAACTTACCACACAAGGAATTACGCTACCTTAGGACCGTTTGTTGATATTTTATACAATACACATTACAACAAATTTTCATGTATTGACCTTATGTCGCCATAAGGACTCGACTATATCTTTACTTATAAATCGTTCGGCTATCCAATGTGATTTATAAGATGTTTTGCGTGTAGTCTGTGAGGATTTTCCGTTTGATTATTTTTTAATAACATCCTGAATATTATATTTTCTTGTTCTTCCTATTCCCAAATTTAAATTTTCTCTCAATTCTAAAATTTTTCTAAAACCATTTATGTTTAAATGTTCTCTCTTATAAATAAGATCAACAATGTTTGCAAAAATGTAGAAATTTTTCTTTTTGTTTGCTGATAGAAAATTAAATTTTTTGAAAAAAGGAATTATTCTTTTTTGTAACATCTCTATGTTTGTTACTTCGTAGTAAACTACTCCATCTTTTCTTTCTCTCAAAGTTCCGCAATTTAATTCTTTTTTGAAAAAAGCTAAAATCACACGATCTTTTTGAGAAATATTAAACGACGGAGATAATTTCCAATCATTTTTATAATCTTTTCTTTTCTTTAATGAAACATTAAAGCTTCCCTCTCCATCGGTAAAACCAGAAATATAGTTTCCGAGGTTTGGGTCGAAATTTTTTAACCATTTTTTATGTTCATCCATAAAATTAGTTAATGGAATCTTTCCTGCGGATTGTCTGCATCATTATTTTGTTACTACTTTTTCAACCATTAAAGTTAGTAATAATGAACTCTTTTTTCCCATTTTAATGGGCCAGAGTTTCCCGCATATAGCAAAATTTATTTTCGTAACTACAACGGTTATTTATAGTTACGGCCGACATTCACCAGGGCTTATATAACCCAGCCTAAAAAATAAATTTCTTAGACCGTCCATATTTAACCTTCTGGCATTGGTCAGGCG
>Ga0172369_10000423_pt1 | contig 63572 bp, 52 predicted proteins | sample LakKiv25m_FD_114539 | JGI IMG/M metagenome (GOLD analysis project Ga0172369, IMG submission 114539) | Freshwater microbial communities from Kabuno Bay, South-Kivu, Congo - kab_022012_11.25m | ecosystem: Environmental > Aquatic > Freshwater > Lake | place: Democratic Republic of the Congo...
ATTATTGTCCAGTTTCTGTCTAATCTTATAAAAATAAGTAGTCCCATTTTTTACTGTCCGATCTGTATATTCAACAACGTCTGCTGCAACAGATCCGATTTCAATAAATTGACCAGTTGTGCCCGTTTGTCTTTCTATAACAGTACCTTTTGCAAGGTTCTTACTATTGTCATTCCACGTTAACTTTACGCCTGGCCCGGCTACAAGAACTGCAGTTAAGTTTGTCGGTGCAGCTACATCAGTATAAAATGTAGATATTGATACTTCATTGGAATAACCGCTTAGTGTAGTTTGAGTGAAAAATGCTACACGGTATTTATAAGAACTGCTGGCAGCTACTGTATTATCAATGTATTCTGTAGTGTTGGGACCGGTAATTGCCAAAACCTTAAAATTATTTGTACTTGGATCTGTTCTTTCTATTTGAAATCCTTGTTCATTAGAAGCAAAATCAATCCAGGTTAATTTTACCAGACTTGTACCAGTTGCTTCAACTTTTAAATTCCATGGACCGCCTGGTATACTGCTTGTATTTATCTCATTACTAAAATTAGAAGGGCCGGATTCGTTAATAGCTCTAACTTTATAATAGTAATCTATATATGGTGATAAACTACCATCGGTTGTACTGATTGTATTAATAGGAAGTGATTTTATTATTCTATAGTCAATCACTGTACCATTACCAATATCTTTCCTCCACAATTCATACCCCGTTTCGTTTCTTGAATTATCATCCCACTTTAGAGTAATGGTAAAATCATTAAGTCGGGTTAATAAAAGATTAGTTGGCATGTTGGGTATTTTTTCTTTCACATAAATATTTTCTTGTAATTTACTTTCTTTGGATTTCCCAGTTGTATTATAAACTTTAACAGAATAGTTAATGTGGGTGTGAAGCAAAGTCGAATCTACTTCAAGATAGATTATTGGATTTGATCCATCAGTATTCTGATTATATCTTTTTACAAACACCTTATTGACATACAACTCATAAAATGAAAGACCAGTTCCACTAGCACCATCAGCAGCTTGATAATTAATTGTATTTTTCCCAACATTAACAGTATCACCAGTTACAGGACTACTGATACTTATTGTGGGCGTTGTTGAAGTTTGTGTATCAGTAATTGATTCAACACAACCGAATGTAATTGCTAAGAGTAAGAAAAGAATAGTTTTAGCAAATTTTCTTATATAGCTGACTGATTGCATTATTTCTCTGTTAATGATCTTTTTACAGTATTCAATTTAATAAATGGATGTCAGTTTTGATAATTAATATTAAAAAATATTGGCAAGCTTTCTTGGCTGGTAATCCCTTTTATTTCTAGGGTGAAAAGTGCCATTACAATTTCAAGAATTTCTAATCCGTGATAAAATAACTTTTTTAAATGTCAACGTTATCAAAATCTATCAATAAAGAACGTGTTTCATGTGCTTCCATTTTATCTAAATAGAAAAAAATAGTTTTAGAATCACTATCTAACTTATATTTAGGAATCTTCGTATTGATAATATCAGAAGACACAGTAACATTTCTTACTCTTTTATTAAAATTTACCTGCACAATTAAGTCGAATGCTTTTTCATCACGTGGATTGTTTAGCTCAACAGCAATTCTTCTTTTACTTCTTGATTCATAACGGACTTCCACACCAATACGGTGGACCCACCAATTTTCCAATTCTTGAAGTGAAGTGACCCACATTTTTTTACTCTTTGCATAATTGACTATGTCTTTTATAACAGAGGAATATTGCGGTTGCAGTTGATATTCTGTATGAACTTTAAATACATAAAGTCCACCTTCAAATAACACACGATCTACATCTTCTTCATAAGTATATCTTTGATAAGCAGGATTTATCAATCCATAATTTCGAACAACTTCATAATCATCACGGGCTGTTTTTGTAATAATCATTATAGGTTTGTTATTTCTGATACGTATTTCAGGAACGGAGCGGTCCGTCAATGAATCTGTTACTAAGTAGGTATAATTTAATTGGGTCATAGATTGTAATGTGTTATCGTCGTAATAACCATTTAATGGCATTAATGCTTTTACAGTTTTTCCAGATACTTTCTTTAATGTATCAGCAGCGAATTTTAAAGTTGAATGTTGAACTTCTTTGCTATAAAGTTTATTCACAGTATCATCAGCAGATTCAAGAAATCCAATATCAACTATAGCCCCTAGATCGCCTTTTTGAGCAATTGATTTTAACAATCCCGGATTTTGTTTAGCAAGCACTGGGTCAACAAAAACAGTTGTTGGAAGATGAGTTAGATTAAATACATTCCCAAAATAATTAATATTTTGAGGTTGTTCTTTTATTGTTGGAACTATAATCATAGCAGCATCATAAGAAGTCGGCCAATCATTTATGAATGCCGTAGGCTGATAAATAAGCCAGTTAACAGAATTATTGAAAAGTTTTTCAAAGTAGATATAATCCTTTTGAACACCCAGAACTGAATTCAATTCAAAACCATACCAAACAAATCTTCCTTTGCCATAGCTGCCGTAAGCAATGCCGGCACTCTTCTGAATTTCTTCTCGAACAAGTCCTGCTTCCCTCCTGAAGTCATACCAGAAACTAACTTGTGTAGTTCGGGGTTCTAAAACTTCTGCATAAATTGGTCTATCCCATGTAGCAATCTTGAGTGCATATCCGGTTGGAATTTGTGCAGTTAGCGGTAAATTGCCCCGCAGTGTGTGAACTTTATATGATTCTTCCGGTTTGATTTCCCTGTTAAAGTTCATCCCAAAAACTTCTTTGAAAAAATCCCATCCTCTCCATTTGCCCTCATCTGAATATGTTGCGGGGCCGCCGGTAACAAACAAGCTGCCGCCATTTTCTACATAACGTTTCAATTGCATAATTTCTTTGTCGGACAATGATTTAGATCCAGGAAGAACGATCATTTTATAATTAAAGTGCTCGCCTAATTCAATAGCCTGATCGGAAATGATATCATAATCTAATTTGGAATTTTTAATAAATTTTTTCCATGTATCAACATTGTCTCTTAACCATGTGCTTCCGGAAGGAAGCATAATTTCTGTATATTTTGAATAGAGTATTCCTGCTTTTTCTTTCTTCTCATTTGAAAAAAACTTAAGGTTATTTTTTGTAGGTAGAATTTCTTTCAGTTCGTAATTACCATATATATTTTTTACGATGAGTAAAAAAACAAGAAAAGCGGTAATAAGTAATATTGATCCGCTTAAAAAAATAATAAGATAATTAACCTTAAGTCCTTTGGCTTCTCTTACCGCCACCTTAGATTATCCTCTTTTTTACGTTCTTGCTGAGTTGGTTCTTCATAACCTTCATTTGTATAACGCATATATTTTTTCTTAGAACCTTTTGCCGAACGTTCTTCTTCGCTGGTACGAAGATTGTCACTAGTCCTTCTCTGATCATAAGTAGGGGCTGAACCTACAAATGTAGGTTTTAATTCCGGACCGCGTGATTGTTCTTCTTGAGGTGTATAATATGAAGGTTGACGTTGATATTCATGACCGTACTCCTGTTGTGGAGTTTGCGGCTCGAATGTTCTTCTCTCAGGAGTTATGATTCTTTGCTCCTGCATTAAAGGTGCAGGGGCAACAAGTTCAGCAGGAATTGCGGAAGGCTGTGCAGCTTGAGCAACTATACCTTTACGTTCCCTTACCTTGTAAAGTATATAAGCTCCAACAGCAAGAATAAAGGTTGAGATAGTTGCAACCAAAATGATTAATGAAAGTATAGGAATTAATTCCATGTTAACCTCTGCTAAGTCTTATCATTTTATCTAACACCGGCTGTATTGTTTGCTGTCTTAGGTGAACCTCCGAGTCCGGTCCGCTCGAGTTTTCCCCATACCATTCGTATTCCAAGAAATTCTTCTACTGTAGCCATTGCCTTAGTTACATCAATCAGAAGAATAAATACTACGCGATAAATAATTGCATATGGCACTAATCTAAATTCTTCTTTTTCCGCAGCTATGCAATAAACAGCTGCCATTAAATCTAATACTGCAATACCAATCCACCATAGAAAAATAAAACTTGATAATCCATAAAATAAAGCTACAATAATAAAGTAAAGATTTACAAAAATATTCATTGCAGGCCAAATTAGAGCTTCATAAAACATTTGCCATAAAATTATACTATTGTTAAAATTTACTGTTGGATTGATTAAATGACGTTTATGTTTTCTAATGGCTTGTAATATACCTCGCGTCCATCTATATCTTTGTTTCAATAATTGATAAATTGAAATTGGCGCCTCAGTATATGCTATCGCATTTGGTTCATAAACGATTTTCCAATTTTGTGCAAGAATTTTCAAAGTTATATCTGCATCTTCAGCAAATGTATCGCTTGAATAAAAACCTGCATCGCGTAATGCTGTCTTTCTAAATAAACCAATCGGCCCCGGTATAATGTTAACCATTTGAAGAAAACCTTGGGAGCTTCTCGGCATGTTTAATCCTTCTAAATATTCAAGTGCCTGAAGATCAGTCAATAAATGCTTTCTATTTTGAACTTTTACATTTCCGGCAACAGCTCCAACAACTGGATCAATAAAATGCCGTATTCCCATCCGCAATGAATTCGGTGTCAACTGGGAATCACCATCCATACATAATACAAATTGAGATTCTGAATATTGTATACCAGCATTAAGTGCTTTTGCTTTACCTCCATTTGGTTTATTGATCAAGGATATTTTAACTAATCCATTTCTACCTTTTTGATGACCGACAAGCTCTTCAGCTATTGATGCCGTATCATCAGTCGAACCGTCATTAACAATAATTATTTCATAGTTCGGATAATTTATATCAAGTAGAGATTCGATAGAATTTTGTAAAACTATTCCTTCATTATAAACCGGGACAATTATAGAGATGAAAGGGTAAAATCCTTCTTTTTCCTGAACAGTATATCTTGTGACATAAAAATAAGCCATGAATAAAGTTGCAAAATATCGTATCAATAAAATAAATAAGAAAATCACAAGTGAAACAATAGAGGCATAAACAAACAATCCACTCCAAGTTAATACAGTAAGAGGTAGGGTTAGAATGATTGTGATTATTAAGAAAATAGAAAAAATACCTGATAAGAAAATCACTCTTAATTTTTCTGTACCAAGATTTCTCTTCGGAGGCTTTAGCTCTCTGTTATCAAGAGCTATTTGATATTTTTGATTGTTATTATTCACTCACAAACATCTATTATTAACAATTTTGTTAAACAATATGAATGCCATGATTAATGCTTATTAAACCGATTTTTCAAATGAACAACAAGTTTATGCTGTCCCAACATCATACAAAATAGTTTTTTGGCTCAATTATGAACAAATCTAAACGGAATATAATTTTTTTTATAACCTGTTGCAACAAAATAAGTTAATCATAAACCTTAAAGAAAGAATGTAGGGGAAATCCATAAATTCATTCTAATTAAGGGAACTGGAAAACGAAAAATTTGAGAGAGAATAATGTGCAAACTTAATATGTGAAATCCTTTACTGATGGGTTTAATAAATACCCCATAAAGCAAAGACAGAAGCTATAAAATTTTTGTAGCTTGAATCATATCGAACACTATTTCCTATTTCTAAATGAACAGTTATAGTTAACCTTAATGTTGGATTATAAACCGCTTCACCAAATATTTCGTTAACAATAAAATCAACTTTAGGCACGTATCCGATTTTACCGCTTGCTTTCAATTTTAGTTTTTTGAATTCCCAATTAAGTTCTCCCCAAATGCTCTGTGAAACAAAATTTTGTGGTGAGTAATATGATGGTGAAATAAAAGCGTAATCAGAGAAATAAAATTCATAACCAAAAAAACCGTTAGAAATCAATTTCCTTCCTAACCGAAATTGAATATCATTACCTTCATTATTATCACCAAAATTGAAATAATTATAGAGGCCGGATATACCGTAAATACGATTATAATTATATAATCCACTAAATCGAAAATAATTAGCGTTCAATCGAATGTTCATAAGATTATGATAATAGAGAATTGTGCGGGCATCATTGTTCTCAAATGAAAACGCGACTGAAAAATCATTTTCGTTTTCATATCGAAGTGATATATCGCCAATTCGTCTTTCAGACTCTCCAAATATATTCAGTACACCGTAACTGCCGGATAAGTTTAAGTTCTTGAGCAATAATATTTCTGTTGTTCCTTTAAATTGAGTAAGGTTTCTACTATTAATAGGATTATCTAAATTAGTCTTAGACCATGAGGCTCCTATTGAGAGGAATCCTATAAAACCAAGATTTAACCTCATACCATAATTATATAATCTAAAGTTTTGGTTGTCGCTATAATAAGTTGAAAACGGCGTTAATCCCATTGTTGTTGGAAGAAAAGAAGAAAAGAAATTTCCTAAACTTGATAAACCGCTGCTTAATCCAGTCTGAGGCAGCCAACTAATTCTCTCTTTAACAATTCTGACTTCCATTGTGTCAGTGGTTTTATTTAATAAATCTTTATAAATATTTCTTGCATCACCATAACTACCTGCTATTACATACGAATCACCTAAGAATAATTGACATTTATGTAGGTCCTTCCTTGTATCCGGACTGGTAATTTCTTTATCCATCTCTTCAAAAATTTGTTCAGACTTATCAAAATTTTTATTCTTTGCATAATATTTACCTAAAAAAACTATTCTTTGATTAATTAGTTCTTGTTGTTGTAAATCATTTTTTGTTTTTGATTTTAGTTCACGATAAATTAATTCCGATCTATCAAGTTGATTTGTCATTGCATAAGTATCGGCCAAAATAAGTCTTGCTTCATCATCTTCAGGGTTTAATTCTCTAATATTTTCCAGTTCCGCTAATGCTTTAGTAGTATCCTGATTGAGATAATAATTTTTAGCTCTATAAAGAGCAATCTTGTAATCATATTGATCACTTAATACATTATCATAATATTCAATCGCTAAGGAATATTCTTTTGCGCACGAAGCAATTGCCGCATATTCAATCATCTCATCACGGCTTAACTCAGTCCGTTTAGAACGAAATTCGTCATACTTTGCTAATGCCTCTTCACATCTACCCTGCTCACTAAGTCTTATTGCTTGATTCTTTATTACAAAAACTTTTTGCCCTTCAGTAGCTGCTTGTTGAATTTCATAATTGCTTTGTGCTTTTTCAACTTCGGGGCTATTTGGAGCTATCTGTTTGGCAGAATCAAGATATTTTCCAGCCTCTCGCAAATTTCCCTTCCAGGAATAAAGCGATGTAAGCGCCAATAACAAATTTAAATCTTGTGGTCTCACATCATAAACGTTTAGTAAATATCTTTCAGCAAGGTCAAGATCTTGTATAGTCCATACACAAATTTGTCCACGCAAAAGTTGATAATCCAAATTATTGGGATCTAGCTTAAGTAACTTGTCCATTTGTGCGACTGCCTTTGCCCATTCATAGTTCCAAGCAGAGTATTGAGCATATTTAAAACGTGCATCGAGATCCTGGTCCTCAGGTAAATCCTGAAGATATTCATTTAACACTTCGATGGCGCTATCATAATAAAAAAGACTTGCGTAAGATTCTGCCAATTTCATAACAGCTTCTTTATCGGAAGGATTTTCTTTTATTGTTGCTGTATATCGTTCAACATTATTATTAAACGTTGTGTCACGGTAGTCAGTTACAGTTTTCCAAATCTGTTTGAACTGATCTTCATCATTATGTTTCGGTTTTAGATATTGTAATTGTTGATACGCCTCTTCATACCGATTTTTTCCAATCAACTCATTGATAAGATCAAATCGAATCGGATCATTTTCCGGATCTTTTTCTAACAGAAGGTAAAATTTGTCAATTGAATTTTGATACTTTATTTGTTCCTGTGCACGCGGATTTTCCTGAATTAAGTAAGCTTTATTTGTCGCCAAATCAAGTCCGTCCTGCGCTTCCTGAAAAAACGGTTTGAAACTTAAAGAGGTTTTAAATGCCGCTTCGGCAACTTTGTATTTACCTAACCATAATGCAAAATATCCATATCTACTCCAAATCCTCCAATCATCAGGATAACGAATAGTATTTTTTTTTAAAACTAATTCTCCTTTGATTAATGATCCGGTCTTAATTAAAATTTCTGTATAACGTATTATTTCATCCGCGGAAGCATTATCATCACGTTTTAAATACTCATCATACCAAATTTCTGCCTTTCGCCACTCTTCCAGCCAACGGTAGGATTTTCCAATTTCTAAATAGCTAAATGCATTATTAGAATCTATTGCAATATCGCGTGTGTGGCCATCTATCTTTTGATAAAGTTGTTTGTGCCAAATTCCAATTACACGGTCAAGATCTTTTTTGATTTCGGAATTTTTAGGATCCAATCTTACTGCGCGGCGTAAATCAAGAACAGAGTATTGATATTCTGGTCTTTGTTCATAGCATAATCCTCGTTTATGATATCCATCGGCTTCACGCGGATTTGCTGCTATATATTTATTTAATTGATCAATGGCTTCGCTATATCTCCCTGCAGACATCAAGATAACTGCTTGACGTTTTAGTGCTTCATACTTGTTTTGAGAAAGAATAGGAAGAGCGATAATAAATAAAAATAAAAAAAATATTTTTATGTGTTTATTCATCACCCAATATATTTATTGAGCGGCTGATAACTCTGCGGTGAATCAGCATCTGAAGCAATAACATACTCCATCATTGTTTCTGCGTTATCAATCCGATCATCAACCTCTAAATTATATATGGAAATATACTCTAAAACTGCATTAATATAATTTTGATCATGACTTGGCAAATTGTTTTGAATAGTTGCCATAAGATCAATAGCGCTTTTTAAGCTACCTCTAACTAATAAAACAATAACTTTATTTTCGACAACACAGATTTTATCTTTTTTACTGGTAGAGAGTCGTATTGTATTTTGTAATTGATGAACACTTAATAATCCTCTCATCTGAGCTGCAGGATCTAATTTGAACGAGATCAAATTAAACGATTGTCCCGTACTTTTATACAATGCAATTTGATTATTAAGTATCAGGAGAAAATCGTTATAATTATAAATGTTTGAAAATGCATATGGTTCAGATGGAATATCTATCCGTGTAGGTTTATTAAAGTTTCTACCTTTAGGCATACTCGGCAATTCTTCAGTAACAAACGTTGCGGGAGTAAATTCTGTTGTGACACCTTTATATGGTTCTATTTTATACGCTGCACTAAATTGACCTTCAGTATGCCCAACATTTGGAATTATGGTAACTATTCCGTTTTGAAAACGGTCCCCTTTTTCTGATGTTTCTTTTTTCAGTTGAATAGTAGCAGTAACATGTTCAGATAAACCATCAATTATGGATTGTGCTTTCGGGGTTGCTGGTTCACTAATTAAGAATAAACTTGTTATATTTTTTTCTTCAATTGTTTCCAATGTTCTAACAAATGAATCTCTTAAATAATTTTGATTCCTAAATCCCACAAAGGGAGTTAATTCGTCAAATATAATTCTTGTTGGATTGTACTGATCAACAACTGTAATAATATCATTAATGTATTCAACAAGATAATCATCGGGATTATACATTTCATAAACGTTATTAGGTGGAAGAACACGCACTACTATCAAAAGATTCTGATTCATATATGACTGTATATCAAAATTTAATGATGCGGCTTGAATCATTAAATCTTTCGGACGCATTAATGTAAAATATAAACATACCTCGGAAGATTTTGCAGCTTCGAGTGCAAATTGTAGACCTAATAATGTTCTACCGGATTTTCGAGGTCCTATCAATAAGTAGCTTCCGCCTCTATAGATTCCACCCCAGTTTTTATCAATAAAGGAAAATCCTGAGGGGATTCGTCGTATAGAATTTATCATTTCTGACCTTTTTTATATTTTATTCATTGAACTTAAGCCAACTCCTATGCCATAGAAAATCAATTTTTCAGCTTAAAATGTTAATTTTTAATACACTGAGAATCTAATAGTGAGAATAGTGAATTGTGTGCATCAAAATAAAACACTGAGTTATTTATTTCCAGAAACCATATTTCCCATAACAAATAGAGCTGTTGCATTTCCTGTTATTGTAGGCTCATTTGTTATATAATCCATCCTATCGTCTCTGTAATAGTCATTTTCAGTCTGGAATTTCAAATATAAATCCGGCTTATCATAACTGATTTTTGCTTTATCAACAAAATTTTTTGTTGCAGGCCCGGCAGAAAAGCCGCCAGGCAATTTCTTTTTCAAAAAAGAAATCTGGTGATGAAAATTTTTCGTGTAATTCTTACCAAATCCCGATATAAAACTTATCCCCCACGGATTTTTTCCCAGGATATAATCTCTCTGGGATAATGCAAGAGAATCGTATTTGGAATCATTTGTTAATTTTTTATAGAGAATATTTTGTAAAGTTATTCCTAATAAAGTAACATTCGTTCCCCAAGTTAAGTCAGTACCTTTTTCAAATAAATTTTGTTTCATTTTTTTATTAAACATTTCTAAATTTTTTACAATAAAATCAGCAAATCGCGGAATAAATTTTGCCAATCTGTAATGCGCAAGAGAATTCAAATTGCCCCAGCTCCACCAGAAATCAGAACCGGCTTGATCTGCCAGGGTTATTGCATCATTTAAATAATTTGTTTTAAAAGTTACCATATAAAGTTCAACAGCACCAAGTGCCAGTTTCCCTTCATAATTTTTATCAAGATACATTCCACTACCACTGCTATCAACATCCTGAACTTGGTTTCTAATCGAATAAATATTTTCTGCAACTGTTAAGCACTTCTTGGAGAATTCCGGAAAGTGAAATTTATTATCCCATATTCGTGAGGCTAAGGCCATAGTCGCTGAATAAATTCCAATTAGATTTTTTCCGATTCCAACAAAGGCCGGGCGGTCAAATCCAAGAGCATCTACTTCGGGTAAACGCCAACCAACATCATGATCTCGTAAATCTTGAACTTGTGTAACTAATTTATCTTTCGAGTAGTAACTTCGAAGCATCCAATCCAAACCAATTTTTGCTTCTTCTAAGATATCAGGCGTTCCATTTTTGTTTGAATCGAATCCGAATTTAACAGGGTCAAAATCATAAGAAAACAATAATAAGTAAGTTGCAACCGCAGTTGTATTTAAAAACTTTACATAATCCCCCGCATCGTGCCAGCCGCCGGTTACATCTATCGTTTTTGGAATTACTTTTTGCCCATCAATAATACTTGTAGCATCAGAGATGTGGCAGACTTTATGTAAGAATGGATCTGTATACCCGCATCTTTGAACCCTAAAAAATTGAAGAAGAGAATCGGCTAATCCATTATAAATATTTTCATTTATTCTGAATATATAAGAATTCTGCTGCGCAAATTTAAAATAGTATTCTCCGGCAGATTTAACCGAGCTGAAATCTACCCTATAAGTAAAAGGAAAATTTCCATATTCGCCAAGGCTATTCCCTAAATTTATTTCAAAGATTTTTTCATTTCTTTTTTTATCATAAATATAGATGGATTTTCCTTCTAACTTATTATTAGAAAGTATTACAGCCGTTTTTATATCGTTTGGTTGATAACCCACCTGATTAAATCTTATAAATATTTCTGGCTCTGCTTTTAGGTTTAATGTACAGCTTGGAAGAGAAAAAATAATTACCATACTAAGTATTATCGAAACACGGAAAGATTTCAATTACAGTCCTTATTATTCAGTTGGATAATTTTTTGGCTGAAAAGGATTTAATGAACAAAAATATTTTTTACTCAAGCGGCTCGCTCATACTTTCTTTTTCCGGAAATGTAGTCCTGAAGACATAATCCCAAGTAGGTTGGCTAACTCCATATCCCAAACCCGGATTTTGATAATGATGTTTTGAATGATGATTTTTTATAGCCAGCCAAAGTCTGTTATGCATATTAAAGTGATGAATTGCATAATGAGTTATATCATAAAATAAATATCCAATCAAAAATCCCGCAAAAAACGGAAGTACGTACTCATTATTCATTATAGTGTCAAACAATATAAAAAATAATGCGGCAAGTGGAAGACTTACTGATGGCGGCATCACTAATCTTTTCGAATCCTTTGGATAATCATGATGTATACCATGAATTAAGAAATGGATTCTCTTCCCAAAGGCACTCTTAGGCATATAATGGAAAACAAATCTATGCAGAAAATATTCTGTGAATGTCCAAACAAACATCCCCGCTAATATTAACAACAAAGTATTGGATATTGACAAACTGTAAATGTAAAAACCACGGAATAATAAAAGTGAAATAATTGGTATGAACAACCATAAGGGAACTGTCCAATGAACTCTTGACAAAGCTTCCAAAAAATCATTCTCAAACAATCTAATTGTTTCATCTTTGTTAGAGACATAATTCTTCGGCATAATTTTCTCCTATTTTTTACGCGAGAATATAATGAAATGACTTACAAAATTAAACATCATATGTTTAACTAACTAAACTTCTAGGTCTATCGGTTAATAAATGTTGTAAAATGTTAGCGAAGGGAAAAAACGAAAGTACCAACCGGTTTAAAGCAGAAAGGTCATCCCGATGTTCCGGGATGACCTTTCATAATTTAATACTTCTAATTAAAATCAATTAGAGTTATGCAAAATAAGCCTGGTGGCATGCATAAAGAGCAAGCCCTATTACTGCTATGATAACCAGGAAGAAGATTGATGCGCTTAACTTTTTCATATTAACCTCGTAAACTTTTGAGTTATTAAATATTTTTTTAATTATTTAATTAATATCATTTTCTTTACGGAAACAAAATTTCCAGCGGTTATTCTATAAATGTAAGTTCCGCTCGATACTTTGAAACCTGAATTATTCTCTCCATTCCAATCTACACTATGATTACCTGCTAACATCTCATTATTAACTAGAGATTTAACTTCTCGTCCAAGCATATCGTAAACTTTAAGGCTTACGAAAGAATTCTGCGGAAGAGTATAAGTAATCTTTGTTGTTGGATTAAATGGATTAGGATAATTCTGTGATAACTCAAAAGCTGTTGGTAATACTTGCCTTTCATCAACTGCGGTAACATTGCCAGTCTTAAAAGTTCCAGTTGAGGAAAAATTTGAAACAGAACCATTGTCGTTTTTAGATAATACTCTCCAATAGTAAACTGAATTTGGTTCTAATCCGGTTACTTGCGCTACCGGTTCATCTATATTTGTTCTTAATACCGAATTACTGAAATCCGCATTCTTTGAATATTGAACATCATATTTTAGGTGTGATTCAGATGGAACAGGAATTCTCCAACTTAAAATTGCGGAGGAAGTATTTATCGGCTGTAAGTAGTTTGGTGTAATTACAAGAGGAACTACAGATGATGACCCAGCGGCGGTTGAAAAACTAGCTACCATAGACCAAGGAGACATAAGAGCAGTATTTGCAGATAATCTCGATCTTACCTGCCAGTAATATGTTGCACCAGGAGTTACTGTATATGGTATTGCAGTTACTAATATTGAATTTGTAGGATCTGTAACAGCCCAGCCTGAAGACGTTGCTAGAGGATGATTTAACTTGCCTACTCCGTCAACACTCGAACTTTGTGCAATTACAATTTCATAATCAAGAGACTGCGTTGAAGCTGCTGACCAATATAAAGTTATTGCAGAAAGTGGACTATCAATAATTTGTCCTCCCACAGGAGTTGATGGAATTGGAGTCGTAGCGGCTCCGCTTGCTGTACTCGCAACAGAAAAATCAGCGGCTGAAGACCATGCAGATATTGAGGCATGATTTGCTGCCAATCTTGATCTTACATGCCAATAATATGTTGTGTTCGGAATTAATGAAGCTGTTCCTTCAGCGAATAAGCTGGAAGACCAACCTAAAATTACTGGTGAAGTTGTAAAATTACCTCCACCGTCAACAGCAGAACTTGAAGAATATTCAACTTGAAATTCTAGTCCTGTTGCGTAAACATCAATGTAATAATAGAAAGTTGGTGGATTAACATAAACAGTAGATCCGCCACTTGGCCAAGCAGTATAAGGAATAACCGGGGCGCCAGCTAAACTAGTATACATTACAAAAGACGAATCACCTGCAGTTGACCAATTAGAATATTGACCGCCTATCTTGGATCTTACTTGCCAGTAATATGTATGACCTGCTATAAGATCAACTAGTAAAGTTTTATAAGTATGGTTTGATGTTGAGGTTATCTGCGGTGCACCAGGATAAGCTTCAGCAGCTGTAAAATCTCTGTAACGAATTTCATAATCGAGAAATGGTTCGTTCCCTTTGATGTACCAGAAAAAAGTCGGTTTTAATGCATAACTTGTTGCACCATCAATTGGATAAGACCTATAAGGTATTGGTGGTCCTAACGGTGAGAAACCAGCAGTTACCGTTGAGTATGCAATTATAACTGTTCCTGCTGTGTTCTTAGCACGTACTTGAATATAATATGTAGTGCCTTGCGTTAATCCTGTTAATGTATAAGTAGTTGTATCTAATCTTGCAACTGTTGTATAACCACTCATGTTTGCACTAGTAGACCATAAAAGATCATAATATAAACCTGAAGAAAATGGTACCGGATGCCATGATATAAATGCTGTCGTTACTCCTGATATTACAGGATTTATATATGGTTTAGCGGCATTGACTGTTGTAAATTCTCTTGTTGCTGTCCAATCGCTATTTGGCGCATCAGTACTTCGTACTCTCCAATAATAAGTAGTGCCATTAGCTAGAACCACAGATGCAGTTGTAGTATATGTGAAAGTATAGGATGTATTCGTACCAGCATAAGTAACTAATGGTGAATTGAAATCACTATTGTCATCAAGTTGGAATTCAAAATTAGTTCCAACAGACCAGTTGAAAGTTGGAAGTATTGTTACACCAACAGCATAATTTGCTGGACTCACACCAATAGTTGGTGCAATAGGTCCAGTGGTTGGATTCTGAGATCCAGAATTTCCACTTGTACCACTTGCATTGTAAGCACGAACACGATACCAATATGGAGTAGTGATTGTCAAACCAGTTACAGTATAAGTTGTAACGTTACCCACATTTAAATTATTAAACCCGGTAACAAATGTTGTAAAACCAACATCTGTTGCAACATCTAAATAATATCCTGTTGCGCCGGTTGAAGCTGCCCAATTCGCTGAGAAACTAGTACCAGCAATATTTGAAGCTGCTGCGGAAACAGGTGAAGCAGGTACTGTTAGCACAGTAATAGTATTAGAATATGGTGGTGTAGCAGCTGCAGTACTGACCCTATAATAATAAGTTGTTCCGGCTGTAAGTCCGCTTACAGGGAATGTTGAAACTGCACCTTCATCGGTTAAACCATCATACGGGGCTCCTATATTACCAGCAAAAGTTGGTGAAGTTGAAACTTCTAAATAATTATTTGCAGCAGCAACAGCCCAATTAGCCTGAAACGATGTCTGTGTTATTAGAGTCGCAGCATTTGCAAGTGGGCCAGTTGTTGTAGTTTGAGATCCGGAATTTCCACTTGTCCCGCCGCTATTAAAAGCACGAACACGATACCAATAAGGTGTATTAGCAGATAAACCTGTGACTGAATAAGTAGTCACAGCTCCAATAGCTAAGTTATTGAATCCAGTTACAAATGTTGTGAAACCCGCATCAGTAGCAACATCTAAATAATATCCTGTTGCACCTGTGGAAGCTGCCCAATTTGCAGAAAAACTTGTACCTGCAACATTTGTAGCTGCGGCTGAAACCGGATCAGGTGGAATTGTTGTTACATTAATTGTATTTGATGCACTGCTTATACTTCCACTAACTGCTTGCACAGAATATGTATAGGCTGTTCCAGCAGTTAAACCTGCAACCGCTTGTGAGGTACCAGCTATTAATGTGAAAGGACTTCCTGGAGCTCCAGGAACAGTTAATGTATAAGTAACAGCACCAGCTACAGCATTCCAATTTGCAGTGAAACCAGCATTAGTAATAGATGTGGCTGCTGTTGCAACAGGAATACCTGCAACCGTAATTGTGTTCGAATGCGTGCTGCTTCCGCTTCCGTTAAATCCTCTTACACGATAATAGTATGTAGGACCAGCAGTAAGTCCGGTAACATTAAATGAAGTTACAAGACCAACATTTAAATTGTTATATCCGGATACAAATGAGGCAAAGCCACTGCTTGTAGAAACATCAAGATAATAAGCTGTTTCTGCTGCACCACCACCCGAAGCCCAATTTGCTGTAAAGGAAGTAGCAGTTACTGAAGTTGCCGCTGAAGCAACAGGCGCAGCGGGAACTTGTGCAAATAAAACGTTAAAACCCATTAACGTTATAATTGCAAAAATTGTTAATTTGTTTTTCATAAGCACCCTCTCTGTGAGTTATAAAATTATTTTACAACTCGGCTGTTAATAATTCGGCTGTATTTTCTTTCGGCTGTGGCTGGAGAAAATTAATTTACTTCTATGCAACAAAACTCTCTTTCATAATAAAGTTACCCTTGCAAGCTAGGGACAAAAAATAGAACTAGAATTTGTTGTTTCGGCTGGAAACAATAGCAATATAATTAGTGTAATTGTTATTGTCAATATTAAATCAACCGAAAAAAGTACCTGCAACTTTTAATAACTCAAAGTCAACAGTCTTTAATTGTCCGGTTGCCTCAGCAAGGCTGACGGCAACAATCTCATTTCCCTTTAATGCTGCCATTTGGCCCCATTGGCCCTTCTCTACAAGTTCAGCAGCAAATACTCCAAATCTTGTCGCTAATACTCTATCAAAAGCTGTTGGGCTACCACCTCTTTGAATATGTCCAAGAACTGTGGCTCTAGTTTCAAACCCGGTTCTTTTTTCAATTTCTTCAGCTAACATATATCCAATCCCGCCGAGACGGACATGACCGAACGAATCCAATTTTTGATCTTGAATAATCATATCCCCTTCTTTACCATTATTGGATTTTTTTGCCACAGCACCTTCAGAAGCGACAACAATACTAAAACTTTTTCCTGTTGCATGTCTTTTCTTTAAAAGGTTACATACTTCTTCGATATCATATTGTTTTTCAGGTACTAAAATAATATCAGCACCGCCAGCAATCCCTGAATAAACAGCAATCCATCCTGCATGACGGCCCATTACTTCTACAACCATCACTCGATTGTGTGATTCTGCTGTGGTATGAAGACGATCTATAGCTTCAGTTGCTACATTAACTGCAGTGTCAAATCCAAATGTAAAGTCTGTTGCGTTTAAATCATTGTCAATTGTTTTAGGAACACCTATTACATGAACACCGGCTTTAAATAATTTTGAAGCAACTCCCAAAGTGTCTTCTCCACCAATTGCAACAATAGCATCTATATGTGCTTCAAGCATATTCTTTATTACTGTTGCTTCTCCATCTTTCTCTTTATAAATATTTGTTCTTGAAGTACCTAGAATTGTTCCTCCGCGATGTAAAATTCCTGAAATTGATTCACGGTCAAGTTTAATATATTTTTTTTCTAATAATCCTTTCCAACCTTCTTTGATTCCAATTATTTCATAATTAGATTGCAGTGCCTTTCTAACAACCGCTCTAATTACCGCATTTAATCCGGGACAGTCACCACCACCTGTTAATACACCAAGTTTCATTTTAAATCTCCAATTAAATATTTATTTGATATACCGTTATACTAGTTTAAGATTAGCAAACTTTGTTAGCAATTGCTTCGGCCCAAACTCCTCAAAACTAATCGTTACTCTCTGCATATCTCCAACACCGGTTATTTGTAATATTTTCCCCATTCCAAATACCGAATGAGTTACCCGGCTTCCTACTCGAAGCGAACGTCTTTCTTGATCATAGTCATCGTAACTCCCCTGATAATATTCATCGTAATAAGTTTTTTTCTTCCTTCCGGCTTTTCTACCGCTAGCACCGTTCATCTCTTCGTAAGTGGATTCATCTAATTCATCCAAAAATCTGGATTTACTTTGATAAGCAACTTCACCAAAGCGATATCTTGAACGAGCATAACTTACAAACACTTTTTCTTTTGCACGGGTTACTGCCACATAGAATAATCTTCTTTCTTCTTCCAACTTTGAATCGTTATCAAATTTCTGACTAAGCGGGAAAATATCTTCTTCGCACCCTGTAACAAAAACAACCGGGAATTCCAGTCCCTTAGCACTATGTATTGTCATCATTGTTACGGAATTTACTTTTTCATCATATTGATCAACGCCGGCTATTAACGAAACTTCAGAGAGAAAATCATCAAGTGAAGAATCCGGATTTGATTTGCTGTAATCTTGAACCGCAGAAACTAATTCTTGAATATTATCATATCTCGACATTGACTCTTGAGTACCTTCTTCTTTGTAAATTTTTAGAATGCCAAGTTCATCAACTAAAGCTGCGGTTAATTCACCTATCGATAATTTATTTTTAAGATCAATGTACTTATCTAAAAGAAGTTTGAATTGCTTAACATTTTTTTGAATTCTCTCTTTCACTTCTATGACTTCAAATACTCTTGACATAGTTGTGAATAACGAAATTTCCAGTTTACGGGCAAACGCAATCATTTTAGAAATAGATGTATTACCAATCCCACGTTGAGGGAAATTCATTATACGAAGTAAACTTTCTTCATCATTTTGATTTGATAACATCCTTAAATATGCTAAAACATCTTTCACTTCTTTTCTTCTATAGAATTCTACTCCTCCAACAATTTTATAAGGAATTTTTTCTCTTCTGAATGCGTCTTCAAGCGAGCGTGATTGAGAATTTATTCTGTAGAAAATTGCTATATCATTTAATGACAATTTCCGAGTGGATATTTCTTTCTTAATTCTTTTTGCTATTTGGAATCCTTCGTCCTTTTCATCAGAAGCTTTTAATATTGTAAGTTCTTCACCGTCATTGTTATTAGTCCAAAGTGTTTTGGGAATCTGTCCAACATTATTTTTTATAACTGAATCAGCGGCCATTAAAATCATCTTGGTGGAACGATAATTCTGTTCAAGCCGGAATATTTTTGATCCCTTAAAATCTTTTTTAAAGTTGAGCATATTTTTTATTTCTGCACCGCGCCAGCTATAAATACTCTGCGCATCATCTCCAACAACACAGACCTTGTCTTTAAGAGGACTTAACATTTTCAACAGCTCATACTGAGCTTTATTTGTATCTTGATATTCATCTACCAAGATATATTTAAACATCTTTTTATATTTGTTGAGAATTTTTTCGTTATTCTTAAAGAGTTCGATCGGTTTGAGAAGAAGGTCATCAAAATCCATTGCATTATTTTCAAATAATCTTTTATTGTATTCTATATATATCTCGCCAACTTTTTTATCTGATGGTGTAGTTGCCAAATGTTTTAAATATTCTTCCGGCGTCACCATCTGATTCTTTAAGTAACTTATTTTATGTTGAACTCCATTCGGAGAAAGGTTTTCAAGATTAATGTTAAGATTCGACATGATATTACTTACAAGTGATTGTGAATCTTCCCGATCATAAATCGAAAAATTAGATTTATAATTAAGTTTATCAGATTCTACTTTTAATACCCGCGCAAATATTGAGTGGAAGGTTCCCATCCAAAGGCTTTCTGCCTTTTTACCAATGAGTCCTTTAATCCTTTCTTTCATTTCTTTTGCTGCTTTATTAGTAAATGTTAAGGCAAGAATTTCGGATGGATCAAATCCTTTATCAATTAAAAAAGCTATTTTATGCATCAAAACACGTGTTTTCCCTGATCCGGCGCCTGCTACAACCATATGTGGTCCGGAATTATATTCAACAGCTTGACGCTGTGCATCGTTGAGTTGGTTTAGTATTTTCATAGTTTTGGGATTTTTTTGGTCGGCAAATATACTAAAATTAGAGGTGGTTTTTCAATTTTTTTATTTTTGAAATTTTCGGCAGGACTTAAGACGGTAACTGTTTATTAATTATATCAACAGTTTTCCATTTTTCATAATCATTTTTTCATCAAAAAAGACTGTTGGTTTTTTCACAACACCGTCTAAATGAATCGGGGCATCAACTAATCCTCCCATGGATTTATTATCTCCTAACGCAATGTGTATCGTGCCCATAACTTTTTCGTCTTCAAGTAAGATACCGCTCAGCTTAGCTTTATAATTTGTTCCAATTCCAAATTCAGCAATATTTCTCGCAAGGCTACCATATTTAATTAAAGTCTCATCTAATTTTTTTGCTTGATTACTTCCCGTAACATTTTCAGCATATCCATCTTTAACTTCTACTCGAATTGGTTTCCCTTTTATAACACCTATGCTTGCCATTGAACCATCAACATAAAATATTCCGTTGGTTTTACCTTCTAGCGGTGCTATGTATGCCTCACCTGTCGGTAAGTTTCCGCTTTCACCTTTTTTGTGGAATAAACCTTTGCTTGGTAAAGCTTTTCTTCCAGTGATATCCATTGTAATATCAGTTCCAACAGAAGAGGTAACTCTAACAATATTAACATCATTCATAATTTCTTGAAGTTTTATCGTTAGTGCAGCTATTTTTTTATAATCGGCATTTAAACCGCGAATCATTATATCTTCGGTTATACCTGGAAAAGTTGCTATGCGCGCTCCAAGTGATGAAGCATTTCTACGAGCATTTGTATGAGTCAAAGATTTTGCAGTCGGACATAAAACCACATCGAACAATTTCATCATTTCTGCAACTTGTTGGGGTGGTTCCTGGCCGTGCATCTCTCTCGATTTAAATTCAAGAAAAACAGTTTCGTGCCCAAGTAGTTTTGCATTTTGAAAAAGTGAATATCCAATCTTTCTTTTGAATTCATCCGTTACGACAAGAACAGTTTCGTTTGGTTGAGTGCCCATACAATCACGGATGGCAATTACCGATGCTTTGTCAAGTTTTGATAGTTTCATATCTGATCAATTAAAGTGGAAATCCTACGTTAAGTTGAAGTGTGATACTTAAGCTTCCTTTATCCACTGCATTTTTTGAAGAAGAAGTTGGAATCGTAATTCCGGAATCGTTACTAAGTTTATCAATTTGAATAATACTATAACCTGCGGTTCCTTCTACACTGATATAATCCGGTACTAGGTGCAATATGAGACCGGTACCAATAAAGTATCCGATATTATTTTTATCCGGCTTGAATTTAATTTCGCCCTGTGAGACGCTATTCAAAAGTGTCTCTTGTGAAAATTCCGTATTATAAAACGTAACATTGGCTTCCGCAATTTTCCAATCAAGAATCCAAAATAAGGGAACACCAAAATCAATTCCCACTCCCCAATGATTCATTGTTAACTGATATTTTTCTCTTGTATCAACATTTTGTAATTGAGCAGAAATTTCATCCGATTCTTTTAAGAACTGATAATAACCTTTTGCAGTAATAAAAAATTTATTCCACCTTGCTCTAAAAAAATTTGCACCAATCCTATAACCAGTTCCCTGTGTAAATTCAATTTTATCAGTGATGATATTTTTGGAAGGATCAAGAGTATTAATTCTCTGGCTGATGTAATCATTCAATCCCGGATTATCATAATTTTGTCTTGAGAATCCAGCATAGAACCCGCTTAAGCCCAAACATCCAAAACCGAATGATTGAGCATTAACTGTTATTCCCGTAGTAACTATAATTATCACTATAACAAGTTTGCTAATAATTTTCATCAGATAATCATACTTTTTTTTCAGAACAAATTTACAAAAAATTACTCTGTCTTGGCGATCCCTTTTTCTAAGCCATGGCCATGTTTTCCCAATTCACTTCTTCTAAGTAAAAATGCAAATAATAATCCGAAGAAACCAAGTGAAGAAAATATCCACATTCCAGATGTATATCCGCCACTAAAATCATTTGCCCAACCGACTAAAAAATTAAATCCGGCAAGACCGATATTTTGAATCATAGTCATCAATCCGTATGCTGTCCCCAGTTTTGCTTCATCTACAATAATTGCAACTGACGGCCACATTACAGCGGGAATAAGTGAAAATGCAATTCCCATCATTGCCATTGGTATATAAAGTGAAACATGAGTATATGCCATCAATAAATAAACAGGAATTAAAAGCAATGAACCGAACATCATAAGCAAAGAACGTTTGCCGATGTAATCAGCAAGTAAACCGAAAAGCGGGGTTAAAACCATTGCTGAAAGTGTAAGCATGCTTGAGAGAAATCCGCCCATCTCTCTTGTAGTACCGTGTGTTTCAATAAAAAATTTAACTGCAAAAGTTTGGAATGGAAATATTCCGGAGTAAAAAGTAACGCACAACATTACAACAAACCAATATGAAGTTGAGAAACTAAAAATCTCTTTAAAAATGATTTTGTCCTGCTTAGGAACAGGACGCAAAGAAAAATTTCTTTCTGAGTATGCATCCATTCCCCAATAAATTATAACCGCAGCTATGGAAATCACGCCTGCTGTTACTGAAACTAAAAGAGGTGTCTGCCAATACTCATAAAGTGATTTAGCCCAGGTTGGAGAATTAAGTGCAGCGAATGAACCAAGCCGCGCAAGTGTTAGATTTAATCCAAATGCAAATGATAATTGCTTCCCTTTAAACCAGCGGCCAATTACAGTTGTAACTGCAACAATCATTGATTCTGCACCAAGACCAAACACAAGACGACCAATAGCCATCATTGTTATATCGCTGAATGAAGCAGTAATGACCGCACCGGTTAAACAGAGTAGAGTAAAAATAAAAGTTGAAATACGCGTACCGATTTTATCAATAACGATCCCGCCGATTAAGACCATAAAAACATTTGGTACACTGTAAATGCCTTGGAGTAGTCCAATGTTGGAATCAGAAAATTTTAATTGCTTGGCAAGAAGATCTGCTAGCGGGCTAATACTATCATAAATATAATAGTTGCCGAACATTGCAAGACTTACAAAGAGCAGAATTCCCCACCTGAAGAAAACACTTGGTTCGGGTTTAGTTGTGATTTGATTTTCCATTATTACTCTTAATATCATGATCATACTCTTGATCATGCTCGTTATCTAAAAACATAAAGATCAAGAGTATGAGCACGATCAAGAGCAAGAATAATTTTTAGTTTGAAGGAATATTTTTAAGAACTGTTGTTAATAATGCCCAGAATTTTGGGACAGTACTAATCTTTATTTTCTCATCAGGTGAATGAACATCCATTAGAGTTGGACCGAACGAGATCATATCCATATCGGGATAACGTTCTTTAATTATACCGCATTCAAGACCGGCATGAATTGCTTTAACTTCAGGGTCATTTCCATACAACTGATGATAGACATTTTTCATTGTACCGAGTACCGGTGAATGAATATCCGGTTTCCATCCCGGGTAACCGTCACTTTGCTTTACCTCTGCCTTTATAAGCTTAAAAAATGCAGCAATTGAATTTGAAATATCATTTTTTTCTGATTCAACAGAACTTCGCTGGCTTAAAGTTGCTACAACCTCTTTACCTTTTGTAACAACAACAGCAAGATTAGTTGATGTTTCAACTAATCCGGGAATATCTGCGCTCATTTTGATAACACCATTAGGAACTGCGTAAAGAGAATCAATCAAATTCTTCGTTGTTTTTTTATCCATCACCTTAGATTTTGATTTTGTTTCCACTGCAACAACATTTAAGGACGGTTCAACTGATGATAATTCAGCTTGTACAATTTTATTATATCTTTCAATATAGGTAAGGGTATCGGCAGCAAATTTTTTAGCAACACGAATTACAGAAAATGTCTCTCTAGGAATTGCATTGTGTTTACTTCCGCCGTTAATACTTACAAGACGGATACCGAATGTGTAATTCAACTCGTGTAATAAACGTGTCATCAATTTAATTGCATTACCGCGACCGGTGTTAATATCCAACCCGCTATGTCCGCCTTTCAAACCTGATACTTTAATTTCGAGCGCGGTTGTATTTGCCGGTACATCATTCAAAGTAGATTTGAATTTCACAAACGTATTTTGTCCGCCGGCGCAGCCAATATATAGTGCGCCATCTTCTTCGGAATCTAAATTCATCAATATTTTTCCATTTAAAAATCCGGACTTAAGCGCTTGTGCACCGAATAATCCTGTTTCTTCATCAAGAGTAAATAATGCTTCGATCGGACCGTGTTCAAGATCTTTCGATTCCATAACAGCAAGAGCTGCAGCAACTCCTACACCGTTGTCACCGCCAAGAGTCGTGCCTTTAGCTTTTACCCAATCACCATCAATGTATGGCTGTATCGGATCTTTTTCGAAATCATGTTTAACATCTGCATTTTTTTCAGCAACCATATCAAGATGCCCTTGCATAACCACCGGAATTAATTTTTCTTTACCAGGTGTTGCATGTTTTCGAATTACAACATTGCCAAAATCATCAGTCGCATATTGTAAATTATTTTTCTTTGCAACTGAGATTACATATTGAGCTACCTTTTCTTCTTTACGCGATGGTCTTGGTATCGCACATAATTCTTCAAAGTGTTTCCAAAGTAATTCCGGTTTTAGATTACCTAATACTTCTCCCATTGCTATCTCCTTTCACTTCTTCAAAAGTTATCAGCTTTTGATTATATAAAACAGTTAAAAATTTTGTAACCCTTTCTTCTACAGGATGAACTTTCTCCCCAAATTTTTCTTTTAACTCATTAGCAATTTCTGAAACTTTTTTCTTACCGTTGATAGCCAGCCATGAAGCTGAACCTAATTCATCAAGTTTTAATTTCATTATTGGTGATTTCAACATCGGTTCGAAATATTTCTTTGCAAGTTTGCTGGTGACTTTAGGAATTAGAACAGTTACTAAATTATTTGAATCAACTTCTTCGTTCATGTTTCGGACTGGTGTGAGATCAAGATAATTTGCGGTTTTAAGTATTTTTCTTCTTGCAAAAAAATTCATTATAACCTTCTTGGAAAATTCTAAGTCCCGATGAAATTTTCACCGGGACTTTAGAATGACAAAAACTAAAAATAAATTTACATTGATACTGCAGGTGGTGCAGGTTCATCCGGTTTACCGGCATTTCTTAATGGAATATAAATTAAAACTGCTGCGATGATAAGCAATACAACTATTCCTAATTCAATTGGCGGATTGGCAAAGATTTTTAATATTGCTACCTCTGCAATTTTAAAAGGTGCGAAGGCTAAGCCGGTTAATGCTTCTCCGGCAATAAATCCCGCTGCCAACAATATTCCAACGTTTTCAACTCTCGCTTTCTGAGCTTCATTATAATTTCTTTTCTTATTGTAAATGTCAACAATACCTTTTAACAGACCGCCGACAAAAATTGCAAATGTTGTCTCTAAAGGAAGATACATACCAACACTAACCAACATCGGACTTTTTACCTGCATTAAAATAAATGCAAGTCCCATCAGCATACCAACAACAATCAGAGGCCATGACATAGCACCGCCTACAATTCCTTTTGATAACATTGCCATCAAACCCGCTTGTGGTGCCGATAATTTCTGGCTTCCGAAACCTCCTTCATAACCTTCCTTAATTCCCTGTGCAATATCCGCTTGATTTAAGAAAACCAAAACGTAGAACATTACAAGCCCTGAAATAACCACACCAATTATATCTCCCATCTGCATTTTCCACGGAGTACCACCCAGAATATGTCCGGCTTTTAAATCTTGCAGCATTTCGCCTGCAACAGCGGCAGATACGCATACAATAGCTGCAACACCTAACACTGCGGCAATTCCGCCATGTGATGCATCAACACCCATGCTGACCATTATCAAAGCAGTTACAACCAATGCAGTTAATGTAAGTCCGCTTATTGGATTATTGCTCGAGCCCATAATTCCAACTAAGTAACCGGAAATAGCTGCAAAAAAGAATGCTAAAATTATTAATACAGTTGCAGCTACAATTGCCGGAAGAAAATCTGTTTGGAAAATAAATCTGGTGATACAAAATGTTGCGATTGCTACAATTAAAATTCCAATTACTATCCAGGAAAACTTGATATCCTTTTCTGTCCTGCTCGTAGTTACCTCACCTCCGGAAGCGGCTTTTTTAACATCACCGATTGATCTTCCGATTCCTGCAGCTAAACTTTTCCTCATTTTAAATAAAGTATAACCCGCACCCATCAACATTCCGCCTATTGCAATGGGTTTAACAATATATTTCCAGATAGCATACATTTGAAATACAGGATCGCCTGCTCTCTCGGTAGCTTTTGCAAGTGAAAGAGACTTATCTACTCCAACTAAATACTGAGCCCAGCCGTTAATAAAATCCTGAGTAAAATATGGATTGATGAAATACATAATTAGCGGAGTTAAAAGTCCCCACGCTAACAATCCACCGCTAAAATTTAATGCACCCAATTTCGGACCAATGATATATCCAACACCCATATAGGCAGGACTTATTCCAGGTGAACTAGCAAGCATTCCTCCATTCACAGGAATTGTTGTACCAGTGATCGTTTGTTTTGAGAACAAAATAAATTTTTCCCATGTTTCCGGGAACAATTTAAATTCTGCTAACGCTTTAATAACTGCGCCGCCAAACATAGCGCTGAATAAAAATTTAGAACCGGTGCCTGCTTTGCGTCCGGTTTTATGAATCTCTGCAGCAGCAATTGATTCCGGGAAAGGTAATTCAACATCTTCAACCATAACACGGCGAAGAAGTGCAACGAACATAATACCAAGGATACCGCCGGAAATTAAAATCAAAGTTGCTGTAACGTAATGCCAAGGCGTATAGAAGTCTTTCCAAATACCTGAGATGTAAAATGCAGGTAATGTAAAAATAGCGCCGGCTGCAACTGATTCACCAATAGACCCGACAGTTCTTGCAAAGTTCTCTTCTAAAATAGAACCCTTAACTGATTTAAGTATTGCCATTCCAATAACTGCAGCAGGATAAGTTGCAGCGATAGTCATTCCGGCTTTTAATCCTAGATAGGCATTTGCAGCACCAAGAATAACAGCCATTACTAAACCAATAATTAGTGCGCGGATAGTAAATTCGGCCATGCTTGTTTCCGCAGAAACAAATGGAACATGTTTCTTTTGTTCCGCCATGATTTTCTCCTGTGAATGGTGAGATAGTTTATTAAGTGAAAATAAATTGAAAACTATTTCATAATGCGTTGGCTAATATAAAGATGTATAAACAGCCGAGCAACCTTTTTTGTTGGGAATGATATCATAATAATTTGACATAAACTATTTTTGAAACTTAAATTACTTATCGGTTATAACCATATTATATATAATTAGCGCCATTTATTAATGAAAAAGAATAAATCCAAAGAGCACAACAACAAGGAAAAAACTCAATTAAAAAATCCGACTTTCCGTAAATATTTTTCATCAATTGTTTTGCTAATGTTAACTGTTGTTTTTGTCTTATTGTGTTTGGAATACAAACATATTCAAGATGATGCATTTATAACTTTTAGATATGTTAAAAATTTTACCAGCAATAACGGATTAGTCTTTAACGCCGGAGAACATGTTGAGGGATACACTAGTATTTTATGGATACTGATCCTCAGTGTAATTCATCTCTTAGGTTTTGATATTATTTCGTTCTCTCAGAATTTCGGGATACTACTTGGTGTGTCTTCAATATGGATGACGTACTTTATTGCAAAAAATAATTTTACATTCTTCAAAGAACATAAAAAAAATAATCAAGAAAGAAGTGAATTGAATTATTCTACATTGGCACAACTTCTCCCTTCGATTATGCTAACATTTACCGGTGCATTGCAATACTGGTCGGTAAGCGGTATGGAAGTTACTCTATTCGTATTTCTATCTCTTCTATCAATTTATCTTTATCTGGATGCAATTATAAAACAGAAATCATTAATTCTTTTTTCAACAATTGCGGCTTTAAATTCTTTAGTACGCCCTGAAGGAATAATGTTGTTTGTAATTATTGTTCTATACCATCTGTTTTATTTGCATAAAAACTTTTCCACAAATGATATTAGAAAATTAACGAAGGAAATATTCTCACCGGAACACCGAATTCCTTTTTTAATTTTTATTATTCCTAATTTCTTGCTGCTAATTTTTCGTTTAAGCTATTATGGTTATCCGTTACCAAATACTTTCTATGCAAAAACCGGATTTACGTTACCATATTTAATTTCGGGTTTGGAATATATTTGGGATTTTCTAAAGACATATTTACTATACGGGGTTGTTTTGTTATTCCCTTTGATAATATTTAAAAAGATAAAATCGCAAAACAGCTTTGGATTCTTTTTTATTATTATAATTTCATTTTTTATTTATACAATTTCTGTCGGCGGTGATGTACTGCCTCTTTTTAGATTTTTACTTCCTATCCTTCCTTTAATTTATATTTCATTCGTAATCTCAGTTTTTGTTTTTGTATCAAATCTTTTTGAGCAAAAAAATAATCTAAATATTAAATCTTTATATCCCGCAATGATCATTATAATTTTGGCGGTCACTTCATTCAATTATTTTGTTCCAAACGAAAAGATAAAAAAATTGGCATTCTATGAAACTCAGCTTGTTGAAAAGATGGGTGCAACAGGAAGATGGTTACAAGAAAAACAATTTCAGTATAATCGCAAATTAACAGTTGCATGTACAACCATCGGTGCGGTGTCATACTACTCCGATGCCGTAATAATTGATATGCTTGGATTAACAGATGCAATCATCGCACATCATCCTAAGCCGCTTCAAATAATTTCCGGTACATATACAGGATGGAAAGAAAGAAACTACAATGCAGATTATATTTTATCACGTCAACCGGATTACATTTACTTTTCGACCGGAATTAAACCGAGTGCTTATGCGGAACGTGCACTTTTTTTATCGGAAAATTTTATAAACAATTATTATCCGTACTTCTTTAATAATATAGCCGATTTCGTTGAAACAATTTTCGTACGGAAACCGGATGTAGTCAACAAGAACAATTTTATAAAATTCAATTCGAATCCTGATTTCGATTCAAATTATGTTAACCTCTACAATGAAGCCTTAAATCTTAAAGCTAAACCACAGAATAATGATCGGGTAATTACTCTCTGTGAAAAGATAGATAAGATCAGGCCGTTAAATTTCTACTGGGCTCAATACCAGCTGGCCTTAATATATGAGCGATTAAACGATAGCAAAAAAGTTTCTTCAATTATGGAAGAAATTGCCGGCAAAGATGATTATTTATCTCTTGCTCATTTTTATCTGGGTAAAAAATTTGCTAAAGCACAAAATTTTGAAAAATATAAACATCACATTGATCTTGTGGAGAAGTACAACCCCGAATACCTGGAATACCAACAGAATCACCGCTAAGTTTTAGAAACTCAACTTCCTCATTCCAATGTGGCAAATTGCAAAATCATATTTTACCGGATCGTTTGGATCGAACCTTTTTAATTTTCCGGTTATTTCTTCTGCCATTTTCCACGATACAGATTTTTGTTTGGTGAGTTTTAGCTTTGTACAAATCTTTGCAACGTGCGTATCAACCGGAATTACAAGTTTAGACGGGGGGATTTCAGTCCATAATCCAAAATCTAATTCATCTTTGCGTATCATCCATCTTAAAAATAAATTTATTCTTTTACATGCGCTGCCCGCTCCGGCTCGTCCGCCGGATCGAGGAGAGCCTTTATATGGATCGGGAAACATAAATTTTATCCCATGTGTAATTCTTCCCTTCTTTGAGATAATCTCCAAAAAATGTTTTGAGAAAAATGAAATTGCATTCCTAAGATTCAAATCTTTTTCGAAGTAGTAGAGAAGAAAAAAATATTTTAGTGAACCGTAATTGCTATAAATATGATTCAGTGCGAAAAATAATTTTGCAATATCTTCACTTGTATAGAAACGGTGTTTGGTGGAATGAAATAATTTCATCCCTTCTTCGAAAGAATAATCCGCTACAAATTTATAAGGTTGATTATTCATTAGTCCATGAATCTTCTCGAGGGAGTTGATAATTTGTTTTACATTCCCGTAAGCAAAGACAGCAGAAATAAAAGCAGAGATTTCTATATCATAATAATTTTTATACCTATGCGGAAATTCTAATGGATCGGGTGAGATTTTATTACGATCAAAATATTTGTAATGAAGATTTAACTTTTTCTTAAGCAGAGTATCTTTTTGTGATAACATAAAAACTTTTCTTGCCCTGTTTTATTTTCAACAATTGTGGTCAAGAGATGGCAGAGATACAACAATAATCCTCTCTGTAGAGGGGACTTTTAAAATTTATAATTCTAATTCTTCTTGATGAGATTTTTTCCCTTTCTTAATTGCAACAGAGATTGATAATTGTCATTGCGAGGAACGAAGTGACGAAGCAATCTAAAAAGTTATGTTCGATTGCGTCGCTATGCCCGCAATGACAAAATGTATTTATGATTAACGCGTTCTTGTCAATGCAATCATTTCTTTAATTGCTTGTTCAATGCCAACAAAAACTGCACGGGCAAGAACCGCATGACCAATACTAACTTCATCAATCTCAGAAATTGCGACAAACTCTTTCATGTTATTATAGTTCAGCCCATGTCCGGCATTTACACCAAGACCAAGTTTCTTTGCATGTTTAGCCGCAACGCGTACACGTTCCAGTTCATCAAAAATTTCTTCTTCACCAATTGCATTGGCATAATGCCCTGTGTGTATTTCAATAAAGTCTGCATTAATCTCTGCTGCAGCATCTATTTGATTAATATCGGGTTCAATAAAAAGCGAAACGGAAATTTCTGAATCATGTAATCTTTTAATTGCTGAACGGATATTTTTTATATCGTCGATAACATTTACTCCGCCTTCGGTTGTTAATTCTTGTCTTTTTTCGGGGACAAGAGTTGCAAGTTCAGGCTGAACATCACAAGCAATATTTATTATTTCGCCAACAGCAGCCATTTCAAGATCAAGTTTAGTAGTGATTAGTTCGCGAAGCAGTCGTACATCACGTTCATTAATATGTCTTCTATCTTCACGAAGATGAACTACAATTCCATCTACACCGTATTGCTCTGCCATTAAAGCAAATGTCACGGGATCGGGTTGTGTTTCTCCCCGAGCATTTCTAAGGGTTGCAATGTGATCAACGTTTAAGCAGAATCTCATGTTTTTCCTTTCATCTTTTTACAAATCTAATAAATAAAGAAATCAGAATTCAGAAGCAGGGCCGAATATATTCGACCACTACAATATTCCATTTCACATTTCACGTTTGACTTTTCACGTCTCACGTTATAGATCAAATTTAATTCCCTGCGCTAAGGGAAGTTTTGTTCCAAAATTAATAGTGTTTGTTTGGCGCCTCATATATTGTTTCCATGCATCGGAGCCGGATTCTCTTCCGCCGCCGGTTTCTTTTTCACCGCCAAATGCACCACCGATCTCGGCACCGGATGTTCCAATATTCACATTAGCAATTCCGCAATCACTACCCCACTGAGATAAAAATGTTTCTGCTTCTCTCATATCCGTTGTAAATATCGAAGAAGATAATCCTTGCACAACCGAGTTTTGAATTTCAATTGCGTTTTGAACATCTCCTTTATATTTAATTAGATAAAGTATCGGCGCAAATGTTTCTTCTTGAACAATTTTAAAATTATTTTGTGCTTCAACGATTGCAGGCACAACATAACATCCGGACGAATATTCTTTCCCACTCAAAACATTTCCGCCAAAAATTACTTTACCGCCTTCCTTCCCGACTTGTTTTAGTGCGTACTTAAATTCTTCAACGGCGGCTTTATCAATCAATGGTCCAACATGATTTTTTTCATCAAGTGGATTGCCAATTTTCAGACTCTTGTAAGCTTTCAGCAAAGATCGTTTTACTTTTCCATATATATCATTATGGACAATCAATCTTCTGGTGGTTGTACAACGCTGACCTGCGGTTCCTACTGATCCAAACACAACAGCAGGAATAGCTAATTTCAAATCAGCTTCAGAAGAAATAATAATTGCGTTGTTACCGCCAAGTTCCAAAATTGTTTTACCAAATCTTTTTGAAACAACTTCTGCTGCGTGTTTACCAATTGCGGTTGATCCGGTAAGTGAGATTAACGGAATTCTTTTATCATTTAGAATTCTTTCACCAACTGTGGAACCTTTTCCAATTACCAATGAAAATAATCCTTCGGGCAAATTGTTTTCTTTTATTACATCCGATAAAATATTTTGTACAGCGATACCGCAAAGCGGTGTTTTAGATGAAGGCTTCCACAAATTTGCATCTCCGCAAACAGTAGCAAGTGCTGAATTCCATGCCCACACAGCTACCGGAAAATTAAATGCTGTTATTATTCCCACAACACCAAGCGGATGATACTGATCGTACATTCTGTGATTCTCTCGTTCACTCATCATTGTGCTTCCATAAAGCTGGCGAGAAAGTCCAACGGCAAAATCACAGATGTCAATCATTTCTTGAACTTCACCCAATCCTTCTTGTAAAGATTTTCCCATTTCGTAGGAAACAAGAGTTCCAAGCGGCTGCTTATATTCACGCAATTTATGTCCGATCTGCCTAACAATTTCTCCGCGCTTCGGTGCTGGAACTGCTCTCCAATATTGAAAAGCTTCATGGGATTTTGAAACTACTTCTTCATAATCTTTTTCAGAACATTGAAATACTTTTGCTATAGGTTTCCCATCTGTCGGTGAGACAACTTCAATCACACCTTGATCTCTTGTATTAAACCAATTTAATCCGGTTGACGCCCCATAATTTTCATCTTTAATACCTAATACTTTTAAGCAATCCATTATTACCTCACTATTTTCAGATTAACATTTCGAGATAAATAGAAATAAATCTACATTATTAAAAATTTTTCTAATGCAAGTTAATCAGAATGGATTTCGATTAGCAACATTGATTGCCAAACAAAATTAAAATGATTGAAAAGTTACATTGGCTGGATGGATCCGACTGAGGATTTAATGGACAAATCGGCATTCTCTAAAAAATCCATAGGAATTGTATAATCAAATTGGATTATATCGCCGGTGGAATTTTCAAATATAATTTTGAATGAGATTAGTTTTTCCTTCCGGAATTTGAACTGGGAAAAATAGATTTTTGAATGGATAAAATTTCCAAAGGTAAGATCATTACTCTTATACTTTGTATTGAGTAGTCCTTTGTAATAATTCAAGCGTGCACTTTTAGATAAGGTGGTATCGTTCGTTTCTACTTTACCAACGCTTAATAATCCACCTGTAGTTTGGTCAAAAAAGAGATAAACCGGCTGATAGAAAAAATTATCGTTGGGGTTTGTAGTTGTACCGCGTGATTCTACTTTGCGTGAAAGAGAAGATTGTTTAAGTTCCCAGCCATTTGGAGGGAAAAATTTTATTCCAAGATTTTGATCAACTACTTCAATACCAAGTTTTGATTTATCAAATGCAATGAAATCGCTCAGATCAGCTTCATCGTTACTTCCTTTTCCGCATGAAATCAAGAATAGAATTGATAAAACAAAAAGAAAGGCCAGTAAAAAATCAAAATTCTTATTACTTGATCTGATTTTATATACTTCCATCTTTCGCATGATTACCAATAGAATTGAAAATACAGTTAAATATAAGTATCTTTAAGGAGAAAATTGACAACACAATGCATAAGTATAAAATTTTTTCCAAAATAACAGGCAGAAAAAACCTTCGTAATTACGCGGCCTCTCGCTTCGAGCAAGTATTCTAATATATATCCATCTTTCTTTTTCACTCAACTATTTCATTCACACTTTATTATTAGGTGGAATATGATGGATACATCAATCAACATAATGGAAACAGAAAAAATAAGTCCTAAAATTATTGCACAAAATGTACATGATGTTCTTCGGAAGAAAATGCTCGTTGATGGCTTTAATTTCGTTCTTGATCTTGAAAGAAGTCACGGATTAACAATTGTAGATAAAAAAACCGGGGATGAATATTTAGATTTCTTTTCTTTCTTTGCATCGTCTCCGGTAGGCTTAAATCATCCTAAGATAAACACGCCCGAATTCCGTGAAAGACTTGCAAATGCAGCAATGAATAAAACATCTAATTCAGATATTTATACAATAGAAATGACAAAATTTGTTGAGACATTTTCGCGTATTGCTGTCCCGGATTTCATGAAACATTTATTCTTTATTGAAGGCGGAGCTTTAGCAGTAGAGAATGGGTTAAAAGCTGCATTCGATTGGAAAGTAAAAAAGAATTTTGAACGCGGATATAAAGAAGAACGCGGTACGCAGGTAATTCATTTTCGTGAAGCATTCCATGGCCGCACCGGGTACACAATGTCGTTAACAAATACTGATCCGACTAAAATTGCACTTTACCCAAAATTTAATTGGCCACGAATTACTAATCCTAAAATTACCTTTCCTTTACAAGAAAACTTAAATCAAATTATTAATTTAGAAAATCAAGCCATAGACGAAATACATATGGCTATAAAATATAATCGTGATGATATAGCTCTTATAATAATTGAACCGATACAAGGAGAAGGCGGAGACAACTTTTTCAGAAAAGAATTTTTTGTTAAGCTTCGAGAGATTGCAGATGAGAATGAAATTCTTTTAATGTTCGATGAAGTTCAAACAGGACTTGGAATGACCGGCAAGTTGTGGGCATATGAACATTTCGCTGAGCCGGATATAATTTCTTTTGGTAAAAAAGTGCAAGTCTGCGGAATTATGGTTAATGATCGCATCGATGATGTTTCTGATAATGTGTTTAAGAAATCGAGCCGGATTAACTCAACTTGGGGTGGAAATTTAACTGATATGGTTCGATCAGAAAAAAATCTACAGATTATTGAAGAAGAAGATTTGGTAGAAAATGCTCGTATCATAGGAAATTATTTGTTGAATAATCTTATCGATCTACAAAATGAATTTCCGGAATATGTTTCCCAAGCCCGCGGGTTAGGATTAATGTGTTCATTTAATCTGCCGTCAAAAGAAATTAGAAATAAATTTTTAGCGGAATTATATAATAATAAGATGATAATGCTTGGCTGCGGTGCTCATTCAGTGCGGTTCCGTCCTTCTCTAGTTGTAACCAAAGAAAATATTGATGATGGAATATTTAGAATCAAAAATGTTCTGAATAATTTGCATAAGCTATAAAAATTAATTTATCTAAGAAAAACCCCGATTGTTATCGGGGTTTTTTTATTTTTGTAAAAAGAGTTTTTGATGGAAATCGGAAAATTGTACGTCGTAGCTACGCCAATCGGTAATCTTAGCGATTTTACGTTTCGGGCAGTTGAAACACTGAAATTAGTTGACTTCATAATATGCGAAGATACACGCGTAACAAAAATTCTGCTAGACCATTATCAAATCAATAAACCGCTGCTTGTAGTAAACGCTCACAATGAATCAAAGAGTATTGAAAAAATTTTGACAAAGCTAATTTCCGGAGAATCTTGTGCTCTTGTTTCAGATGCCGGGACACCATGTATATCCGATCCTGGAGTTCGTCTTGTCAATAAAGCAATATCAGAAAATATTGAAGTTGTTGGAATACCTGGCGCTAGCGCTGCAATTATGGCATTGAGTATTAGCGGATTACCAACTGATTATTTTGTCTTTGAAGGATTTTTACCGCAGAAAAAAGGAAGGCAGAAAAAGTTAAAACAACTTTCGGAAGAAGAAAGAACAATTGTTTTATATGAATCAACTTACAGAATTAAAAAACTGTTGGAAGAATTAAACGCACACATGCCGGATCGTTTAATTGTTATTGCCAGAGAGCTAACAAAAAAATTTGAAGAAATTTGGCGTGGTACTGCTTCTCAACTTTTACAGGATTTTGAGAAAAGAATTACTAAAGGTGAATTTGTTGTTTTGATAGCACCTCAGAACTGGAAAGAAATTTAAATTACTCTGAGTCGTACTGAATCAAAGAACGCACATCATATTTTTTTAATTTGTCCCTGCCGCTTAAGAAATTTAGTTCAATCAAAAATGAAATTTGGACAACTTCCCCACCTAACCTTTCTACTAATTTACAGGCTGCTTCCATTGTTCCACCTGTTGCTAAAAGATCGTCATGGAGCAAGATTTTATCATCTTTCTGAATTGCATCTTTGTGTATCTCAATTTTATCAGTTCCATATTCCAGCGCATAGCTTTCAGAAATAGTTTCAGCGGGTAATTTACCGGGTTTCCGAATTGGTATAAAACCCACTTTTAATTTTTGAGCAACAATTCCACCCAGTATAAAGCCACGTGATTCAATACCAGCTACTTTAGTTATATGTTTGTTCTGAAGGAAGTTAACTAATTCATCTGCTGCATCACTCAGACCTTCTGGATTTTTAAGAAGTGTAGTTATATCCTTAAAAATTATTCCTTGTTTTGGAAAATTTGGTACATCCCTAATCAACTTTTTAAATTCCATTTTTTGCCTCTTATATTAACTAAGGTTCTCAATCTGTTCATGATATTTTAATTTATGAAGATATACTAATAGAATTTCCTCAATGGGAGCAAATTCTATTTGCTTATAAAGTTCTTGCCTAACTTCCTTTGAATGATTAAGTCCTTTCAAATAACCAGTATAGTATTTTCTAAAGGGAATTATTGCTGCATTTTTTTCTTTAATTTCCAATGAATATCTAAGATGACGTAATGCAGTATGAATTCTTTCTTCGACAGAAACTTCAGACACAAATTTTCCTTCTAATAACAATTTAGCTTCTCTAAATATCCACGGATGATCAATTGCCCCACGAGCTATCATAACAGCATCCGCATTTGTTTCGTCAAAGGCTCTTTTTACATCCTTTGTAGTAAACACTCCACCATTTAATGCAACCGGAATTTTTACAACTTCTTTAATTTTGGGAATCCAACTCCAATCCGGTTCTCCGCTATGCCCTTGTGTTTTTGTTCTACAATGAATAGTGAGAGCCGCAGCCCCTGCATCTTCAATTCTTTTCGCTACATCCAAAATGTTAATGGAATCAGTATCCCAACCTATTCTAGTTTTAACAGTCACGGGAATTTGTACTGCTTTGACAATTGATTCAACCATAGTTTGCATATAACAAGGATCTTTAAGAAGTCCGGCACCAGCTCCTCTGTTCGCAATTTTTTTTACCCAGCAACCTGCATTAATATCAATTATATCCGGATTTTTCGACTCTGCAATTCTAGCAGCTTCAATCATCGGCTCAAGATTTCCACCATAAATTTGAATACCAACAGGACGTTCATCTTCAGTAATTTCAAGTTTTCTTTCTGTTTTTTTATTTGATCGAATCAATCCGTCTGAATTTACAAATTCGGTGTAAACAATGTCAGCACCTAATTCTTTACAAAGCCTTCTGAATGCAATATCTGTTACATCTTCCATTGGAGCCAGAAGCAGAGCTTTTTCAATATTTATTTTCCCGACTTTAAACATTTTCAACAGTCTTAATTTTATCCGACTTCAACATAAAAAAAGATACAATAAATGTAATCAAAGTAAAAAATGCACCGGTGAGGAATGGATATTGATAACCAAACATATCATAAGAAAATCCTCCCCATAACGGGCCAAGTACTCTTGCAAACGCTGAGATTGACTGACTGAATCCTAACACGGCACCTTGTTGATTTTCAGGTGAATATTTTGAGATCATACTTGGAATTATTGGCTGAAGTACTCCGGAACCTACAGCCATTATTGAAATTGCTATTGCAACTCCTGTAAAATTTCCACCATACGGGATAAGAGTTAATCCAACTATCATAAAAAGGATACCGATAAGTACAATTGTTTTATCGCTTAATCTTTGTGAAAGAGACCGGATAAATCCGGCTTGAACAATTGCACCAACTAATCCTACAATGCCAAAAAGCATTCCATTTTGCTGGTCTGTAAAATGATAAAATTTATAACCCAACAAAGCAAAAATGCCAAAGATATTAGCTATAGAAAAAATGATAAGGAATAAAAGAATTATTAAAAAACTAATTGAAGGATTTGTTAAAACCTGTTTGGCAAATACAAAATCAAAAAGTTTAATTTTAAGTTTGTCATCACTTTTCTTTTCTTTTAATGACTCCGGCAATCTGAAAAATGCAAACGTGAATGCTGATAAAGTAAAAAATGCACTCCCTATTCCGGCAATATGGTAACCGAACTTAGCAAGTATAGCACCGATGACAGGTCCAAATACAAATCCTAATCCGAACGCTGCGCCAATTATTCCCATTCCTTTTGCACGTTCTTCTTTAGTTGTAATATCTGCAATATAAGCCTGAGCAACACCAATGTTACTCCCACCAAGTCCGGCTAACATTCTTGATAAAAACAAAAGAAGAAAAGAATTTGAAAAAGCAAAAATTATATATGAAACTGCTGTCATCAACTGCGTTACTAATATTACGGGTCGTCTTCCAATTTTATCAGAGAGCTTTCCCATCATGGGATTGAAGATGAATTGCATCAGAGAAAATACTGCAACTATTGAACCGATTCCAAAATCTGATATACCAAGTTCTTTACTGGCAAACGTTGGAAGGATTGGAATTAATATACCGAATCCCATCAAATCAATAAAAATCGTTAAGAAGATGATACCAAGTGAGGCTTTATTTTTATTAGCCATTAATTTTAATTAAGAATTTGTTACAAAGATAAAAAGAAAATGTGATTTAATTATACTAACAGCTCATTCTTGTTTTTTGTTCAATGATTTTTGAGAATCATTTTGAATTGTTTCTAGGATTATGCGGGTATCTTTTTCGGCTTGTAAAAATTTTGTTCTATCACTTTCAGTAAAATAATTTGGCAGAGAATTTACTGTTGTCGAATCCACAGGAAGGATAACAAATTGATCTTTGTCTTCAATTTTTCCTTTATAAATCCAAATTGGAAGAATTTCAACATTTGCTAATTTTATCTCACCGGTACTAAAATTTTTTCTTAAAGAAAGAGTAAGTATAACGCCTGTATCAGAATAACGCCATCTTTGATTTGAAATAAAATTGCCTAATGAATAAGCAATAATTCCTTCACCAATTTTATTTTTATTTGAACTGAAATACTCCATTGGCTGAATTACATGAGTATGGCTGCCAATAATTAAATTTGCACCGCAATCAATTGCATATTTTACGATTTCTTTTTGAAACGGACTTGGTTTACGCTGATATTCATTTCCAAAATGAAAATAAACAAGAACAACATCAGCATTCTGATTACGTGCATTTAGAATATCTTGTTTAATTAATGCTGTGTCAATAACGTTAACTAAAAATTTTTCATTTTTCGCGATATAATTTCCGTTCAGTCCATAAGTGTAAGCAAGAACTGCAATCTTTATTCCCTTGATGTCAAATACTCGAATTGAATCCCGGTCTCTTTGTGAATTATAAGACCCGATTGATTCCATCCCATTTTTTTTAATCATCTCTAACGTTCTAAGAACGCCTCTCTTGCCGCGATCTAATGAGTGATTATTTGCCGTTAACAAAACATCAAATCCGACGTCATTCAATGCGTCTATATACTCATCCGGCGAGTTAAATAACGGATAACCACTATATCTATTTCCCTTTCCTAAAATGGTAGTTTCAAGATTTCCAATCGTTAGATCTGCTTTGGTTAAATACTTTTTAACTTCACGAAAGACCGGTTTGAAATCAAAACTATCTTTTGATATTTGGGCAAACTGAAATTGAGGTGAATGACACATTAAATCGCCAACAAAAGAAATTGTGACAAAGTTTGTGGAATCTTTATCCACTGATTTTTTATTAAGCGGGCTTAGAAAGAAATGTGATGAAAATATAAAACCTAAAAAAAGTATAAATATATTTTTCATTCTGTTACTGAGTCATTACAAGTTGTGATAAGCATGTTAATAAATAAAAAAGGTTGGGCTATTTCTAACCCAACCTAAAACAAATCGAAAACTCAAAAATCAGTTTCCGCCTTTAGCTGCTTTACGTTGTGCTTTTACTTCCTGCACTTCGTTACGTAATTCTTGAGCTAACTTCTTTAGTTCGCTAAGACCTTTTCTTAAACGAGTTCCGGCAGCCGACTGTCCTTTTTCGTAGAACTTGGCTACGTCGGGTTCAAGACTTTTTAAGAAGTCGATGAGTTTTAAATATTTTTCGTTCATGATACCTCCTGCTTTTAGTGAATGAATAATTTATAGAATAGTGTTCTCGAGAATTATTTCTGCAACATCTTTTATCTTTACTGAATCTGATTTTTCAAATGACTTTATTCCATCAGTCAACATTGTCATACAGAACGGACAAGCCGAAGCGACTGTGTCTGCCTTTGTGTTAATTGCTTCTGCTGCTCTATTAATATTTATTCTCGTTCCCTCTTTTTCTTCAAGAAACATTCTTCCCCCGCCTGCGCCGCAGCAAAAACCTTTTTCTCGGTTTCGTTTCATCTCAATTAGTTCGGTTCCTTTTACCATCTTCAACGGACTGCGGGGCGAATCATAAATATCATTATATCTGCCGAGATAGCAGGAATCATGATAAGTAATTTTAGATTTAACTTCTTCATTCTTCAGTTTGATTTTTCCATCTTCAAGTAATTTATTAATCAATTCCGTATGATGGACTACTTCAAAATTCCCGCCGAACTGCGGATACTCATGCTTCAGAGAATTATAACAATGGGGACAACCTGTAACAATTTTTTTAACTCCATAGTTATTTAACGTTTCAACATTTTCCTGCATCATTATTTGGGCAAGATATTCATTTCCAAGTCTTCGGGCGGTATCGCCGTTACATTTTTCTTCAACGCCTAAAATTCTGAAATCAATATTTGCTTTCTGCATTAGCCTGGCAATAGATTTTGTAACTTTCTGGTATCTGGCATCGAAAGAACCGGCACAGCCAACCCAAAATAAATATTCAGTATTTGGATCTTCAGCCATAGTCTTGATATTCATTCCCTCAGCCCAATTTGCTCTATCCTGTGCATTGAAAGCCCATGGAGTAAAATTAGTTTCTATGTTTTTGAAAACAACATTCAGTTCAGGAGGAAAATTCGATTCCCCAAGAACTAAATTTCTTCTCATATCAATTATCGAATCAACATGTTCAATCGTGACAGGACATTCATAGACACAGGCCATACAAGTTGTACATGCCCAAAGTTCTTCATCCGATATATAATTATGGATCAAAGTTTTACCAATTAACTCGTTATCTTCGCCAATTTTTTCCATAAGTAATGGTGCTTTTTCATTTGCACGTTGGCGAATGCTAACAATAATTTCTCGAGGTGATAATTTCTTCCCGGTTGCTGCGGCAGGACATGCGGCAGTACATCTTCCGCATTCTGTACATGAAAATCCATCAAGCACTTGTTTCCATGAAAGATGCTCAAAATCGGCAGCACCGTATTGCACTAAATTCTCATCTTCAAGATTTAATTTCTTTAATGCATTTTTATCCTTACCAATTTTTGAAAAATAAACATTAGGGATTGAGGTGAAAACATGGAAATGTTTTGAGTATGGAAGAAAATTCATGAAGCCAAAGATTATTAGAATGTGAGCCCACCAAAATACTTCGTACAAAATTTTTAAGGATTCACTTGCACTATCAAAAAATAATCCGGCTAATAATGAAGAGAGCGGTCTTACTTCATAATCTGCAAGTATAAAATTCGAATTAACTATATGAGTAATGTTTTGACCAAACATTGATACAACTACACCAAGAATAAGGAATAATATAATCGCAGCATCAAGTTTATGCCCTTTAACATCAAGCCGAGGTACTCTTTGGATAAATCTTCTGAAAAGTGCCAACACTACTGAAACAAGAACCAGTAGACCAAAAATATCTTGGGTAAATGTTATTAAAGAAAATATTGGACCTAAAAAGTGAAGTGTGAATGACGGGATGAAACCTTGCACTAACGATTCTAGAACTGCAAATAGAAAAAGCATGAATCCCCAAAATATAAAGAAGTGAATTATGCCTGCCGTAGGATCTTGCAAAAGTTTCGATTGCCCGAATGCAATCCTTAAAACATTTTTTATTCTTTCGTTTGGATTATTGAAGCGGTTTTCGCGTTGGCCAAGTCTAATATAAGAAAGGATTCTTTTCAGATTATAGAAAAGAAATCCAAATGCCAGAAAAAATATTATAGAAAAAATTATTTGTCCCATTCGGAATTACACAACGCTTATGGAAGTTTAGGATATTTTTTTGAAACAGCTTTATAAATACTGAAAGCAGCAACAGTTTTTATAATATCCCAAACTGAAAAGATAACGGCACCGCTGAGAAAAGCTTTAGAAAAATCTCCGCCAATAAATACTGAAAGGTATAATGCACCGGCAAGAAAAATTAAAATCTGTCCGGCTATAAATGAAAGTATTATTAAGAATGAATTGTTCTTCTTTTCAAGAATATATCCAACTAAAAAAGCTGCGAATGGAAATGTGAGTAGATATCCGCCGGTTGGTCCAAATAATTTTGCAACACCAAAAGTAAAACCTGCAAATACCGGTACCCCAATAACGCCAATGACTAAATATAATATTTGACTATACGCACCGTTACGCGAACCTAGAAACGCTCCTGAAAGTAAAACTAACATTGTCTGAAGCGTAAAAGGAACCGGTTGTGTAGGAACAGCTACCTGCGCTGACAATGCAGTAAACATAGAAAATGTTAAAATCCAAAATAATTCAGATTTTCTCATATTAATTAACGCAGTTAACAGTGAGCTATTTTTTATTTTTTCTTTTGAAGTCATAAATCCCTCTAATTAAGATGATTTACAAAAAAATTAGTTGTTTTATCTAAAAGTCTTTCAAACTTTTCTGATGTACCATTAAACGGATGAACAATATCAAATGTATGCCCGGTACTAAATAATTTATAAAATTCTGTTTGTGATTTATCCGACCAATCGTAAAGCTGCTCTGCTTCGACTATCGGAACAGCAAGATCCTGTTCGCCGTGAACAATCAGCAATGGTTTATTAAGATTTTTTAATGCTTTCTCAATATTTAAAGAACTTGTTGAGTTATTCTCAATATCATCTAGTAACCCAACATCTAATCTCATCATTTGATTTGTGCGAGTATTCAAAATTTCAAAAAAACCTTTTTTCCGCCATTCTTGATTTTGTCGTTTTGAATAGCGGTCTAACTTCGATATTGCAGCCCAAGTTACAATTGCGTCTACATCATTTCGTTTTGAAGCTGTTAAAAGAACTATTGCCCCACCGCGGCTATGACCAATCACCCCTAACGGTGTATTTCCTTTTATTTCAAAAAAATCATTTCTAAATGCGGAAATAATTTCATTTAACTCTCTAACTTCACGAGAAAATGTATTTTTTGCAAATTTTCCTAATTCAGTAAATTCTGTTTTATTTTCACCAACTCCATTATGCGAAAAATTAAAAGTAATTACAAAAAATCCTTTATTTGCGAAAAATTCGCCTAAGTATGGACCGAATCCCCAATCCTTAAAACCTTTGAATCCATGAACAAAAACTATTGTTTTATCAAAAAAAAGACTCTTATTTAAATAAGTCGTTACTCTAAGTTTTTCTCCGTCGGATGCAGAAAAAGTGTAGTCTTTATTCATACAGTGCCAAATATGAGGTTTTGAGGCGGTAAAGTCAATAAAAAGTTAATAAACAGAACAAATTCACAAATTTGGAGGTCGTCTTGAGAAAGTACGCCTTTTCCTAGACTTAGGTTGGTGCGGAAATAAAGATTGATATTCATTTTGCATCCAACGATCGAAACTCAAATATTTTTTGTCAACTACTGTCAATTCAAAATTTCTAAGACTTTCAAAATTTAGCAATCCATCAAGAAAAAAATGGAAAAACCGAATTGTAAATAAATTAGAAGCTAACTCATCATGGCTCTTATTGGATTCACTTAATCGCGGCCATTTCATTTTAATACGATCACTTGCATATCGTGAAGCTAATATTCTAAGTTCACTTAATTTATAAAACTGTATATAAAAAGTCAGAGCATCTGATGGAAAAATACCGTCGCTGAACTCAGTTTCGTTTTTATTTAATATAGAATTGCTTAGAGCAATTTTAAAATCATTAATCGTATTTAATATTTCTTCTTTTATTTTAAGTTCAAAGGTTTTGTATGAACTACCGTAGAAAAGTGAATACAATGGTCTAAACATTTGGTCATCAGAGCTGTACCCTGAAATATTTTTGAAATCAATAGTTTTGACTGAAGTTAGAAAGTATTTCTTAAATTCATCATAATATTTAAAATAATTACTAAATCTATTATTCTCATCAATTATCCGTATCTGTTCTTTCGTTTGCTTAATTCTATAAAGAGTAACTGTGATAGTAATTAATGCAAGTTCTGTAGCGGCACATTTAATAGGAAATGAATAAATATCTAGCAGATTTTCCCATGACTTTTTAGACCAACCTATTGTTAAGTAAATACCCTCAGTAAACAAAATTGAGAAGAATGATACTATTCCAAATAGGAATACAATTATTCCTAAAACAATGAGAACCTTAATATAGAACGGGTAACCAATTACAGCTTCATAATATTTTTTTATTGTTGATTTCTCATTCATAACATTTTACTTTCTTATAATTCTATTTCAGAAATTTCTGCAAGTTTAAGTAAATGTTTAAGGAGACCGATCTTTAGATTTTGATTTGAGTGGATTGGAACAGAGATTCTTTCAATTCTACCAGGTTTAATATAGATGTGATGACTTCCTTGAATCCGTTTTAATTGCCAGCCATGCTTTTCCAGCAATTTTGCTAATTCCTTCCCCGTAAAACTTTTCACACAGCAATCTCGATGATTTGTGTTTCTTTTTCTATTTGAAATTCTTTCATATCAACCGTTAAACATCCTTCAATTGCTTCATGAACATTACTAATAACTTCTTCCATTGTTTCACCTTGTGATACACAACCCGGTATTGAAGGAACTTCTGCCCAGAAACCACCTTCTTCTGCTTTATGTACAACTATTTTTAATTTCATTTTTATCCTCTTTGATATGTATAACATAACTTATTCTAAAGTTTTTATCAACATATTCTCTTTGTTCTCATTTTCTTTTACTCCTCATTTCGCTATTTTTCAATTGTCAATCAAAAATCTCCTTTTAAAAAAATGGCAAAAATCTTAGTAATACCCTCGATTGATATTCAAGACGGCAAAACAGTTCGAGTTGTACAAGGTATTCCGGAATTAGGATGCATTGAATACGCGAACGATCCTGTTGATATGGCTATGATTTGGCGTGCAGAAAATGCAAAATGTATTCATGTTGTTGATTTTAATGCTGCACACGAACATTCACATACAAATTTTAATATTATTAGAAAAATTTGCGAATCAGTTGTTATTCCCATCGAACTTGGAGGTGGAATAAGAACCTACGAAGATGCTAAAGTAGCTTTTGAATTGGGTGTTGCCCGTGTAGTTATTGGATCAATGGCTTTTGAAAATCCAAGAGAGTTTATAAAAATTTTAGATGAATTCACCCCGAATAAAGTAATTGCCGCAATTGATGTAATCAACGAAGAAGTAGTTACCAGAGGGAGGCAACAAAAAACTCATTTGCGGGCAATTCAATATGCAAAATTCTTATATTCTTGTGGTGCAAAAAGAATTGTTGTTACCGATGTTTCCACTAACGGTATGATGACAGGACCAAATATTGAGTTGTCAAAACAAATTGCTGTAGCAGCTAAAACTAAAGTAACGCATTCCGGCGGTATTGGAGGTTTTGAAGATTTGATTAAATTACAACATGAAGCTTCTGAATTTGTTGATTCTGTTATAATAGGGAGGGCACTTTATGAGAATAAATTTCCATGTCAAAAAATTTGGCGCGTTGCCGAAGCCGGAATTTTTCATTAAGAGGTCGTTATGGAAAACAACCATCAAGAAATGACTAAAAGTAGTTTTTGGACAAATCTTTTTAAGAATCCAACAGAAAAAAGCGAGTTGGAAGAAGTGCTGCTTTCCATGCCTCCTTTTAAAAATCTTAGCAATAAAAACATTAAACTATTGATGAAGGTACTCCATAACAGAATTTACGCTGCCAACGAATATATTTTTTATCAAGGAGATCCCGGAATAGGATTATATTTAATTATACGCGGGGAAATTTCAATAACTGAAGAAATAGACGGTGAAAGATTTGATCTTGCATTATTAACTCGCGGAGATTTTTTTGGAGAACTTGCTTTACTTGATGATGAAAAAAGATCTGCTTCCGCAATTGCATTGAAAGATTCTCAATTAGCTGTAATTTTCAAACCCGATCTCGATGAGTTCGTTGAAACTCATTCTAAAGACGGGATACAAATATTAAGAGGTATATCACAAATTGTTGCAACACGATTACGAAATTTGAATCAAGATTATTTTACTCTTTACAATAAAACAAGATCAAAGTAAGGAGAAAGTTATGGAACAGATAAAAAAAATCTTAGTGCCAATTGATTTTTCAGACTACTCAAAAAATGCTCTTAAATATGCGACTCAGTTTGCAAAGCAGTTTAATGCGAAGATCTACTTGGTCTATGTTGTAGAACCAATGATTTACCCGGCGGATTTCAGTATGGGTCAAGTTGCAATTCCTTCAACTGATATAGATCTTCACTCGCGTGCAGAAGAGGAATTAAAAAAACTTTCCAAAGATATTGTGAACGGTAATTCACGCGTAGAAATTTTGATTAAAACCGGTAAACCATTTGTGGAGATTATCGAAGCTGCTTCTGCAAATGATATTGATTTAATTATAATCGCAACTCACGGGCATACTGGTGTTGAGCATTTATTATTTGGCAGTACTGCAGAAAAAGTTGTTAGAAAAGCACCGTGCCCGGTTTTAACTCTTCGGGAACCGGTAAAAGGATTTCAGTTTGCAAGTAAAAAATAATTTCAGTTTTAATGAAGAAGAGAATTGAAATTGGAATTAAGAAGATCCTGAACAATAAGACCTCAGGCAGCAATGATTTACTTTCCGATATTAATTCTTTGTTGCTGCATAATTTCATAAATCTTTCCGAACTAAAATTAATTATAAAGAAACTCAAAAAAGGACTGCCTACTTTTACAAATATTCAGAACTACCTTAATCGGTTAGAGAAAAAAACAAGAAGCAAAGACTCTGCTGGTAAATTCTTCCTACGTTTTAATCAAACAGAAAAAAATATCTACGATAGCATTTTCAAAAATATTTTTACTTATCTGTCAAATAAGAAAAACATTTTAACTATTTCTAATAGTAAAACAGTTTTTGAGATACTTTTTCGGTTGAACTCTGTTAACAAATTATCCGTATTTATATGTGAATCGAGACCCAGAAATGAAGGAAGACTGCTTACAAAAAAACTCGCTAACAAGAAAATTAAAACTCAATTGATCACCGAAGCACAAGTCGCCCGATATTTAGAGAAATGTGATTGTATCCTTACAGGAGCTGATTCAATTTTAAAAAATGGAGATATAATAAATAAAGTCGGTAGTTTACAGTTAGCAGTTCTCAGTAAATATTATGGAAAACCATTTTATGTAATTGCAGATAAATTAAAGTTAAGTTCAAACAATAAGTTTATCCAAACAGAAGAACCGCATAAAGAGATCTGGAATACTCACATAAAAAAAATTAGGCTGGAAAATTTTTATTTCGAAAGGATTCCAAAATTATTGATAAGTAAAATCATAACTAATTAAAAGAGCCGGCTTCGTAGCCGGCTCTTTTATAGTAACTTATTTTTTCGGAGGCATCTGATCTAGTTGTTTTGCTAATTCTCCGGCCATATGTCCAATTTGTGTATTCGGGTACTTCTTAGCTAGATCAAGCCAAATACTTTTTGCCTTTTGCAAATCTCCTTTTGCTTGTGCCAATCCGCCTAAATTATAATTAGCAATCAGACTCGTTTTATCAATGCTAAGCACTTTATTGTTGTATTCCTCCGCCTTTTTTAAATCACCTTTATTGAAATAAAGAAAGGTAAGTTCTAATAACAGATCAGTTCTTTTGGGTCCAACCTTTAAAATACTTTCGTAAAGTTTGATTGCTTCATTTGGATCATGAGCCTGAACCATTTCGGCGTATTCACGAACTTTCAACGTATCATTAGGATTTTTTTCAACAGCTGCTTTTAGTGCATTCATTTTTTCAACAGCTTCCTTCATCACATTAGATTTAGAAGGCATTTCACCATTACCCTGCTCTGTTAATCCTTTATGAACATCATCGCCGGGCATTTGGGCATTGGGGTTTAATTCTCTTGCTGAATTAGAATTTTTTGCAGCATTCGAAAAGAAAAGCACTGCAACAATAAAAATCACAAACACACCTAAATAGATATATATCGGTTTTATTTTCATTATTTCCTCTTTATTTGAAACTAAATTGTGTAACTGATTGTAATATCATTGTTGCAAAAATAACTTTTTTTATTCAGCAAAAAAATCTTTATTTTGTTGAGAGACAATAAGAAGTAGAATGAACAATATTTATAAAGAAATAACGAAAAAGCTAGCTTTATTAATTCTCTGTCTTCAATTAATATTTACATTGAGCGGATTTATTGCAAATGTAAATCCAGCCGACTGTTGCCATACTAAAAAAGTAGTTAAGAAAGTTCATCCATGCTGTAAAGAAATGGACGAAGAAAAAACTATGGATTGTGAATCCTCGCTGCCATACCAAGGCCATAGTCTTTCTAATTGCGGATGTATTCATACACATTTAGATAAAAATTCCGATTACACAGTTAACAAAAGTTTTGAACTGGGCAAAGATAATCTTGTAACTTTAATTACTTTTTATGCTGATGAACAAACACAGTTATTCAATTCTAATTTCAAACAAAAAATAGAAAAAGAACATAGTCCACCACTTTTCTTGCTTGCTTCAACCCTCCGTATTTAATTCATCTCATTTCTATCTCTAAGAAATAATTTAATTATTTCAGCGAATAGAACACTAATAAAATTCTATAACAAATTTCTATAATTCTGTAACGTAATCTCAGATTCTGCGGATTATTTTACAAAGGACGAAATAAGAAGTTTTATGAAAACAAAATTTTTCATTATAAATAATTTGAAGTACGGGAATTTCAGTTTGTACTTAATAAAATTGACAAAACTAAATGTGAGATCGGTGGAAGTTAAAGTTGGTTGTATAAGTTTGATTCGATGAGTTAAAGAAAAACACACTTTATGGAGAAAGTATATGATAGAAAAAATTATTGATTGGTCAGCTAACAACAGATTTATAGTAATTCTAATTTACATAATCGTTATCGGCTTTGGAATTTACAGCGTAGTAAATTTACCTGTAGATGCTATACCCGATCTTTCTGAAAATCAAGTAATTATTTTTACCGAGTGGATGGGACGATCGCCGCAGATAATTGAAAACCAAGTTACATTTCCGATTGTTTCCGGTTTGCAAGGTTTGCCTCACGTTAAAGCTGTCCGTGCAACTTCAATGTTCGGTATGTCCTTCGTATTTGTAATCTTTGAGGACGGTGTTGATACATATTTTGCACGTACACGCGTACTCGAAAGAATGAATACTATTCAAGCGCAGCTACCTTCCGGTATTGTACCTTCTCTCGGTCCCGACGGAACCGGCGTTGGCCATATCTATTGGTATACGGTTGAAGGTAAGGGATATGATCTTGGCGCTCTTCGTGCTGTTCAAGATTGGTATATACGTTACAAATTATCATCCGTTGATGGTGTTGCAGAAGTCGCTAGTATTGGCGGCTATGTAAAACAATATCAAGTTGATGTTAACCCGAATGATCTGCGTGCTTACAATTTAACAATTGCGGATGTTGTTAATGCGGTTCAGAGAAGTAATAATGAAGTGGGCGGAAAAATCTTAGAAATTAATGATGCCGAATATTTCGTAAGAGGGCAAGGCTATATCCAATCAAAAGATGATGTTGAAAATACAGTTATAAAAACCTCTTCGAATGGAATTCCAATCCTTATTAAAAATATTGCATCAGTTTCTTTGGGTGGAGATATAAGACGCGGCGCGCTGGATAAAAATGGTGAAGGAGAAGTTGTGGGGGGAATTGTTGTTATGCGAACCGGAGAGAATGCACAAAAAGTTATTGACCGTGTTAAAGAAAAAATTAAAGAAATCTCCCCCGGCCTCCCACCCGGAGTAGAAATTGTAACATCGTATGATAGAAGTACATTAATTAAAGAAGCTGTTGGAACTTTGGAAAGAGCTTTGATTGAAGCTTCCATCACCGTTTCAATCATGGTTATGATTTTCCTTCTCCACTTTAGAAGCATTGTAAGAATTTTGATTGAACTTCCGATTTCTATACTAATCGCATTCATACTAATGTATCTGCTTGGAATTTCTTCTAACATCATGTCTCTTGGCGGAATTATTTTAGCTGTAGGAGTAATAGTAGATTCATCAATTGTCCTTGTGGAGAACGCCTACCGTAATCTTGCTAAAGCGTTGGAAGAGAAAAAACATTTAACACCGGATGAATACAAAAAAATTTCTATTGATTCGGCAAAGCAAGTAGGCAGGGCAATATTCTTTTCTGAATTAATTATTCTAGTTTCTTTTCTTCCGGTATTTTTATTAACAGGTCAGGAAGGAAAGTTATTTCATCCGCTTGCTTATACAAAATCATTTGCGCTGATCGGATCTGCAATTGTGGTCATATCTCTTATTCCTGTCCTGATGACTATGCTGATGCGCGGCAAATTCAAACCGGAAGATAAAAATCCGACCACACGTTTTTTCATTAAACTTTATGCGCCCGTGATTCATTGGGCACTCAAACACAGAAAAATTACAATCGTTATAAATGTAATTGCATTACTTGTAACTATCCCCATGATACTCAATACAGGCTCAGAGTTTATGCCCCCTCTTGATGAAGGTTCTATACTCTATATGCCCGTAACATTGCCTGGTGCATCAATCACTGAAGTGAATAGGATTTTACAAGAACAGGATAAAATCATAAAATCAATTCCCGAGGTTCATCACGTATTGGGAAAGACAGGACGCGCGGAAACTGCAACAGACAACGCTCCGCTTAGTATGATAGAGACAATAATCTTGCTCAAACCAAAAAACGAGTGGCGCCCCGGTATAACCAAACAAGATATTGTTGCCGAACTCGATTCCAAATTACAAATACCAGGTGTACGAAACGGCTGGACTCAACCGATCATAAATAGAATAAATATGCTTTCTACAGGTGTTAGGACAGATATTGGTTTTAAAATATTTGGTCCTAATCTAGACACACTTGAAAGTTATGCCATCAAAGCAGAAAATCTTTTAAAGAAAATAAACGGTGCCGCAGATGTTGTTGCCGAGCGTGTTCAGAACGGTTACTATCTCGATATCAATATTAAACGCGATATAGCCGCACGTTACGGTGTAAATATCCGCGATCTGCAAGATATAATTGAAACTGCCATCGGCGGTCAGAATCTTGGAATCGTTATCGAAGGAAGGATGCGCTTCCCGATCAGAATGCGTTATCAAAAAGATTACCGCGACAATATTGAAGAACTGAAAAGCTTGATAGTTCCGGTTGCATTATCAAATCCTATGGCAGTTCAATCATCATCAAGCTCGATGAACGGCGGCAATATGAACAATAGCAATTCCGGCGGAATGTCTTCATCGATGGGAACTTCAAATCAAGCAAGCATTATTCCTCAAGCTTCAACAACTCAAAATGATTTTTTACTCACAAGTACAAATCAAAATACAATTACTTATCTGCCTCTTTCCGAAATAGCAGATATAAATTTGGTGACAGGTCCCCCAATGATAAGCAGTGAAAATGGAATGCTTCGTTCAATTGTTTTTATGAACACTCGAGGACGCGATATGGGAGGAGTAATGGTTGATGCGAAAAAGATTATCGAAGATGGATTGAAACTTCCCGCCGGTTACTCTTATACATGGAGCGGACAGTATGAAAGTAAAGTCCGTGCACAACAGACAATAGAAATTATAATGCCTGTTGTATTCTTGATAATTTATTTTCTCCTCTTCTTTACTCTTAAAAATTATGTTGAAGCCGGGGTTGTAATGCTCTCTGTTCCCTTTGCTCTAATTGGAGGAATGTACATGATATACATTCTCGGTTACAATTTCTCTGTAGCTGTTTGGGTTGGATTTATAGCTCTATATGGAATTGCAGTTGAAACTGGTGTTATTATGGTTGTTTATTTGCATGAAGCTCTTGATAAAAAATTACGAGCACATCAAAAAGGTTTACGTGGACCAATTACCAATCAAGATATTTATGATGCAACAGTTGAAGGTTCAGTTCTACGGTTGAGACCAAAACTAATGACAGTTTTTACTGCAATGGTTGGACTTATTCCTGTAATGTGGTCTGCCGGCACCGGATCTGATGTAATGAAACCATTGACTGCCCCGATGATTGGAGGTTTGCTTACGAGTGCGATTCACGTTCTTGTAGTAACACCCATTCTTTTTACAATAATGAAAGAACACGCACTTAAAAAAGGAAAATTAGAATTATCTAAAATGGCCGACTGGATGAAGGAGGGAGAATGACAATGGACAATTTAAAATTGAGAATGGAGAATTGTTATATGAAAAAGTCTTTGCGCAACTTTGCGTTTTACTTTGCGTTCTTTGCGTTTAATCTTTTCTTCCTTTTACTGGATCAACTAAACGCACAGCAAGTTGATTCATTAGTTGCGGAAGCAATAAAAAATAACCCGCAGTTGAAATCACTTCAATATAAAATTACGGCGTCGGAAAAAAGAACCGAATCTATCAACACTCTGCCGGCACCGAATTTTTCGGTTGAGTTTTCGCAGGTTCCGATAAAATCAATTGATATTTTTAATCAATCCATTTCAAACAACTTTGCCCTGTCGCAAATGTTTCCTCTTGGTGGAAAGTTGAATGCAATGGCAGAAGTTGAAAGGAAGAATACTCTGGTTGAAGGCAACAATTATGATATATATAAAATCAATCTCACCGCACAAATTAAAATGTCATACTATACACTTTGGTTGTATGATAGAAAAATCGAAGTCCAGACAAAAAATATTTCTCTCCTCAACGATGTAATCAAATCAATCGAATCATCTTACTACACAAACAAGATAAATCAAGCGGATATTCTTACTCTTCAAAGTGAAATCGCATCTTACGAGACACAACTTTTAATTATGGAAAAACAAAAGGAAGCTGAAATTTACAAACTCAATAAATTTTTAGGACGTAATCTTGATTCTAAAAACGTTTATGCAGTTGAAGATTTCCCGGCAGATTCTCTATCATCTTCTCAATCAAAATTGGAAGAGCTGCTGGGTTATTCAAATCCGACCTTGAAAAAAATGGGCAGCATGATTGAAATGAATAAAGCAATGATCGTGGCTAATAACCGTGAGCTGATCCCGGATTTAATGGTCCAGGGAATGATTATGAGAATGCCGCAGGGAATGACCTTAACATCCAAAAGCGATCTTTCAATGCTCGATCCCAAAACAGAAACAATGTATTCACTCATGTTCTCCATCAATCTTCCCTTTGCACCCTGGTCTATTAATAAATACAAGGCGAAAGAAGAAGAGTTATACGCCGGAATCAGCAGCATTGAATATGAAAAATCCGATATGCAGCGCGAGATGGCATCTCAATTGAAAGCGGCTCTTGTTAAATATAATACTGCAGTTGATTTAACAAGACTTTACAATGACAAAGTAATTCCACTATACAGTAAAGCCGCCGAATCGCAAGTTTCGGCATATCAAAACAACAGGACAGGAGTTACAACAGTAATTGATTCTTACCGTATGTTGCTAATGCAGCAGATGAACTATTATATGTCCAAAGCCGATACGCAAATGTCGCTTGCAGAAATTGAGATGATGGTTGGGAGAAAGATGGATGAGTTTTGATGGGGAATGGTTAATGGGAAAGATCATTTCATTAATGATTATTAAAAATAAATGGGAGGAGAAATAAAATGAACTCGAAAACAGAAGAATTGTTACAAAGAACATTTACTTTCGGAGTAGATACTTTGAAATTCCTAAATGCTCTACCATCTACAACTGTAAATAAAGTTATTATCAACCAACTGGCAAAATCTTCAACTTCAGTTGGTGCAAATTATGAAGAATCACAAGCTGCTGAATCAAAAGATGATTTCATTCATAAGATTGGAATTGTTTCTAAAGAAGCAAGAGAATCGAAATTTTGGTTAAGAGTTTTAAATGAGTTGTTGAAAGATGAAAATCAAAAGAAACAGATAAAGATTTTATTAGAAGAATCCGATCAGCTATGTAAAATCTTTACATCAATAAAATTAACATCACAAGAAAATAAAAAGAAGAAATAATATGAAAACTATTAAAGAATATTTTACATCCACCTTCAACCATAGTCCATCAACCATAGTCCATCATCAATCATCCATCATCCATCAACCATTATACATAGCTCTTCTTTTGGTTGTATTACTGGTAGCTTGTTCAACAAAAAATAACGAACAATCAAATACAGCTGTTAAGGAGTACTGGACTTGCACAATGCATCCGCAAGTCCACATGGATAGACCCGGTGTATGCCCGATCTGCGGAATGGATCTTATCAAAAAAGTTGAGGACGAGAAAGGAGAACCGGCTAACGACAAAGACATGGCTAACATGGTTACACTTAGTAACAAAAAACAAGTTCTTGCAAATGTATCAACAATTATTGTGAAGAAAGAAAATCTTCAAGAACAAGTTACTGCATACAGCTATTTGGATTTTGTTGAGAACAACCGGAAAACAATTTCAGCCCGTTTCAACGGAAGGATTGAAAAACTTTTTGTTGACAAGACCGGAGATTACATAAAGAAAGGTCAACCGTTGTTTGAAATTTACAGTCCGGATTTAGTGCAAGCTCAGAATGAATATCTTATTGCGCTTAATAATTCGTCAAATTCCTCTTCCCTTTTGAAAGCAACGAAGAAGAAGTTGGAAATCTTCGGATTAATACCTGAACAAATTCAAACACTTGAAAGGACACGCGAGATTAATATCACTCTAACCTATTTCTCACCTGTAAGCGGAACAGTTATTGAGAAGAAAGTTCAAGAAGGTGCTTATGTAAATGAAGGTACTGCGATTTATGATGTTGCTGAACTTTCAACATTATGGAATATTGCCGAAGTGTATGAAAATAATTTGTCTAATGTAAAAATTGGCAGTTCGGTTAAACTTCATTTACGCGCTTATCCGGGAGAAGAATTTAGCGGAAGAGTAACATTCATTTATCCTGTAATAAACTCGCAAACAAGGACTGTAAAAGTGAGAAACGAATTTTCTAATTACGGCGGTAAACTTAAACCCCAGATGTATGGTGAAACTGTATTCCACAATGCAGGCGGACAAGGATTACTTGTTCCGGAAGATGCTGTTATTATAGCAGGCAAAAGAGCGGTAGTATGGACAAAAACCGGAGACGGAATGTTCGAAGCACGCAACGTATTAATTGGTAATCGGTTTGGAAATAAATACCAAATAGTTTCCGGTTTAAATGAAGGCGATGAGATTGCGGCTACCGGCGGCTTCTTAATTGATTCCGAAAGCCAGCTTAAAAGTGGAATGCCGACAGGACATCAGCACGATGGAACCACACAGCCGCAAAAAAAGAAATCTTCCGATGGAATGGAAGGAATGAAAATGTAAGGCTAGGTTTAGCACAATAATTATCAACAAATTAGAAAGGGATCAAAATTATGAGATCAATAAAAATATATTTAACCACTATTGCGCTTTTTATGATGCTGTCATTACAGATTAACGCACAGTCTAATCTACACAGTGATCATTCAAAAATGGAAATGAAAAAAGATTCTGTAAAATCAGAGAATATTGTTCGTAAAGGTGTTATCAATCTTAAAACAATTGATAAGAACAAGGATGGCAAAATTTTTCAGGATCAAATGGATTGGAATGTTCTGTCCGATAAACCGGGCAAATGTCCTCTGTGCAAAATGACTTTGAAAGAAGTAACACTTAAAGAAGCAAAGAAAAATCTGATTGAAAATGGTTTTAAGGTAAAACAATAATAAGCAGGATAGAATCTGAGACAAATCCATCTTGCTATTATTGATAAGAAACAGAAACTAAATATTAACTAATAACTAATGGAGTAACAAAATGAAAAATCAAAATAATTTTCGAATGCAGAACATCATAATGCGAATGTTTGTGGCAGTTCTTTTCCTATCTCTAATAGGAAGTGTTTCAATATTAGCTCAGCATCAGCATGACGGCACCGGAATGGGTGGAAATCAAAATATGCAAATGCAAGCGATGCAAAAGCACATGGGCGATATGCAAAACATGATGACTAAAATGAACGGTATGATGGAAAAGTCGTCACAAATGATGTCTATGATGAAATCCGGGATGGGACAAGGAAACAATATGGGGAACATGAATTCTAAGATGCTTCCAATGATGCAAGGCATGGATGGCATGGGAAAGAACATGAAAGATGTTCTTGGAGAAATGTCAAAGATGATGGGCGATAAAGATATGATGAAGGATACTGAAATGATGAACAACATGAAGGATATGATGGGCAATATGAAATCAATGATGAAAGATTATGATGAGATGCTTAAGATGATGGACAAAACACAACAAGGCGGGAAAAAATGATTTCTCACCAAAGAAAAACTTTGATGAAGAGAAATATCAAGAAGCCCCAAATGGGTTTCTTGATTCTTTTTCTTTTTGCGGCTAATAATTCCTTTGTGTTTGGACAAGAAGGGTGGTCGCTTTCAACATCTCTTCAATATTCCGGCGGGAATTACCTGTATAATAATTCCAACAGAATTTTCTATATCAACGGAGGCGCCGGTTATCAGGCTAAGGATTGGAGTATCAGCATTTCTGTCCCGGTTGTTTCTCAAAGCTCAGGCGGAGTTAGCCAGGTTGGAGGTATGATGTTACCGAACGGGAACAATGGCGATCAAAATAATATGATGGGCGGAAATAGTGGCGGAATGATGGGTAATAACGGCGGGATGATGGGTAACGGCACTTATAATTCTACACAGTCCGGAAGTATGTCTTCATCAAATCATTTTGGTTTGGGAGATATTTATCTCTATGGTTCATATAATCTTTTGGATGAATTTACTTCGTCTTTGGATTTGAACTTAAACCCATTTATAAAATTACCCACCGCAAACAAAACAAAAGGATTAGGAACCGGCGAATTTGATTACGGCATTTCTGCAAGTGCAAAAAAAGCATTTGATACTTTTGTGACTTTTGCAGATCTCGGTTACATAATAATTGGTAAACCGGAAAATGTTAATTACAAAAATCCGATTAGCTACGGTTTAGGTTTTGGGAAGTTTTTCAATGATGGCGATTATTCTTTACTCCTTTATTATCAAGCATACACAACAATCCTTGAAGGATATGATTCGCCCAAACTAATATCGTTGGGATTCAATTATAAACTCAATCCAACGTTAACGCTTTCTCTTATCGGTTCAGCCGGTTTAAGTAATGTTACTTCGGACTTCTCCTTTTCAAGCGGATTGAAATGGAATTTATAAACATAACGTTTCTGAAAGGACTGTTATGAAAAGTATTCTATTAGTAATAATATTTTTATTAGCTGTTTTTACCTTTAATATATATGCACACGGAAAAGAACATGACAAGAACAAAAAAGTAAAAGCAGATACATTAACAATAGTTAACGGAGATACAATCGCTGTAAACGGTCATCCCAAAAATTTTAATATGCCTACGATGACCGAAGCCGAAAAGAATGAGGATACATTTGAACTAAAACCATCTGAGGAAATATTTGAACATCTTCACAATAAAATTGTCCACTTCCCTATTGCAATTGGAGTTCTTGCATTCTTTTTTTCGTTGTTACAGCTCAAACGGAAAAATTATGACACAACGGTCCTTATCCTAGTCGTTACCGGATTAGTCTTTTCAGTTTTGTCATTCTTCACAGGATTGAATCAAGTACAACCGTTTGAAGGAACAAGTAAATATTGGGTAGTTGAACTGCATCGAAATTTCGGTATCAGTGTCATGATTACTTACTTTGTCTGGGTGTTTTTTCTTCTTGTTGATAAGATTAAAAAATATGAGTGGATTATTGGTGCAATAATTTTTGTTATGATTTTGATTACTGCCTTTTTAGGCGGAGTAATAGCACACTAGAATTATTTACAAAAATGAGAACGGGACATGTCCAATCCATGTCATTAAAATAGATTTAATAAATCAAAAGGTGGTTATATGAAAAAATATATAAGTAGCTTTCTGGCACTGTTGTTTTTAACAACAATATCTCTTTCTGCGCAAGGAATGAAAAGCGGCGGAATGGGATTTATGTTTCCAGATACATTGGCGCAGGTTTCACTCACCGGCAAAGTTACTATTGATAATTCTCTTCCCATGCCGATATACTATCTCGACGTAAATGGCGACAACACAAATGAATACTATCTTAACTTCGGTCCAATCTGGTATTCACCGGATAATTCAACAGCAGTTAGGCCAAGCAACGGAGATCAAGTTACTATCATAGGCGGACAAATGAACAGCTCAATGAACATGAACGGGCTGCCGATGATAATTGTTTATCAAATTGATGGAAAACTTTGGAGAGATCCGTTCGATCCGATGTGGAATAGTTTTGGAAACAATACACATATGATGGGACAACATGCAGGCAATTGCAGCGGCTACGCTTTTGGCGTCAGCGGAACAACAGCTCAGAATGTAACTTTATCCGGAACTGCTTTAGTTGATACAACTTATTTTATGAATCTATACTACTTAGATGAAAATCAAGACGGTAAACCGGATTACTTTTTGAATTTTGGTCCGTGGTGGTATGAACCGAATACAGGTGCAAAGAGGCCCAACAATGGTGATAACATAACAATCGTTGGAGGGAAATTGCAAGCAACAAATGGCTTAAGTGTTGTAATAGTTTATCAGATTAACAGTAAAGTGTGGAGAGATTCTTCGTTAATAGGAAAATATTTTGGCGGAGGATGGATGCGAAAAAATAATAGTAACGATAAGGTGATGAATCCTTTTGATGAAAATGATTTCATGGTGATGGGAAGCGGTTGGAACATGGGCGGTATGATGACGGATTCTATGTTTGCAAGAATGCTGGAATTGAATCCGTACAATATACCCAAAAGCAAAGGAGAAAATATTTTTAAATGTTATGAGATCGGAATATTTAATTCAAACGGCTCCAACGGAATGATGCAGAGCGGCTGCGGCGGAATGATGAATTTTGGTTCTAACGGTAACTTTCAATTTCATTTCAACGATAAACAAATACAGGCTTACCACATTGATAAAAACAGTTTGAGAGTAAAATACTGGAACAGCCAAACAAATCAATGGACTATTATTTCCAACGTTGTAATTAACTCATCTACTAATACAATTACTTTTTCTAACAGCCAGATTGCCAGCTATTATATTTTAACTTCCGATAATGTTACTGTTGTTGAATATGATGCAACTGTTCCTACGGGATATTCTCTCGAACAAAATTATCCAAACCCATTCAATCCAAACACTAACATCAGTTATACTCTACCTAATGAAGAAAATATCGTTCTGAAAATTTTTGATATCTCCGGAAGAGAAGTTAAAACATTGGATAGCGGTTATAAGCAAGCCGGGCGGCACACAATAACTCTAAATGCTGATAACTTTGCAAGCGGGGTTTATTTCTATCAATTAAATGCCGGCTCATTTATTGCAACCAAAAAATTCGTGCTAATGAAGTAACACTTTGTACATGGTCTTTATAATTGACTTGCTTTAGTCTTTTTGATGTTAATGATTTTTGTATTACATAATTAAAATTTATTGAAAAAACGGCTTATCGGAGGAAATATGTTACACAAAAGTAATTTCACAAAACTCTTTATCGTCGTTGCATTATTAATTGCATCCTCGACATTCGCTCAAGACAAATCTATGCATATGAATATGAAAGGCATGAAGTCTGCAAAACAAACCGCTGATTCAAGTATCGTGCGAAAAGGGGCGATAGATTTAAAATCTATTGATAAGAATAACGATGGGAAAGTTTATCAATGTCCTATGGAAGCGAATGTTCTATCAGATGAAAAAGGTGAATGTCCTTTATGCGGAATGGATATTAGAGAAGTAACAGTAGAAAAAGCAAAAGAAAAATTATTAAAAAGAGGATTTAAAGTTTCTGAAACAGAATTAAAAGAAAATATCGGGACTGAAAATAAATCAGCCGAAGCAAAAGTTAGTATTTGGAACCAAGTCTGCCCGGTAACCGGTGAAGATGTAGATTCCGAGACACCTACAGTAGCATATCAGGGGAAAACAATTGGATTTTGCTGTGCAGGATGTATTAAAAAATTCCAAAAGGATCCCGAAAAGTATATGAAAAATCTAAGCGAAGACGGATCAAAATTCGTAGGTAAATAGTTTCATTTAGAGCCTAAGAACACTTACTTGGGCTCTTTTTTATTACGATAATTGAACTATTCAGTCTGCAATTTGTTTTGAATATAGCTTAAATGTTCCGGTATTCATTATTTACATTTTATGATTATAGGCTAACTTTTTAGATCATATTGTTAGATTTTGATAGACAATCAGACAAAATTTACTTATTTTTGAGCGGTGATTTTTATTAGCACATATCAAATAACTACTTATAAAGATAAGTTTTGTACTCTCTTTTCAAATCCACTTCAGAGGCAAATTAAGTAAGGAGAAAATATTCATAAGAAGAATATTGCCCTTCTTTCGGAACTTTATAGCGAAATAAGAGTCAAAAAGTAAGTTTCATTCAACAAAAAAAATTAGTTTATGAGTAAAAATATAACTCAAGGAGATAGTAAGAATTGAAGATTACGAAGCAATTTACAAACCGGGAGAGTAAATCTTTAGATCAGTACCTTCAAGAAATTGGTAAAGTTGATCTTCTTACACCAAATGAAGAAATTGAATTAGCAATCCGTATTAAAAAAGGCGATCAATTAGCTTTAGAAAAACTTACCAAGGCTAATTTACGTTTCGTTGTAAGTGTTGCCAAACAATACCAAAATCAAGGACTTCCTCTAGGCGATTTGATTAATGAGGGCAATTTAGGTTTGATAAAAGCCGGAAGAAGATTCGATGAAACACGCGGATTCAAATTTATTTCTTATGCTGTTTGGTGGATCAGACAATCAATCATGCAGGCAATTGCCGAACAATCAAGAATGGTTCGTCTTCCTCTGAATCGTGTTGGTGCTTTGAATAAAATGGGGAAAGCACTCAGCCAGCTTGAACAAGAATATGAAAGAAGACCAAGTCCAGAAGAAATTGCTAACCAGCTTGATATGGATGTTTCCGATGTTACTTATGCTATGCAGATTGCAGGCCGTCACGTTTCGATGGATGCACCGTTTGCTCACAGCGAAGACAACAATAACAGTTTGTTAGATGTTATGCCTAACGATGATCAGCCGGCTCCCGATTTTACTCTTATGAAAGAATCATTGAAAGCAGAAATCGAAAGATCACTTTCTACTTTGACAGAAAGAGAAGCTGAAGTTATTCGTCTTTACTTTGGATTAGGAAAAGAACACTCACTTACATTAGAAGAGATTGGTGAAAAATTAAATCTAACCCGTGAACGTGTTCGTCAAATAAAAGAAAAGGCGCTAATAAGATTACGCCATTCTACACGAAGTAAGAACTTGAAAGCCTATCTTGGTTAATATTAGTTAATTTATTAAAGCCCCTTGCATTGCGAGGGGCTTTTTTGTTTTAAACTGTTTATTTTTGAACTGCTTAGAATTCATAATTTAGGAACCATGTGAAAACTTTATTAAGAATATTTTTCATTTCGATCTTATCTTTATCTCAGATCAATGCACAAAAAGAAATTTTAGGTTATTGGTCCGGTAAATTGAAAATGATTAACATCGAATTGGATTTCCAAATTAACGTAACCAAAACAAATAAATCATTAAATGGATTCATCAGCATTCCCACACAAAAAGTAAGTGAATATAAATTACCGGTTTTTACATATAAGAAAAATCAAATCCATTTTGAACTGCCAAGTTCCGCCGGTACTGCAAAATTTGACGGCAAATTAAAAGCTGATTCAATTAATGGAACACTTCTGCAAGCAGGCATGAAAGGAACATTCAGTTTAGGTAAGACAACACAACCTATAGTTCAGAATCAACCGGCTGAACAGATTGATGAGCCCGTTCCCTACTTAAAAGATGATATAGCCTTTAAGAACGGACGGATTCTGCTAACCGGAACATTAACAATACCAAAGGCTGATGGAAAATTCCCAGCAATAATTCTACTAACAGGAAACGGCCCACAAGATAGAAATGAAGATATTTTCGGATTCAAAATTTTTAAAATTATGGCCGATTATTTAACGCGCAAAGGTTTTGCCGTTCTTCGATACGATGACCGCGGAGTCGGCGGATCAACCGGCAATACAATGCAATCAACAACTGAAGACTTTTCTAACGATGCACTCGCTGCAATCGAATTTCTAAAAAAACAAGATAACATTGACCGGACAAAAATTGGTTTACTGGGTCACAGTGAAGGTTGCCAAATTGCAGAGCTTACGGCAGTTAATTCTAAAGACGTTTCCTTCATAGTATTGCTTTCAGGCAACGGTGTTGACGGCGGCAAAGCATTGATTGAACAACAAAAATTAATTTTGAAAGCGAGCGGCGTTGCCGATTCTTTAATAGCACAAAATCTGGAATTACAAAACAAAATAAACTACGCACTCTATAATGATATTGATATTAATAGTTTGCAAAAAGATATAAAAGCATTTGCCGAAAAAGATTATGAAGGTTATGGTAAAGAAGTAAAAAAATCTATACAGGATAAAGAAACATATATTAATTCTAATGTTCAGTCGCAGATAAATATTTTTAATAATCCTTGGTTTAAATTTTATGTTAAATACGATCCGATACCAACATTAGAAAAAATTAAAATTCCGGTGTTAATGTTATTCGGAGAATTTGATTTACAGTTTCCATCATCATTAAACAAACCGAGAATGGAAGAAGCACTTGCTAAAGCCGGGAATAAAAATTTCAAGTCAATTATATTCCCGAAAGCAAATCATCTGTATCAAGAAGCAAAAATCGGAAGTCCAACTGAATATTCCGTATTGAAAAAGGAATTTGTACCCGGTTTCCTGGATACAATTGGAGATTGGGTTCTTAACGTTATAAAGTAGTTTATTCATTCTGTGTGAATAAAAGAATATAGTCTGTAAACTGTTAAAACAGTTAGACAAATAATAATTACTTTGGTTAACCCCGCGATTAATCGCGTGGTTAGAAAAACATAACGCAATTATGAAACCGTTTTAACGGTTTCATTTTAATTCATTTACGATAGGAAATAATATGTCAGATCATCA